>Ga0306868_1000046_pt1 | contig 113798 bp, 97 predicted proteins | sample AntRauTorckE6832_FD_190411 | JGI IMG/M metagenome (GOLD analysis project Ga0306868, IMG submission 190411) | Saline lake microbial communities from Rauer Islands, Antarctica - Metagenome Torckler E6 #832 (v2) (version 2) | ecosystem: Environmental > Aquatic > Non-marine Saline and Alkaline >... | reverse complement strand
TTTGGCTCTTCCTTGTTTAGTGTGGGTAATACACTTTACACAACTTACAATTAAATAGAAATAAAACAGTAATTTATGAAAAGACTTAAGATAAATTAGGTTCTATTTTTATATTTAAGTCACCACAAATTAGATAGATCATACTAATAAAATGCTTTATTGTACCATAGCCTCTCGCTTGCCTTTTAGCCGCTTGAATTTTACTGTTTAATCCTTCAAGCACGCCGTTGGTTATGTTACTTTCTGCATAGTTAATAACACCATCCCAGTGGCGTTTAATTGTTTTGGCGGCTTCTATTATTGGTTCTAATCTGCTATGAGTCGACCAGAAATACCATTGTTTCAAATGTTTTTTTGCTGCTTTGGTGTCTTCTTTTGCTATTTTATAAAACTCTTGTAATGAGCGCTTTATACGGTAAGCACGCTCTGTTTTAAGGTTCATTTGAGACAATGACTTCATCAATTTTTCTTGGCTTACTGTCAAATTTTCAGGGTTTTTAAGCCATATATATCGTGTACCTTTTAAAAGTTCATTGATTTTTGATTCCATCTTTCTTACATCATTTACTGCAGAATTAATAAGTTTTATCACATGAAATTGATCATAAGTTATTTTAGATTCATCAAAGTTTTCTCTGATCCCTTTTCTGAAGGCTTTTGACATATCGCAGCTGATATTTTCTATTTTTTCTGTATCACCATTATGTTTCTTTAATATTTTGGCAAATGTTTCAATTGTTTTTGAATCTTTCCCTTCGGTTGCAAAAATAACTTTTGATATTTCTAAATCAACAAAAGTCGTTACATAATTGTGACCACGTTTACTAGATGTTTCGTCAATACCTATGTTTTTAACAGTTGCCATGTCTACAGCTTCATAGGCCTCATCTACGTAATGATCAATCATTCTCCAGATGATTTCATCATTTATATTTACAAGTTCACCAATAGCTTTTGCAGGCATATGTGGCATTAGTTGCATGATGTAAGCTTCAAATAGAAGCGTAAATCCAGAGCCAGGTCTAGCCCAAGGAACTTCTACTTGTTTAACGCCATGTTCATCACACTTTGAACGCGGTACTTTACAGTGAATATAGGCCTCATGTTGGAAAAAATTTAAATGGCGCCATGTTCGTTTTTTAGAGTCATGAGTTGAACATTCTTTATCACATACAGGGCATTTAACTTTCTCATTTTTAATCTTTTTTATGTAAATATCTAGTTGACCCTTTGTAGGACTAAATTCAACATTCTCTATTTTCCATGGATTTTTGATTCCTAAAGCAGCTGCAAATAATTGTTTTTGATCAAACATAGTATAATCTCCTCTTCAAATCTATAGTTTTTTTCACATAATTCACTATAGAAATTATAACATAGTTTGATAAAGGTTTGTAAAGTCAGTTAATATATTTTGGCATTACCCACACAATATGAGAGAGAGCCGTGATTTTGCAATTCATTATTCTTCCTTACATCACGTATTTTTTTAACTGTTTGATTACTATCCTCTTGAATAGATGCAATTATACTACCAATTTGATCCGTTGAATTAGAGGTCTCTTCTGCTAACTTCCTGATTTCATCCGCAACAACTGCAAATCCTTTACCGGCTTCGCCAGCCCTTGCCGCTTCCATCGAAGCTACGCATTGGGTGGAGATAAATTTAGATGGTTTTATTAGTAAACTCTTGTTACTTTCTGGAACATATTGCATGAAATTCTTAGCAAGGTAAAAAGTTACAAGTTAACAGCACCTAGAATTCCAACAGATACTAGTACAATAAACTTACCATGATTATTAATTACATTTTTATTGTCTTCATAATTTTCTAATTTTCATTGATATCTTAATAAAATTTATTACCCATGAAGTGAAATAAACAAGCTTTAATCATTAGAAAGACCTAATTGAATTAGGCCCTTTTAAAATCTAAAATCTATTCAATTTTAAAAACGGAAATTTCATTTTTTAGCTGTTCAGACATATTTCTTAACCTTGTTACATTTTCAAATAGATACTCCATATTTGATAATTGTTCTTCCGTTGAAGCGGATACTTCTTCACTACTTGCCGATATTTCTTCTGAAGCAGAAGATATACTATTAATATTGTCTTGAATATCATCTTTTTTCACTTCAATATCTTCAACTGATAAAAAGATCTGATCAATAATGCCTACAATTGTATTAACTGTGGTTGTTATATTCGAAAAAATCTTTTCTGTTTCATTCACTGCAAGACTATTTTTATTAACAATCTCTTCTGTCTGATTCATACTAAAAACAGCACTTTCCGTTGATTTAATAATCAGTTTTACTTTAGTATTAATTTCTTTAGTAGAAATAGCTGTTTCTTCAGCTAATTTTCTAATTTCATCTGCTACAACTGCAAATCCTTTGCCGGCTTCCCCGGCTCTTGCCGCTTCAATTGAAGCATTTAAAGCAAGTAAATTCGTTTGCTCTGCAATTGCACTAATGGTCTCTGTAACACCTTTAATCATTTTTGTATTTTCATCCATCTCTTTAATCGAATTGCTAACACTCTTTGTACTCTCAAGGGTTTTATTTGACCACTCACCTAGTGCATCAATTTTGCTTCGTCCATTATTATTCAATTGATTGATCTCTTCAATTTTTTGATTTAGAATTTTGCTATTTTCAAATAGATCATCTATATCTTTTGCTAAATCATCTATTTTTCTAACAGTATCTTCAGTATTTTCTGCTTGGGCTACAGTTGCCTGAGTTACCTCTTCAACAGCACTTGCAATTTCTTTAGATGTTGACCTATTATTAGACGTTAAGTCTTTTAACTTTACCATTGATGCTTCTAAATCATTAGCACTTGTTTGAGAATATTTTATAAAATTATTTAAATGATCTTTCATGTGGTTATAAAAAGACTTTAACTCACCAATTTCATTTTTTTCTTTTATTTCTAAATCTTCTCCTGTCAAATCATTATCTGCAATTTTACCCATGGCTTCTCTTACCTTAATAATCCCACTAGATAACGCCTTACTATAAATTGTAGCCGCAATAATAATTAATACAATTACGATAGCAAAAATGAGTCCAAAATACATAATTGATTGATTAATCTCCGTTTCTATTTTTGTATTCACTTGACTAACAGAGGCATCGATATTGTCAACATAATTACCCGTTCCAATAACCCAACCCCAAGGTTCAAAATACTCTGTATAACCTCTTTTTTGACTGGCTTCAGTTTCTCCAGGTTTCGGGAAATAATAATCAACATAAGTAGACCCCTCTTGAACAGCGCCATCTACAAGTTCTTGAATAAAATTAGTGCCATTTTGATCTTCTAAATCGCCTCTATAATCTCCTTCTTGATCTGCATGTCCTGGATATAATTGTAAAACATATTCTTCGTTATCAATCCAAAAATAACCTATATCATCTTCTCCATATCGCATTTCTCTTATTGATTTTTTTGCTTGCTCCTGGGCTTCTTCCAACGATAACTCACCAGCAGTATATAAGTTGTGATTTAGCTCTAATATACCTCTTGCCCCTTGCACTAAGTTCTTAATTTTCCCATCATAATCTAACAACAATTGGTTTTTAGTTTCACTTAAAGTTACATCTTTGACATTATTAAGGGAATAAAGACTCATAATTCCTAAGGCACTAATTGAAACAATAGCAATAATAGCTATAATAATTATTAATTGCATTTTGATTGATTTCATAGATTGCTCCTTTCATAATTGTTTCCTTTACATCATTAGTATACCCCTATAGGACTAACATTAAACAAATCTAAGCCACTTTTGTAATTTTTTTGTAAAGAAAAAAGTGGTTTCACAATTTTTGTGAAACCACCATTTATTTAGTATTTATTTTTCTTTATATCTTTCAATAACCTTTTAATATCTTTTGCTAAAACATCTCTTGTTTTTTCTAAATCATTTTTATAAATATGAGTGTTCCAGCTTATTTTTGCACTTTCTGGTACAAACATTAAATCAACATTCTCACCTAAAGTTACTAATACATCAATATCTTCAAAGGCATCAATTTGTTCTATTTTATTATTTTTTAAATCAATACCAACATCTAACATAACTTTTAACATTTCTCTATTAAGCTTTTTACCTTTAGTTAAACCACTTGATAAAATTTCTAAATCTTCAAGATTACTAAATTTCTTAGCTAGCCCTTGAGCCATTTGAGAATATAAAGTATTGTCATAATCCACAAACATTAGCTTCATTTAATTTCACCATGTTTTTCAACATTGGTTTTTTCTACAATCTTGTTGTTTTCATCAACAAAGATTACTGACGGTTCAAAGGTTTTTGCTTCTTCCGGTGTCATTTGTGCATAAGCAATAATGATTACTTGATCTCCAGGTTGCACTCTTCTTGCAGCAGCACCATTTAAGCAAACAACACCACTACCTGCTTCACCTTTGATTGTATAAGTTTCTATTCTCTCGCCATTATTATTATTTACAATTTGCACCTTTTCACCTGGCAAAATATTTGCCTCTTCAAGCAAATTAGAATCTATTGTTATACTGCCAACATAATTCAAATCAGCTTGTGTTACTGTTGCTCTATGAATCTTTCCTTTAAACATCGTAATATTCATAATCATCCCTCCACGACAATATTATCGATTAGTCTTGGTTTACCAATTTTCACTGCTAAGGCAATGACAACATCTCTATCAATTGTTTCAATATCTTCTAAGGTTGTAGCATCTAGTATCTCTACATAATCTATTTCAGAATAAGGTATTTCATTAATTTTGTCAAGAATCTCTTCACGAATTACCTTTTTATTTTTTTCACCTTTTAAAATTCTTTCCTTTGCTTCTTTTAACGAACAATTCAATACTAATGCATCTTTTCTTTCTTCAGAACTCAAGTATGTGTTTCTAGAACTCATAGCTAAGCCATCTGCTTCTCTTACAATGGGAGAATCAATAATATTTACTGGTATATTTAAATCTCTTACCATTTTTTTAATAACCGCTACTTGTTGATAATCTTTACGTCCAAAATAGGCATTGTCTGGTTGAATAATATTGAAAAGTTTTGTCACAACAGACATAACCCCTTTAAAATGACCTTCTCTAGAAGCACCACAAAGTTTATTCGTTATATCACTTTCAGTAATGACATAAGTTGCATAATCCTCACCATACATTTCTTCAACACTCGGATTAAAGATATAATCTGCCCCTTCTTGTTCACAAAGTTTGCTATCTCTTTCAATATCCCGTGGGTAGGTTTCTAAATCTTCATTCGGTCCAAATTGCGTTGGATTCACAAATATTGAGACAACTACAATAGCATTGTTTTGACGTGCTTCTTTAATTAAGGACAAATGCCCTTCATGTAAAAATCCCATCGTTGGTACCAAAGCAATACTTCTATTTGCTTTTCTTTCTAGATCTAATATATTTCTTATTTCATTGATTTTTTCTATTTTTTTCATGAGATCACTTCCTAATATAATTTATTAATAACTTCTTCATCTATACTAAAAGTATGTTTTTCTTCCGGGAAGCTTTCACTTTTAACATCCTTAATATAACTTTCTATAGATGAAGCCATTGCTTTATTAAGTTCCGCATATTTTTTTACAAACTTAGGTGTAAAATCTGAATACATGCCTAACATATCCTGAATCACCAGGACTTGGCCATCACAATCTTTGCCTGCGCCAATACCAATGGTTGGAATGGTTAATTTTGCACTTATGATTTTTGCTAACTTTGCAGGTATACCTTCTAAAACAATAGCAAATACACCAGCTTTTTCTAGTAATAGAGCATCTTCTATTAACTCTTCTGCAGCTTTTATATCTTTTCCTTGAACTTTAAAACCACCCATCATATTAACAGATTGTGGTGTTAGTCCTAAATGCCCACACACAGGTATTTGTGCTTTGATGATGCCTTCTATTTTATCAATTACATTCCGGCCACCTTCAAGTTTAACTGCGTGTGCGCCGCCTTCTTGAATCATTCTTCCAGCATTACGTATACTTTCTTCTACTGAAATGTGATAGCTTAAAAAAGGCATATCAGCAATGACTAATGCGCGTTTAGTACCGCGTACGACTGCCTTTGTATGATGAAGTATATCATCAACTGTAACTTTTAATGTATCATCATAACCCAGCATGGTCATGCCTAAAGAATCTCCAACTAAAATACTTTCAATGCCAACGGAATCTACTAACTTAGCAGTTGAATAATCATATGCTGTTAACATAGTAATTTTTTCTTCTTTACTTTTCATTTCTAAAAAACTTTTAGTTGTTATCTTTTTCATGACTTCCCTCCAGTACACTACGCAGGTTTTCTATAATTTCAGTTTTTTGAATATTATTTTTTTCAATATAATCTAAGGTTTTTAATCCCATTATTCGATAAAAATCTTCATATTCCTGATTCATTCTTTCATATGATTTTAAATGGGTTTTTATTGTTTCAACATCTCCCCTAGCGAGGGGTCCTGTTAGTGATTTGTCAATGCCCTTTAACTCAATATTTTCAATAGTACTATTTATTAAGGGTAACATAGCCTTAAAGGCATTATTTTGGTCAATACCAATAGAAGATGTTAAAACTAACCCAAATTCCATTAAAGTAGTCAAATAATTAGAAAAAATACATGCAGCCATATGATAAATAGATTTTTGACTTGACTCAATTTTAAAATAATTATTAATAAAACTTAATATTGTTATTATATTGTCATTAAATTCGCCTATTGTTTCAATAGAAAAATAAGTTTCTTCAAAATCATTTGTAGCTTTTTCAATTATCGAAACTGATTGAAGTGGATGTAATGAATAAACATCTGCACCTCTTTCAAATGCTTTATTTAATATTTTTGATGAATGAACACCACTCATATGAATAAAAGTCTTTTGCTTTAGACTTTTAAAAGAATCTATACTACTTTCTAAAACTTCTTCTATTTGATCATCTTTGACTGTTATAAAAATAACATCTGAAATATCAACTATTTCTTTTTTTGAATATGCCTTAGTTTGAGTAAATTCAAGGGCTTTTTCTAAATTTTCTTTACTTCTGTTATTATATCCCATAACATTAATACCTTTATTAATTAAGAATTTTCCAAAAGCAGTTCCAACTTTTCCAGCACCAATAAATCCAACCCTCATATTTATCTCTCCATTAAAAAAACTCTATTTTGTCCACGACAAGATAGAGTTTTTGTTTAATTCATAAATTAACTATATCCTGTCTCTGTCACTAAACGATCAAAGCAGTTGTTTTTAACTTTTTTTTTCGAATTAAGTATGATTCTCGTAGAGATATCATCTCAACATTATCTTAACACAGAATTAACATTTTAGCAATAAAAGACTTTTTTGTGATAATTATTTGACAATATATCATTTTCGTATTATTATACATATTGTACCCCCTTTCATAGGGGTGGCGCTAAAAATTGATTTGAAATTTATTAGATAAAATTGGAGGTTTAAATGAGTAATAAAGTATTAATAGTTGGTGGTGTTGCCGGTGGTGCATCAACAGCAGCAAGATTGAGAAGAAATGATGAAGATGCAGAAATAATTCTATTTGAACGAGGTGAATATATATCTTTTGCAAATTGCGGTCTACCTTATTACATTGGTGGTGCAATTGAACAAAGAGATGCATTATTAGTTCAAACTCCTGAAGCTATGGGCACACGATTTAATATGGATATCCGTATTCAAAATGAAGTAACTTCAATCGATAGAAAAAACAAAAAAGTTATTGTTAAGAATTTAAAAGATAATAAAGAATATGAAGAAAGTTACGATAAATTAGTATTATCACCTGGTTCTACACCATTAGTACCACCAATTCCTGGAATTGATGGAGATAATATATTCACATTATGGACGATTCCAGATACTGATGAAATTAAATCATATATTGACGAAAAGAAACCAAAATCGGCTGTTGTTGTTGGCGGTGGATTTATCGGAATAGAAATGGCAGAAAATTTACATGAGCTGGGCATTGATGTAACAATTGTAGAAATGCAAAATCAAGTCATGGCACCTGTTGATTTCGAAATAGCCCAAGAGATTCATAAACATATTCGATCTAAAAATGTAAATTTAATACTTGAAGATGGTGTAAGTACATTTGATGATGCTGCTGGTCAGAAGAAAATTACCCTTCAAAGCGGTAAAACAATTTCCACAGATATGGTAATGTTATCCATTGGTGTTCGACCAAATAATGAATTAGCAAAAGATGCTAATCTTGAATTAAATGATCGTGGTGGCTTCGTTGTAAATGAATACCTTCAAACAAATGACAAAGATATATATGCCTTAGGTGATGCTATCGAAGTTGTAGATTATGTTGATGGTACTAAAACAATGATCCCATTAGCTGGACCAGCAAATAAACAAGGAAGAATTGTTGCCAATAATGTTTGTGGAGCTAAGGAAAAATATAATGGTACACAAGGTACATCAATAGCTAAAGTATTCGATTTAACTGTCGCTTCAACTGGAAACAATGAAAAATCTCTGCAAAAAAAAGGTTTAGAATATAAAAAAGATTATCATTATTCAATAACACATTCAAAATCAAATGCAGGATATTATCCAGGTGCTATTCCAATGTCAATCAAAACTTTATTTGATAATGATGGAAAAGTTCTTGGCGCACAAATTGTTGGATACAACGGTGTTGATAAAAGAATTGATGTTTTAGCAACGGCTTTAAGAGCTGGTATGACAGTATATGATTTAAAAGAGCTAGAATTAGCATATGCCCCACCCTTCTCATCAGCAAAAGATCCTGTAAATATGGTTGGTTTTGTAGGAGAAAATATATTAGAAGGCAAAGTAAATGTCTTTAGTACTTCTGAATTTGATAAAATCGATGACTCTTATACTATTTTAGATATAAGAGAAGAAGAAGAATTAAATTTAGGTTATATTAATGATTCTGTTCATATACCTCTTGATGAATTAAGAGAACGAAAAAATGAATTGGATATCAATCAAAAAATTGTCGTTTATTGTGCAATAGGCGTTCGAGGTTACATTGCTGCTAGAATTCTTATGCAGAGTGGATTCAAAAATGTTTACAATTTAAATGGTGGTTTTAACACTTACTCAGCTGTCTTCTGTTTAGATAATGACAGTAAATGTGGCGGTGTTGGTTATGACCCATCAGTAGAATTTGATGAATTCGGAAATATTGAACACCATGAATCAGATCCAGTAAGCTTTGAAAATATATCAGAAGTAGTTGAACTGAATGCCTGTGGCCTTAGTTGCCCAGGACCTATTATGAAAGTTTCTGGTAAAATGAAAGAAATGGAAAAAGGCGAAGTGTTAAAAGTTAGAACGACTGATCCCGGTTTTACTGCTGACATTGGTTCTTGGTCGAAACGAACGAATAATACATTAATTAGTGCGGGTAAAGAAGGTAATGAATTTGTTGCTCTAATTGGTAAAGGAACCAATGTGAAACCAAATCCAAAAGATCAAGTTTCTTTAACTGAATTGCCTAAGGGTAAAACAATGGTTGTCTTTAGTGATGATCTAGACAAAGCAATTGCTTCATCAATAATTGCCAATGGCGCTTTGTCAATGGGTCGAAATGTTACGATGTTCTTTACTTTTTGGGGATTAAATATTCTTAGAAAAAGTAAAGGCCCAAAAGTGAAAAAGAAATTTACAGAAAAACTTCTAACTTCTATAATGCCTAAAGGCCCTTCTAAATTAAAACTATCACAAATGCATATGGGTGGTATGGGTGCTGGTATGATCAAAGGTTTAATGAAAAAGCATAATGTTCCTTCAATCGAAGAATTAATTCAGCAATCTATCGATAATGGTGCTAAAATTATAGCTTGTCAAATGTCAATGGATTTACTTGGCATAAAGAAAGAAGAGTTACTCGAAGGCGTAACAGTTGGAGGTGTTGCTAATTATTTAGACGCAACTGAAGATGCTGGTACAAACTTGTTTATCTAAAGATATATTAATATAACTCACTAAAAAAGCGACAGTATCAACTGTCGCTTTTTGCATGTAAACTTTCTATTCATGAGTAATAATCTTAAATTCTGGTAGCGGATAATTATCTTTTATAATATTAATGCTAACTTCTCCATCAATTAAATTAAACTCTACTAAACTATATTTTCCCGCTTCATAATTAAAAGTCATCCCATCATCTAAATACAATTCATAAGTCGTATCAGACCCTATATATACATGAATTTCTAGTAGCTCTGGTAATGTATTTAAATTCAATGTTGGTTTTTGCATTGGTAAAATACTACCGGCTTTAATAAACATTGGTATTTCATCTATTTTAACATCTAAGTGATAGTATTTTTCACCTTCATATTTCTCTTGATCAAAATAATTATACCATGTGCCTTTCGGTAGGTATACCATTCGCTTCTTTTGTCGTGGCTTATAAATTGGTGCCACTAATATTTGATCAGCGAATAAGAAACTATCGTCAATATCAACTGTTGCTTCATCAAAGTCTTTATAAAATAATGGTTGAATAAGACTTCTACCATCTTGACTAGTATGGTAAAGCATATTATAGATATGTGGTACTAATTGGTATCTCATTTTTATGAATTTTTTAATAATCTTTAAGTAACGCTCTTCGAAACACCAAGGTTCTTGATTAATAAAATCCAAAGCGCAGTGGTTTCGAAAGAGTGGTGTGAACATTCCAAACTGAACCCATCTTGTTAACAGTTCGCCATTTGAGTTTTCTAAGAAACCACCCATATCTGCGCCAATAAAATTAAATCCACTAAGGGATAAATTAATCATCATTGGTATAGCATTTTCAAGGTGTTCCCAAATAGAAGCATTATCCCCTGTCCAAAGTGCAGCATATCTTTGTGTACCAGCAAATGCACTTCTTGTTAAAACAAAAGGTCTTGTCTCTTGAATTTCTTTTAAAGCATTATAGGTGCTTATGTCTTCAAGGTGACCGTATATATTGTGAATCTCCTTTTGATAACGCTTATTGCCGGCATCATCAATATGATAAGCATCTAATGGTAAAGTTTTACTTTTTGTAGAAAAATCTGCAATTTCGTTCATATCATTCCAAATACCACTGACACCATGGTCAATTAATACTTTGTGAAGATTCCCCCACCAATTTCTAACTTCCTTTCGTGTAAAATCAGGGAATACACTATCTCCAGGCCATACTTCGCCTACATAGACTTCATCTTCACTATTTTTTATAAAATAATCATTGGCCATACCTTCATCATAGACCTTATAACCACTTTCTTTCTTAACGCCAGGATCAATAATTGTAACTAATTTATAACCCATTTCATTTAATTCATCAACCATACATGAGAAATCCTCAAAATCCTCTTCATCTGTTGTAAAGACCTTGTAATCATCCATGTAATCAATATCTAAATAGAAAACATCACAAGGAATTTTTTCTTTATACATGCGTCTGGCCACAGACATTAATTCTTCTTTTGTTTGATAACTCCAACGACATTGTTGATAACCTAAGAAATCTCTTCTTGGCAGTGGCATCTTTCCAGTGATTTTAGAATATCTTTTGACAACGGTATCTACATTTTTGCCGGTGATCAAATAGTAATCAAGACTGCCGCCATCGGCTTTAAATAATATTCCTTCTTGATTTTTATTGAAATCAAAGTAAGTTTTATAAGTATTGTCATAATATACACCATAGACTAAATCTTCACATAGTCCAATATAAAAAGGAATTGATGTGTGATATTCTCTCTGAGTTGATGTATGAATAGGTGAAACAGCTAAAACATCTGTATTAAAATTTGCTGTATCCCTTCCCAGGAAGTTTAAATGACCATATTTTTCTCCTAAACCATAAAACCCAATTTCGTCATTATATTTCTTTAAATGATAAATGGAGGTCTCTTCCCCCTGGTCAGACATATACTTTTCCATTAAACCTTTATCCTTTTTCACTTTGATCTTTTTATTGATGTCTACTACTTCATCTTGTTGTAAGACTTTTCCATTAAGATCGGTGATTCTTAACCTTAAATCTTTTGCCACATGAATAACTAAGTTTTTTGTTTTTATCCTACGACCTTCATTGACAACGTTAATTATTTTTTCATTTAAAACAACGCCAACACTTGATGAAGGCATTTCACCTTTTTTATGATAGGTAATTCGGGTAATACCCTCATAAAAATTTAAAGTTAATTGTTTATTTTCATTAATAAATTTTATCTTATCCATTTTTCTCCTTCCAATGCAAACCCTTGCATTAATGATACGATATTTCTTTCTTTTTTTCAAACTTTAAATTAATTATCACCTGGTAATAATATCTGCTATTGACAACTGATTCGTTATACTTTATACTTACACTTATAGGAGTGATAAGAATGAATATACCCACGTTAAAAATTGGAAATCTAGAAGCGAAGTTCCCGTTAATACAAGGGGGAATGGGAATAGGTGTTTCATTATCGAGACTTGCTGCAGCTGTAGCAAATCAAGGTGGTATTGGAATAATATCTGGTGCTCAGACTGGATATAAAGAAGATAATTTTAAAACAAATAATGACCAGGCCAATGTAATTGGTATACAAAAAGAAATAAGAAAAGCAAGAGAATTAAGTCCCAATGGTATCATTGGTATTAATTTTTTACAAGCTTCTCATAATTATATAGAACTTGTAAATACAGCTGTTCAAGAAAAAATTGATTTAATTATTTCTGGTGCCGGGTTACCAAAGACATTACCAGAATATGTTAAAGGCACGCAAACAAAAATTGCACCAATCGTTTCATCTGGTAGAGCCGCAAGACTATTAACAAAATTATGGAAAAAAAGATATGATTATCTGCCGGATGCAATTGTAGTAGAGGGATCAAAAGCAGGTGGCCATTTAGGTTTTAAAAGAGAAGATTTAGAATCAAATAATGTTAAACCTCTAAAAGAATTAGTAGTAGAAGTTTTAGATGCCATTAAACCTTTTGAAACTAAGTATAATCAAAAAATCCCAGTAATAGCAGCTGGCGGTATTTATTCTGGAAAAGATATGAGAGAAATGATAGAACTAGGCGCTTCGGGTGTTCAAATGGCAACAAGATTTGTAGCAACAGAAGAATGCGATGCCCATGAAAACTTTAAAAAAGCATACATTGACGCAAAAAAAGATTCCATTGAACTGATACAAAGCCCAGTTGGCTTACCTGGCAGAGTAATCAAAAATGAATTTACTAAGAAAGTTGCCGCTGATGCATTAGAAATTAGAAGTTGCTATAGATGCTTAAAAGGATGTAATCCTAAAGTTGCACCCTTTTGTATCACTGAAGCATTAATTGACGCTGTTAATGGTGATACTGAAAATGGTCTAGTATTTGTCGGTACAAATGGCTATATAATTGACCATATATCAACGGTTAAAGATGTTTTTGAGTCATTAAAAAAAGAATATTTAGAATAATCTTAAGAAAGAATCTATAAATTAGATTCTTTTTTTTTGCAAAAAAAAATCCTAATGAAAGGATTTCGTTAATTTTAATTATTAAAATGAAATAATAGTTTGTTCTAGTAATCCATGCTTTTGATTGAGTATAACATGCCGTATTCATGGTCAACTTCTACTTGACAGGCTTTACATAAACCAAACTTATTTACTTCTTTCTCATCATGACATCTGTTACAAGAATCTACCTTCACGTTTGAATTTTTAATTACATCATTTGTCATAATTAACCCCTTTCACTACCATCTGTATTATTGTATACCATTATTTAATTATATTATAATACATTGAAATTGTAATTGCAAGAAAAAATATTAATATTTATTAATAAAAAACCAATTTTTCCCCAAATAGAAAAATTGGTTTTTATTTTATTTTAAATTTTAATCACTCTTTTAATGATCAAAAGAAGCTTTATATTTTTCTAATTCAATAATAACTTTAAATAAATCCCCATCTATTATAATATCAAGGGAGCCATTTTGAACTTCAATTAGACTTTTAGCTATGGATAGACCTAAACCACTGCCTTCACTACTACGTGCTTCATCTCCCCTTGTAAAACGTTCTAATAACTCCTCAGCTGATATGTTTAATCCATTTTTTGAAATATTCTTAAAAGTTAATACAACATGTTTATCTTTTGATTCAATATCAATATATACTCTTGAATTTTCTAAAGCATATTTAAATATATTTGAAAAAATATTGTCAATTGACCGCCAGATTAAATTTCCATCTGCGTTAACATAAATATATTCTTCATTAGAAAAATTTAACTTAAATTCAAGATCACTTTCGTCTATTGATTTTTCATATTCCCCTAGACCTTGATTAATTAAATCCACTAAATCAATTTTACTTTTTTCTGTTTGTATATTGCCACTTTTTAATTTTGACATTTCAAATAAATCATCCGTTAATATTTTTAATCGATTTGATTTTTGATCAAGTACATTAATATACTTCATTTGTTTTTCAGGATCTTTTTCTTCTTTCAATAAATCAACATAAGTAATAATGGAAGTTAATGGCGTTCTCAAATCATGGGATACATTCGTTATCAATTCTGTTTTTAGTCTTTCACTTTTGATTTCATTCATCAGAGCATTTTTCAACCCTTCACGAATACAATTGACTTCTTCAGCAAATTTTCTAAGCTCTCCATTTCTTTTAACTTCAATCTTATGGTCTAAAACACCCTCTCTTATTTTTTGGATGCCAGTTTTTATTTCATTAATACCTTTAATATTAATAACCCATAGCAATAACATCAAAAATACTGGGATGGCTACAATAGTTAAAGGATAAATTAGTACCGAAAACAGTACTAAAACTGTATACACACCTAGTATTAAGATGATTTTCACTCCTAAACTCCCCATATTGAAGATATTTTGTATACTAAAAAATATTTTTGCTAAAATGGTAAAAATTAAAGAGTGTTTTATTAGAGTTCTATTCTTTAGATGTCTAATAATTGATAAAAATAATAATAATCCGATAACAGTAGCAAAAATAGTTAATGGAAAATAGTATTCTATTTCATTTAACCCCATCCGTAGAAATTCTGACATAATTATTATATATGTGACCACTAAAATTGAAAGAATAGTTAGATTAATATCCGTATATAGTTTATCAATAAAATTCATTTGAACACTTTCTACTTTAGCATTTCTACCAATAATAATCATCAGTAGTAATAAAGAAATTATACCAACCGACAAATAAATAACTGATAGTCTTAAACGATTCCCAACAATACTTTTCGTTAAGTTATAATCTTCTCTTAAATCTTCTAAAACATCATTTGGAAAACTCGTATAAAAAATATCTGTTTTCTCATGAATATTGTCTAATGTATAATTGAATCCATGAAAATTTACCCTAAACTCATCTGGTGCAATTGTATTTCTACTTTGATTTCTAATAATATGAATTTCTGAAGGTTCAAATGCTCTTGCCATTGAATCTTCGGTATTAGATAATTCAACTAAATCACTTTTTAAATAATATTTCAAATATCTAACATCAGTAGTATTTGAAAGATTTCTTTCTATTTCAGCAACATCTTGATCTATTAGATTTCTTTCTATCTCTTTTATTACATCTTCCTCAAGAGTTTTTAATGCTTCAATAGAATTAATATTATAGTCTTCTTTAGCTTTATTAAATATTCTTTCTTCCGATATATAACCCTCTTGTTTGGTAAGTGCTAATTTTTCATTTAATTCAAGCCTTTCATTTATTCTATGAAGATCTGAATAAATCTTACTATTGAGTATTTGACTCTCATAAAAACTATCATTATTCAAAACTGAAACAATTGAATGATCTGTTCTTAGTTCATCCATTAATAGACCTGAAACCATTAATGTAAAGGATGCTACAATTAAAGCAAATAATATTATTTTAATAATTATTGAATGGCTTAATTTCTTCAACTTTGTATCCAATGCCCCACACCACCTTTAAATATTCTGGATTTTTAGGATTAATTTCAATTTTCTCTCTAATCCTTCTAATATGTACTGCTACTGTGTTTTTAGAATTATATGATTCTTCTTGCCAAACCTTTTCATAAATTTCATCAATTGAAAAAACTTTCCCCGCATTTTTTAGTAGAAATTTTAACAGTTCAAACTCAATTGGTGTTAATTTAACAATTTCACCATCAACAGTGACTTCTTTTTTTTCATCGTCAATAACTAAACCACCTGTTTGAAAAATATTTTCCTTCATTTCAATACTGCCAAGTCTTGTATATCTTCTTAATTGAGATTTAACCCTTGCAATTAACTCCAGTGGATTAAAAGGTTTTGTTATATAATCATCTGCACCCATATTAAGGCCCATTATTTTGTCCATATCCTCAGACTTAGCGGATAACATAATGACTGGAATATTGTAGTCTTCTCTAATCTTATTTGTCGTTTCTAAACCATTCATTTGCGGCATCATAATATCCATTATGACTAAATGTACTGTATGTTCTTTTAATAATTTAAGCACCTCAACCCCATTATAAGCTTTTAATACATTATAACCTTCATTTGATAGATATATTTCGATTGCATCTACTATTTCATGTTCATCATCGCATACTAATATATTCATACATCCTCCTCCTAGTGAATCCTATTATAACAGGAAAATATTAATAAATAGTTAATAAAATTCTTAAAATTTTCTTAAGAATTAAAAAATCCCTTTCTTTCGAAAGAGATTCTATAGTTCTATATATTTAAGTTGATTTGTTCTGCTATGATTTCATCAGCATTTTTTCCTTTTCTTATTTTTTTGATGTCCCCATCTATTATTAAGTACTCTGCTGGAAATTCATGAGATAGAAAATATAACATACTTTCACTATAGCCATAAGCACCTGATTCTAGAATTGCAATATAGTCATTCATTTTTAATTTTGGCATTTCAATGTCTTTGGCGAAAAAATCTAAACCTGTACATAATTGACCACCAATAGAAACTATTTCTGTTGTTTCTGTCGGTTCATTGAAAGTCTCAATATAATGGTTCTGTTTAATAAGTGCAGGTCTTAACAAATGATTAATGCCTCCTTTTACTAACACAAAATTCTTTTCTCTTGATGTTTTTCTGTCAATCACTTGTGTTACATAAGCACCAGACTCTCCAACTAAGTACCGGCCACTTTCAAGAATGATTTTAAAATTCTGTCGCTTTGTAAAGTCATCATTTTTCATTAAAATCTCTTCTAACTGATGGCCTAAAGATTCAATACCTAATACTTTACCATTATGAAGGTAATCAATACCAAAACCACTCCCAACATCAATTGTTTCAAATGTCGTATTCATTTGTCCTTCTAATTTTCTTGTAAGTTTGAATACCTTTTCAAAATAATTACCAATGAGGGTTTCATTTAATACTTGAGTCGCTGCAAAAATGTGCAAGCCTTTAATCTTAGCAAACTCTAAAGTGTTGAATATTTCTATAAAATTAGGTATTTGTTCTTCATCAATACCAAATTTCATAGCACCACCGCCCATTTGCAAGATGGACTCATCTACTGTGAACAATGGATTAATTCTTAAATTAATATTTTGTGTTAAATTCATGGTTTTACATAACTTTTCAACTTTTTGAAGTTCATTAATAGATTCTACATTAATGGCAAATATTTGCTTTTCAATGGCCAACTTTAATCCTTCAATGGATTTAGCTGGACCAGCAAAGACAATTCTCTTTGGGTCAACGCCCATTGATAATGCAGCTTTTAACTCACCAATTGAAGCTATTTCTATTCCTGAACCTAACTTGTTGAGAAATCTTACAATGTTTATATTTGGATTGGCCTTCATTGAAAAAAAGACGTCAATTATATTTGGTAGTTTCTCTTTAAGTGCGCTGTATTGATGTTCAATTACTTGACTGTCATAAATATAAAATGGGGTTTTAGTTTTTTCAATGAATTCCTTATATTCTTTAATATCTATTTTCATTTCTTATCCTTTCAATCAATATTTTTAAAAAATTCTATTATTCTAATCATTGCTTCTTTTATATCATTAGGCTTTGCACCAAAGGATAATCTTAAATGGCCTTTACCTTTAGAACCAAAGGCACTACCAGGTATAACCAATACGTTCTTTTGCTTGAGCAAATCCATGGTTATCTTGTCATCATTACCATAGAATGAAATATCAATAAAATAATAAAGCCCTGCTTCTGTATGAACATATTTTATATGCTCTATTTTTTCCAGATAACTTGCCATAATATCTTTATTTTCCTTTAATTTCTTAATAACAATACCTTTATTATTTTTTAATGCTTCTAAAGCTGCATATTGAGAAATTGTTGATGCGCAGGAGTTCATCAATAGATGGTGTTTAACCATTTCATCGATAAATCCTTGATTCCCATAAATCCAACCAATACGCCAACCCGTCATTGAAAATTCCTTTGAAACGCTTGAAATTGCAATGACATTGTTATCATGGTTGTAATCATACAATGATTTTATCCGATTGCCATTATAATTCAATCCTTGATAAGCTTCATCTGAAAGAATAATAATATTTTTCTCATTGGCCAGTTGTACTAATTTTTCTAAATCTTCTTCTTTAAAAGCAACACCTGTTGGATTGCCTGGATTATTAATAATAATCATCTTGGTTTGAGCTGATATATTATTGGATAGACTTTCAAAATCAATTTGATAGTTTTTAGTTAACTCATAATACTTACAAGCTGCCCCCGTTAACCTTCCAATAGGCTCATAGGCTAAGTAACCCGGGTTAGGTATTAAAACCTCGTCACCAGCCTCTAAGACGGACCTCATGACAAGGTAGATCCCTTCAGCAGCACCAATAGTTACTAAAGCGTTATTAAAGTTCCCTTTATTATATCGCTTTGCAATTTCGCTTCTCAATGCTTTAATACCATAATTACTAGAATAGTAAGTTTCATCATTGTTAATTGCCTCAATAGCCGCTTTTTTAATATAGTCAGGTGTTTTACAATAGGGCCGACCGATGCCTAGATTAATTGTTTCTTCATTTGCTAATTGATTCAAAGCCCTAATTTTAGAATACTCTAAGGCTTTCACTTGTTCTAAAATCATAACCTTAAACCTTCTTCAAGGGATAATTTTACATCTGTTTGATCGTCTCTATACTTAATAATAATTGGTGTGTAGACACCTAAATTATTTTCTTTTCCAAAATCAGTATTAATCGGTCTATTTCCAGGTACAACAACAGCATTTTCTGGTACTTCTAAAACACCTTTATCGTTTTTTGTAATAACACATTCATTGACCAAATCATAAATAGGTGTTGACGCAGTAATGATTACTCCTGATGAAATAACAGCATTAGAATTTACAAGTACGCCTTCATAAATGCCTGAATTCCCACCAACAAATACATTGTCTTCTATAATTACAGGTGTTGAATTAACTGGTTCTAGTACACCACCAATTTGAACACCAGCACTGATGTGACAGTTTTTTCCAACTTGGGCACAACTGCCAACAAGAACATTTGAATCAAGTAATGTTCCTTCTGCTACATATGCTCCAACATTTACATAAGTCGGTGGCATAACGATTACCCCTTCTTCAATAAAACTCCCTTTTCTTAATGAAGTACCACCTGGCACAACTCTTCTTTTATTATTAATAAAAGTCTTTGCTGGATAAGTGTCTTTATCATAAAAACTTAATCCACCAGCAGTCATATCTACAACTTCACCTATTCTAAAACCAAGCAATATTCCTTTTTTAACCCATGCATTTGCTTGCCACTCACCATCTACTTTTATTGCTGATCTTATTTTTCCACTATCTAATAACTTTATAAATTCATTAAAAGTATCTTTTACTTCTTCTATAGCTTCCGTTTCATAACCTTCATAATAGTTTAATATTCTTTCTTCTAAATTCATTTTTACTGCCTCCCTATTGCTTCAACGATTGTTTTAATTAATCCTACATTTTCATTTGTTAATTTTACTAATGGTAATCGCACTTCGCCGGTATCCATACCAACATATTTCATTGCGCCTTTTATAGGTGAAGGATTTGTTTCGATAAATGCACCCTTCATCATTGGTAATAATATATTATGAATGCTTCTGGCTTTTTTAAAGTCCCCATTCAATGCGGCACGGACCATTGTTGACATTTCCTTTGGATAAAGATTACTGATAACCGATACCACACCATGACTCCCAAGAGATAGAAGTGGTAAAGTTAAGCTATCATCGCCACTCATCACATGAAAATTATCTTCTTCATCTCCAATTTCTGTGATGACTGATTGAATTTGACTCATGTTCCCTGAGGCTTCTTTTACACCAATAATACCATCTAGCTGTGCAATTCTTTTTAATGTTTCCGTTTCAATATTTCTGCCTGTTCTGCCTTGAATATTGTAGACTAATATGGGAATATCAGTGGCATCAACAACTGCTTTAAAATGCTGAAATATTCCTTCTTGCGTTGGCTTATTATAATAAGGTGTAACAATTAGAGCTATGTCTGCTCCCATTTTTTCAGCTTCCATTGTATTTTTAATTGTCTTCGCTGTTGAGTTACTACCTGTTCCAACCATTAAAGGTACTCGATTATTGATAGTTTTCATACAACAATCAACTATTTTGTTTTGCTCTTCCTTAGTTAATGTCGGTGTTTCAGCTGTTGTTCCTAAGGCTAATAAACCATCAATTCCATTTTCTATTTGAAACGCTACATTCTTTTCTAATTGCTCGTAATCAACGCTTCCATCTTCTAAAAAAGGTGTAATTAAAGCGGTGTACGCTCCTTTAATTATCATCATTAATCCCCTCCAATATGTCATCAAAATAATCCTTAAATTCAAAAATACCTTTTTTATTAACAATATAATGTGCTGCCATTAACGCACCCTTGGCAAATCCTTCTCTATTTCGCGCTTCATGTTTAATACTGATTTGATCTTCCTTTGAATCATATATCACTTCATGTAAACCATTTATATTTCCACAACGCATGCTTGTAAAGTGTAACTCCTTTTCATTAATAGCTCTGTTACCTGGTTGATAAACCACTTGGTCTTTCCCATCATATTGATTTAAAATAATCTCTGCTATGGTTTCTGCCGTACCAGAAGGAATATCTTTTTTCATTCGGTGATGGCTTTCAAAACCTGCAACATCATATCCTTTGACTTGATTCATTAACTTTGTTCCATAATCAATCATCTTAAATAGAATATTCACACCAATGGAATAATTTGATCCAAACATTAATGTGGCATTATTTTCTTCAACCATTACTTTCACTTCTTCTAAAGCGTCATACCAACCGGTTGTACCGACAACAACTGGCATTTTCAACTCAACTAACTTTTTAATATTGTCAAGTATGACACCAGGTGTAGTAAAATCAATGCATACATCGCAACTCTTTAAATTCTCTTTTGTTATTTCTCTTCCCGTTGCTTTTTCATGAAAGGGATCGATTATTGCTTCTATTTCAATATTAAAATCCTTAGATAATCTATGAAGGATTTGTCCCATTTTTCCATAACCTATTAAACCTACTTTTAACATACTGTCACCTCTTCTTCAAATATTAAACCATCGTGTAAAGCATTAATTGTTTTTTCTAACTTTATTGAATCAATTATAAAACCTATATTTACATGAGAAGCCCCATAAGATACCATTTTAATATTTATATTATTTTCTTCAAGAATATCGAAGGCTTGGTTAAATATACCTGTTGATTCTTCAGTATTGCCGATTAAACTCACTATGGATTGATTTTTTGTAATTTTCACATGGGCAAAATGTGATAAGGCTTCTTCTAAAGTTTCTAAATCATGGCTTTCATCAAGTGTTAAGGATATACTCACTTCACTCGTAGCAATCATATCAACAGATATTTTAAGGGCATCAAAGACCTCAAAAACCCTTGCAAGAAATCCATAGTGGCCTAGCATACGATTAGACTCGATATGAATTAATGTAATGTCCGTTCGATAAGAAATCGTTTTAATATGACTTTGCTCTTTCAAATAGTCAATTGTATCAACTATCTTTGTACCTACTGCTTCTGGATCTAAGAAATTTTTTATCCAAACGGCAATATTTTTCTCCATAGCCGGAAAAATTGCTTGAGGATGCAAAATTTCTGCACCATAGTATGCCATTTCCGAAGCTTCTTTATAACTAATGCAATTTATTTTTCGGGTATTCTTAACTATTTTAGGATTAGAAGTTAATATGCCTTCAACATCTTTCCATAAGATGACTCTTTGCGCACCAATGGCTTGAGCAATATATGATGCCGTTAAGTCAGACCCACCTCTTCCTAGGGTTGTAATATTACCGTTTTTTTCTTTAGATATAAAACCTGTTACAATAGCAATAATATTATTGTCTATTAACTTTTCAATATTATATTTAATAAGTTCTGTTGATTTTTCTAAAATGCTTGCTTGACCATAATCACTATTTGATATTAAACCTATATCCCAACTATTTAAACCTTGAGCATTCACACCTAAAACTTTTAAGTATTCACTCAATACAATGATTGATAATCTCTCTCCAAAACTCATCATTAAGTCATGATTTTTTTTACTTAATTGTTTTTCATCCTTTATGGATATTAAAGCTTCTTCTATTAGATTAAATAATTCTTCTAATTGACTATAATCGACATTCAACTCTTCACAAATATTCTGATGAATTTTTTTTACATTTTCATAATCAATTGTACCTTTTGTTGCATTTTTACCAGCTGCGATGAGTTCATTGGTTGAATTACCAATAGCTGAAATAACAACGACTAATTCTTTATCTAAATTATCTTTAATTATATTTGCTGTATTTTTTAAACGTTGACTATTTTTTAAGCTAACGCCTCCAAATTTGATTACTATTCTATCTTTTTCCATATAAAAAAACATCCTTTCTACGAGTAGTCACACTACTAGTAAAAAGGATGCATTAAATACTTGTATATATTTCAAATAACATAAATATATCCATATTTTAAACATCCTCATTAATTCACAGTAGCGCAACATTATAATCAATTTATAATGACAGTTCTATACCTATTCAATATAGACCCAGGAATATATTTTGGTTAATATATACCTTCGGCAAATTTTCCTTTTATTACTTCTCATCGACTACCAATCTAAAAGTAACTACTGATAAAATTCGCACCTCTAACTTTAAACATGAGGTTTATTAAGTTTTTTTATATACTAACATTTATAATTATGCATGTCAACGTTAATAATATTATTTTTTAAATAATTCTATTTAATCTAAACTTTTATGAAATTTCTTAATCGCAGCCAATAGCAAAACAAATGAAAATAATACAAGAACAAGAGATTCAGTAATTAATAGTCTAAAAGGTGTTCCTTTTAATATAATTCCTCTTAGAATGACTATAAAATAAGTGGCTGGCAACAGTTTACTAATATTCTGTACCATTCTTGGCATGGCTTCAATTGGAAACATAAAACCACTTAGAAGTATTGTTGGTAACAAAATAATAAAAGTGATCTGCATAGCTTGTAATTGATTTCTAGCAACTGTAGAGATTAACATGCCAATAGAAAGCGCAGTAATAACAAAAACAAAACCAAGCATCATCAATAATAAAAGACTCCCTCGAATTGGAATTGAAAAGAGTTGAGTGCCTAAAAATAGTGCAATTAAAAAATCTATAAATCCAATGCTAATATAGGGAATCATTTTTCCAATGATTAATTCAGAAGGTTTAATTGGACTGACAATCAGCAATTCTAAATTGCCGCGTTCTCTTTCGCGTACTAATGAAAAAGCTGTTAATATTATCGTGATATTTTGCATAACAATACCAATCAATCCTGGAACAATAAAATTTGTACTTTTTAAATTCGGATTATACCAAACTTTAGTATTCAAAGACCCTTCCGTCATCTTTACCCTAGTACTCTCATCTACAGAATTAACATTAGCAATTAATGTCCCACTTTGAAGAGCCGTTTGTGCAACCGTTGGATCAGTTCCATCAATAATCAGAAGGGCTTCTTCTTTTTTCTCCCCTAAGTTACTATATCCATGAGGAATAATTAAAGCGCTTTTTACCTCATTCGAATCAATCATTTCTTCTATTGATTTAAGGTTATTAACATATTTATAAGGTCTAAAATAATTTGAAGCAGCAAATTTACTTACCAAAGCCCGACTTTCTGAGGAGTAATCATTATCTAAAATCGCAAGTTTTATTTCATCTACTTCTGTAGTAATTGTATAACCAAAAAGTACAGTAAAAAGTATAGGCATCATTAATACAATGAATAAACTCGCTTTGTCCCGCTTTATATGAATGAATTCTTTTTTTATTATATTCATTAACCGATAGAAACTCATATTAGTCATCTCCTTTAATGAATTTCAAACTTTTAAAGGATGTGTCAATTGATTCCCCCGTAAGTTTTTCGACGTACTTTATAAAAACATCTTCAAGAGTTTTTGCATTTTCAGTAGATTTCAAATTTTCTGGCGTATCTACTGTTAATAACTCACCTTTAAAAATAAATCCAACGATATCACAACTTTCTGCTTCATCCATATAATGCGTTGAGACCAATACAGTAATACCTTGATTTGATAATTCAAAAATCATTTTCCAAAATATCCGCCTTGATACAGGATCTACACCAGCAGTTGGTTCGTCTAATATTAAAAGTTTAGGTCGATGAATAAGGGCACAACCTAAAGCAAGACGCTGTTTCCATCCGCCAGATAATTGACTTGCTAAAACTTTTTCTTTGCCATTAAGATTCGCCATTGTTATTAATTGCTTTATTCGTTTTTCTTTGTCTTTTCCTCTAACCCCATAAATACTCGCATAAAAATTAAGATTTTCAATTACTGTTAAATCTTCATACAAGCTGAATTTTTGTGACATATAACCAATATTTTTTTTAACCTGATCCGGTTTTTTTGAAACATCTATTCCATCAACATAAATGCTGCCTTCAGTTTTATCTAATACACCGATGATCATTCGAATAGTTGTAGATTTACCAGCACCATTTGGTCCAAGTAAGCCAAAGATCTGTCCTTTTTTTATTTTTAAACTTAAATTCTTAACTGCAACGAAATCACCATATTTCTTATTAACATTTGTTAGTTCAATCATTTCCTTATCCATTTTAATCTCCTAACAAATCTACAGTTAGATACATTCCTGGTTTAATTATAGAACTATTGCGGATTTTTATTTTTGTTTCAAAAACTAATTCCTGTTTACTTTCTTTTGTTGCTACATTTTTAGGTGTAAATTCTGCTTTTTCAGAGATGAAACTTACGATACCATAAGCATCGTCTTCAATAAATTGATCTGTAAATTTGACTTTTTGATTGAGGCGAATTTTTGATAAATTTTTTTCTGGTACATAAACTATCAAATGCATATTTACTGGATCAATAATTTTCAAAAGAGGTTCTCCCATTATAGCGTATTCTCCTAGATTCATATAATTTTTTTGGATAATACCATTAATAGGTGCTTTGATGTTGCTTTTATCAAGCTCATAATTCATTTTATCAATTTGGTTATTGAAAGACTCAATATTCTTGCTTGCTTTTTTTATCACTTGATCTGTTGTACTATTTCGAATATTCTCTTTCGAATTTATTGCTACAACTCTTTTTTTATACAGTATATCTAATTTGTCAAGGCTTTGATTATAGGCTAACTCTGAAGCCTCTAGTTGATCTTTTGAAAGGGCTTTAGAATTATATAAAATCTCATTTTTTTCAAATTGTTCTTTATTGTATTGAACTAATCTTCTTTGAGCTGAAATTTCCTCGTTCATTACATTAATCTCACTTTCTTTTAAGATAATATTTGTATCTTGGATCCCATCTAATAAATCGGATAAAGTGAGTTCAGCAATCTCCTTATTTATTTCTAATTCTTTTAAGTCATATTTCATTGATTGGTTTTCAATTTCCATCAATGTTTGATCTCTATTTACTTTTTTCCCTTCTACAACAAGATGCTCAATAATTTCACCACTCATTTGGGATTTGATAATCACATCTTTTGCTTCCACAGATCCCGTGTATAACATAGATTCATCCGTACTATTAAATGTACAACCTGTTAGAATAATCAATATCAAACTAAATAATACAAGAAAATTAAGCTTTCTCATTTCTTCCCTCCTCATTTTAACCCATTGATTAATTGATCAATGGTTATATCTACCTCTTCCTCGAATGTTAGTCCAGAAGACCACTGTTTAAAGTAATAGTGATTGACGAACATAATCATAAAAGGTCCAAGCATATTTCTGATGAAAATATAATTATTTATTTCATCAGTTATAACATTTTTTTTAATACCAAATTTTACTAATCTGTTGAAAAAAACTTTGAAATCTTCTTCGAATTCTTTTTTAAACAATTCTTGAATTTCAGGGTGTTTTTTATACTCAGTTAATAAAACAATCAAATAATCAGAATATTCATCTGCTAATGCTTTTCTACTCATAATTATTTTTTTAAGTACTTCTTCAAAACTCGAATCTTTATTTTCTTCTATTATTTCTTCTAAATTTTTTATAAATAATTCGTGTCCAAAATTCGATAAAAAATCCAATATACCAGTAATCATTAGATTGATTTTTGAATCATAATATTTAAAAACAGTCCCTTCTGAAACATTTGATGCTTCTGCTATTTCTTTGGTAGTCGTGCCATGGTATCCTTTTTTTGAAAAAATACTCATCGCACTTTCTAATATTCTTTTTTTTGTTTTTTCTGATTTTTTCATATATCCTCCTGTAAGTGAGTGTTTACTCACTTATTATATAATGTTTCTTAAAATAAATCAAAAAAAAAGAAAAAGAATAGTCTTAACCATTCTCTTTCTTAATTAGATTTTGTTTAACAACAACCCTTTATTTTGAACAATGAGTTAAAAAGATCTATAATTTAAAGCGTTTATCTAGATTTAATAACAGAAATTGAATTGAGATTTCTATTTGGTTTGTTTCTTTTGTTTTTGATTTTATTAAATCTAAACCAAAATAACGCTTTGCAGTACCATAGGATCATTCTACTTGATTTCTAATGCCACTGTCTTGTTTGATCTCTTTGCGTCTGAAGGCTTGTTTTTTATTATCTTTAGGTGGTCTTCCTAATATTGGACCACTCATTCTAATGTTTCATTCTTTTAACCATCTGATATTTTCTCTATTTCTGAAGATTCTATCGGCCATAACAGCTTCAGGTAATAGCCAAAGTCTCTTTTTAGTGTTTAACTACTGATTTTAAATGAATCCCTTCATTAAATTATTAAAGTCCATATTTTGTTACAAATGAAAAAAGCAATATTAAAACGAATAATGCTGCAAAAGAATAAACCGCGTTAGTTTCATCAGTGAAAAATTATCAATTTTTATTTCTTGCCATTATTATCCTTCACGATTATGACCTCGTTTTATTATATTCAATCTACAACTAGAGTGTTTTCTAACTTTAAAACTGAATTTAAAAAGAATTTTATTGATCTGATGAAAATTCGTTAAGAAAAGCTAAAATACTAAAATTAATCTTATCTCTCTGAGATTTCAATAAATTGTGTCCACTTCTTTTTACTATAATTAACTTCGAAAATTGTATATGCTTAGCAATCATCTGACTATGATGTCGATGAATTATATCCTGCGCACCACTTATGACTAAGACAGGCATCTTAAATTTTTTTAAATCCTTTTTAGTGACTTTTGATGTCTGATTGATTAGAGATAGTATTTGAGTTTTTTGTTTGAAATATTCTAACTTCTGCAGTGGTTCCATAAGTATGATTATTAGTTTAATAATTATTCTAAAAATAAATTTAAGACCTTCTGGGGATAGATTTGCACTAACTGATACTATAGCGCGTAGTCGTGTAGGATAATTTTTAGCAAATTTTATTGCAATATTTGCGCCGTCACTAAACCCTAACAAAATACACTTATCAATTTTTAAAGTATTTAACACTTCTAGCAAGTCCTCTACTAACAAATTTAAACTTAATTTTTTCTTTCCCATCGTTGAGTATCCATGGCCACGGGAATCAATTGCGATTACTTGATAAAACTTACTAAAATAATTGATTTGATGCTTAAAATAGGAACTATCAGACATATTTCCATGTAACATTACTAGTGGTAAACCTTTACCTTTAATATAATAGCTAATTTTTGCATGGCCCGAATATACAAATTTTTTAGATAAAGTCATAAAAGCCACCTACTTTAATTCATTAAATTCTACTGATTAAATAAACTATTTTTTCTTAATCTTTTCTTTATAAGATTTTCCGATCATCATACTAATATTAATAGCAATGGGTTCAATTTTATTTTCAACAGGGTAAGCAATGTATTTGTAAACCCATATCGGTCTGAATTTATCTTTATATTGTCTTAAACCTTTAAAATTATACTTAAACCTTTCACTAGCAAATATTCGACTGGCCACCTTTTCAGCAAAACTTGCATAATCAGATTTGCCTACATTTGAAAGAGGTGCCATACCTAAATCAAAGTATTTATAATTCTTTTCACTTGTCCACTCAATCATTTTAAGAAGTAAAAACTCCATAGTGCTATTTGGCGACTCATCTAAGAATCGCATTAAATCTAATGTGATAATATTGTTATTATATGCTGGCATAAGTGAAGCAAAAGCATATTTTTTACCATCCTTTGAAAGAACGCCCAAAGGACTTTTATTCAAATAGTTTTCTTCAAACCGACCAAGAGAATACCCTTTTTCTTTCCTATTTTTTAACCATTCATCTGAAATTATTTTTAATTCTTCTAGTAATGCTTGATTATGAGGTGGTTGATGCATCTCAAATATCCATCCCTCTCGTTCAAAGCGATTTTTTGTATTTCTAAAACCTCTCATCTTGGATGAATCTAAAGTAAAGGTTTCAAGATCAATTCTAGCAGCTTCCCCTAGTTTAAAAAAAGTATAACCAATTTCATGGTAGTTTTTTAGTTGCTCCTCTTCTATTTGATAAAATATTGGCGTGTATCCATATATATCAGCAAATTTTCTAAACTCATTTAAAGCACTTTCTATTTGGTTTTGATCACCTATTGGATCACCTAATACAATTAATTTATCCCCTAAAGGTTTAAAAGCAAATAGAACACTTTTATCTACAGTCAAATAAATATTTTTATCCCCAGTATAAATTAAATGAGATAAAGCTGTCCCAGAGTGATGGTTATGAAAGTCATCCATGATTTGAAAAATAGACGCTTGCGTTTGGTTACGCCATGGTGGTTTTTTAGAATAATAAGCACCCCATACGTAATACAAACCGATGATACTTGTTTGAACCAATACAGAAATTCCAATCATTTGTGTTAGTTCGTAGTCTACTACTGGCGTTAAGAAAAAATTGAACCCTAAAATAATTTGTGCAATAAATATTTTCTTAATCATTCGACTCCAGTTAAATGGCACAAAAAGTCTATAAAAATATTTCTTATTTAAACCCAAAATCATAATAATACTTAAAAGTATAAATGCCTCTTTAAAATTAAAATTTTTGATTAAATTAAAACTCAAGCCTAAACTTAAAAATACAATTGATAAATAATAGGCCTCACGTACACGCAATCTTATTTCATCTGAAAGAGCAAGTAATAATATACCAAAAAACAATGCATTAAAATGTGATATTTGAAAAATCCATATTGAAACAAGACTTGTAATTATTTGTATTTCTTTTGGTAAAATTGGATTAATTGCCGAAATAATAAGTAAAATACCCGCTATCAAAGTCGTAATCCATAATAAAAAACCTGAGACATCACTAATGATTTCTAATTGTATAGAACTTAAATTAATTTTATTCTTTAAACGTACAATAATTGATCTAATCTCTATTTTTTTAAGTATTTTTTTATTTTTAAAAATAAATTCTAAATAAAAAAGTAGATTCGCAATAATAAATGGAATGATATAGTAAAAAACTCGAAAAATAATTACAGTGCTTGTCGCTTCAAAACCACTCATACCAATTCTATTAAGACTAAAAATCATAAAAAAATCAAAAACTATTACTCCAGCAGGCATGAATGAAATCATACCTAAAATATATGCTACTGAATATGAAATAATAATATCCAAATAACTTATATTTTCATTTAATTGCATCGTAATAATCCATACAAAAGTTACTACTACTAGCCACTCTATTATTGATGCAAGCAACATAAATAATTTAATTTTTAATGTATAATGAAATTCTAATTTACCTATTTTTTTCTTAATTCCTTCAAAGGGAATATATTTACTAAACAAATAAATGATTAAATAAGCCCCACCTAATAAAACAAAAATATTAAATAACATGGTAGATTTAAATGCGGTCTCATAAAACATAGTGAAGAAAAAACTAATGACCAAAAGTCCACTTAAACCTGTAAAAAAAGAAGGCAATAATAAAATAAACATTTTATCCATTTCCTCATCACTTATGTCTTTGTTTTTGTCTTGATAAAATAACCTTCTAATCACAATGCCAGTAACACCGCCTGTGCCTACTAAATTATTGATGACATTAGAAACAATAGAAACTTTAAGAATTTTTGTTAATCCAATCTTTCTTTTGTTTAATTGAAACCATATAAAATCATAAAAAGTAGTCATCAAAACTGACACAAATCCTAATACCAAATACAAAAAAACTTCTGAGTTACTTAGATTTCGTACATAATTAACGGATTTGTTAAAGTAAATATTCAAGGGTTCAAATTTTATTAGAATAAACATCAATAGAAAAATTATGAATCTAAAAATGGTTTTTAATTTAATCTTTAAATTAAATGAATTAAACATGTTTTGTCCTTTCAAAATTGCATGTTATTTTAAAAAAATAATTCATAATCTTCAAAAGTTTTATTCTGGCAAACTTTTAGTTTTAGTTAACAGCGATTGTCCATTATTCAGAAATTGTGGATTACCGATCTATCAGATGTCCATTCTCTATTAATTGGTTCTTATGCTGATAAAGGCCGCGCTGGTTATCCCCCATCTTCTATGCTTAGAGCTTATCAATTTATTAGTTGCACCAACTATGAGTCTTACTAGATGGGTTGATCAATTAAGACGCATCCCACTTTATGCTATTATTTGTAGTTTTCAATCACATAAGACCCCAGCTATTGGTACTTTTTATGATTTTTTTAACCATCTATGGTTGAGTGACCAAGATAATGTTCATGTTAAGCCTAAAAAACGCAAAAATTACCCACTTGTTTTCAGAATCTAGTTTAACTTAATAAGTTAAAAAGTATTCTCTAATTCTTGTTTGACTACAATTTTTCTTTATACATTCTTCTCACTGCAATAATTGTTATTGTTTTATTTACTTGCATTTATAAGGGTTTATTTGTATTTTTTTCTGAATTGTTCAAACCCTAATTAACTATTCTTTTAAAAAAATATCTATTAAATCCCAGTAGTAACTTTCTTCATAACCTTTTCTCCAACCAGCAATACCTGTTAAATCGTATTGATTAATTAATTTAATTCTTTTTGTCATTGAATCTTTGTCTTCTAACCAAATTTTTATTGTATTGCCTTCATGTTGCGTTTCAATATAATTTTGTTCTGATGCTTCATCATAAACTATTTTATAATCGATATCTTCTAAATAACTATCGATATTTTTCATTTCGTAAGCTTTAGAATCAATTATTCTATTACTACTATTTTCCGTCCAAATGCGCATATATAAAGGTATGCCTAATATTAGCTTTTCATTAGGTACTGATTCTAGAGTACCTTCTATTCCTTTTCTAACCCAAGGGAGAGAAGCAACTGAACCACTTGTTGGTGCACTCCCCCAATGCTCATCATAAGCCATTAAAATAAAATAATCTACTAAAGGTGCAATCTTTACTCGATCAATAACTTTTGAGTATTGGTCAGAGCCTCCTGGTACAACAGCATCTATAGATAAGACTAAATTTTGTTGATTAGTCATGCGTCTAATTTTTTCAACATAATTCACTAAAGCTGCTTGATCTTTAATATAGATGTTTTCGGAATCAATATTGATGCCATCCAAATTATATAAAGCTGAGTAAACTAACATTTGAGCAATGGATTCATTCACATATGTCCTGTTATTTAGCATTTCATTTGTCCAGTTCGGATTAAAACTATTGCTATATAAGCCCCAAACGTCATATCCAGCTTCATGAGCTAATCTAGTATACTCTATACTTGCATCATTAATCACGATTCCATTGATATTTAAAGAAAACCAAGTAGGTGAAATAACATTTAGACCATCCATTGAGTCCATCTTAAAGTTTTTAGGATCATTATGGCTGGATATACTATCCCAAATCAGATTGATTTTAGCGTATTTTTTACTTTTTCTAATCTCATTTAGTTGACTTGTTTTTTCTTCTACATCTACTAAACTCATTTCAGTTGTTTTTATGAAGCCAATTTTCCCCTTTGGTGTAATAATCTTAGAATAATTTTCTTCATCAATTTTCTGTTCATCTAGAAGAATAAATCCTTCATTACTCGCGATTTCATCAAAATCAATTAATAAATCTTCTTCTAAATAGAAAACTTTTCGACTTTCTTTTATTTCATAATAATTGACTGACCTTGTATTTGTTTTTAGATATAGACTCTTGCTTTCTGAGTAAAAATTATAATGTATTGGATAAATTTTTTCTAATAGTTCTAGATTTAAGTATCTTTCCCCTTCGATCACTCTTAATGGAATATTAATACGGTCTAAATTTTCATTAACGAATGCGTCTAACCCATCTGTCTCTAAGGAAAAATCCAATTGCGACAACAATACATACACCCTTGCGCCACTATTAGATAATTCTAATGTTGAATCAATTGTATCTTTAACAAGATCAAATGGTAGATAGATACCATCTTCTGAATAAATTTCATAATCATAAATATATTCATCATCTATTATTAAATTACTTGTCGTTCTTTTACTTTTCAAAATCTCATACACTTTATTGTATGATTCATTTTGGTCTAAATACATAAATCCTAAAACACTACTAATAATAAGTAATACAACTATAGCGCCTATTAAGAAGACTCTCATTTAATCACCTCTAAAAAATTATTAATCCAATACCTGCTGACATAAATATAGCAAGTATAGGATGCAATTTTACTTTCATAACCATAAATACCACAAATACAATAATAAGGACTTCATGGTAGCTATCTATAGTCTTTATACCCAATTTAATAACTACTGTAACAATAATACCAATAATTGAAGGTTTTAAGCCAGTTAAAATTGTTTTTACTATTTTAGAATCTTTAAATTTTAAAAAATAATGTGCAACAATATTAACCATGATAAAGGATACAAAAATCACACCAGTCGTTGCTGCAATTGAACCTGGGATCCCCATGATCTTAAATCCAACAAAAGTTGCTGCGTTAATACCAACGGGTCCAGGTGTTATTTGAGACAGTGCTAAGACATCTAAAAATTCTTCAACAGTTAACCACTGTGCATTATTTACAATTTCTCGCTCGATTAAGGATAAAGCAGTATAACCACCACCAAAACTAAAAGCACCAATTTTTAAAAAACGCCAAAACAGACTAATTAAAATGTCCATAAAGACCACCTAGCCCTCCTGAAACAATTAAAGCGATAATTGGGTGAATGTTGAACACTAAAATTGCTATGATTGTTATAGAGAGAATGGTTATTGAAAACACATTTTTCTCAAGAGGTTTACCTAACTTATAAACAGAAAAAATCATAATACCAATGACTGCTGGTCGAATACCAGAAAAGCTCTTTACTATAAAAGTGCTATCTCGATACAACATTAATACATTAGCTAATCCAATAATGATTAAAAAAGAAGGCAAAACCACTGCAAGACAGATAATCATTGCACCAAGTAAACCATGCAATTTATAACCAATAAATGTTGAAACATTCACTGCAATAATACCAGGTATTGATTGTGCAACGGCTATATAATCTAAAAATTCATCTTCAGTAACAATCTTCTCTCGATCGACTAATTCTTTATGGATTACTGGAATCATAGCATATCCGCCACCAATTGTTAAAGCACCAATCCTAAAGAAAATAAAAAATATTTTTAATAATTCTTTCATAGTCACCAATTTCTTTCTTTATATACAAAATTAAAGGATAGATTAACTATCCTTTTCACAACTTTTAATATGCTACTCTATTTTTACCATCTCTTTTCGCTTGATACAATAATTGATCTGCTTTACTAACAAATTTCTCTGGACTGCCACTTTCATACATATAAACTCCAAAACTAGCTGTATAATGTATACCATTGCAATCACTATTTTTAATAGAATGTCGCAAACGTTTAGCGGCTTTCACTGCTTCTTCCTGTGTTACGTTTGGCAGAAGTATTATAAATTCCTCTCCACCATAGCGACCAACTAATTCTTCTTCTCGAGTATTTTTTTCAAGTATTTTAGAAATATGTCTTAGAATTTCATCACCTTTCACATGACCATATTCATCATTAATTAACTTGAAATTATCTAAATCAATCATAATTATTGATAAAGGTTTATGATGGCGTTGATGTCTTTTAATCGCCAAAGTTAATTGATCATACATATATTTATGATTATATAAGCCTGTTAGACCATCTTTGATTGATAACTCCTTCAACTTTTTTTCTTTCTCTTTATTTTCTATTAGTAAACGCTGGTATCTGAAATTTGAGTACAATTTTGATATGAGTAATTTATGAAAAATAGGTTTAACAAAATAATCATCAGCACCATTGTATAAAACACTTGTGATTGTTTCTAATCGTTCCACAGAAGAAATAGCCATAATTAAAGCTTTAGGTTTTTCATTTCTAATTTTAATAATAATTTCTTCCCCAAAAATGTCTGGCAGAATCATATCAACTAAATATATATCATAATCATACATTTTTTTCTCAAAATCTTCATAATTCGAAAAAACATCAATGTTTTGAATTTTATATCGATTTAAAATATCCACCATTAATCTTTGTTGTAAAATATCATCGTCAACAACTGCAATTTTTGTATCTCTAAGACTTAAACGCTGATTATAATTATGTATGATCCCATCAAAATACTCAGAATAAAGAAGCGTATTTTTATTTTTTTCAATTATTTTAATAACATAATAATTAGAATAGGCATTAATAATTCTTCGACTTAAATCTTTAGCAAATAGAACAAAATACCCCTTAAAATTGCTATTAGCAATCAGTTCATCAATTATTACTTGTGTTTCATCTTCATTTTCGTCAATATCGATTAGTACTAAATCAATTGTTAAAAGGTCTGTTAATGAAGATTCTATGTTAAATTTTCTTTTATCATTTAAAACACGGTACAGATATTTGTTATCTTTCAAATCAAATTTAGAGTAAATATTAATCATTGAGTAAACCACCTATAATACCACCAAAATTATCATGTTTACCGCCTTTTGCTGTCCCTACTGAGGACAATATTCTTTCTGATAGCTTAGATATTGGTAAAGATTGTATATAAACAAGACCCGGTCCTGATAAAGTTGCAAGAAATAACCCTTCTTTTCCAAAAAGAGCATTTTTAAAGCCACCTATAAATTCTATATTATAATCAACTGTATCTTCAAAACCGACAATACATCCAGTATCAATTTTTATTTTTTCTCCTGCTTTTAATTCTTTTTTTACTATTGCGCCGCCAGCATGAATAAAGGCTTTTCCAGTACCTTGCAATCTTTGAAGAATAAAACCTTCTCCGCCAAAAAAACCAGCGCCTAATTTTTTAGTGAATTCCACCTCTACATCAATACCATTCGCCGAACACAAATAAGCATCTCTTTGACATATAAATTTACCTCTGTGATTTGCTAACTCTAGCGGGATAATTCCACCTGGATATGGTGCAGCAAAACCTACATGACTTATTCTGTTACTCGTATTTAGAAAAGTTGTAATAAAAAAACTTTCCCCAGAAACCATTCGTTTAAAACCGCCAAATAATCCCCCTGAAGCACTGGTTTGCATTTGAATACCACTTTCCATAAAAGTCATTGCACCCGCTTCAGCTCTTACACCTTCCCCAGGATCTAATTCAATTTCTACTAGTTGCATATCTTTTCCATGAATTTTATAATCAATTATATCAGACATATCATCATCCCCTTCAATCTGCTTAACCACTAATTATTATATCATTATTCCTTCAAGTTTTGAATAGCTATTTACATATTGGGACTTTGCTCATTAGAATTAAAGATTAATTTTTCTGTTAAAATAAAATATAAATGGGTATAAATTAACAAACTCATAATAATCAATGAGATTAGAGAAATAAAGCTTTACTTTAAGTTATTTTATGATAATATATTAAATGATATTAAGGAGTTGATTATTATGCAAAAAACATTGTTAACCAAAAGTGCTTTAGAGAAGTTAGAAAGAAAATTAGATCAATTAATTTTAGTTGAGCGTAAAAATATCGCACAAGAAATAAAGAGAGCTCGTGAATTTGGTGATTTGTCAGAAAATGCCGAATATCATGCTGCTAGAGAAATGCAAGCAAAAAATGAAGCTGAAATAGCTAAGTTAAAGGAATTATTGAGTAATTATGAATTAGTTAAAGAATCAAATGATACAGATAAAATTCATATTAACTCTAATGTAAAAATTGAATATTTAGATACACACGAAGTTACAGAAATTATGATTGTTCCTAGTGTGGAAGCAGAACCCCTTGAAGGTAAAATTTCAAATGTATCACCAGTTGGAAGTGCTCTACTTGGTCATACTAAAGATGAAATCATTCCTATAGAAATACCAAAGGGTGTTTTAAATATTAAAATTTTAGAAATTAATTAATTTTTTAAAAAGGAGTGACCATGTATGAAAATAAAAATAATCTATAACCCGAGTGCTGGGAAAAGTAGAGGACTTAGAAATATAAAGAGTTTAGCAGATGAATTGTTAAACAATGGTCACCTGATTCAAAGAATCGCTACAAAAAAAGAAAAAGATACCTTTAATGAAACAGAAAAGGCCATAATTGATGGATTTGACTTGATTATTGCTGCAGGTGGTGACGGTACTATTAATGAAGCCGCCTCTGCTTTGGCAAAAAATAAGTCTTCAATACCTTTGGGTATTTTTCAGTTCGGAACAGTTAATGATTTTGCTACCTATTTAAACATTACTAATGATCCTTTTGAATTTGCGGAAATGGTTGAAAAAATGGAAATTATTTCAATTGATCTAGGTAAAACAAATGGCTCTTATTTTATAAATGTTGCTGCTGGTGGTTTATTAACAAACGTTGCCCATGAAACACCTCGAGAAATGAAAGCTGTTTTAGGAAAAAATGCCTATTATCTGAACGGGTTAAGAGACTTAACAGAAAAAGGACTTTATACTACAAATTTAACATTAATTACTAATGAATTAGAAATAACAGATGATTTTTATTTGTTTTTAGTAAGTAACTCTCCTTCAGTAGGTGGTTTCAACAATTTAGCTCCTAATGCTGAAATACAGGACGGTTTATTAGATTGTGTATTTGTAAAAAAAGCTAGTTTTATTAATAATGTTGAAGTATTTATAAAAATATTAACTGGTACCCATGTTGATAATGATAGCGTTCTTTATTTTAAAACTGATAAAATTAAGATTATTAATAATTCAAAAAAGATTGTTGAATATGACCTTGATGGCGAATATGGTGGCAACCTACCAATTGAAATTAAAGTCGTACCATCAGCAATAAATATTTTAATTTAAAATCCCAAATCGGGATTTTTTTATTTAGAGAATTAATTTTCTCCAAGTAAAAAACTTGTTAGCATATAGCAAAGGATGATTAATAATACAGTTTTAACTATAATAACATTAACAGTTATAAAATTATAGTCAACAATATCCTTTAGCATACTGTTAATAACGGCTATATTAATTAAAGATATCATCTGAAAAAAAGCAAATGACAAAGTCTTTTTATATTTAAAATCAGTAAATAAAGTCTTAACGATCACCATTGGTAAATACAATGTTTCTAATAATAAAATATATGAAAGGAATAATGTTATAAAAAAAATTGGTATTTCTCTGTTGGGATTAACACCAGATAATTTTAAGATGTTTATACTTTGCTCAAAAAAACCTGTATTAATTAATTGTAAATTTATTGCAATAACAGAAATTACTAAAGCAGTCATTATAAAAAATTCTACTAATCCACCAAAAATTTTTGATGCAATAATCTTATAACTACTTAATTCACTTTTAATAGAAAAACCATCCTTTTTAATAAATAGCATTTTATAAAATTCTTGAATACGTAGTATTATTAATAATAATAAACTAAAGAAATACCAACTCAAATTCGTTACTAAAACAGAAAATATCCTTGAATCAATTATTTCATTTCTAATTATTATCCTGAGATTAAGAAGCACTAGAATTGTTAAAATTAATACTATATAATTATATTTACTTCTCCAGTTATAATTTATTAATTTGAACATTTAGCACCTCTTTTTTTTATTAGTCTATTCAAAAATACTCAGATATTCCTTATAACCTTCTTTAACGAGGTCTTCTTTTGCAATGAATCTCAAAGCAGCACTATTAATACAATACCTCAATCCAGTTAACTCCTTAGGACCATCTTCAAAAACATGACCTAAATGTGAATTTGCATTTTTAGATCTAACTTCAGTACGAGTTCGAAATAACTTATTATCTGCCTTAGTGATTATTGCTTCTTTATTAATTGGTTTGGAAAAACTTGGCCAACCACAGTTTGATTTAAATTTGTCCTTTGAAGAAAAAAGTGCTTCTCCAGATACAACATCTACATAAATGCCTTCTTCAAAATAATCGTGGTATGGGTTTTCAAAGGGCTTTTCAGTTCCGTTCTCCTGGGTTACATGGTATTGAATATCTGTTAAATTTTCTTTAAGTTCCTTCTTAGTTATATTTTTTGTTTTCATTCCTTCCTCCTTTTCCTCACTTATTATGTTATACCCAATGAAAAGTGAATCAATAATATTTTGCAAATAAAAACCACCCTAAACGGTGGCCTTTATCTTTATTTCAAATAATTATAAATACTTTTAGATGCTTCTCTGCCATCACTTATTGCTTTACATATTAATGACGGACCATTTTTAAGGTCTCCAGCTGCAAAAATACCATCCACATTGGTCATATAATTTTTTGTTAAAATACTATTCCGCTTACTAAATTCAAGTCCTAAAGTTTCATACATGTCATAATTCTTTGTATCAATAAAACCAGCAGCAATAATCACAAGATCTGCATTAATTTCATAATTGCTATCTTCTTCAACCGTCATATTCATCTGTCCATCAACTGTTTCCCATTTAACTTTGCTACAGGTAACAGATTTAATATGATCTTCTCCTTTAAAACTCTGGGTAAGGGAATCCCAACTGCGTTCACCACCTTCTTCATGAGCAGTATTTTTTCGAAGCATATATGGCCAATAAGGCCAAGGTGTTTTACTTGAACGTTCTTTAGGTGGTTTTGAAAGAATCTCTATTTGATGAATACTTTTAGCCCCTTGTCTAATCGCAATCCCTAGACAGTCAGCACCTGTATCGCCACCACCAATAATCAGTACATTCTTATCCTTGGCATTAATTGGATCATTCTTTAAAGCTTTACCGGCATTAAATAGGTTTTGTTGCTTCAAATAGTCCAAAGCAAAGTGAATTCCTTTCAATTCATTACCCTCTGCTTTGATTTCTCTTGGGACAGTAAATCCATTGGCCAAGCAAATTGCATCAAAAGATTCTATAAGTTTATGAATTTCTATATCTACACCAATTTCTGTATTGCAAATAAATCCAATTCCTTCTTTTTTTAATAAGTTAATTCTCCGATCAATAATATTTTTTTCAATTTTATAATCAGGTATACCTAATCTTAATAATCCTCCTGGTTCATAATCTTTCTCGTAGACAGTAACATTCACACCTTTTTTATTTAATTCCTGAGCAACGGCTAGTCCAGATGGCCCAGAACCTATCACAGCAACACTTTTACCTATTCTATATTTTGGTTTAATTGGTTTCAAATATTTTTTTTCAAATCCTCTTTCTATAATTGCTAATTCAATCTCTTTTGTTGTTACTGAACCGTGATCAATATTTAATGAACAAGAACCTTCACATAACGCTGGACATAATCTTCCAGTAAATTCGGGAAAGTTATTGGTTTCTAAAAGAATTTCTAAAGCTTTTTCCCAGTTATCTTCAACTACTAGTTCATTAAGTTCGGGCAATGAATTTCCTAATGGACAAGCATAATTACAAAATGAAACGCCACAATCCATACATCGGCTTGCTTGCTTTTGGATTGCCTTATAATCTTGATAAAGATAAAACTCTTGATGGTTCTTAATACGCTCCTCTGGCGCTAATTTATCCGCTGTCTTTCTCTCAACACTTTTAAATAATCCTTTCTTATCCAATTTTCTTCACCCCCTGTAAGTCTACTAAATTCTCTAATCCTTGATCCTCAGCAATAGCATCATAGCCATCACTACTAACTTTTACAAAAAGATTAGAGTAATAATTCCATTCTTCTAATATGCTTTTAGCTTTTAAACTATCTGTTAACGCGACATGTTCTTCTAGTAATTCTTTTAAAATACTTTCATCTACTGAATTTAATCCTTTAACACTAACAGTATCCTTATTAATCTTTGATTCTGTTAATGGATTTTTGTTCAGAACATAAGCAATCCCACCCGTCATACCAGCAGCAAAATTGTCTCCCACGTCTCCTAATACAACAACAATACCATTTGTCATATACTCACAGCCATGGTTTCCTACACCTTCTACTACACTGATAGCACCAGAATTTCTAACAGCAAATCTTTCGCCTGCTTGACCGTTAATGAATAATTTTCCTTTAATGGCGCCATATAAAGTCGTATTCCCTACTAAAATATCTGTTTCTTTTTCATTATTGGGATGTTTGATGATTATCTGACCGCCTGATAGGCCTTTTGCAACATAATCATTTGCATCACCGAACATCTTGAAAACAATAGATGAAGTTAAAAAAGCACCAAAACTCTGACCAGCGGTTCCTTTAAAGTTGAAAACTTGTTGTTCATCGAATTTAATTTTGTTTTTAATAATATAACTACTTAATTTTGTTCCAATGGAACGGTTAGTATTGGTAACCTTTATTTGTTCTTTTAATTGATCTGTTTTCAATAAGTCTATTAATTGATCATCTAAAGTTGCAACATTATCCAAAGCTTTTGCTTCCACGTGTTTTGATCCAAAACTTTTTGGTAATTTAGGCTTAAATAAAATCTGTGACAAATCAATATTTTTTGTTTTCCAGTGATTAATTGAATCTTTTCTTTTAAGTAAGTCAGAACGTCCGACAAGTTCATCTAATGACATATAACCTAAATTAGCTAAGTATTCTCTTATTTCTTTAGCTATAAAAGTAAAATAATTCACCACGTGTTCAGGCTTTCCTTTAAAGTATTTTCTTAATTCTGGATCCTGTGTTGCAACGCCTACGGGACACTTATTTGTATGACATTTTCTCATCATAATACAGCCACTTACAACTAAAGGCGCTGTAGCAAATCCGTATTCCTCGGCACCTAACAGTGTTGCAATTAAAACATCACGGCCTGTACGCATCTGACCATCAACTTGCAATGAAACTTTCTTTCTTAAGTTATTCATCAGTAATGTTTGATGGGTCTCGCTTAACCCTATTTCCCAAGGTACACCAGCATTTTTAATCGAAGTCATCGGTGCAGCACCTGTACCACCGTCATGTCCAGAAACTAAAATCATATCTGCATGTCCTTTTACAACACCTGCTGCTATTGTACCAATACCTGCTCTAGAAACCAGTTTTACACTAATTCTAGCTTTAGGATTAGAAGCTTTTAAATCATAGATTAATTGTTCTAAATCCTCAATAGAATAGATATCATGGTGTGGTGGTGGCGATATTAAAGGTAAATTTTCAATAGCATGTCTTATTTCTGCTACTTTGCCAACGACTTTTTTACCCGGTAAATGTCCACCCTCTCCAGGCTTTGCGCCTTGTGAAACTTTAATCTGGATTTCTTCTGCATCATTAAGATATTCAATTGAGACGCCAAATCTACCTGCAGCAATTTGTTTGATTTTTGACTTTTTATTAGTATAATATCGATCTTTATCTTCTCCACCTTCACCAGAGTTACTACTGGCACCAATAGAATTCATTGCTAAAGCTAAATTTTCATGAGCTTCCTTACTTAATGAACCAAAAGACATAGCACCTGTAACAAACTTTTTCAAAATATTTTCTATTGGTTCTACACTCTCAATGGGAATAGGCTTACGATCAGAATTAAAGCATAATAATCCACGAAGAGTAATCAAAGACTTCTTCGAGTCATTAATCATATCTGAATACTCTTTATACTCATGATAATTATTTGTTCGACATGAGTTTTGTAATTTTCCAATCACTTCTGGTGTAAATAAGTGTTTAATACCATCTTTCTTGTAATGTAATTCACTTCCTTTTTTTATCTTCTCATCCTTAAAAAAAGCATTTTCGTGTCTTATATACACTTCTTTAGCAATGATATCTAAATTAATACCAGTAATTGTATGAGAAGTTCCACTAAAATATGCTTTAACAATTGCTTGATCCAAACCAATTATTTCGAAAAGTTGAGCACCTATATAGCTATTAAGAGTAGAAATCCCCATTTTAGAAAGTATTTTTAGCAATCCTTTTTCCAATGCTTTAATATAATTTGTTTTCGCGTCCTTTGCCGTTAATTCTTTAATATATAAAGAATCTTTAACTAAGGAATCAATTGTATTTAATGCTAAATATGGGTTAACAATTGTTGCACCATAACCAAATAATAATGCTATGTGCATAGGATCTCTTGCTTCACCTGTTTCAAGGACTAAGTCTACTTTTGTTTTGATTTTCTTATTTAACAAATGTGTATTTACAGCTGCTAAAGCCAATAAACTTGGTATAGGCGATCTAAACTTATCAATCATTTTGTCACTTAAAATAATAATATTAAAGTCATTTTCTATCGCTTTTTCAACTCTTTGACATATTAATTCTAACCCTTTCTCTAGTCCACTACCCATTAAATCAGAATCAAAAACCATTGGAATGGTTATACTTCTAAAATCCGAATCCATTAACGCCTTAATAGATTTTAATTCTTGATTGTTAACAATGGGATGCTCAAAGGCAAGGAATTTGCTTTCTTGATCTTTTACTTTTCCATCTAATAAGCCTTTGAAATTTCCTATTGTTGTTCTAAGAGACATAACGTTTTTTTCTCTTATCGGATCAATTGCTGGATTTGTTACTTGTGCAAAAAGTTGCTTAAAATAATCAAATAGTAATTTGGGCTCTTCTGATAAGACTGCAAGAGGCGTATCGGTTCCCATTGATAAAATAGGCTCCTTGCCCTCATTAGCCATAACTGCAATAACACGTTTGAGTTCTTCTCGCGTGTATCCAAAGGATACTTGTTTTTGATTAATTGTTTGATCTTCTTCAATTTTTTCATCACTAATTTTCATTTTTAATTCATTATCTTTAATAAGTTGAGTATAATCTGGCGTTACAAAAGTTTGAAGAATAGCATCATGTAATAATAATGAACCATTTTCTAGATCTACTGCTAAAAATTCTCCGGGCTTAATCTTACCTCTACTAAGCACTTGATCATCGTTGACTTCAACGACACCTGCTTCAGATGCTAAAATAACTTTATTTTTAGTTACATAATATCTTGCTGGACGTAGACCATTTCTATCAAGTTTCGTTCCTATATATTGATTATCTGAAAATATTATTGTTGCTGGTCCATCCCATGGCTCTATTAAATTAGAATGGTATTTGTAAAAATCAATTACATTTTCATCTAAATGTTCAGCGTTTTCCCATGGTTGAGGGATCAACATCGCTAAAGAATGTAAGATACTTCTACCGCCAATTGTAAACAATTCAACAATATTATCTAAATTAGCTGAATCCGATACATTCTTTTCAATTATATTATTTATACCGATTAATTCATCTCCAAAAACCTTAGATACTAAGTTTTCTTTCTTGGATTCAAATTTTTGAATATTTCCTTTAATTGTGTTGATTTCACCATTATGCGCAATATATTTAAATGGATGGGCTAATTTCCAACTTGGTGAAGTATTCGTACTGTATCTTTGATGTACTACTATATAAGCCGTTTTAAAAGCTGTACTCTGTAAATCAAGAAAAAATGCTTTCATTTGCTTTGCTAACAACAAGCCTTTATAAATAATACTATATGAAGACAAAGAACAAATATAAAAATTTTCAATGTATTCACTATCAATTTTTAAAATTGCATTATCAATTTTTTTTCTTAATAAAAATAATTCTTTTTCAAAATCATTTTTAGGCACTTTATTTCGTTTAATAAATAGTTGATGAATTTCTGGTAAGGTACTTCGAGCATAACTGCCGGCTGCTGTAGTATTAATGGGTACATTTCTCCACTGTAAAAATTCTAATTTCGACTCATTTATAACTCTTTCTATTGTGGCCATGCATTCAAAACGAATATCTGGCGTCAATGGTAAAAAAATCATTCCAACAGCATAATCTCCTTCACTCGGTAGAGCCTCACCTAACTCTATCTTGAAAAAATCATGTGGTATTTGAAATTTAAGTCCAGCGCCATCACCTGTTTGATCATCATAGCCTACAGCACCTCTGTGGGCCATATTGTTAAGCATACTCAAACCATCATCAATCATTTTATGGCTTTTTCTTCCATTTTTGTCTACTATGAAACCTACACCACAATTATCACTTTCATATTCTGGTTTATAAGCTCCGTGTTCAATAAATTGTTTTCTCATAGTCATCACCCCTAATTTTCTGAAAATTCTGTATTTTTATTATTATATAGGAGTATTTGCAATTGTCAATGGTAGAACTTGCAGAAAACCTTTTCCTACCCAGGGAAAACGTTATCAAAATGAAATTTCTTCCCTAGCGTACTTCAAAAAACAAAAAAATCATATTGCTTTTACAATATGATTTTTCTATCTAATTTTTGAAACTATGAATTGGTGCTGGAATACGTCCGCCTCTATTTATAAAATTTTGACAGTCATTTGTATTGACGGCCATAACAGGTGCTGTCCCTAACAATCCTCCAAAATGAACGACATCTCCTACTTTTTTACCAAAAGCCGGAATCACACGTACAGCCGTCGTTTTTTGATTAATCATACCAATGGCCATCTCATCGGCAATCATCCCGGAAATGACGGTTGCAGGTGTTTCACCAGGAATTGCTATCATATCCAAGCCAACAGAACAGACACATGTCATTGCTTCAAGTTTTTCAATGGTCATAGCTCCCGATTGTACAGCAGCAATCATGCCTTCATCTTCACTAACAGGTATGAAAGCCCCACTTAACCCACCGACATGCTCCGCCGCCATAACACCACCTTTTTTTACAGCATCATTTAGAAGCGCTAAAGCCGCAGTTGTTCCATGGGTTCCAGCTACTGATACACCAATTTCTTCTAAAATTCTAGCCACGCTATCCCCTACTGCTGGTGTAGGCGCAAGGGATAAATCAACTATTCCTAACTTAACATCCATTGCCTTTGCAATTTCCTTAGCAATCATTTGACCTGCTCTTGTAATTTTGAAAGTGGTCTTCTTAATTACCTCGGATACCTCATCAAAGCTTTGCCCCTTGACTTTTTCTAATGCTGACTTAACAACGCCTGGTCCGCTGATCCCTACATTAATAACCGTTTCAGCTTCTTCCACTCCTAAAAAAGCACCTGCCATAAAAGGATTATCACTCACAGCATTAGTAAATACAACTAATTTTGCACAACCAATGCTTTCATTATCTTTTGTTAACTCAGCTGTTTTTATGATGATTTCTCCCATTGTTTTTACAGCATCCATATTAATACCAGCTTTAGTTGATCCAACATTAATGGAAGCACATATGCGATCTGTTTCAGCTAAAGCTTCTGGTATTGAATCAATCAGAATGCGGTCTCCTTTAGTAAAGCCCTTTTCTACCAAAGCAGAAAATCCACCAATAAAATCAATATTCAATTCTTTTGCTGCCTTGTCTAAAACTTTGGCATACTTTGTATAATTTTTCGCTTCTGAAGCTTGGGCAATAATCGCAATAGGGGTCACAGAAATCCTTTTGTTAATAATTGGAATGCCATAAGCTCTTGATACTTTATCTGCTATTGCTACTAAATTTTGTGCTTCTTTAGTAATTTTTTTATAGATTTTTTCGCAAGCCTTGTCAGAATCGCTATCGATACAATCCAGTAATGAAATTCCCATAGTTATTGTTCGAATATCTAATTTTTCTTTTTCTACCATATTTTGTGCTTCTAACACATTTTCAAAGCTAATCATAGTTGCCCCCTATAGAGAATACATATTATTAAACAAGTCTTCATTATACATTTTAATATTTAATTTTAGTGCAGAAGATTTTTTTCTAAATTTTTCTTCTAGATTATAAAAGTCTTCTTCTGTTTCAAACTCAATTTCCATCATCATAGTAAAATTATCATTCATAATAGTTTGTTCAACATTAACAATATTTGAATTGTTTTCTGCAATTAAATTTGCTATTTGTGCAATAATACCTACCCGATCTTTACCTACTACAGTTAATACAGCCTTCATAATTCCTCCTAACAAAAACAAAAAACAACCAAAAATAGGTTGTTTTACTCTTATCTTCTGTCCTTTTACCTGAGAGCTTGATTATTTTTCAATAACTTTCCCCTTCGGTGTTCATGCTGAATCTCTCCAGAAGTTTGTCCATTAACGGTCACCTAAATTTCCACTAACTTCATCCAATATTAAATTAGACTTAGTTTAGCATAACTTAAGTGAATTGTAAAGAGCGTATTTATAATGGATCATTGATATTTAATTTTTGTCCTACTATATTAGCAAAAACGCCAATAATTTTTTCTTCTAATTGCTTAACTATTACTCTCATTTCCAGTATTTTTCTAAACATATATGCTATTAAGTCAAGGTTTTACTTGAAGGTTCTTAAAATGCATCTAACTGTTTGTTTGTCTTAAACTTTTGAATAACAATTCTTGAAAGTTGGATAATCAAAGTTGGTATAAAAGAACCTGCAAATACGATTAACCACTTGTATGCATTTATTGGTACTGTACCCATTACATTGTTTAAGAACGGTAAATGTACGACTACAAACTGTAGCACAAAAGAAATCAATAATGCCCAGATTAAATTAGGATTCCTAAATAAAGATTTGCCCAGACCAAATGACTTGTAGTTTCTTACATTAAAAACATGAAAAAGTTGTCCAATTGCCATAGTAGAAAATGTCATGGTTCTAACAGCTTCTATGGTATAACCGCTATTCAACCCGTAGATAAATACAATGACTGATCCTAACCCAATGAGTGATCCACTTCCAAGAACTTTGATTATAAATTCTTTTTTCATAATCGCTTGTTCAGGATTTCTCGGTTTACGCTTCATAATATCAGGCTCAGCAGGTTCCCAGGCTAAAGCCATAGCTGGCAAAACATCCACAACTAAGTTCATCCATAAAATATGTAGGGCTAATATTGGCATTGGTAACCTTAATATAATAGTAATGAAAACAGCTAAAATTTCAACAACATTACATGAAAATAGAAAGTAGACAAATTTTTCGATGTTGTCAAAAATGGCTCTTCCTTCTTTTATTGCAACTACAATAGTGGAAAAGCGGTCATCTGTTAAAATCATATCTGAAGCATCTTTTGCAACTTCCGTACCTCTTATACCCATCGCAATTCCAATATCGGCACCATTTAAAGCCGGGGCATCATTTACCCCATCCCCAGTCATCGCAGTCACTTGCTTGTCGATGTTAAGGGCTCTAACAATTTGTAATTTATTTTCTGGGGAAACTCTTGCAAAAACAGAAGTATGAAGTATTTTTTCTGCCAATTCTTCATCAGACATTTTATCCATTTCTCTTCCTGTAATCACTTCCTCATAATTTTCCATTTCAATTTCACTAGCAATCACAGAGGCAGTTTTTGGATGGTCTCCTGTAATCATGATAACTCTGATACCTGCTACTTGAGCCTCTTTGATTGCCTGCTTGACATCTTCTCGTGGTGGATCTAATATTCCAGTAAATCCAAGAAGACTGATGCCTTCTTTAATAGCCTTTCTCATGGCATCTTCAGAACCATCTCCTTGGTAGTTTCTCACTTCACCAATAGCCAAAACACGCATCCCCTTTGATGCGAATTTTTCATTTGTTTTGCTCATCCTACTCAATGAATCTGGGTCACCATCTGCCATCTCAATCAAGATGCCTGGTGCGCCTTTAATAAACAGTTTTTTTTCTTTGCCATCACCTGCATAGGCAGTTGCCATGAATTTTTCTTTAGAACTAAAGGGAATCTCGCCAATTCGCTTATATCCTTCTTTTTCTATTACATTTCGTTCAATAGAAACTTTTTTTCCAAGGACCACAAGACTACCTTCTGTAGGATCACCTATTATCTTATATTGATTATTCTCTTCTGCTAATGTTGCATTGCTTGATAGTACTGCTGCTTTGATGAAGGATTTCAATCTAGAAATTTCATCTAAATTAACACTTTCATTATTTTCTAATATTCCCCCCCTTGGTTCATATCCAGTGCCTTCAACGTTATACCTCTCGCCTGAAACCAATTGAATTTCTTTTACTGTCATTTGATTTTCCGTAAGTGTGCCTGTTTTATCTGTACAGATAACCGTTGTAGAACCTAGAGTTTCTACTGCTGGAAGACTTTTTACAAGGGCATTATGAGAAGCCATGGTTTTCATGCCTATAGCTAATGTAATTGTTGATACAGCTGGAAGGGCTTCTGGAACAGCGGCAATGGCTAAAATAATCCCGATTTTTATAATTAAATAAAGTTCTTCTCCTGCGATAATACCAACAACAGTTACAAAAAATGCAACCATCCCAGAAAAGAAAATCAGCGTTTTACCTAATTTATTCAGTTGTTTTTCTAAAGGTGTTTGCTCTTTTTTGCCATTCTTAAGCATATCACTTATTTTACCTATTTCCGTATCCATACCTGTAGAAGTAACGATTGCATAAGCATTACCTCTTGTAGCTGCTGTTCCTGAATACACCATATTCTTACGATCACCTAAAGGCATATCCTTCTCAAATGTAGCGTCACAATCTTTGTTGACTGCTTCTGATTCTCCCGTCAATGAAGATTCAATCGCTGCAAAATTCTTTACATCAATCAGACGAGCATCAGCTGTAATTGAATCACCTTCTTCAATAAAAAGTAAGTCTCCAACAACAATTTCACTAGAAGGAATTTCTTGTATTTTTCCTTCTCGTTTCACTTTTGCTATGGTTTTAGTCATTTTTTGAAGAGATTCTATTGATTTTTGCGCTTTATATTCTGAGATGAAACCTGATAAAACTGCTATTAAAATAGCGACGATAACTGCAACCCCTTCAACAGGGTCTCCCATTAAAAAAGCAACCAAAGATGCAATTAAAAGAAGATATACTATAATATTATTCATATTATGAAAAAGAATTTTTAAAGGGGATATTTTCTCAGTGGCGTCAAGAGTATTGGATCCATATTTTTCTATTCTATTCTTCACTTCATGGTCATTTAATCCTTGGTCAATATTTAAATTTGAATTTTCTCTAACTTCTTCAATCGTTTTCGTGTATGGCTTTTCTATAATTTTCCCCATGTTATCTCCTTTATATTATAAACTATTCTAAAAGATAGCTTATCAAAACTAATTTGAATTTATACGATGTTTACTTAATATCTTGATACTAAAATGATGCCTTTAGTTTAGTCTTTATAATACTTTATTAATAAAAACATCAACTACATTTGCATCAAATTGCTTGCCTGAACAACGTATAAGCTCAGCTATTGCTCCATCCTTAGTCATCGCTTGATGGTATGGCCGATCAGAAGTCATTGCTTCATAAGCATCTGCAACAGCAATAATTCTTGCATTTAAAGGTATTTCCTCTCCTTTAAGTCCTTCCGGATACCCCTTGCCATCTATTCTTTCATGGTGATATAATACTTCTTCTGCAAAATCAAAATATTCATCAACAGATTTTAAAATCTGATAACTTATCTCAGAATGTCTTTTAATTATTTCGAACTCATCATTCGATAATACGCCATCCTTATTTAATAGTTCTGGCGGTACAATTATTTTTCCTATATCATGAAGGATTCCTGCCATTTTAATTTTTTCTATTGCCGATTTCTCAAATCCCATGGCAATAGCGATTGCCTTACAGTATTTTGAAACACGTTCTGTATGCACTTCTTCTTGTTCATATTTTTCTTGTATATTTTCTATGACAGTTTCAATGGTCTTGCTTCTCATGATTTTTCCATATTTTAATTTATCTTTATACATATTGTTATCAGCTATTCTTAACACTTCATTAATTGCCTGGTTATTATCTTTTTTTATTGAATAACCAATCGCTAGTGAAATAATAACTGAATCAAATTTTTCGGTTTTAGCAGCTTCTACTACCCGTTGTTTTATTTTATCAGCTTGTTGTTCTGTTGTCTGAGGTAATAGAATGATAAATTCATCACCACCCATTCGGCCGACAATATCATCATCACGACATGCTTTCTTAAGTAATTCAGCTACATGGGTTAACAATTGATCACCTACTCCATGACCAAAAGCATCATTTGTTAATTTCAAACCATTAACATCGATAGACATTAATGCAAAAGGAAAATTTCTTTTAGTATCCAATCTCCTAATGGCATCAGAAATATATCTTCTATTATAAAGACCTGTTAAGTGATCATGAAAACTTAAGTATTTAATTTCATCTAAACGTTCTTTTTTATCAGAAAAATCTCTAAAAACAATGACAACACCAGTCACATGTCCTTTATTATCCTTAATTGGCGCTGCACTATTTTCTATTGCTATTTCTAATCCATCTTTACGGATTAACAATGTATGATTTGTTAATTCAATGGTTTCACCTTTTTCTAACACAAGATTCACAGGGTTTTCACGCCGATCTCTTGTTGTTTCATTAACAATATAAAAAACCTCTTCAATATTTTTTCCTTGAGATTCACTTTGCTTCCATCCAGTTAATTCTTCTGCAACAGGATTCATCAATTGAATCTTTCCGTGACTATCCGTAGATATAACAGCATCTCCAACGGATAAAAGCGTCGTTCTAAATTGCTCTTTTTCATTGTAAACCATTTCTTCCATCTTTTTTCGTTCAGTAAAATCAAGAAATGTCAATACAGAACCTACTAACGCGCCATTCACTACTTGTGGATGGACATAATATTGTACATCAAAAGATTTCCAATCTTTTTTCCAAAACACCTCATCATTTACTTGAATGCTGTTACCTGATTTTAAAGACTGATAGATTTTACATTCCTTAATTGGCATTGGCCTACCATCTCTATAACTATGATGGAAAAGATCATGGACTTTGACACCAATGAGTTTGTCAGGATTATCATAACCTAACATTTCAACTGCGCTTTTATTTATAAAGATGCAGACACCTGTTTGATTAATCCCGCAAATACCTTCTACTGTTGAATCAAGTATTAATTGTAGTTGTTCTTTGTTCTCACTAATTTTTAAAGTCCTTTTTTCAACTTCTAATTCTAAATTATTTATTAATTTATCAACAGTATCTGCCATCTTATTAAAACCATTGCTTAATATCTTTATTTCTTTTATTTGACCATTAAAAGACGCTCTTTCTTTTAAGTTCCCTGCAGCAAAGCGTTCTTGAATAGACACTAAATCATTTACTGGTTTCAACATATAATAAGTAAGAATAAAGTACAACAGACTAAACACTAATATAGCAATCACGCTTAATAGTAAAGCCATTTTTATACTATTAAATATTTCATTTGATAACAAACTTTCCGGTACCACAACGATTACTAACCAATCTAAGCCGTCCATTTGAAAATTAGAAATATTACTATGATATTTCTGATTGTTTACAGAAATATTTATACTGTTATTTTCTTCTTTCTTATATTCTTCATAAGCTTTTTTTAAAATATCATTTTCAATCTCGTTAATATCCAATCGCTCATAATTTCCGTCATCTGTTGCTTTAAAATTATCAATGCCTAACGAATTTGCTACTAAATAGCCTGTTTCTTTTTCAAGTATTAGAGTTAAATCACTTTTATCAGTAGCTAAGTCCTTTAAATACTTATTAATGCGCGACAATACAGTATGAGCTCCTAAAACACCGACTAAGGCATTTGAATCATCATAAATAGGTACTGCTGCAGAAACTGTTAAATCATCCATAATAAAATGTTTGTAGATAGGAGAGAAGACATAAGTACCTTCTTCTACAGCCGCTTTATACCACGCCCTTGTTCTTGGATCAAATTCACCAGCAACTACTGCTAATTCACCTGCTGTATTATCCTCTATAACGGAATAATACCAAGATACACCAGATGTCTCTTCATTGTTTCTCATGATTTCAATGACATTTGATTCATTTTTTCGAGCGCCATAGTATTCTCCTGTTGCCATGCCAATGCTAAAACTATACACTTCTTCATTATTATGACTTTTCATTGCATTAACAAAAAACTTTTCTCGTTCCTCCTTATTGTAAAGATCAACGATACCATCTTCTAATAATCTCTTGTTCACTTCATTCATATGTTTTGGAACATGCATATACCTTGTTACTTCATTAATCATTTCTTTATTTAAATCATCTGCTATAACAGAGATTGTTGTTTCAGCTTCACTCATCCAGTTATTAAATACAATAAATCCTACAGCAAGCATTATTATTAATAAACTTAAAATAAATGCTAAAATAACAATTGTACTTATAGAAATATTCTTTAATTTAATTCTTGAAAGTTTCACCTTCAACTCCCTTCATTATGCATAAAAATGGTATATATATCATTATTTACCCACTTAAAGAACACATTAATCATATTAATCTGTTCAAAAAAATTAAAAGGCTACTAAAATATCATTTAGCAACCTTTCACTTATCTTGATTATAAAATACTAACTTATTTTACCCAATTAAGTTTTAGACTATTTCTATTGACTGATTTCTCTACTTTTGACAACCAAACGTAAATCACGATTTGTATCACAAGTAATTAATGTCAGTGTACGAATATCTACTGTCTTTAATTTCTCTGCTTCATCAGGTTTTATAACTAAAATTTCATAAACCTCATAGGTTATTTTTCTACCAGACAGATCTGTAAGACCTATCAAATCTCCAGCTTGAATCAAGTCTAGTTTACCAAAATGTTCTCCATTTGAATAGTTATGTCCAATAATAATGAAATTCCCAGATTCATTTGGTTCTGGACCACTAAACTTGTTAACCGAAATCTCTAAAAGTTCATAGCTCCATTCTGATAGCACTGACATTTCTAAGCCAATTTTATCAACTTGTAGTTTTGCTATAGGTGTATACTCAACTTCAGATTTCTCTACTGATTTGGTCTCAACTTGTTGAATCTCATTAGAATTTATTTCTTCTTGATTAATCCTTTGAGTATAAGATGAATCTATATCATATCCCGGTTTAAGTAGTTCTACAGTGTTCTGAGATTCAAGTATTTCTACGGTGTTTTGTTCCGTAGAAGTTTCCGTTTTGAATGCTATATTGTCAAAGGCTTCAAGTGACTGCTGAGCATTTTCTTTTGCTGTTTTACCTTCTAAATATGCCGGATAAGCACTAATGACCGCAACTATTAGTAATACAACACTAATAATAAAAGCCCACTTTTGAAATGTAAAAAAGGTAAGAATATTCTTACCCTTTTTATTATTACTGTTTTTTTCAGATGAATTATTCATTTAACTCATTTTTCTTTTTTCCAAGTAAGACACCTACACCAGCCATCATTACAGCTAAACTTCCGAAAAGTATAGCTAAATTATAGTCTGTTTTTTGACCAGTTTGAGGTAATACTCCGATTTTTTCATAATGATTTGTAACAGTTGTATTTTCAATCTCATTAGATGCCAACTGTATTGTTCCTTCACCACCAACCGTCCATTCACTACTTAAATTGGTACGATTTTCTGTTACACTATATTCTCCTGGTACTAGATTTCTCCAAGTATAGGATTCGTTATTTACAAAGGTTCTTGTTGATGAGAAACCTTCTGGTCCGGTTATCGTAAGTTCGAATTTTGGTAATGTCATACCATCAATTTCTCCTGTTACAATTTTTTGAACTGTTAATCTACCATTAATTGGTTGAGTTGGAGCAGTGTATACATTCGTTATCGTAACAAAATGTGATTCTTCTGAGACTAACTCTATTGTTCCTTCACCACTAACCGCCCACTGACTACTGAGTCCTGTACGATTTTCTGTTACATTATATTCGCCTGGTACTAGATTTTCCCAAGTATAAGACTCATTATTCATAAGCGTTCTAGTTGATGAAAAATCCTCTGGTCCAGTTACCGTAATTTCAAATTCTGGTAATACATAACCATCAATATCTCCCATTGCTATTTTTTCAACAGTTAAAGATTCAACTAACGGTTCAACTGACGTACGATTGACTGTTGTTCTATTTGATGGTTCCCGGTCAACTGAAGTACTATTATCTGTAGCATCGTATGCATTAGTAATGGTAACTGCGTTTGTTTCATCTGTTACCACCTGTACTATTCCTTCACCACTAACGGACCAGTCACTATTTAAACTGGTACGACTTTCTGTTACATTATATTCCCCTGGTACTAGGTTTTCCCAAGTATAAGATTCATTATTTACAAATGTTCTTGTTGATGAAAAACCTTCTGGTCCAGTTACTGTAAGCTCGAATACAGGTAATGTCATATCACCAATATCTCCACTTACAATTTTTTCAACAGTTAATGAACCTTCGGTTGGATTACTGTATAAATTAGTGATCGCAACAAAATGTGATTCCTCTGATATCAACTCAACTGTTCCTTCACCACTAACGGACCAGTCACTATTTAAACTGGTACGACTTTCTGTTACATTATATTCGCCTGGTTCTAGGTTTTCCCAAGTATAAGATTCATTATTTACAAATGTTCTTGTTGATGAAAAGTCATCAGGACCTGTTAAAGTAAGTTCAAATATAGGTAAATTCATATCACCAATATTCCCGTCTACAATTTTTTTAACACTTACTGAGCCAGCTGACAATGCTATTATAGTATTATTATCCAAAGTAACGGCGCCATTTAATGCTAATAGCTGCCCTTGTATATTTGCACCTGTGGTCGCTGTAATCGATTCTGATGCAAGGATAATTCCTTTAAATTCAGAATTGGTACCTAAAGTAGCCGACGATGCAACTTGCCAAAAAATATTTTTTGCTTTGGCACCATTCATGAGCACAACTTTACTATTTGTCGCAGTTGTCAAAGTACCGCCTGTTTGAAGTATAAAAACCGCATCAGAGTTATTTTGACCATCAAGGGTAAGGGTTCCTGTCAGTCCAAAGGAAGTGGCTGAACTGTAAACACCTGGTGTTAAAGTACTACCACCAAGTTCAGCTCCAATGGTATTGCTTGTTCTACCAGCAGCATCAATATAAGCAGCTTGTAGATCATTCTTAGCCTGTAGTGCCACAGCATTATCAATATATATTGCTCCACTCGTCACAGTCAGTGTTTCCTGACCCGTGAAAGAAGTCCCTGGATCCAAGCCAATATCTCCGTATATTATTGAGGTTCCAGTATTCGTAATTGTTGAACCAGCTAATACTGCAAAACTATCCGCCGATGCTAACTCCACAGTTGTTTCATTTGCAAACCCCACTATTGGTACAGCTAAAGTAATTACTATTGATAACAATAGTAGTAATGATATTTTTTTATTAAATTTTTTCATATAATTTATCCCTTCTAAACAAATTTATTTTTCATTTTCAATATTGGTAACTTTTTTAGATATTCTTACGATTATTCATAATGTCAATGAACTTATCAATTCCCCATACGAGTAAAGCATAAACAATCATTGCAATGATAAGTGCTGGTTCCAAGACAGATTCAGTTTCTATCCCTTGGGTTACAGCTGTTCTAAATATTCCATTAAAAGGTGCTAAAAATATATCTGTAACTGAGTAAATGATAGATATAAAAACACTTTCAGTATTCGCACCGAGTATTTTAAACACAAGTCTTAACGCAAATAGAACTTCTAAAGCGCCTAGCAAGTAAAACATAACTCTTTTTACCGTTAATTTATTTTGCATTCTTTTTCTTTCTGATATCTTTTTTTTATCTATATTTTTTTTATCTACAGAATTTTTTTCTGCATCTGTATTATCCATATAATATTCCTCCATTCTGACAGTTCCTAAATAAAATTAACTACAAATATCATCGATTAATTAATCACTCGACTACCTTTGTAGTTTTTTACTATATTTAAATGCTTTTCATATTATCAACATTTTATTTAACTGTCATCATATACTACACCTATTTCAAACAATTGTCAATTTTATATATATAATTGCAAACTTTTTTAATTTTTTTATTAATAATTTAATTAATAATTTACAATAACCTCTGGCTAAGCCAATCCTATGTTAATTTCGAAATAATTAGTCTATACATTTATTTTCTTCTAAAAAAAATGGCATTAAAAAAAGCACCTCATTGAATAGATGCTAAAATTAATTCTATTGATTTTTGTTGTATTCTTATGATTAGTATTAAAACTTTTTTATATTACATATTAAAATTTTATCTACAAAAAAATTAACCCCCCTTTTTAAAGAAAGGATTAATTATTCTTTTTATTTGGTGAAGGCGGTGGGAATCGAACCCACGTCCAAAAGAACATTTACAATAGCTTCTCCGAGAAAAGTCACTGACAAAATTTTTCATTCTCCTAATGGCTCAATGACAAACCATTATTCAAATTATTTCCATTTTACTCATTATTAAGTCGGAAAAAATCTTAATTGAGGGTCCTATTAATGACCATTATATGCGCTAGGACCGTACACGATATAACAGTTACTGCATTATACTATGCAGCGAAAGCTAATTTATTATTTTTAGCATTTAAAATATTTAATCCAGTTCTTTTACGTGTACCCCAGATCAATAAACACGACTCGCTACTATTGTAAATAATTCTCCTGTCGAAACCTGTACGCCCCCAGGTTTTAGTATTTATCGCTAAGTGCTCGTTCCACTTGCCTTTGTGCATCTCTCTTAGCTAGACTTTCTCTTTTATCATGCATTTTTTTACCTTTACCTATAGCAATTAACACTTTAATTTTTCCAGCATCATTTATATATAGCTTTAAAGGCACAAGAGTATAAGATTTTTGTTGAACTAAGCGTTCAAGTTTTTTTATTTCTCTTTTATGCAACAATAATTTGCGTGTTCTTAAAGGATCTTCATTATATCGATTACCTTTTGAATATGGGCTAATATTCATACCATTAATAAAAACTTCGCCATTTTTAATTTCAGCATAAGCTTCTTTAATTGATGCACGACCCATACGTATCGCCTTGACTTCGGTACCTTTTAACACTATACCTACTTCAAGGGTCGATTCAATAAAGTACTCAAATTTAGCTTTTTTATTATTACTAATTAATTTATAATACTGTTCACTCATAACATCAGTCTCCTTTGACACATCTATAATCATAACATGAATTCAATTTTTTTTCAAGTTTTCTAATTAATTGTTATAATCGTAAATTTTTTGGTATATATACTAACACAGAAAGGGTGATTATATGAATGTAAATGAAATAGTAGTTCTACCATATCGTAAAAAACTAAATAAAAAAGAGTATTTAATCAAAACAGAAAAAATTGAAAAATGGGACAATCATCCCGATCATTGTTCAATATCTTTTCCTTTTAAAGAGGAAGAGGCTATTGAAGTAATTCTTGAAGGAACAATGAATAACCTATTAAATGTTGAAACAGATTTTGAAGATTATTACAATTTAGGTATATGTCAAGCCAGTAAAGACAGTGAAAAAACATTCTATCTTTATTGTATCAATATTTCAAAACTTGATTATTCATTTGATTCAGATGAGTATTCATTTGTTACCGATCAAGAAATTTTAGAAAATATTGATTCACAACTTATTGTTGCTTATAGTCGATTAGAATATTTAAGGTTTAAATAAGCATAGTTAAAACCCACTTTCCAGTGGGTTTTTAATTTATTCAATAATTTTTATTTCGTCACCATCTTTTAAGTAACTGCTACCTCTTAAAGCAATTACTTCCCCTTCTTTTAAACCACTTATAATTTCAACAGATTCCTCTTGTGTGATACCTAATACTACAATTCTTTCAGATGCTATATTATCTTCAATCACATAAACAACAGAATCTTCTCCAACTTTTTTGATTGCACTTTTCGGGGCCAATAATGCTCTTCTTTGATCAACAATATAATAAGCTTCCACATATTCACCAGTTCTTAAATTTCCCTCCTTATTACAAACAAGCACTTCAACTTCATACAAACCACGTGCATCTTTTGGAATCTCATTGAAACGAACAATACTGCCAATACATTCACTGGCACTTTTCCCATCTGGATAGACAATAACTGAACCATTTATTTCTAATTGATTAATTTGATCTGCTGTCACGTCAGTGATTGCAATAACCTCATCGTCGTTTATGATTTCAACTGCTCTTTGGTTCTGAACTGATTCATCTGCCTCAATGAATACTGCCGCAACACGTCCTTCAATTGGACTTTTAACTTTTCTTGATTCTAAATCACCCTGTAAATTTTTTACTCTAGTATTATAATTTACAACTGCATCATTGTATTGATTTTTTAGTTGCTCTAAAGATTCTATTGATTGCTCTAATGCATTCTTTGAAACTGCATTGTTCTCATATAATATCTGATTTTGCCGAACTTTTTCTTCTAAATCAGCGAGCTGTCTTTTTAAATTTTCTCTATTTGTTCGTAACTGACTTTCAGTTACTGTAAGATTTGCTTTTAAATCTTCTTGGTCAAGAGCAAATAAAATCTGATCTTTTCTTACGCTATCGCCTGCTTTAACATCAATATATTCAACAGTTCCCATACCACCTGTTTGTACTGTCACTGAAGTTTTTGCTTCTATACGACCTAAAGATAAAAATGTTTCATTTAAATCTCTTTCTTCAATACTAACAACAGTAACAGGAACTTTTCTTTCGATGACTTCATCACTAGCTTGGTCAGCACCACAAGCCGTTATAATCAATGATGAACCAATTAATAATAATAGTAAAAATAAATTTTTTTTCATCTAAACCACATCCTTCTTAAGCTTTTTCAATTTTATTCCTTCTAAAATCGAATAAATAACCGGTATAAATACTAATGTTAAAATAGTTGTAATCAATAACCCAAAGATCAATGCATAACTAAATTGTTCATAATATACTTCTCTGAAAGCCAACGGTAATACACCACCAATAGTAGTCAATGATGTTGCAAGTACTGGATTAAATCTTGTCTTGGCAGCATTAACAATTGCATCAGATAATTTCTCTCCACTTTCACGTAGAAAATTCATATAATCTATAAGTACAATAGCATCATTCACTGCTATTCCTACTAAAGCAACAATACCCATGAAAGCATAAAAACCAAATTCATTTCCGGTTATTAACAAACCTAAAATCACACCTATGACTGCCATAGGTACAGTTAATAAAATTACAAAAGGTTGTAATATTGAATCAAACTGTATCGTTAGTATGATGAACACTAAGAATACCGCTAGGATCATGCTTTGAAAAAGACTTAAGAAATTTTCCTGTATACCAGCAACATCACCACCAAATGATATACGTAAACCTTCTGGAATAATGATGTTCTCTCTTTTTTCATTAAAGATATTAATTACATCATTAATATTAGTACCTTCTTTTAAATCACCTTCAATAAATAATAATCTTTCTTGTCCCTCCCTTTTAATTGAGGAAAATCCACTCTGCTCTTTTAATTCGGCGACCATTGATAAAGGAATACGTTCACCTGAAGGTAAATCAATATATATACTATTGAGTAAATAAAAATCCTTATAATTGTCTTCACCTGATTTAATAACAACATCAATTTCTTCACCATTATTTTTAAAAGTGGTAGAAGTAATGCCAGTAATTCTATTACGTAATTGACCAGCTATGTCTTGAGCTGACAACCCCATGGTTTGTGCTTTTTTCTCAAGTATATCTACATAAACTTGAGGTACCCCATCTTTTACGGAAGTCTCCAAATTATAAACTCCTGGTATATCTCTTAAAAGATCTACATAATCAGATGCGAGTCGTTTTGATTGATCCAAATTTTCACCAAAAATATCAATTCTAAGAGGTTTCCCTACAGGTGGACCACCTGAGGTTTGTCCTTCAACAATAATTTGAGCCCCGGGAATATCTGTCACTGATGCTTGTATCTTCTCTAAAGCAAGATAACCATCTTTTTCTAATCTCTCATCATCCACAAAGGACAAATTTATAGTGCCTTGATCAATTTCATTGCCACCTATTGTTGTATTAAAGTTTTTAACATCACTAATTTCTAATAATTTATTTTCAATTGCTTGAATAATTTCTCCAGTATCCTTTAATGTTGTGCCACCAGGTGTATCAATTCTAATAATTGCACTATTGGGCTCATTCGTAGGAAAAAATGCAACTTTCAGTACCCCAGTTGCTATTAAACCAATGCTTCCAAAAAAGAATGCAATGCCTAGAATAATCACGAGGCCACGTTTTACTTTAGATTTTATTATCTTTGAAATAAATTTTTCATAAAACCCTATCAAAATACTTTCGTCAGTATTATTTTTTCTTACCCAAAACTCTTTAATGATCATTGAACCACCAAAGAATACCATAGCAAAAATTGCAACGACTAAACTATCACCATCATTAATAAAAGCATAATAACTTAATATTAAGATCAAAAGGACTTTTATGATTTTACTTAATTTACCTTGCTTCTCTTTTTCGCTAGGGTCAATAATCTTATCTTTAATAATTTTTACATATAAAGCAGGTGTAATAGCAATAGATATTGTTAAGGAGGCTGCAATAGCAATAATAATCGTTCGTGGTATTGTTTCAACAAAAGCGCCTAAAATACCTGGCAATATCGCCAGTGGAAAGAAAGCAGCAATTGTTGTTAAAGTCGAAGCTAAAATTGGAAAACCTACTTGATTTGTTCCAACTAAAGCTGCTTTTTTACTCATAACCCCTTTTTTATGCAATCGATCAATATTTTCCATAACAATAATCGAATTATCAACTAATAGTCCAAGGGCCACAATCAAGCCTAAAATAGCAAAAGTATTTAATGTAATTCCGACAGTATTTAGAATTCCTAATGTTAGTAATAACGTCAATGGAATCGTTAAAGATACAATAAGGGCTTCTCTAAATCCAATGAACAAGAAAAGAACTAAAATTACAACAATTAAACCAGAAATCGCACTGTCTTGTATACTTGTGAGATCTCTTTCGACATTCTCCGCATTATCGAATGAAACACTTATTTGAACATCATCAGGATATAATTTTCCTTTTTGAGCTTCTAAGTATTCTTTAATTCTCTCACTGGTACCGATAACATCTGCTTCATTCTTACGTATAACTTCTAATACTACTGAGGAAACCATCTGACTATTACTAAATTCTTCATCATAAGTCCGACTAAAGGATTCAACTGGTTCTGATGTATCACGTACTTCTCCTAAATCTTTAATAAAAGCCTGATTACCTTGTTGATTCTTGACTAATACATTTTCTAAGGCCTCTTTTGTATTAATTTGTTCATCTACCCTAATATTGTAACGTGTACCATTTAGATTAACTTCTCCAACAGGTACGCCAATATTTAAACCTCTCAATGCATTGTTTACATTTTGTTGATTTAAACTATATTCCATCAATTTTGTATCATCTAATATGACTTGTATTTCTCTACTAAGCCCACCAAGAACATTTACTTCTTCCACCCCATTCAGACCAACGAGTCCGTCACTTATGGTCTCAGCAATACTTGTCAAACGAAAAATGCTATAGTCACCTGAAATACTAAAATTCATTAAAGGAAATTCAGAAGTTTTTAGTATATTTGATTGTGGTTTTTGAATACCATCCGAAAAATTAATATTATTTAACTCATTATCTAATTCTATTTTTTTTCGATCAATATCAACGCCTTCTTTAAATTCAACCGTTACAACAGAGAACCCAAAATTCGAATCCGAATTTATGTTTTCAACATCTTCAACATCTTTCAAAGCATTTTCTATTTTGATTGATACTAAGTTTTCAACATCTTCTGGACTCGCACCTGTATATACCGTTTGCACAATTACTGTTGGAAATACTATTTCCGGCAAAGACTCCTTAGGTAAAAGTATAATACTGGTAACACCCAAAGACACGATTAATAAAATAACTAATACAACCATTTGAAATCTATTAATAAAAAATTCAGCAATTTTTCCTAAAAAATTTTTCTTTACATCTAACTCTTTAAAATCCATATAAACACCATTCCTTAATCATTAGTCCAATCTTTAATAATATCCAAAACATCATTAAAATTTATTCCATAAGCATCAGCACCAAATTCATAAACTAATTCTGATTGGCTTTCAATTCCTTTTCCAGCTACAATAATTTTTATGTTTTGATCACATATTTTCCTTCTAATACTGCGAATAGTTTGTTCTAAATTAAATACTAAACGCTGTAAAGTAATTGCCAAAATAATTATTTGAGGTTTCTGTAATTTTATCGATTCAATTAAATGTTTAGAAGTCGTTTTACTACCTAAAAAATATGTATCATATCCTTTTTGAGCTAAAATGTTCTCCATAATTTTCAATCCAATTATATGCTCTTCTTGATCAACAGTAGCCATTAATATTTTCTCTTTACTCTTTTTTGTTGTTTGAATATTATGCAAATGTGAAATACTATCTAAAACAGCATTTGATATAAAGTGTTCTTCACTAACTTTTATATCCCCTTTTTCCCATAAATCTCCAGTTTTTCTCAATAAAGGCACCATAATTTTTTCATAAATATCAATATTCTGCCAACCAAGTTTTTTTAAATGAAGTATATACTTAAAACTTTCTCTTTTTTCCCCTTCTAAAAGAAAATTTAAGTAATTCTCCCCTTCAGGACTTATTTCAATAGTACTATCGCTTATGGGAGTTTTATTAGTGCTAATTGTTCCAGCTAAATAATCAAGACTTACATTAAATATATTCGCAATTGAAATAAAGACTTCTAGTGATGGTATTCTTTTATTTGCTTCATAATTAGCTATACTCGTTTGTCCTACGCCTAATTTATTCCCTAAGGCTTCTTGACTTAACCCATTTTCTTTTCTTAATTTTTTTAATCTTTCTGCAAAACCATTCAAATTATCACCTCAAGTAATATATACCACAAAAAGTAATTTCTAAACATTTAAATATAAAAAAACAGCACCTAATTTTCATTAAGTACTGTTAGCATATAAATCTATTTAGCTGGCATAAAGTCAATTTCTCTATTTTTAATATTAACTCGATCGACTTTAATCTTTATTTCTTGTCCTAGTTTATATTCGTTTTTAGTACGTTCACCAACAAGCTTAACATGCTCTGGAATATACTCGTAATAATCATCTTTTAAATCTTCCATACGAATAAGTCCTTCAACAGTATTTTCTAATTGAACAAAAATACCAAAACTTGTAACAGAAGATATGATGCCTAGGAATTCATCGCCAATATGGTTTTTCATATATTCAGCTTTCTTTAAATCGGTTACATCTCTCTCTAAAGTTTCTGCAATTCTCTCCTTCTCAGAAGAAATTTCAGATACTTCTTGGACACGTTTCTCCATTTTTTCAGTCACTTTTTTATCCATTTTCTTATTAATAATTAACTTTAAAATTCTATGGATTTGTAAATCTGGATAACGTCGAATAGGTGATGTAAAATGAGAATAATATTCTGCAGCTAAACCAAAGTGTCCTTCACTAAGGTGAGAATACTTAGCTTGCTTCAAAGATCTGAGCATCATCTTGTTAATAATGTACTCTGATTTCTCACCTTTAACTTCCTCAAGCAAATCTTGAACTTGCTTTGGATGTAATTCTGTATCACTACCTTTTAAATTATATCCAAGGTTGTGAATGAATTTCTTGAAATCTTTAATTTTTTCTTCATCAGGATCTTCATGCACACGATAGATAAATGGTAAATCCATCCGATAAACATGTTCTGCTACAACTTCATTTGTCAATAACATAAATTCCTCAATAATTCTATTGGATTCTCCACGTTCATATTTATAAATATCTGTTATATAGCCTTTATCATCAATGTTAATCTTTGTTTCAGGAAAATCAAAATCTATTGCACCACGGTCAAATCTCTTTTTATTAAGAACCTTAGCTAACTTACTCATAACAAAGAAATCATCTTTAATATAGTCATATTTCTTTAAGTCATCGTTAGAATCCCCATCTAATATGCTGGTAACATCCTCATAAATCATGCGTTCATTTGAATTAATAATTGAAGGATTAATTTTATATTCTGTTACTTCTCCTGTTTGATCAATTTCCATTTTTACAGAGAATGATAATCGATCAACTTTAGGTTTTAAACTACATAAGTTATTTGAAATTCTCTCTGGTAACATAGGTATTACTCTATCAGGCAAATATACACTTGTCGCTCTTTTAATTGCTTCTTTGTCTATTATATCATCTTCTTTAACAAAATGTGATACGTCAGCAATATGTACCCATAAATTAAATCCATTATCTTTTTCTTCAATTGAAATGGCATCATCAAAATCTCTTGCATCTGCTCCATCTATTGTAACCGTTCTTAAATTTCTGTAATCTTTTCTTTTCTTTATTTCATTTTTGCTGATTTCATCTTCTAAATTTTCTGCTGCTTGTAAAACTTTATCACTGAATTTTTGTCTAACATCAGTTGATTTAATGATTGCTTCTTCTTCTACAAAAGGGTCATCGCTAGGACCTAATACGTCGATGATTTTTCCTTGAGGATTTCTGTCATCTTCAGGCCATTTTTCAACTTCTGCAATAACTTTATAATTGTCTTTAGCATTTTTCGTTTTTGCTCCTGGCACAAATAAATCCCAATTAATACGTTTATCATCCGGTACAACAAAACCAAAGCCCTTTGCTTTCTCAAACGTTCCAATAATTTGAGAATTACCTCTACTAATAACGTCTTCAATAATACCTTCACGTTTACGGCCGTCTGCACTTTCTTTTAATAATTTAACGGCTACAATATCACCATGCATTGCACCCTTTAAATTAGATCTTGGGATAAAAATATCTGTTTTATCTTCATTATTAGTTATGACAAAACCAAATCCTTTTTTTGCAATTTCAAGTTTCCCAGTTGCCAAAGAAAAGTACTTTGGTAAGCCAAATTTATTTTTATTTGATTTAATCAACTTACCTTCTAGTACAAGCTCATCGAGTACTTTTTTAAATTCACTCATTTGCCCCTTTTCAATATCAAATATCTTTGCTAATTCATAATCAAATTGAGGTGTTAAATTATTATCTATTATATAATCCATAACCTTCTTTTTAATATTCATTTCTTCACTTCCTATCTTTCTTTCTTCTATACAATCACTTATCTTTATTATACCCTATTCCTATCAAATGTAAACGTTTAATAAAAAAAGAAATTACAAATTAAAAAAGCGAAGCTCACGCTTCGCTCAATTATTTAATTATTAAAGCTTTAATAAATGTCCATATTTTAAGAATAATGGAGCAAATACTAATGATACGATTGTCATTAACTTAATCAAGATATTGATTGAAGGACCAGATGTATCCTTAAATGGATCACCAACTGTATCTCCAACAATACTTGCGTTATGTGCTTCACTACCTTTACCACCATGGTGTCCAGCACCAATATATTTTTTAGCATTATCCCAAGCACCACCGGCATTTGACATAAATATTGCTAAAAGTACACCTGTTACTAAAGCACCTGCTAATAAACCACCGAGTGCAGCTGGTCCTAGAATGAATCCCATCAATAACGGCGATACTACAGCCATTACACCTGGTAAAATCATTTCCCGTAATGCAGCTCTTGTACTAATTTCTACACATTTATTATATTCAGGTGTCTGAGTACCTTCTAAGATCCCAGGCATTTCTCTGAATTGTCTTCTTACTTCTTCAATCATTTCATAAGCTGCTTTCCCAACAGATTTCATTGTGAATGCTGAGAATAAAAATGGTAGCATACCACCAATAAATAATCCAACAACAACCGTTGGTTCTAAAATATTAATCATTTCTAAACCTACAGCTTTTGAGAATGATGCAAATAATGCTAATGCTGTTAAAGCAGCAGAACCAATTGCAAAACCTTTACCAATCGCTGCAGTTGTATTACCTACTGAGTCTAATTTGTCGGTAATATCTCTTACTTCACTTGGTAATTCAGCCATTTCTGCAATACCACCAGCGTTGTCAGCAATTGGACCATAAGCATCTACAGCTACTGTAATACCAGCAGTTGACAACATACCTACAGCCGCTAATGCAATACCATATAGGCCACCAAAGTTATAAGCTACTAATGTGCCTACAGCAATTAATAAAATTGGCATAGCAGTTGATTCCATCCCTACAGCTAAACCAGAAATAATTGTTGTAGCTGCGCCTGTATTTGACTGTTCAGCAATTTCTTTTACATGTTTATATTCATCTGATGTATATATCTCAGTGATTACACCAATTAATATACCTACGATTAATCCTGAAGCAATTGCAAATGCTGCATTGTAGTTCCCAAAAAACGATGAACTTAAAACAAATGCTGCAATGGTTACTAAAATACCACTCACATAAGTACTCTTCTTTAAAGCTTTATGTGGATCCGAGCCTTCTCCACCTCTTACAAAAAAAGTTCCAATAATTGAACTAATAATTCCTGCTGATGCTAAAGCTAATGGATAAATAATACCTTCAGTTCCTGCAAATGTTACAGCACCTAAAGTCATTGATGCAATGATTGAACCAACATAAGATTCAAAAAGGTCAGCACCCATTCCAGCTACGTCACCAACGTTGTCTCCAACATTATCAGCAATTGTTGCTGGGTTTCTTGGATCATCTTCCGGAATACCTGTTTCTACTTTACCTACTAAATCAGCACCAACATCTGCTGCTTTCGTATAAATTCCTCCACCTACTCTTGAAAAAAGAGCAATTGAAGAAGCGCCTAAACCAAAACCAGTTAATATTGTTGGGTCACCGAAAAGTTTATAAAGAATACCTAAACCTAATAAACCTAATCCAACTACTGACATACCCATAACTGCGCCACCTGAAAAAGCTATTTGTAATGCTTTGTTCATGCCGCTTTTATGAGCTGCATTAGCTGTTCTAACATTTGCAGCTGTTGCTACACGCATACCAAAAAATCCAGCTAAGCCAGAAAAGAAAGCACCAAATACAAAAGCAATTGCGGTCTCAATACCTAATCCAACTGTGATTACCACACTTAGAACTGCTGCGAATATAACCAGTGCTCTATACTCACTTTTTAAGAAAGTCATTGCTCCATCTTGAATATATTTTGCAAGTTCTTGCATTCGCTCAGAACCTACTTCCATTTTCATAACTTTATTTGTTGATGTAAAATATGCAAAAAGTAGTGCAATAACTGCAACTACTATTGCGACTATAACAAAGTCCATTTAATCGCCCCCCTGATATTTACTTAATTTCTACTGTAGAACTACTAAAGCTAATGCACTAATAATAAACGTAACTGCTGCTACTTTTGTAATTCGATCAAATAATTTATCATATCCTCTAGCTTTACTTTTTCCCATTAATTGTTCAGCACCGCCGCCAATAGAACCTGATAAACCTGCTGATTTACCTGATTGTAATAATATACTACCAATTAGAACTAATGCTGATATTACTAGAATTACTGTTACCACTGTTGAAGCCATAAAAACCCCTCCTTCTCTTTTAATTGCAAAATAATCTTAACATAGTACTATTAAAAAATCAATCAAATATATTATTTTCCTGCTAGGAAAACCTTTTCATTAATCTTTTTTGTTAATTAACTATAAAAATAAAAGGTTCCTAATTTTAGGAACCTTTTAATATTTTATCTCTTAAAGGTTATAAAACGCGTCCATACCTGGGTATTGAGCCGCTTGACCTAATTCTTCTTCAATTCTTAATAATTGGTTATATTTCTCAACTCGATCTATTCTTGCTGGTGCACCCGTCTTAATTTGTCCAGCATTTACAGCAACAGCTAAATCTGCAATCATTGAATCTGCAGTTTCACCAGATCTATGAGATATAACACATGTCATCCCAGCTTCTTTTGCCATTTTTATAGCATCTAATGTTTCTGTAATGGTACCAATTTGATTTACTTTGATTAAAATTGAATTAGCAGAACCTTCTTTGATTCCTCTTGATAATCTTTCAGTGTTTGTAACAAATAAATCGTCACCAACAACCTGAATCTTGTCTCCTAATTTTTCAACCATTAAGTTCCAACCATCCCAATCTTCTTCATCTAAACCGTCTTCGATTGAAACAAGTGGGTAGCGATCTACTAAATCTGCATAGTAATCAACAAATTCTTCAGAAGTCATTTCTAAACCTTCACCTTTTAAGATATATTTTCCTGATTCTTTATCGTACATTTCAGTTGCCGCTGCATCAACAGCTAACATGATATCTTCTCCTGGCTTATAACCAGCTTTTTCGATGGCTTCCATGATTACCTTAAGAGCATCTTCATTCGTACCTAAGTCAGGTGCAAATCCACCTTCGTCACCAACACCAGTCCCTAAGTTTCTTTCTTGTAATACTTTTTTAAGGTTATGATAAATTTCAGCACCCATTCTTAAAGCTTCAGCAAATGACTTCGCGCCTACTGGCATAACCATCCACTCTTGAATATCTACATTATTATCAGCATGTTCTCCACCGTTTAAAATATTCATCATTGGTACTGGTAAAGTCTTAGCATTCACACCACCAAGGTATTGATATAATGATAATCCTGCATTTGCAGCTGCAGCTTTTGCTACTGCCATAGAAACGCCTAAAATTGCATTTGCACCTAATCTACCTTTGTTAGGTGTACCATCAATTTCAATCATCTTCTTATCAATTCTAACCTGGTCATTAGCATTCATCCCAACAACTTCTGGTGCAATTACTTCATTTACATTATTAACAGCGTCTAATACACCTTTACCCATATATCTTGCTTTGTCGCCATCTCTTAATTCTACTGCTTCAAAAGCACCTGTTGATGCGCCTGATGGTACAGCAGCTCTTGCAATAACACCACTTTCTAACATTACTTCAACTTCTACTGTTGGATTTCCTCTTGAATCTAAAATTTCTCTTGCAAATACATCTAAAATATAAGACATTATTTTCCTCCTATTTTTTAATTAAACTCTTGCCAGTCATCTCTTCAGGTTTTTCTACTTCTAACAGTTCTAATAACGTTGGTGCTAAATCTGATAACTTTCCATCATCATATAACTCAACATCTCCATCAATTAGAATACATGGTACAATATTACTTGTGTGAGCCGTCATCGGATTACCATTTGGATCTTCCATAAGCTCTGCGTTACCATGGTCTGCTGTTATGATTGCTTTTCCATTTTTAGTTAATAGTTTTTCAACAACTTTCCCTAAACAATCATCAACAGCTTCAACAGCTTTAACAGCTGCATCGAAATCGCCTGTGTGTCCAACCATGTCTGAATTAGCAAAGTTTAAAACAATAAAATCATGTTTATCTTTATCTAACTCTTTTAATAACGCCTCTGTCACTTCATAAGCTGACATTTCCGGTTGCATATCATAAGTTGCTACACTTGGTGAATTGATTAATAATCTTTCTTCATTTTTATTAGCTACTTCAACACCACCATTGAAAAAGAACGTTACATGAGCATATTTTTCCGTTTCAGCTATTCTCAATTGAGATTTGCCCTTTGCACTTAAGTATTCTCCTAGAGTATTTTTTATACTCGTTGGCGCATAAGCAACATCAACATTTTCAAAGGTTATATCATAAGTTGTCATACAAACATAGTCTGTTTCAAAATATTCTTTTTCAAATTCTTTAAAGTCTTGATCAGTTATTGCACGTGTTAATTGTCGGGCACGATCTGGTCTAAAATTGAAGAAAATTATTGAATCATGTTCGTTAATCTTGCCTGTTGGTTCGCCATCTTTCATAATTACTGTCGGTTTTACAAATTCATCTACAGCATCTTTTGCATAAGAATTTTCAACAGCTTCTTCTGCACTATTGGCTACCTGGCCTTTACCATGTACCAATGCATCATAAGCTAGTTCTGTTCTTTCCCAACGATTATCTCGATCCATGGCATAGTATCTACCACTAATGGTTGCAATTTCACCAACGCCAACTTTCTTCATTTCTTCTTCTATTTCTCTTATATATTTAATACCACTTTGTGGGGGAGTATCTCTTCCATCTAAGAATGCATGTAGATAAAGTCTTTCAACACCATGTTTTTTAGCCATTTGAACTAAACCTTTTACATGATCTATATGACTATGTACACCACCATCAGATAATAATCCCATAATGTGTAAATTAGAGTCATTTTCTTTAACATTCTTACACGCCTTAACTAAAGCTTCGTTTTCATGGAAAGATCCATCTTCAATGGCTTTAGATATTCTTGTTAAATCTTGATATACTACACGTCCTGCACCAATATTTAAGTGCCCAACTTCTGAATTACCCATTTGACCATCAGGTAAACCTACGTCTAATCCACTGGCTTTTATTGTTGTACTTGGATAAGTACTATTATATTTTTCAAAATTTGGCGTGTTTGCAGCCATTACGGCATTATGTTCTTTTGATTCGCTTATTCCCCAACCATCTAAAATAATTAGTGCAACTGGGTTTGACATATGAATCACTCCTTAATATTTTATAACTTGAGCAAATGTTTCTGCTACTAAAGAAGCGCCGCCAACTAATGCTCCATCAATGTCCGATTTTGACATAATTTCAGTTACATTCTTAGGCTTAACAGATCCACCATATTGGATACGTACAGCATCAGCAGTTTCTTGATCATATAAATCTGCTAAAGTTTCTCTAACAAATGCTGTCATTTCATTTGCTTGATCTGCAGTTGCTGTTTTTCCTGTACCAATGGCCCAAATAGGCTCATATGCAACAACAATTTTAGAAACTTCTTCTTTCGCTACATTTTCAAACGCTTTTACAACTTGTTCTTTAACAAAAGGCTTCATTTCTCCTGATTCTCTTAAGTCTAATGATTCTCCAACACATACGATTGGACCAATGCCAACTTCTAAAGCCTTTAACACTTTTTTATTTACTGTTTCATTTGTTTCATTATAGTATGATCTTCTTTCTGAGTGACCAATAATAACGTAATCCACGCCAACTTCAGTTAACATAGCAGGAGCTAATTCTCCTGTGAATGCGCCATTATCTTCATAATGCATATTTTGAGCACCTATTTTAATGTTTGTTCCTTTTGCCGCTTGTACAATATCTTTTAACATCGTCGCTGGTGTACAAATACCTACTTCAGCATCGGCATCTTTAACTAAATCTTTTAATTCATTAATATATGCAATACCGTCTTTAATAGTCATATTCATTTTCCAGTTTCCAGCTATAAATGGTTTTCTCATATTTACCTCCATTAATTCCTAACGTCTAATTTATTTATTGTTTAATGCCATTATTCCAGGCAATTCTTTTCCTTCTAAAAATGTTAATGAGGCACCGCCACCTGTAGATATGTGAGACATTTTGTCTCCAAAACCCAGTGTATTTACAGCAGTTGCACTGTCACCACCACCAATAATTGTCGTTGCATCAGCTTCAGCTAATCCTTCTGCTACAGCAATCGTACCTTTAGCAAAGTTTTCAAACTCGAAAACTCCCATTGGGCCGTTCCATACAACAGTCTTAGCATCCTTCGCAATGTCTTTATATAACTTAGCAGTTTTAGGACCTATATCTAAACCCATGAAACCATCTTCAATGTTTTCATCATCAGTAGTAATTGGTTCAGTATCAGCTGAGAATTCTGCACCAACTAAATGATCAACTGGTAAAACAAAATCAACACCTTTTTCCTTGGCTTGATTAATCATCTTTAATGCGTAATCAATTCGATCTTCTTCTACTAAAGAAGTCCCAACAGTATAACCTTGAGCTTTTAAGAATGTATATGCCATACCGCCACCAATTAGAATTGCATCAACTTTATTTAATAAGTTTTCAATCACACTAATTTTGTCTGATACTTTTGCCCCACCTAAAATAGCTACAAAAGGTCTTTCAGGACTTTCTATGGCATTACCTAAGAATTTGATTTCTTTTTGAATTAAGTAACCACTAACGCTTGTGTCTAAAAACTTAGTTACACCTACATTTGAAGCATGTGACCTATGTGCAGTACCAAAAGCATCATTTACAAATATATCTGCTAAAGAAGCCAATTCTTTTGCCAATGCATCGCCTTCGCCTTTTTCTTCTGGTCTGAATCTTGTGTTTTCAAGTAAAACGACTTCGCCTGCTTTTAGTTCGGCAACAGCCTTTTTTGCATTTTCTCCAACAACAGTATCATCAGCTGCAAATACTACTTTCGTATCTAAAATTTCATTTAATCTTTTCCCAACAGGTGCTAAGCTGAATTTCTTACTTGGTTTTCCTTTTGGTCTGCCCAGGTGTGAGCATAAAATCACTTTTGCATCATGATCTAATAAATAGTTTATTGTTGGTAAAGCACCTTCAATTCTACTTTCATCAGTGATTTCTAATTGATCATTTAAAGGTACATTGAAATCACAACGAACCAATACTTTCTTACCACTTACATTTATATCTTCTATCGTTTTTTTATTTAGCATTTTTACCTCCAACTAACTTAAAGCATTTAAAGCCCTGCTTTCACAGGGCCATAATTTTATTATTTACTTAATTAATCTTAAAGATAAATCTACAACTCTGTTTGTGTAACTTAATTCATTATCGTACCAAGAAATTACTTTTACCATATTTCCAGCAATAACTTTTGTAGATTGTGCATCTATTAATGAAGATTCAGAAATTCCTAAAATATCCTGAGAAACTAATTCGTCTTCAGTATATCCTAAAATACCTTTTAATTCACCTTCAGCTGCTTCTTTAAATGCTGCGTTTACTTCTTCAACAGTTACGTCTTTACCTAAAGTAAATACACCATCAACACAAGAACCATTAGCTACTGGTACGCGCATAGCCATACCATCAATTTTACCTTCTAATTGTGGTAAAACTTTTGTAGTTGCAATTGCTGCACCTGTAGTAGTTGGTATAATATTAGCTGCTGCTGTTCTACCTCTTCTCATTTTAGAAGAAGGACTATCTAAAGTTGCTTGGTTGTTTGTATAAGCATGAACTGTTGTAATTAAACCCTTTTCAATACCAAAAGCATCATCTAATACTTTTGCTAAAGGTGCTAAACAGTTTGTAGTACATGAAGCATTTGAAACAATTTTATGCTCAGGCTTTAATTCATCATCATTTACACCTAATACAATTGTGCTATCTAATTTATCACTTGCAGGTACAGTTAAGATAACTTTTTTAGCGCCAGCTTCTAAGTGCTTAGCAATTTTTGCTCTCGTTTTAAATACACCAGTTGCTTCAATTACTAAATCAATACCTTTTTCTTCCCAAGGTAATTCTGCTGGATCCATAATAGCAGTAACTTCAATTACTTTTCCATTAACAACTAAGTTTCCATCTTCAACTTCTACTGTTCCAGGGAATCTTCCGTGTACTGAGTCATACTTTAATAAGTATGCTAAGTTTTCAACACTTGTTAAGTCGTTTATTGCAACAACTTCTAATTCACTTTCTTTTCTTGTTGTTAACAATCTTAAATAACCTCTACCAATTCTACCAAACCCATTAATCGCTACTTTAGCCATTCTTTTTCCTCCTAAATCTTCTTAAAATCTCATTAGCAACATTCTCATCCGTCACTAAAACCAATTTCGAATCTAATTTTGCTATAGATAAGATCGCATCTACTTTTTCAACGCCACCTGCTACAGCGATTAGATTTCTAATTTGTTTAAATTTATATAAATCAATACCAATTGTATTGATTTCATACACAATTTCTCCTTCAGCATTAAAGTAATAACCGAAGGCTTCAGCTACTGCACCTTTTTCATTGATAATTCTTATCTCTTCAGCATCAAGACTTCGACGCTTCGTCATTGTTTCTGACTTACCAATGCCAAAAAGTAAAGTATCAATATTGTTGATTAGATCGATTGTTTCTTTTATCTGAGGTTCGTTTTTAAGACGTTTAATTGTATCTTCCGATAGTTTATCCGGTGTGAACAATAATTTGTAATCAGAACCCATTTTGTTAGCTAATACTTCGACTAAGGTATTCGCTTGGTACTCAGATTTATTTCCGAGACTACCTCTCGCCGGAACAACTGTAACATTATTATATTTCTTCTGTCGACATGAAAAAGATTCAATTACTTTTTCAACAGTTGTACCACCAGTAATACCAATAATCATATTATTTTTAATACACTTCAATAAATATTCTGAAGCACATTGTCCAATTGATTTTAAATTCATTTCATGATTTGAAGCATTAAATGGTGCAATGATTACTTTTTTGACGCCTAATTTCTTAGCTAATAGTTCTTCTTTCTTTAGTATACCTTTAAAATCAAAATAAATTTCATCCATTTGCCGAAGGATTTCTTTACCCTCACCATTTATAATCATACCCTTTAAAGTTGATTCTAATAATTTATTTTCTTTTAGTACATCTGTTTCTTTTCTAATAATTCGTTCGGAAATATCAATTTGAGTTGATAGAGTTCTGCGTCCAACGGGACCAATCATATCAATCATTTTTAGAATCTTGTATCTCTTTTCAAAGGTATCTTTAAAATCTGGTGTTAATCTAAAAAGTGTGTCTAAATAATTTGCTATTTTTTCGTTACTACTTGTCATAAAACCACCTCGCGGGACGTTTTTTATCCCCATTACAATTTATGTCCCGTCATCAGCAAAAAAAAACAAACCCACAACTTTTTCCTTCTTCATTATCATAACATAAATTGTGAATTTATCAAGTTTTTTTTAAAATCTTTTTCGCTTACGTGATGATCTTAAACCAATGGCTTTTCTATACTTAGCAATAGTTCTTCTAGAACAATTAATGCCATGTGCTTCAAGATTATCAGTAATCTTTTGATCACTGATTGGTTTTGTTTTATCTTCTTCATCTATCATCTTTTTAATTAATAACTTTATACTTTCAGCAGAAATACCGCCATTTTCAGTTTCAATTCCTGCTTGAAAAAAGTATTTTAATTCAAAAAGTCCATGAGAACATTGAAGATATTTTCCGTTTGCCGTTCGGCTAACCGTTGATTCATGAATGTCTAATGCGTCAGCAACATCCTTCATGTTTAGTGTTTTTAAGTACAATACTCCTTTTTCAAAGAAATCATACTGTTTATTAAGAATTTCTTCAACGACTCTATAAATTGTGTTTCTTCTTTGTTCTATACTCTTAATAAGAAATAATGCGCTTTGCATCTTCTTTTTTATATACTCTTTTTCATTTTCTTTTGTTTTACTGTCTTTAACAATTTTTTTATAAAAACTACTTAAATATAGTCTAGGTGCCGTATAATTTGGAATTGTAATTCGGTATTCACCATCAATTTTTTTTAAGATAACATCTGCTTCAATGTATTTAGTATCTACATTATTATATATTCGACCCGGCTTTGGTTCTAATGTTTTAATATAATCTGAAACCTCTTGAATTTTTTTAACCGGCGTATCCAATTCTTTTGCTATCTTTTTCAAATTGTTTTTCGATAATTCATCCAGATATTTTTCAACAATTTTTCTTGCTAAATCATTTGCCTCATTCTTTCTATAAAGTTGAATGAGTAAACACTCTTTAATATCTCTCGCACATACACCTACTGGTTCAAATTCTTGTAAATATAAAATGATTTCATCAATCATTTCATCTGAAATATCAAAAACTTCATGTATTTTTTCGTGATCATATTCTAAATAACCATTTATATCAACACTATTAATTAAATACCGTGCAATATCATAATATTTTTCATCTAAATTGGAAAAGACCAATTGTGTTTCCAAAAATTCTTTTAATTCCATATTTTTAGAAATAAAATTTTCATAATTATAATCTTCATGTTCCGAATAGTATGAATCGCCAGAATATCTATTGTGATAATCATCATCTCCAACAGCTTCCCAATCAATTTCATCAAACTTGTCTAAGTCTGATTCTTTTTCAAGGGTTGGATTTTCCAATAATTGCTCATTGATAAAATCGTTTAATTCCAGTGAATTATACTGTAAAATTTCTATTGCTTGTCTTAATTCAGTTGTCATAACCAATTCTTGTTTCTGGGACATTTCCAAGTTAAAACCCATTTTCATTATAACTCACCTCCGCTTACCTATTATATCAGTAATCTTTATGTAAATAAAGAAAAAAGCACATTCTCTTAAAAGAAAATGTGCTTGATTAATTTTTTTATCTTGACCCTTTATCATAAGGCTCACCAGCTGCCTTTGGTCCTACAGATTTATCACTAAAAACTACTAATGCAATAATCGTCAATACATAAGGTAATGCTTTAAAAAATTCCTGTGGAAATTGTGCTAACCAAGGATAACTTGTTGAATAGACACTTAAAATTTGTGAGAAGCCAAAGAATAAACTTGCACCTAACAAACCAAAGGGCTTCCATTTACCGAAAATTAATGCTGCTAAGGCAATAAAACCAACCCCATGAATACTACTAATAGTATATTGTGTATCAAAGGTAAGTACCATTACTGCACCACCTAATCCAGCAAAACAGCCAGATAATACAACACCAATGTATCGCATTTTATAAACACTTATACCCATACTATCTACTGCGTGGGGGTGTTCGCCCGTAGCTCTCAATCTTAAACCAAATGGCAGTTTATATAAAACAAACCAACTAATGACCACTAAAATTAAAGCTAGATAAACTGTTGGATAAATATTCTCAAAAAACATACGTCCAATAATAGGTATATCAACTAATCCATCATAGGTTGTTTTAATAAAGCCCGATTTAAAAGTCTCCGTTCTTTGTTGTCCGAATATAATTTGGGCTAAATAAACCGTTAATCCACCAGCTAGTAAGTTGATTGCTGTACCAGAAATTACTTGGTCACTACTCAAATTAATACTTAAATAAGCATGAATCAAAGAAATAAGTGCCCCAGCTATTATACCAACTCCCAATGCTAACCAAGGTGCAAAAGAAAAACTTTTTTCTAAAAAAACTAAAGAAGTTGCAGCAGCAAAACCACCGACCATCATGATTCCTTCTAATGCTATATTTACAATACCACTTCGTTCTGAAAACATACCACCAATTGCTGTGATGATTATTGGTGTTGAAAAAATTAGTGTTAATGTTACCATCGAATAAATAACATCCATTATTTTGCTCCTTTCATTTTCTCTAGTACTATTTTAATACCATTTTGCATTGCTACAAATAATACAATCATAGAACTTATAATAATGGCAATATCTCTTGGAACGCCAGAAGACTGCATAATTGGTTGAGCCGCTTTTAAAGCACCAAATAAGAACCCCGCTAATACAGAACCCAATGCTGATGTGCCACCAACTAGAGCTACTGCAATACCATCAAAACCATAATTTTCAAAACTCGATAGCACTCGACCATATCCAAATGTTCCCATAACAATCAATGTGCCAGCCAAACCTGCATAGGCGCCAGCAATTGCCATTGATAAAGCCGAATTCAATTCAACTTTCATTCCAGCATACTTGGCAGCAAATGGATTATGACCAACAGCTTTTAACTCAAAACCAAAGGTTGTCTTGTTAATAATAAACCAAAAAGATAATGCTGCTAAAATTACAACAATAAACCCCCAATGGAGTCTTGAAGAATTTGTTAAATCAGATAAAAATTCACTTTGAAAGGTTAGACCACTTTCTAACTCTACAGTTTTTGAATTTGTACTACCAGGTAACTCTACTAAAAAGTAATTTGTTAAAAACAATGCCGTGTAGTTTAACATAATGGTTACAACTACTTCGTGCACATTAAATTTTGCTTTTAAATACCCTGGAATAAAACCCCAAATACCGCCTGCTAATATGCCTGCTAAGATCATTAATAATAGAATAATGAAATTTGGTCCATCAACTAAAATACCCACTGCAACTGAAGCAAAAGCACCAACTAATAATTGCCCTTCTGCCCCAATATTGAATAAACCTGTTCTAAAAGCAAAGGATACAGATAAACCAGTCAAAATGATTGGCATGGCAAATACAACAAATTCTCCAGGATATCTAGGATTAAAGAAACTTCTACTTGTCCCAATATTACCTAAATTTATACCTAAGACGCCTCTTCCCAAAGAAGTAAACAATGCTATAGGATTTTCACCTGTCAATAACATAATTATTGATCCAACAAGGAAACCTAAAAAGATTGCTATCGCCGGAATAACAATACGATGATTTTTTCTATCAGTAATATAACCCATAAATGCACTCATATTAATTATTCATTCCTTTCTTAGAACCAGACATCATTAATCCGATTTCATTTTCATTTGTCTTGTCAGCATCTACAATTCCTACAATTTCACCTTCATAAATAACAGCGATTCTATCTGAAACATTAAGAACCTCTTCCATTTCTAAAGACATTAAAAGAACTGCGCGACCTTTATCTCGTTCTTCAACTAATCGTTCATGAATATATTCTATTGCCCCAACATCAAGTCCTCTCGTTGGCTGAGCAGCAATTAACAATTTAGGTGACCGTTCAACTTCACGAGCAATAATTGCTTTTTGTTGATTACCACCAGACATACTTCTTGCTTTTGTCGTACTGCCTTTACCACTTCTAACATCAAACTCTTTTATTAATCTTTCAGAATGCTCTCGAATCGCTTCTGGATTAATAATCCCATTCTTAGAATAAGGTTCCATAAAATAAGTTTGTAAAGCTAAATTTTGTTCAATCGTAAAATCTAGTACTAATCCATGTTTGTGTCGATCCTCAGGAATATGCCCTATACCTAAAAGTGTCCGTTCACGAATAGATAAACCCTGAATCTCTTTACCATTAAAAATAATTTTTCCTGAAGTTGTTTGTTCAAGACCTGTGATTACTTCAATTAGTTCTTTTTGTCCATTGCCATCAATTCCTGCCACACATAAAATTTCACCTGCATGAACTTCCAAATTAAGATTCTTTATAGCTGGCAATTTTCTTTTATTATCCGCGCATAAATTTTCTAATTTCAATACAACATCTTTGGGGTCAGCTGGCTCTTTTTCTACTTCGAAACTAACTTCTCGTCCAACCATCATTTCAGCCATTTCTTCTTCTGTTGTACCTTCTACATCAATTGTCCCGATGTGTTTTCCTCTTCTTAGAACAGTACAACGGTCTGCAACGGCTTTAATTTCTTTTAATTTATGAGTAATTAAGATAACTGACTTTCCTTCATGTATCAAGTCTTTCATTATACCCATTAATTCAATAATCTCTTGTGGTGTCAAAACAGCTGTTGGTTCATCAAATATTAAGATTTCAGCATTTCGATAAAGCATCTTTAATATTTCAACTCTTTGTTGCATACCTACAGTAATGTCTTCAATTTTAGCATGTGGGTCAACTTTTAAACCATATTGATCACTAATTTTCTTTACTTTCTCTGCCGCTTTTTCAATATCTATTCGTCCAAAGGATTTTTTCGGTTCCTGTCCTAAAATGATATTTTCTGTTACAGTAAAATTTTCAACTAATTGAAAATGCTGATGCACCATTCCAATACCTAAATCATTTGCTACATTTGGGTTTGATATTTCTACTTCTTCCCCTTTAATTTTGATCTTACCTTCTTCAGGTCGGTATAAACCAAATAAAACACTCATCAAAGTCGATTTTCCAGCACCATTTTCACCAAGTAAAGCATGTACTTCACCTTTTTTCACTTGCAAAGTGACATTGTCATTGGCTTTAATGCCCGGAAATTCTTTTGTGATATTAAGCATCTCAACAACGTATTCCATAACACATCTCCCGTCTTTCTAATCTTTAATCGTTCACTGATTTTTCAATTTATATTAAACTACCGTTTTCAATCTAATTGAAATGGTCATTTCTAACTGTCTTATAATCTATAGCTAAATAATATTTCATAATAATCAAATAAAATTGCGTATAACAATAATTAAGAATATTTATGTAACATTTCTTTTGACAATATATTTTCTTTGATTAAATAAATAAGCACTACTTAAATAACTCTTTAAGTAGTGATTATTTAAAAGTAATAATTATTCTATTTTTGTACATGTGACGAATTAAGCTTAATTATTCGCCACTTTTAAAATAAAATAGCCAAGAAAATAGATCTTGGCTATTCTTATTATACTTTACTAATTTACTGTAAACGTGTTGGTAATTCAGGCACTGTAATATCGCCATCTACTACTTGAGTCTTGTATTCTGCAACTGAACTAACTATATCATCTGATAAGTTTGGATTCTCATCTGGTAAGCCAACGCCATTGTTAGCTAAGTTATAAACTAAAACTTCTCCACCTGGAAAGTCATCATTCATAGTTCTTTCACTAACATCATAAGCTGCAACATCTACACGCTTCATCATAGATGTAAGAATTGCAGATTGGTCGCCTTCATATATTCCATCTTCATATTGGTCTTTATCTACACCAATAGCCCATACTTCTTCGCCATTTGTGCGACGGTCTTTTGCTTCTTTAATTAAACCATTACCAGTACCACCAGCTGCGTGATAGATTATATAAGCACCTTGGTCATACATTTTAGCTGCTAAAGTTTGTCCGATTTGTGTATCAGCAAAACTGCCTGCATATTCAATTAATACATTCATGTCAGGATTTACTGCATAAACGCCTGCTTCAAAACCAGCTTCGAACTTTTGAATTAAATCAAAGTCCATGCCACCGATAAATCCAACTGTGTCTTGACCTTCTGCTTCAGCTTTTAATGCTGCAGCAACGCCAACTAAGAAAGATCCTTCGTGCTCAGCAAAAACTGCACTTGCAACATTGTCTCTCTCGCCAACAACAGTATCAATAATTAAATACTTTTGCTCTGGGAAGTTAGCTGAAACCTCTGCCATTGCTTCTTCAAATAAGAAACCAGGTGCAACGATTAAGTTTAAACCCTCATCAGAGAATGTTGATAAGTTAGGGATATAATCAGCATCTGAATCTGATTGAAGATATTTAGTTGTTACACCCTCGTTATCTTCTTCAAATCTTACAATACCTTCCCATGTACTTTGGTTGAATGACTTATCATCAATACCACCAACATCTGTAATTAAACCTACACTAAAACTTTCTTCTTCTGCTGCGCCACATCCAGCTAGTAATCCGCCGACTAATACTAGAATTAACGCAAACGATAAAATTTTCTTCATAAAATAAATTCCTCCTTTTTACCATTAACTAATAACACACACATCCCATTGATACCATATTAATTAACTTCTAAACGTTTTTTGTGCAAACGTTTTTTAGCTAATTCCATTATATTGATAATTGGTTCCTAATACATTAGTGAAAATATACAAAGATTCGAATAAATGAATCCCTTTAACTCTATATTTTTGTAAAAACTATGTATTATTTCCCTAAAAAATCAATTAATAGACTTTTATTAATATTATATAGTTATTTTAAACAACTTCTTATGGGACACACTTCATTATATAATTTTTAGGTGTATTTAACAACACCAATATTCATTTAATAAGCTTAGACAATTAAAGTAATGATTCCATTTCTCTTACCTTTGCCTTAAAGACTTTTAAAGCTTCTTCTACTGGCTCTTTAGATGTCATATCTATACCAGCCTGTTTTAATAGATCAATTGGATATTTACTCGAACCACCAGATAAAAAATCAATATACCCTTTTACAGCTGAAGGGCCTTCTTCTTTAATCTTCTTATTCATTGCAATAGCAGCAGAAAAGCCAGTAGCATATTGAAAGACATAGAAGTTATAATAAAAATGTGGAATGCGAGCCCATTCTAGTGAAATTTCATCATCAACTACTACAGAGGGTCCATAATAAAACTCATTTAATGCTTTATACTTTTTATTTAAAACATCAACCGTTAAAGGTTCTCCTTTTTCTACTTTCTCATGCATGAACTTTTCAAATTCTGCGAACATTACCTGTCTAAAAATGGTTCCTCTAAATTGTTCTAAATAATGATTCAATACGTAAAGTTTTTTCCGCTCATCTTTTAAGTTCACGAGTAAATAATCTGTTAAAAAGGCTTCATTTGTAGTTGAAGCGATTTCAGCTAAAAATATACTGTAATCACCATATACATAAGGTTGTTTACTTCTTGTTAAATAACTATGCATTGAATGGCCCATTTCATGGGTCAGTGTAAATACACTATTTAAATTATCTTGATAATTTAACAAAATATATGGTAGTGAATCATAAGTTCCATAAGAATAAGCACCACTTCTTTTACCACTGGATTCATAAGCATCTATCCACTTTTCATTAAAAGCTCCATTTACAACAGAAGTATATTCTTCTCCTAATGGTTTTAATGATTTTAATAACATTTCTTTGCTTTCACTATAGGGTATCTCAAAGTCAACTGTTTTTACAATAGGTGTATACAAATCATACATATGAAGTTCATCAAGACCTAGGACCTTTTTTCTAAGGGCCATATAGTCATGCAAGCCATCAATATTTTCATGAACGGATTCAATTAACTGATTATATACTGCCGTTGGTATTTTATTATTATTCAACGACGCTTCTAATGCCGACTCATAATTTCTAGTCTTTGAAACAAAAACATCTTTCTTTATCTGAGTAGCCAATGTTGTTGCTATAGCATTTTTATGGTCGTCATAAACACTATAATACTTTTTAAAAGCGTCTTCTCTTATTTGACGATGAGGTTTCTCCAGTGTTTTTATAAAATTCCCATGTGATAATTGTAAATCCTCTCCATTTTCATCTTTAATTGTAGGAAATTTGAAATCTGCATTGTTTAACATGCTAAAAATATTTTCTGGTCCAGCCATGATTTCTCCAGCTTGGGCCATTATTTTTTCTTCCTTTTCTGACAAAACATGAGGCTTCATTCTTAAAACATCATCTAAATGTTGTTCATATAACTTAAGAGCATCGTCTGCTTGAATGTAAGATTCAATGAGCTCTTTAGAACCAGATAAAATTTCTGGTGTAATAAAAGAAGTTTTGCTACTGATGGATACACTTAACGACTCTACTCTTGATACAAGCCCTTGATTTTCAGTATCTCCCGTATCTTCATCACTTCTCATTTTTGCAAAAGCATATAAATTTGACAATATTCGACTAACCTGTAATGACAATTCAATGACTTCTAAAAGATTAGTCGCCGTTTTCAAAATTTCACCTTTATACTTCAGTAATTGATCTCCTTGTTCTTTTACTTTTTCAAAATCTAATTCAAAAGAGGCTAAAGATTCATACAGACTACTTAAATCCCATTTAAATTCATTATTTATTTCATTTCTATTTTTCATCTAATTCGCCTACTTTCTAACCTCCAATAAGAAGGTCAAATATATTTGATAATGCGCTAGTATCTGCTTTGTAAAATTCTGTATATTTACAATTAGAACAACTCACTGCAGAAAATTTGTTGTTTTGTACATCAAAAATCTTTGCAATACCAGAACCAGTCATAGAAACATTTGTGATCTCATAATCTGTAGAATCACATTTTGGACATACATAATTAATATTTGCCATTTTATCACCACCTTTGTCATTATTATATCTTATTTTTTTACAATTTTTATTAAAATTCAATTAAATTATTTTATAAAGCCAATAATTGCAAAGTATTCCTATGTTATAATAATAATATCTTTAAATAAAAAATCAAGAAGGAATAGAATGAACAGCAACTTGCCCAATATTAGCAAAGAAACAATGAACAAATTATTAAGGAAGTTTCAGATGATGAATTAGAACATTATAACCAATTAAAATCTATTACAAAAAAAGAACTGAAACCACAAAAATTTAAAATTTTCTTATTTTACTGGCTTACGGTTATTTTAGGCATCACTTTTGGTATTAAATTATTAGAACGGGGAGAAAAGCAAGCCATTGGTAATTATGAAGATATTCATGAGGAATTTAAGTTCATGGACGGTATTATTGAAGATGAAGAACGACATAAAGATGAACTGATTGGCATGATTGATGAAGAACGCTTAAATTACATAGGCTCTATTGTTCTCGGCTTAAATGATGCTTTAGTTGAATTAACCGGTGTTATTACTGGTATAAGCGCAGCTTTTTCAATGGGTGCTAGTGATTATCTTGCAACACGCCAAGAAGGCGGTGAAAACCCAATTAAATCATCAATTTATACAGGTGTTGCCTACATTTTTACCGTAACCCTTTTAGTTTTGCCTTTTTTATTAATCACTAATTATTTTGTAAGTCTTGGTGCTACTTTAGGGATTGCTGTTTTAATAATTTTTATATTCAATTATTATATTTCAGTGGCAAAGGCTTTTAAACGTTTTATTGAAATGGCTTCTATTTCTTTAGGGGGTGCAGCAATATCATTTATCATTGGAATACTCGTTAAACAATTTGTTGGCATAGAGATTTAGATTAAAGGAGACACAATGAGAAAAATTAATTATAATCAATTATCTAAGGAAATGTTAGAACAATTAGAAAAAGGTGCTTTTTTAACTGTTAAAAATGATCATAAGGTAAACACTATGACCATTGGCTGGGGAAGTATTGGTTATGTCTGGAACAGACCAATTTTTACAGTGTTGGTACGTTATTCAAGATTTACTCATGAACTTTTAGAAAATACAGATGAATTCACTGTTAGTGTGCCAACGAAAACTAATTTATCTAAAGCGCTAGGAATTTGCGGCACCCAATCTGGAAGATATTTAGATAAAATAAATGCTGCTGATTTAACATTACAAGAAAGTTTATCCATAGAAACACCAATCATTAAAGAGTGTAATCTACATTTTGAGTGTAAAATTGTTCATAGGCAATCCATGGAGCCATCACTTCTTAATAAAAACATAAAAGATGATAAATATCCTAACAATGACTATCACGTAATTTACTATGGCGAAATCATAGAATCATACGAAACAAAATGATTTTTAATAAAAAAAGCATTATGTCAATTACGACATAATGCTTTTTTAATTTAATATTTTACGCATCTAGCTTCTTTTTCTTGAATACTTTAATCATTTCATGAGCACCTAAGAATACTATCCCGGATAAACCTATTCGTAACCAATTGGCTGCACTTAAAGCAGCAAATCCAAATAAAGAATTAAGACCAGGTATATGTGTTACAGATAATACAGCTACTGCTGATATAATTAATGAATAAAGCATTTTTTTGTTACTAAAGAAATTTTTATCTAATAATGTGTGAAACTCATAACGTCTTGACATAATATTAATAAACTGTGTTACAACAATAGAAATATAAGATATAGTTGTTGCTTGTCTGTAAATAACAGACGATGTTTCTATTGAAGTGCTACCATTACCCTTCATAAACATACTGAAATTGAAATATGCTAAAGAGCCCATTAGGGTTCCTAAAAACAATATTTCAGCCATAGAGCCCTTGTTTACAATATGATCATCCTGTTTTCTTGGGGGTAAAGTCATCAATTCTTTTGAAGCTGGATCAAAAGTTAAGGCTGTTAATGGTAAAATCTCAGCTAATAAGTCAATTGATAAAATTTGAATCGCTAAGATTGGTACTGGCCAATCAAATAAAGCCCCTAATACTAAACCAATTAAAACAAGTGATAATTCTGCCATATTTGAAGTTAAAGAAGCAATAATTGTCTTTTTTAAATTGTTATAAATTGTTCGCCCTTCTTCAATGGCATGAACTAATGTTGGGTAACTATCATCTAATAAAATCAATTCACCAGCTTCTTTTGTAACATCGGTACCCATGATTCCCATAGCCACACCAATATGTGCACTCTTTAATGCAGGTGCATCATTTACACCATCACCAGTTACCGCTACAATTTTACCTTGGGCTTTTAGATTTTTAACAATTCTAAGTTTATTTTCTGGTGATACTCTTGAAAATATTATAGATGATTGATTTGTCATTAATTCGGTTAAAGCATCTTCTGATAAATCATCTAATTCTTGTGATGTTAGTACTTTTAAATCTTCATCATTCGTTGCTAAATTGATTTCTCTACCAATGGCTTCCGCTGTTATAGCATGGTCACCTGTCATAATGTAAGTGTCGATATGCGCATCATGAGAGGCATCTATTGCTTCTCTAACACCTTCCTTTGGTGGATCAATCATAGCAACTAATCCTAAAAACACAACATCTTTCTCTATCTCTTCGATCACATAATCTTCATCATGATCACCAAGTTTTCGATAAGCAACAGCCAACACTCTTAAAGCATTTTTTGAATACTTTTCACTCAATCGATTGATTTCATCAATATCTTCTTGGGTAATTTCTACTTCTTGACCACCTTTATAGATATGCTTAGAGATAGATAGTACACTATCCATAGCACCTTTCATGGTTAAAACTTTTTTATCGCCAAAACCTCTAATAGAACTCATCCGTTTTCTTACAGAATCAAAACTAAATTCATGCAATTCCGGATTGTCTTCATCTTCAGTAGGCGAACGAGTACCTAATTTAGTTGATAAGGTAATCAGTGCCGCTTCCGTTGGATCGCCAATGGCATACCATGATGAATGGTCTTCATCAGGTTCATGAATTTCTGCATTCGAAGCCATTGTTGCCGCATCAAACATTATTTCGATTTCATCTATTTCTTCTTGGATTAATTTTTCACCGTTTTCATTTAAAATACTACCTTCTGGTTTATAACCTAAACCTGTAATATCATACTCATGATGGTTAAACCAAACGGTTCTAACAGTCATTTCATTTTTCGTTAATGTTCCTGTTTTATCTGTCGCAATAACATTTGTAGAACCTAAGGTCTCAACAGATGCTAGTTTTTTTACAACGGCATTTTTCTTAGCTAATCGGTCCACACCTTGGGATAAAGCAACAGTTGTTTGCATTGGTAATGCTTGAGGTACAACAGCTACCGCAATACCTAACCCATAGATTAATGCAAAGTCTAAACCCAATCCTCTGTATAAACTTGTTCCAAATAAGACGCCACCAACAATAACAGCAAATATTGCTATTTTATTTGCTACTGATATTAGTTCTTCTTGTAATGGGGATCGTGTAGTATCTTCTTCTTGAGTCATTGAAGCAATTTTACCCATTTCCGTTGACATACCTGTTTCCACAACAACACCTTTGGCAGAACCAGAGGCCACATTTGTTCCAAGATAAGCCATATTATCACGATCACCTAATGCTAACTCACCATCCATATGGTTTGTATGTTTTTCTTGAGGCATGGATTCGCCGGTTAATGAAACTTCAACCATTCTTAGATTAAAAGTTTCAATTAATCTTAAATCCGCTGGTATCTTGTCACCTTCTTCTAAACTAACAATATCTCCTACAACTAATGTGCCTTGATCCACTTCCGATAATTTCTTATCTCGAATAACCTTCGTAGGGGACTTAATCAATTCGTTTAAAGACTCCATAATTTTTTCAGCTTTAAACTCTTGGAAAAAACCAATGGCTGAATTGATAATTGCAATGGTTAACATCACTGCACCATCAAAATAACTTCCAATCATTATTGACATACCTGCTGCAACTAATAATAAAATAACTAGTACATCCTTGAATTGATTTAAAAACAATTTCAATTTAGAAGTAGATTCTTTACCACTCAATTCGTTTCTTCCATATTTCTCTAAACGTTTTTGTGCTTCTTCAGGGGATAATCCAGTTTCAGAAGTTTCTAGTTCTTCAAATACTTCTGTTACTTTCATATTGTAAAAATTCTGTTCACTCATTCAGGCTCCTTTCATCCTTTAAATATGCATCTATAGATATTTTTAATTGTAAATATCATTTTATCATGTTAATTATTATATCATATTTAAAAGAAAAATCCAGCCAAGAGGCTGGATAATATTATTTCATTAATAACCAAATACCTATTCCTACTGAAAGTAAACTCCAGAAATAGAAAAAATTAACTGTTCCTTTTTCACCTAAATACTTAGTAAACATTTGAATTTTTTTCATTTCCCAAATTGTTGGGGGGCTTCTTAACAGCAATCGCCAAAACAGCGAAAGAATAAAAAATTAGCACAATACCTAATAAAGCTAAACCATCGATATTATCCTCCTTACTTAGCAATACCTTTTTCCAAAATCTCAATTTGTTTATTCACAAGTTCAATAATCTTCTCGCTATAATCTTCATAATCTAAATTATCATCACAAATGAACTCAAAATAGTATTCATTTAAATTAAAACCCATTGCTGAAATTGTAAACGCTAAAAAATGAACATCTATATCCTCTCTTAATTCTCCGCGTTTAATAGCTAATTCAATTAAATTTGAAAAGACTTCTAGAGATTGCTTTTTTCCTTCTTCGACAAACTCTTTGTAAACTGGATGACTTTTATTATTATTCAATTCAGAAGCAATAAACAATAATTTAGGCCGATTGGCACCAAAATTAACAGCCGATAAATAAATTTCTTTAATAAGGATTAGAAATTTATGTGCTTCTGGATTTTTTAATACCGGAGACATAAAAGCCATTTTCTCTTTGGCAATTAAATCCATTATATGTTTAAATAAATCTTTTTTATTATCAAAATATTGATAGAAACTTCCCTTAGCAATTTTTGCTTTCTTCACTATAGCAGAAATTGTTGCTTGATCATATCCTTTTGAAGAAAACTCATCAATAGCAATCTTTTCAATTCTCTCTCTTTTTTTATCTGGCAAATTATAAAACGTTTCTTTTGGCATAACTTTCTCCTTTAACTTGTATATGACTCCACAGTCATATTGTATAATGCTATATTTGTTTTGTCAAAAAATTAGTATCTTTTCATTATGATTGAAAAAGACTTTCAATTATGACTAGATAGTCATGCATCAAATAAAAAAATACAGTATTATGACTCTATAGTCATATTATAATCCTAAAAAAACTTTCTGTCAAGAATTATAGAACACTCTTGATAGAAAGCTTTATCACTATTAGTCTGTTTTAAGGTTAACTGGTACTTTTTTATATAACCTTACATCTTTTTCACCATCAATTAATTTCCCTAATTTAGGCACTATTTTTTTAAAATGATCTGATTTGTTATGTTTTTCAATAGCCTCATCATCTGACCAGATTTCAATAAAGGTTAAAATATTAGGCGCATTCATATCCTCATATAAATCATAAGCTATACAACCCTCTTCTTCTTTACTCTTAAGGATTAACTCTTTCGCTAATACCTTAAAAGTCTGAACTTGTTCAATTTTCACCGGGTTTTTAGCAATAATATGAATCATTTTTTACCTCCCTATCTTATAAAATTTGTCCATACTTTACGCTCAGGTTCTGGTGTTTTAACAGCGTTTTCACCATTTTCCACTAATTCCAATGCCCATAGCATCCGTTTACCTAAGGTTTCTAAGATTTGAATACCTTCTTTATCTTTTAAAACTTCTCCTGCTCTTGCGCCGTGAATAACATTCCAGTAATTTGACGAGGGTATAATCATTTCTGAGTATTCTAAATACTTATTTAATTGATCTACAGCTGTCATGCCGCCTGAACGTCTTACCGCTGCTAAAGAAACACCAACCTTATTTTTAAGATCATTACCATTGGCTCCAATAACATAGAAAGCTCTATCAAGAAATGATTTCATCGTTCCCGCTACCCCTGCATAATGGACTGGTGTTCCGAAAATAATCCCATCAGCATCTAACATTTCTTTGATAAAATCATTCACTGGATCATCATCAAATACACATTTCAAATCTTTATTCTTAATACATTTTTGGCAAGCCATGCACCCACGAATTTTGTGATTTCCAACTTGAAAAATCTCTGTTTCAATACCAGATGCTTCCAACACATCAGTTACCATTTTAATACTTTTATAAGTATTACCTTCTTTGTTCGGACTACCATTAAATGCTACTACTCTCATTATATATCCTTACCTTTCTCTCCAATGCACTTTACTAGCATCATATCTATCAATAAACTTATTTTCATCTTCTGAATGACCAACAGCAATAACAGAAAATGGCACTAAAGATTCATCTAAATTAAAATAGTTACTTAAAGCACTAACTCTTCCTTCATCAGGATACATTCCTAACCATACTCCACCAAGAGACTCTTCAGCAATTTGTAATAATATATTTTCCGTTGCGGCACTTAAGTCTTGTAACCACCAAGTATCATCTCTACTATCTTTTTTATGATTAGATAGAACTACTATGGCATAATCAGCATTCTTAACACAGCCAGCATATTGGCTTAATGCTGCTATTGCATCTTTATCTGCTTTCTTATTTGTTACTATAAATTCCCAAGGTTGAGTATTCATTGCAGAAGGGGCCTGCATACCTGCACGAATGATTTTTTCCATTACTTCTTTTGAAACAGAATCCTCGCTAAATTTCCGTATTGATCTTCTTTTAAAAATACTATTCATTTATCCTCCTAAATTTTAACTTCCTAACTTAATTTTAGTATAGCTTAAAGCGAATATTTTAACAAGTACCCACTTTTTTATCACTAAGTTACATAAAGGTTACTATTGAATTGAATTAAATTATTCCTTTGACTCACTAAATTAATTAGTTTATACTGCTTATATATGAAAATCAGAAGGGAGTTTCATGATTACTTATAAAGAAAAAGAATATGTTTGTCATTTAGATTTAGCGATGGATTTGATCCGAGGCAAATGGAAAGCAATCATTCTTTGTCATATACAAGGCAAGCCAAAAAGGTTTTTGGAACTTAAACGTATGACACAAGGCATAAGTCAAAAAGTTTTAAGTGAAAATTTAACAGACCTAGAAAATGATGGACTAATTATTAGAAAAGTCTATGCTCAAGTACCACCCAAAGTAGAATACAGTTTATCTCAAATGGGGATTGATCTTTTTCCAGTTTTAGATTGTCTAGAAAATTGGTCACATAAATACTTTTAAATTTATTTAATCAATAGTTTTTGCAAATATTACTGATTATTTTTATTACTTAAATATCTTTCTTTAATTCTTAAAAACTCTTCTAAATCATTTAGATACTGAAAAAGCACAGAACGATTTTCAAATTCTATACGACTTTCAGGTAAAGGTTCTTTTTTATAATGGTTATTCAATTCTTCAATTTCACTTAAAAGCTCATGTAAATTTGGTTCCATTCCGATTATTTCAGATATATATTTTGTTATTTGACTTAAAGGCACAGCTTGTTCTTGGGTAACAAATATTTTGTTTAGATGATCCCGCATATACATTAGTCGATAGAGCTGAATTAAACGCATTTGGAAGTAATTGATATACTCACCTTTTTCCCTTCCAAGAGCATTTTCCTTATATTTATAACTACTCCTTTTTGCTTTCTTAATTACTTTCTCAAGCATTTCTAGATCATTCGTTTCCCCAATATAACACAGATTTTTTAAGCTCAAACTCATATTTAAGAGAATATCACTGAAATCTTTTTCTATTTTTTCTCGATACTCTATTAAATCTTTTTCTACATCTGGCATATGAATAATCAGGAAAAATCCAGTCAGAATACCAATCAATAAAATTAAATTTTCCTCGATGTATACACTTAAACTAATACTTTCAAAAGCTAAGACATGTGACGCCAAAACAAATCCACTAATAATACTTTCCTTTGCATTAATATAAAAAGCAAAAGGAATATATATTAATAGTAGAACAACCAAACCTTCTAAATGAAAACCGATTACAGAAAATATTAAAAAAGCTAATAGAATAGCAATATTCCCAGCTATAAAGCGTTTAGCAGAAATATAGATAGATTTCTTTCGTGTTTCTTTAACCGATAAAATAGTAATAATAGCAGCAGAAATAGGATTTTGTAGCCCTAGAAAATTTGATAGCAGAAAGGCAATATATACCCCTAATCCAATTTTGAATGTATAATATATAGTTTTTTTCATGATTTGCTCCTTTATTCACTTATTATATCTTTATTAATTATATTTTCAAAGACAAAATGATAATTGTCTATTTCTTGTTAATTATCATATCTTTCCTAGAAAATCATTCCTATTTCATATATAATTTATTTAAAGGAAAATAATAGGAGGATTTGTATGGCAACATGTGTATTATGTAAAACAAATGACCCAACAAAAGGAAAGTTAATCGAATTGCCTAGCAAAGCATTAACTTATTGTCATATTCAATGCGCAATTAATAATTTTGCCTTTAATCAATCATTCTTACTATTTTTTCAATCGAAAAATTCTGTTAAAGAAGTAAAATTTATTCAAAATAATACTGAATTAATAGTAACAAAATCAGAATACATTGCTTTTATGTATGAATTATTAACACATTTTTTACCTGCTGGTTTAACTTCTAAATCTACTCGTATGATTAATAAGAATTTTTTCCCTTTATTAATAGAAAAAACAGGCATTTTTAAAGGGAAACAATTAGAAGAAATTCAAGAAACAAAAAGTAATAATTCAAATGATATAAAAGCTACTTTAAATAGTAAAATAAACCAAAATAATAGAGATAACATTCAAAAAGAAAAAATAAAAATTAATGCAGAAAAGATTCCTAAAATAAGAAATAAAAAATCCTATGTGGACATGAAACCTGAAGATAAAGTGATTGGCCAACAAGAAGCCAAAAGTTTAATGCTTCGTTTAATCCATCGTTTTGATCGTAACAAGGAAAGCTATATGGATTTAATTCAAAATGCACTTTTTTATGGCCCGACGGGTACAGGAAAAACTTTGCTATTAAGAACTATGTGCTCTCGATTAGGCGTCAATTTCTACGAACTGGATGCTGCTCAAATGACACAAACAGGCTACGTTGGTATGAGCATTAGCGAAGCTTTGACCAGTTTTATAAAATCTGATGGCATTGAAGCCGTTGAAAACAGTATCATATATATTGACGAAATTGATAAATTAGCCTCTAAATCAAGTTTTAGCAGTGACGTCGGAACCATTGCCGTTCAAAATGAATTGCTTAAGTTACTTGAAGGTGGGGAATACCAACTTCAAAGCAGAGACCAACATGGTTCTTCTAATAATCTTATTTTAAAAACTAACAATATTATGTTTATTGCCTCTGGCAGCTTTGCTGAAATCAAGAGTATTGTCAAAAGACGTTTAACTGTTGAACACTCAAATCGACTAAAAAATTATTCAAGTATCGCATGTGATTTGAGTGTAGCTGAAATCTATAATGAAATCAGCGAAATGGATTTTATTCAATTTGGATTAAAGGACGAGTTCTTAGGAAGGTTTCAACAAAAAGTACCTTTTTATCCCTTAACAAAGAAAGAACAGTGTCAAGTAATAAAACTTAATAATTCAGTGATTCATGAATACAAGGAATTGTTTAGGAGTTTAGACATTCATCTCACCTTCGATGAAGGGGCTATCGAATCACTAGTGGAGAAAAACAATTATACAGAGACTGGTTGTAGAGGCTTGCAACGACATATCAGAGAGGCTTTAGATGTCCCTTATGGTTTAATATTGGAGTCAGATATTAACGCAACAGACCTTATTTTTAAAGCCAATGGCAACTATATATTTTTAAAAAATACTTAGGAGAAAAAATGATTACATTGATTCAAAACATTGATCTTAAAATTATTCTATTCATAGAAAAACACTTGAACCATGAGAGTATCCAAGTGTTTTTTTCTTTCATTACAAAATTAAACGATTATGGCTTATTAACAATTCTAGCTGTACTTTTAATTATTAATAAATATAAAGATTCACAAGTAACAAAAACATGTCTATATTCTATTCTTCTCTCTTTAATAGTTGTTCAATTATTGGGAAAAAATATTATACAAAGACCAAGGCCTTTTGAAATACTAAGCCAACTAACCATATGGACTAAAAAACCAACAACCCATTCTTTTCCTTCGGGTCATGCCAGTATTTCAGGCATAGGTTTCATGCTATCTTATTTATATTTGAACAAAAAAATAATCAAATACTCTTTTATGATTTTATTTCTTTTAATAGCCATTTCACGATTGATTCTTAAAGTACACTTCTTTACTGATGTATTCATTGGTTTTTTAATTGCAGTACTCATCGTTCTTTTAATTGAGCACTTAGTAAAAAAAGGATTAACCAAATAAGAACAATGGTTTCACATTACTTTATCTATTCTCATTAAATATTTTTTCTACTATTTCAACTGCTCGCTCAACAACTTTCGGGCAAATATCTTTCGTTATTTCCTCAGATTTAATTATTTCGAGTTCTTCTGGTATTGATTTATCATAACCTAGTATTTCCTTACATAATAAACCTTTTTCAGTTACATTAAATTCTTCTTCAAAAAGGGCTTTCATTGCTTTCGTTTTTTCAATAGCTTCTTCATCATTCTCTTTAAAGCTTCCATATTTTAAACCAATGGCCATCAACGCCCCACAATAAGCACCGCAATAATCCCCCCGATCAAAACCACCACCAAAAGGTGTGGCGATTTTTAAAGCTAAATCTTTATCAAGTCCTAAAGCTTCACTAAACACAACAAAAACAGCTTGTGAACATCTAAAACCATTACTAAAATACCTTTGACACTCTTCTTTTTTATTCATCACAACTCCTTTATTTATCATACTTTTCTAATATTTTAACATATTCAACAGAAAAAGGAACAATTTTTAGAAGATATCATTTCTAAAAAGTTCCTTTTTTATTATTATTTTAACATTGTTAATAACAACTCTCTCATGACTTTACAAGCCACTGCTGTGCTTACCCCGGAAGCATCGTAATGTGGTGATAGTTCTACTACGTCCCCACCGACAATATTTAAACCTTGAAGACCCTTGATGATATTCATCATATCTTTAAAAATTATACCACCTGGTTCAGGTGTACCGGTGCCTGGAAAAACAGAAGGATCAAATACATCTAAATCAATTGTTACATATACTGGTGTACCTTTTCCGATGCTTTCTATTCTTTCAGATAGTGTGTCATAATTAAATTTCTCTAAAAAAGTATGTTTTTTAGCCCACTGAAATTCTTCTCTTGTGCCGGAGCGTATACAAAACTGATATATATTATCATCACCTAATAAATCCCAAGCCCGCCGCATCACTGAAGCATGTGACAATTTTTCTTCCATATAGTCGTCTCTTAAATCAGCATGGGCATCAAAATGCAGTAATTTTAAATTTGGATATTTTTGATAAGCTGCAGTAATATTTCCCAAAGAAACTAAATGTTCTCCACCAATTAAGAATGATTTTTTGTTAGCGGAAAAAATTTCTGTAGCCTTTTCTTCAATCATTTTTAAGGCCCGTTTTGCATTGCCAAAGGGTAAGTCTAAGTTGCCAATATCCATTAAATGATAATCTTCTAAATCTTTTTCTAAATAAGGACTATAGGTCTCTAAACCATATGAATCCATACGAATATGTTCTGCAGCAAATCTGGTGCCCGGTCTAAAAGACGTTGTCCCATCAAAAGGTGCACCAAAAATGATTATTGAAGCCTCACTGTATTCCGCATCACAACCAATAAAAGTTTGAATGTTTGATTGCATTTGCTATGCCTTTAACATTTCATTTACATACGTTGGTAAAGCAAATGAAGCTTTGTGTAACGCCGTATTATAATATTTTGTTTCAAGCCCAAAGGCTTCCCACTGCTTAGGCTTGAAATCTTCTACAGGATCTAATACCTTTGAAGCAAAGCCAAATAACCAATGACCAGAAGGATAAGTTGGCATATGGAATTGATAAACTTTACTTATTGGAAAAATATTTTTAATTTTATTATGAGATCTTTTCATCTCTTTTGCATAATTTGGATAATAAGGACTTTCATGTTGGTTAACTAAGATTCCCTTTTCTGACAACGCTTTGAAACAATCTTTATAAAAGGCTTCAGAAAATAAACCTTCTCCTGGTCCAATTGGATCTGTTGAGTCTACTAAAATTAAATCATAAACACCTTCTTTTCCATGAATAAATTCAAGACCATCTTGAAAATAAAGAGATACCCGCTTATCATTCAATTGACTAGCCGTAATTGGCAAATATTTTTCGCAAGCGCGAACGACCATTTCATCAATTTCAACCATATCAATTTGTTCAATTGTAGAATATCTAGTCAACTCTCTAACGGTACCACCGTCACCACCGCCAATCACAAGAACTCTTTTAATTTCTGGATTTGTCGCCATTGCCACATGAGTAATCATGTCATGGTAAATAAATTCGTCCTTTTCATTCACCATCATTAAACCATCTAATGTAAAAAACACACCAAATTCTTCCGACTTAAAAAAATCTATTTGTTGGAAAGGACTTTTTGCTGTATATAAATGTTCCTGCACTTTAATTGAAAAATCAACTGTATCTGTATGTTTCTCTGTGTACCATAACTCCATTATAAAACCTCCTCTTTAATCACCTTAATTGTATCGACTTCTGGATCTTCCATGCCTGTTATGATGCCATGAGATGCTTTGAATAGTTTAATCTGTGCAATAACAGAAATATTAATTCGTTCACCATAACTAATCACTGGTATACCTGGCGGATAACTCATTAAAGATTCCCCACTGATACGTCCTAAACTATTTTCTAAAGAAACAACTTCTTTATCGCTATAAAATGACTCTCTTGGTGTTAAAACTACATCAGGATAATGGGCATCAATCTTTTTATAATTAATTCTTTTATGCGTTTGATTTTTGCTAATATCCTTCAATGCAATAATAAGTGCGTCAACATGGTCAAAATCATCACCTAAACTAAGAATAGCTAATGAATTATACACATCACCTGTTTCCATTTGAATGTTATAATCATCTCTAAGCAAATCATAAAGTTCCATACCATTAAGCCCCATATTTCTAGTTGTAACACTCAATTTTGTTGGATCAAAGGCATAGACACCTTCACGTCCAATTGCTTCTTTGCCTATGGCATAACAGCCTGGAATCTTATTAATCTCTTTTCTTGCATATTCTGATACTTCTAAAACGTGATTTAAAATTTCTTCCCCTTTAAGAACCAATTGCTTTCGCGCAACATCTAATGATCCCATGAGTAAATAAGATGGACTTGTTGTTTGCATTAAGTTAATAATCTTTCGAATATAATGGGGATCAATCCTACCTTCTTTTACTAAAAGTCCTGAACTTTGTGTTAATGAACCGCCAGTTTTATGAAGACTCACTGCTGAAATATCTGCTCCAGCTTGCATACCACTTAAAGGAAACGCATCATTAAAGTGAAAATGCGTACCATGTGCTTCATCGACAAGAACCGTCATATCATTTTTATGGCAAAAATCAACAACACTTCTAAGATTACAGCATGCTCCGTAGTATGTTGGATTAATTATTAAAACTGCCTTCGCATCTGGATGTTTATCGTAAGCTTTTTTTAACGATTTCATCGTAATATTATGGGAAACACTCATTTCATTATCAATTTCCGGTTCCATATATACAGGCAATGCACCACATAGAATTAATGCATTAATAGCTGATTTATGAACATTTCTTGGTAAAATAATTTTCTCACCACTTTTTACTGTCGCCATAATCATTACTTGTACAGCAAAGGAAGTGCCATTAACTATGAAATATCCAGCATCTGCACCAAAGGCATCCGCTAGTAATGCTTCTGATTCTTTTATAACAGATGTTGGGTTTCCTAAAAAATCTAGTGGTTTCATAGAATTCACATCTAGACCCATCATTTTTTTACCAAAGAATTCGGTATACTCCTCTAAACCTCGACCATGCTTATGTCCTGGCACATCAAAAGGTACGACCTCTCTATCTAGATATTCTTTCATTGCAGTAAATACTGGTGTTTTTTTATGATCATACATAATAAAATCCTCCTCTTCTTTTAATCCTGAAGATTTACTCGCAATCAACGATATTTCTTCCATAATAGATTTCTTTCATCTCTTTTCTAAGTCGCTTAATAATATCTGATTGCTCTTTTACTGTAAGATCATCTTTGTTTAGCTCTAACAAATAATTATTCAACTCAAAATCTTTAAGCATCATTTTTGTATGAAATATATTTTCTTGATAAACATTCACATCAATCATCTGGTATCTATTCAATGTGCTGAGTTGAATATAGTTTTGTATAGAATTAATATTGTGGTCAATAAATAATTTGTGTCCTGTATCATCTCTTGTAAAGCCTCTTACACGATAGTCAATGGTTATAATATCTGAGTCAAAACTATCAATTAAATAATTAAGCGCTTTAAGTGGAGATATCTTCCCACACGTTGATACATCTATGTCAACTCTAAAAGTACTAATTCCATTATCCGGATGGTATTCAGGATAAGTATGCACTGTTAAATGACTTTTATCTAAATGTCCCACGACTGATTGCGGTTTATTTACTAATGTCCCTTTGTTACAAGAATTATCAAGCCCTTCACTAGGCACTTCTTCTTCAGAAATTAATATGGTCACACTTGCCCCTTGGGGATCATAATCTTGCTTAGCAATATTCAATACGTGGGCACCAATTGTATCTGTAACATTCTTTAGAATATTTGTTAATCGGTCTGAGTTATATTGTTCATCAATATATTCAATATATTTTTTCCGGTCTTCTCTTGTTCTAGTAAAACAAATATCATAAATGTTAAAACTTAATGTTTTCGTTAAATTATTAAAACCATGTAGCTTTATTTTTTCATATCCTTTCAATTTCAACCCCCTTCGTTTCATCTTTCGATGAACTATATATCACATATTTTAAATTTCAATTATATAATTATAACAGAATTTCAAAAAAATGTATTAAGTTTTTTCCTTTATTTCACTGCTTTTTATTAATTTTTCCAATAGCTTCTAAACTCTCTAATGCCATGCCTTCTTTTTCTAAAAATGAGTTGATTAAATCTGTTTTTCCATCGATATATCCATCAATATCATTCGGGAATTTTTTAGCAAGTTCTAGTTTTAACTGACTATATTTTTGTACTGCTTCCTTATTATTTTTTAAATAATTTTTTAAAAGCAGATGGTTTTTTAAATTGATGCTTCCTTCCATACATACATATAAATGATGGGCCATCCAAGTGATATTTGGATGATCAATACTATAGGAAAAAGCTTCTCTTCCATCAACTCCCATGGTTCCTAAATGCTTATAACCAGCACTTTCTAATTTTCTAATAACTATTCCTTTTGTGGTTTCATCGTCTACAATAATATCAATATCTAAAATTGGTTTCGCATAAAGTCCTACAATTGAAGTACTCCCAACATGTTCTATTTGAACATCTAAATTTTTAAGTAATCCTTGATAGAATTGTTTCGCCTTTTTAAATTCTTCTCGCCATTTCGGATTGTATGGGACAACCTCAATTTTTCTCAACATAATCAACCCCTTTATTTAATTATACAATTTCTAAACTTATTTTACAAAAAAAGAATAACCATGATTGATTAAATCTTGGTTATTCTTAAAATATTCTTTGGTTTTTTGTTTATGATACGCCATAATACTTAATGTATTGGTTTTCTGTTGCTAACTTAACACCATAACTGACATGGTTACTCGCAATTTGGCATTCATCATAGGCACCATACTTAATATAAATATCTTTTTTAGATAAACTTGGAAACATTTTTAAAAAAGTTTTTTCATCATGATGTGTATAAATAATAACTTCTAGGGATTCTTTTAAAGCGTTATTCATTACTGCCTTCATAGCATCAGGTGATTCAGTCCATTCTAAACCTGACATAATAACACCTCTGTTCAAACCATTAGATTTCACTTTTTTAATAATGTTTTCAGCTGTGTCTTCAAGTAAAATCCTATTGCTTTTTAAATGTTCATTGATACAGTTCTTACACCCCATAGAACAAGTCGGGGCTATTAATATTGCGCCAATAAAAGGCGCATCATTTAAAACATTATGAATAATCCCTTTGTATTTAATCATTTAAACCACCGCGATTTGTTTTCTATCCTTAAACTCTTCCGTCTTTCCTGCATTAAACTGACTTATTGGTCGAATATACCCTGTGATCCGTTGATAACTTTCTGTAAATTCTCCACAATGTGGACACTTATCATAAAAACCATCTAAAAAGCCGTGTTCATCACAAGTAGAGTAAACCGGACTGAGTGAAGTATAAGGTGCTTTGTATTTATTAGAAACATATTTAATTATTTCTTTGGCTTTTTCTCCACTAATTGAAGTTTCTAAATAATTATGAATCACTGTACCACCTGTATGCAATTCTTGTAATTCATGTTGATGCTTGTAAAGCTGATCAATGTTTTCAACTTCATTTACAGGTACGTGGCATGAATTCGTATAATAAGGTGCATCTACCCCTTGTGTCACAATATTATCACCAAATAACTCAACATCTTTTTTGGCTAACTTATATGATGTTGATTCTGCTGGCGTCGCTTCTAAATTATATAAATTATCTGTTTGTTCTTGGAAATCTTTTAAAATATCTCTCATAAATACTAAGACATCGTATGTTAATTGGTAACCTTCATCACTTTTAATATTCTTTCCTAAAAAGTTTTCACACATTTCATTTGCGCCAACATAACCAATAGTACTGAAATGATTATTTAAAGTGCCAACATACTCTGAAAAAGCTGGTAGTAAACCATTTTCTAATTGCTTTTGTAAAAACTTTCTTTTTATTTCTAAAGATTCTTTTGCAATAATCATATTTTTTTCAATCATGTTGAAAAGATCTTCTTTTGTTTCTGCTTTATAAGCATATCTTGGCAAATTAAGTGTTACTACACCAATTGAACCTGTCTTTTCACCTGACCCAAATAAACCACCATTTCTTTTAACAAGCTCACGTTTATCAAGTCTCAATCGACAGCACATACTTCTTGCATCTTCTGGGTCCATGTCTGAATTAATAAAATTTGCAAAATATGGAATGCCATACTTTCCGGCCATTTCCCAAAGATTATCATGTACTTCATTGTCCCAATCAAACTTTTCGTGAATATTGTAAGTTGGTATTGGATATGGGAATGGTGCACCGACTGCATCACCGTTCAACATAATTTCATAAAAAGCTCTATTGATCATATCCATTTGTTCTTGACACTCACCATACGTATAATCTAAAGGCTTACCAGCAACTACCACATCTTTTTTTGCCATGTCTCTTGGTGGTACTAAGTCAAATGTTAAATTACTAAAAGCGGGTTCTGCTCCCATTCTTGAATTCGAATTAATTTGAAATATAAAGCCTTGCATTGCTTGATAAACTTCTTCATAAGACAAACCTTCTTCTTTTACAAAAGGTGCTGTTAACGTATCAAAAGAACTAAATGCTACAGCGCCCATAATTTCATTTTGGAAAATTGTTGTTAAATTGGCAACTTGTGCTAATAAACTTCTAAAGTGTTTTGCTGGTTTAGAAGTTGGGATGTTACTGACACCTCGTATACCTTTTATAATAATATCCAATAAAGAATAACCACAACAATAAATTGTTAAGCCACCTAAATCGTGAATATGAAAGTCGCCATTATTGAAACCTTCTCTAATACGTTTATTATAAACTCTGTATAGCCAATAATCTCTAGAGGGCATTTCTGTTATATAACGATTAAGCGAACCATAGCTGTAATGGGCATTTGAATTTTCTTTTACACGCCAATCACTTCTATTAATATAACTATCTATTTTATCAAGGTAAAATTCTCTTGTACCTTCTCTCATTTTTTTATGTTCTTCACGGTATAAAATATAACGTCTTGCTGAATCATAGCGTTCATATTTCATTAATAAATTTTCAGCCAAATCACTAATTTCTTCTACTGTAAATAATCTATCTTCAATTAGTATTTTCTGTCTGATTTCATTTTCAATTATATTTGAAACACGATTATCTATCCCATCTTCACTTTCATACATTGACGCTTCAATGGCAGCTATAATCTTATTTCCATCATAAATAACTGGGTCTTCATTTCGTTTGACTACTTTTAATTCCCTCATATGGCCTCCTGATTTTTTTCTTTTTTTCTATATATAGTGGTTACCAAGCTCTTTTAACCACCGTTAAGCACTATATATATTTTAGCACCTTTGAGAAACCTTGTAAATGGTTTTTTAAAACTTTACATTACCATGTGATTTTTTTAGCTAAATTATAGGCTTCTTTAGAAGAAAGACTTTAAAAAACCTAAAATTTCATAATAATGTAAAGCAACTGTAAGTATCAAACTAATAATACCAGCAACTGAACCGATACTAAAAAATAACTCTTTTTTCTTCTGTTTTCGATATTTTTCAATTTCGTATTTCCATAAATGCTCTTTATTATTGTTTGGAGATTTTTTGTTATTTATTTTAGCATTTTTTAATATTTCTTGACGATTTTTTTCAAATTCTAAATCATTCATTGCCATCCCCTTCAATTTGAATCATATCAATAGCCATTAAACGACTAAATGTATCAACAATATTTTTTTTACAAGTGGTTATAATTACTTGCCGTTCATTTTGTATAATTTTCAAAGTTTCAACAAAAGCGATTAGTCTTTCTTGGTCCCAGTTTGAGAAAAACTCATCTAATAACAAAGGCATCTTCGTATCCTTCTCATAATGCTTCATGACACCTAGTCTCAATGCTAAGAATAATTGATCCATAGTGCCGCGACTAAAACCACTTTGGATATCTTTATTGTATTTTCCTAAATCTAAATAAATCTCTTTTGTTTCCTGATTGATTAATATTTTATCATATTTGGAATAGGTAAACGCATTAAAGTATTCATTTGCATCTTTAATAATATTTGGTTGATAATCATCCTTAAAAGACTCATTTGACTTTTTAATAATCTCTTTCATTGCTAACAATTGATTTTTTCTTTTAACTAATTCTTTTTTTTCAAGAACCAACAAATCTATTTCAGTACCTACAGATTGAATTTCTTCTGTAATAGAAACATTTTCAACTTTCTCTTCTAACTTTGCTAAAGTCACTTGATTATCCATTATCTTACTGTTCAATTGCTCCATTTCAATTTCTATTAAGTTAAGTTCCTCAGTACTCACTACTTCTTCTAAGCTTCTATATTCTTCTAATAATAACTGACCATTCTCTATTGCATCTAATTTTTCATCCAAATGTTTTAATTGTTCTTTTATTTTGCGGTTGTACTTAAAGATTTCAATACCGTTTTCAATAGTTGATGTACTTAATTTAACAAAAGAATGATTGATAATTTCTAGTTGCCTTTCATAATTTTTTAATACATGTTTCTTTTTATTCAAACTAATCTCAAATTCCTTTATCAAAAAATCAATATTCTTATTTTCATCTTTCTTTTTTTGGATCACTTGGCAAATAGTAGCAAAGTAATCAACAATTACTTGTAAATTATCGGTTTTCTTATAAGTATTAAAAAATAATTTTAATACTTTCTCTTTCTTTAATACTGATGTATTTAATTGGTTTTTTTCTTCAAGAAGAGATAATAATTGAAACTCTTTTTCTTTTAATAATTTAAAAGAATCTATTGTTTCTGAAGGGACCGATAAACCTTTAATTTCTTTTTCATTTTTTTTATTTAAGAAAAATGTCATTAATGAAGCAATACCTAACGAAAAAAATAGAACACTTGGTAACATCTGATTAAAATAATAAAATGCTCCACCTATTATTATAGACAGAATAAAACCAATCAGCATTTTTAAATCAATCCTATGTTGACCTACCGCTGCAATTGAGGTATTCTTTACTTTAGTAAAATCTTCTTCTGTACAAATTTTATTAAAAATCTTATAAAATAGTTGCTTGTATTCATCTAATATTAGTTTTTCTCTGGTTTCTAAATCTTTTAACCCTTCTTTTTGATTAATTAATTCTTTAAGTTCAATAACTTTTTGATTAATTAATTCTTGATCCTTAATAATTAATTCTTCTATTTTTGAAAACTTATTTTTTCCCAAATCTTTCTTTTCGATTGCTTCTTCTAAAGATAAAATTTCATCTTTTAGATTTTTTATTTGCTCTATTAGTAATCTTCTATCATCAAGAATATCTTTTGGTAATAACCTATATTCACTATAATTTTCATAATCTTTCGTTAAATTTTCTTTCTCAATACAGATATTTGCTACAGGCATTAACTTTTTAATTCTTCGCCGTTTAACTTCTAAATCATCCAATTGATTCTTTTGTTTTTTTATTAATACTTTAAGTTCATCTATTTGACCAATATCATTTTTTGTGTCCTTGTAAATACTAATTAATTCTGATTTCTCTCTTTTTAAATGATGGATTTCTTCTTCAATTGTTTTTAGTCTAAAGTTGCCTCTGTTACTTTCGCGCCAAATTTGATTCAATTCTTCATCAATTTTTTTTAGAACATCTTCCGGATTGTTAATAACTGTTTTGTTATAAGAAAAAATCATCTGACTATCTACTTTTTCCCATGTACTCCGTTGGAGTTGATCAATCATTTTAGTATCTAAGCAATATAAATCTCTATACAAAGGCAAAGGTATTCTTTGTATAAAGGTCAAAGTACTATTACCAATTTGTGTTATTTCATTATCCTTTTTAATTGCGCCCATTGGTTGACTCTTTAATCCTCTAGACACTTCATAAGTTTCTTGATTATATTTAATTTCTCCCTTTATACTTAGTTCATGATGGTCCCAATTAACCAATTGGTTTTTTTCTTTTGATGTCGGATAAAGCCCGTAAAGTAGCGCAATTATTCCTTCAGTAATCGTTGATTTACCCGATTCATTTTTTCCATAAATAATATTGACGCCATCACTTAATGATACACGCTGAGCAACCAATCTACCGAAAGAAATAAAATTTAACTTTTTAATCTTCATTAGAAACACCCACCATCATATTCATTAGTTCTTTTACAAAACCTTCATCTCTAGAATCTACCTTATATTTTTCTATTAATTCATTTCTAATCTCTTCATTTTTTAAACTTTGCTCTATATAACCTAAAACATTATCATTTTTTACATAATCCTTATAATTGACCAATCCTTCAATACCACTCACATCAATTGATGCATCAATTATTTCATATTTTCTTAGGATTTCATTTCTTAATTCATCTCTTTTAACTTCTTCTTTAAGAAAGGTGTAAAGCTTTGTCTGTCCGCTTAATACTAATTTTAGCATTACTTTTTTATGAAATTGCTCAAATGCTTGGTCAAGATACTTTAACAAATCATATTCATTATTAATTGACTCCTCTTCAAAATCAATTGATATGGTTTCATAATTAATTGTTGATAAATCTATAAAATCAACTGATAATTTCTTTTTTTCAAAATTAATGAGTAGACCACCTTTGCTACCAGTTTCCTTTGAACTTAACCCATACAGAGAACCAGAATAATAAATATTACTTCGCACTTGTTCTTTTTTATGAATATGCCCAAGGGCCCAATAATCATAATTTTTACTTTCAAGATCTTCAACTTTAGTTGGTAAATATAAATCACTGGCTCTAACATTGGATACAATTGAACAATGCAATAATCCAATGTTGTAGTAACCTTTTATAGCATTAGGAAATTTTTTTACTAAATTTCTGTTTTCAACTCGCGACTGATGTCCACAGGAATGAATATATACTTCATCCCCTAATAAATATGATGAAGGCTTTTCTTCATCAAAAATGATAACATTATTTGGTAGTTCTCTTAAAAACCCATTTTTAAAAGTCGTATTTGAATCATGGTTACCCAATGAATAGAAAACTTTTACCCCATAATTCTTTAAAACCTCAAAATTATCGATTAAATATTTTTCTGCTCTCAAAGATCTATATTCCCCATCAAATAAATCTCCAGGTATTAACAATGCCTTTACATCATTGTTTAGTACATAATCCATCACTCTATCAAAAGTTTTATAAGATTCATCAATAAGTAACCCACGAACCTGAGGGTCTTTATTTAAAAATTTTGTTCCAAAATGTATATCAGATACATGTAGTAATTTCATTTTCCACCTCTTTTGCAAACTAGCGTTTGTTTTATTCTATCATTATATAATTCTACAGTCAATTTCAATATTTATTATGAATATCTATTTATATTTAGTTTTTTTTATTATATAATGGTATAAGAATCATTATGAAGGAGGCTTAAATGGATAATTTTATTAAAAATCATTACAATATTATTGAGACCTATGAACAAAACGAATACCAGGAAATTCAAATGGGAACAGAAATCAATAATCCTGATAACATCATTGTAATCAATACATTGAAAAAACTTGATCAATACAGCAGTGATTTAGAATCTAGATTAGAAAAATCATTGCAAAACTTACTCCATATAGAAAAAAATAACAATGACACTTTAACTTTTGTTACAAGTTACAATGAAGGCATTAGTTTAAAGGATTATCTAAAAAGTTCTAAAATATCAAATGATCACCGTAAAAAAATTGCTCAAGATTATTTAGATATCATCAAAAAATATGAGCCAATCGATAATAGTCTGAAGAACATCTTAGTTGATCCAAAACAGATTAACATAAATAACAATGAACTTGTTTTAAATGAATTATTATTAATTGCTGATGACAGTAAGATTTCTTTTGAAAAGGTTACTCAAACCATTGGTAAAACTTTAGGTTTGATTTTAGAAAAAGACGCTTTTATTGAAAGTTTACTTGTTGGGTCGCCAGTTTATACTTCTATTGAAGATATCTCAAATGTCTTTCATACAAATTATATTGATAATGAAAATGTTATAGAGTCATATGATTATGAAGACTATTTCTCTGATGTTGAATCAAATAATAATACTGAAAGAGAAAATTCAACTATTTTTGTTCCACCAATAGAAATGGCATCAGATGACGAAAATTTTGAAGCCGATGTATCAGAAGATCCAGAAGTAATTGATGAATCAACATCAGAAGTAGAATTAACTTCTCTAGGGTTTATTGATGAAGAAGAAAATTCTGATTTTGAACACCATGAGCATTCTAATTTTTTTAACAATAGATATATTATTCCTATTGCTCTGATTTTTCTGTTACTCTTTAGTGTTGTTTTTGCTCAAAATATTATTTTTAAAGAAGATGTCCCAGAATATTCTGTTTCATTTACAAGAGAAAAAATTGAGGGCGGTTTTAGATTTACAGCAAATGTACCAGATGATCAAGAATATATTTACGAATGGCGATTCTTATCCGATGGTGAAGAGCTTGCGACTTTTGAAAAACCTTCTATCCCAATAGAATTCAAAAATGAAGGTAATTATACAATAGAGTTAAGAGTTCAAAATCCTGATGGTCATTGGTCTAAGACTTATACTGATGAATTCTATTATGATGTTGATACCCTAAATGGTGTTAATGAAAGCGAAGAAACATCTACTACAGGTGAAACCAGCGATACCTTTGATGACTTCACCATTCGTTATCAGACCGACAATATTACTGATGATTATGAAAATAAATATCAAGGTGATCGGTCCCTTAAGTTTACTTTTGATAATGAAAATCAGACGGCTAAAATTAAACTTGAAGGTATTTTATTAAAGGACGAAGGGAATATATCCTTTCAAATTAAATCCAGTACGAGAGAACCAATTGATATTAAATACGTTGGTCTTGTAGGTAATACTGAAATCTTCGAAAAAAATTCTAATTATGTTCCTGAACTTGAAAATACTTGGGTTATGTTACCTTTAACCGTCAATACATCTAGTGTTGATGATTTAGAATTGACATTTAGTTCTAAAAATACTACAATATGGATTGACCAAATAGAAATAGAAAATTATAAATAAGCTATCTTAATGGCTCAAAACTATAGGTTTTGAGCTTCTTTATGAAAGGAAATTATGAAAAGATTATTAGGCATTTTAAGAAATACAATTGAAGAAAATAATTTAATAGAAAATGGAGATATTATTGGCGTTGGTATTTCAGGTGGTAAAGACAGTATGTCTTTACTTTATGAATTAAAAAAATACCAAAGTTTCAGCCCCATTGATTTCAAAATTCATGCACTAAAAATTAACATTGGCTTTGAAGAAGAAGCAGCCAATAATCGTTTAAGAGAATTTTGTGAAAGTATTGGTGTAGAGTTAACTATTGAGTACTCTGATATTAGGACTGTTGTTTTTGATATTAAAGAAGAAAAAAACCCATGCGCCCTATGCGCTAATATGCGTCGTGGTGCTCTAGCAACCTTAGCCAATCGTTTAGGCATAAAAAAAATAGCCCTTGGCCATCACAAAGATGATAAAATCGAAACTTTTTTTATGAACATGTTTTATAGCGGTCGACTGAATACCTTTCAAATGAAATCTTACTTATCAAGAAGTGAAGTAACAATTATTCGTCCTTTTTACGAAGTCGAGGAAAGTTTAATCAAAACCTTTGTTAAAAAATATGAGATTCCTGTAATCCCAAGTAATTGTATCGTTGACAAAGAAACCAAACGAGAAGAAATTAAAGATTTCTTATCTGAAATCTATCCACGCTTCAAAAGATCAAAAAAAAGCATTGATCGGGCTCTTAAAAATGAAGAACAATTTAATCTTTTTTAGACAATATAAAATAGGTAACTTTCATATTCACTTCTGAAAGTTACCTATTAAACCATTTCTTCAACCATTTAATATCCGTCCTTTTCTAAATTTTTTGGTGGCATCATCTCCTTTAAAAACACAATACCTATAATATCCACTAACTTTTGTTCTTTCATAACATAACGTTCATCTGTTATAAAGTAACGACTTTGGTGGTATCATCTCCTTAAAATTTCAATTATGAGGCCTCCCGATGAAACCTCTTCCTCTTTGATAAATTAATTATAACACAACTTATCAGAATTTTCAAACTATTTGAGTAATAAACTGATAATTAATCTATTCACAAAATATATATGGATAGATTAATACTTTTACTGGATTTAATTAAAATCTATTAATTGATCTTCATCATTAAAAAAAGTCCGATAACCTAACTGAACGAATAAAATTGTCGTAAAAGCGACACTTCCTAAAATTCCTAACATAATGGCCATTTGATATTTAATAGCAGTGATTGGAGAAATACCTGAAAGAATTTGACCTGTCATCATACCTGGTAAAAAAACTATTCCAATACCAACCATAGAATTTATTGTTGGTAGTATTGCTGAATCAAAAGCATCATCGACAATGCTTTTCGCAGCCATTTTAGGTGTCGCCCCTAACATTAAGGCTGTTTCAACAATATGTTTCTTACTACGCATGCCATCTACTAATCTTGTGACCCCTAAAGTAATACCTGTCATTGAATTCCCAATAAGCATACCTGAAATAGGAATAAAATACCTTGGATCATACCAAGGTGAAATATTCACAACAATTAATAAAAAATATATGATACTTGATAAAGTCCCGATTGCCATGGATAAAGCAATGATATCTTTTATTTTCTTCGACAATTTCATATTTGCTCGTTGATAAATGTTGTAAATGGCAAATACCTCCATTACAATGATCACTAAAATTGTATACAGGGGATTCATACTCTCAAAGAGATATACTAAAACATAACCTGTAAGGGTTAGCTGTAAAGTCATGCGTATGGATGCCACAAGTAGTTCTTTTTCTCTAGAAACACCACGAAGTTTAATAATACCCATTACAAGCACGACTAGAAGATAAGCAAAAAACATTTGCCATAAACTTAAATCAATTACACCATTCATAAGTTAAGCCTCCTTACTTTCAATACTGCTAATTCGACCCGATTCAATCACAATTTCAATGTCAGAATACTTTTTAGAAATATCCTTTGAATGGGTCACTAGTATTAAAGTTTTATTGTTATCCCTAGAGTAATTAGCTACAAACTCAATAATCTTATCTTCCGTTAGATCATCAAGGGCTGATGAGGGTTCATCTAATAATAAAACTTCAGGATCCATTAGAATAACTCGACCTAGAGCAACCCGTTGCTTTTCGCCACCAGACAATTTTTCCGCTTCACTATCTAGAGATTTATCTAGGTGGACCAATTTCAAAATCTCATTTAGTCGATCATCAGGCAACAATTCTTTTTCTGAAAACTCTAACCCTATTAATAAATTTTCTCGAATACTCCCTTCAAAAATAATCGGTTGTTGCGGTAACATTATTACTTTTCGTCTAAGCTCAACAGAATTGATTTCTTTTAATGATTTGTCCTTAAATAATATCGTTCCTGTATCACAACTGATCAGTTTATTTAATAATCTCAGTAGAGTTGTTTTACCACTACCACTTTTGCCAACAATACTTGTAACCTTTTTCTCTGGTATCTTTAAATTATCAATATCTAAAATATTTTTATATTTTACATTTCTTATTTCATACATTTATTGCTCCTTAACTCTTCTCTATAATCCCCCCATATCATTTTAATTGAAATAGAGCCGACTATTGTCATAATCAATTATAACTTATGAAGAAATTAAAATTAACTTGAAATCTACTAAAGGTGATGCGCTAATGTTCATAAGTACTTTCTTGGCAACAATTCTTTTGCCTAATCTAGACAAAGCTATTTACTTAGGCAATTTTGTTTCACTAATTCCAGTTATTAAAGTTTCTGAAATTGCCAATATTGATTTGCTTTATACTCAAGGCAAAATAAATGATGAAAAATTTAATATCCATGTGATTGAATCAGAAAATTCATCAACAGATGTTAATCCTAAAAACATACGTATTATAAATATCAAGGTGTTATGGGTTTTAGTACTGCCAATCATCTTAGAAATCAACTAAAAAATTGCTTTCAACTGGATACTAATTTTATTGTAAGGTTAAAGGTTAATAATTTAAAGCCATTCATATGAAGAAAAATCTTTAGATAAAGATCAAAATAAAAATAGTAGACACTTATCATCTCTTCAGATTTTAAGCGGTTACTATTTTTATTAATTTTAATTTATATTTTTATACATTACCCAAATAAACATTGTTTAAATACCTTTTGGCAATTTTATATAAATTAAATAATGTGTCCACATTTGTTGGTGATCTTGTCATTTTATATCTTGGAAAATATCGTGCAAGATGCAAGGATATATCTTTATCGATTGAGGCAATCCACTTTACCATTTCTAATATTTCATCTTGATTCGAATTGAGACCATCAATGACTAGACATGTAATTTCAACATGTGCTTCTTTAGCCGATAAAACAATACTTTTTTTGACCGATTCAATTGTTCCACCACAAATATCTTTATAAAAATCATTATTAAAAGCCTTTAAGTCAATATTCATTGCATCAATGTATTTTAACAATTCTTTTAAAGGCTCTTCATTGATATAACCATTGGTTACTAAGATATTATCTAGACCTTCTTCTTTTGCTTTTTTGGCGCATGCTAAAGTAAATTCGTAGTTAATCAATGGCTCATTATAAGTATAAGCTATTCCAATGCTTCTAGGGTCTTCCTTTGCTTTTTTAATTATATTGTCAATGCTAAGATCTATGGTTCTAGGATTCCCGTGAGCAATTTCGTGATTTTGACAATATTTGCAAGTTAAATTACATCCATAAGAACCAAAGGAAAACACCATTGAACCTTTTTTATAATTATTTAAAGGCTTTTTCTCAATTGGATCTAAATGATACCCAGTTATTTTACCATAAGATAGTGCATATAATGCCCCATCAATATTTTTTCTTACACGACATAAACCAGTATTCCCATTAGAAATCACACAATATTTAGGACAAAGCAAACATTTTACTTTTAATGCTTCTTTCTTTTCATAATATAAAGCTTCTTTCATCAGTAATCACCTAATACTTTCTAATCTTTTCTGCAAAAGCTTTAGCTTTCTCTTCAATCCCTTCAACATAAGCTATTTGTCCTGAATCATTAGCAATAGACATAATAGCAAACTCTGGTGGTAAAATAAACCCTTTATTTAAATTCAACGCACTAATTAAATGTCTTGCAACAGAATCGCTACCTGAGTTTCCTGAAATAATCACTGCAAACATTGTTTTATCCTTTAAAGAAATTCTTCTGTAAAGAACTGTCATCCGATTAATCACTGCCATTAATTTTGCTGAAATCGAATCATTATAATTTGGACAAATCCAAACAAAATAATCACAAGCTTCAATGGCTGGTAAAACATCGTCTACAATTACACCACCATAGTAACAACTCTTTTTCTCAGCGAAATGCTGACAGGTTTCAAAAGGGCAACCACTACAATCGATAATTTTCCCATCTTCGATTTCTATTTCGTTGATCTCATAGCCATTTAGATGTTCTTTAATCATATTCCATAGCATAAGTGTATTAGATGTTTGATAAGATGAGGCATGAAGCACTAAAATCTTAGGTGATTCTTTATGTTTTATTTCAAAATTATAAAGTCTTTTAGCTAACTTTTCAACCTGCAGCTTTGCAATGGCTTTTAATGTCTTATCTTTATGTAATTTTTGCCATGTAATATAATTATCAAATCCTTTTATTATTTCTACCATTGGCTGACCAATGAAACCTAAACCTCTTTGGTTTAATAAAAATACTACTTGTTGCCCTAAAGTTTTTGTATATAAGTCATTATCTGAGTTTACAATAATCCCTGCATAACTTTTTTCAAAGACTTTCTTATTCTCTGTTATCTTTTTAATAAAAGTCATCAATCTTTCATTGGAACCAATTGCATTTGTAGAAAAAGCTAACAGAATTTTTTCATCATGAAAAGACAATGCTTTATAAAAATCACTAGTAATCACTTCACAAGCAACATTTTGCTTAAATTCCTCAACCATTTCTATTAAAATAGGATGTTCACTAAAAACGAGTACTTTAACTTTCTTCATATTGACGCCTCAATTCATCATATGATTCTTTGATACGCTTCATTAATTGATTATTCAAATAATTACGTTCAATACCTACACTACCGTTAATTAATTGATTTCTAATCCCCCAATAAATACCATCAATAAATACTGTAGAGTAATTATAGTTTCCTCTTAGTGTTTCCAAAATTGATAAA
>Ga0306868_1000045_pt1 | contig 114714 bp, 107 predicted proteins | sample AntRauTorckE6832_FD_190411 | JGI IMG/M metagenome (GOLD analysis project Ga0306868, IMG submission 190411) | Saline lake microbial communities from Rauer Islands, Antarctica - Metagenome Torckler E6 #832 (v2) (version 2) | ecosystem: Environmental > Aquatic > Non-marine Saline and Alkaline >... | reverse complement strand
TCCACCATCAGGATGTAATTTCCATCCACGTTGTCATTATGCGATGGATATATGTAGTGAAGTTGAACCAGAGTTTAAGGATTATGGCGATGAGCATTTTGCTTCCTGTCATCTTCTTGAACAGGATAAGTAAATTTAATAAATAAATCATATTTACTCAATCTATCAACCTTCCGGGGGGAAGTATTCTATAATACAGATTATATCTCCACGGAAGTGTTAATGATAGATTATATTTTATAATTTGTGGAAACTCTATTTTTGGGTTTTCATTTTTTATTTTAATTACATAAAATTTTGCACTATTTGTTTAAATATAGTAAAATATAGTTAAGTTAATTAAAATAAAAAATAAAAAGGGGATTAAAAATGAGGGAAAAAATTGCTGTGGTGACTGACAGTACAAGTGATTTATCAAAAGAAATATTAAAAGAAAAAAATATTGAATCATTTCCATTAAAAATTATATATAGTGATCGTGAATATAGAGATAGAGTAAATATACAACCTCAGGAAGTATTTGATAGTTTTGAAAAAGAAATTCCTTCTACATCTATGCCTGGTCCAGAAGAAATAAAAAACAAATATTTAGAATTAAAAGATAAAGGTTTTACCCATATAATTTCAATTCACATTTCTTCAGGTTTGAGCGGTACTTATAATACCTGTAAAATGGTAAGTAATGAAATTGAGGGTGTTAACATTGAATTAATAGATTCAAAGATGTTATCAATGGGATTAGGTAGATTAGTACTATATGCACAGGAATTAGTAGATAAAGGTGAAGACAGTTTTGATAGTATTGTAGAGATGGTAAAAAATAAGATTGATAGAATTGATCTTTATTTTATTGTAAGTACTTTAAAGTACTTAAAAAAGGGTGGAAGAATTGGTAAAGTAAAAGGAACTATAGCAGAACTATTAAATATCAAACCAATAATTTCTATTGATGAAGAAGGTAAATATTACACTTTTGATAAAGTCAGAAGTAGAAAAAAATCTATAAATAGACTAATAGATTTAGCTAAGGAAAAAATTAATGACGGTATTTGTTTTATTGATGTCATGCATGCTGATGCTAAAGAAGAAGCTTCTAGTATATTAGATAAATTAAAAGATCTTGCTAATGTAAAAGAAGCATCATTAGGAGAAATAAGTCCGGCTATGGTTGTACATGCTGGACCGGGATTAATAGGAGTTTGTATCACAAAAGAATAAATACTTTATTGGCCTCCATTTAAGTATGGAGGTTTTTTGTTGCTATGTTGTATATATATACAAAAAAATATAAATATTTTGTTATATTTACAAGAAGGAATTAACAAAAATATTTTGAATATTTATAAAAGTAATACAATAATAAATTATAATAAGGGGTGGCAGGATGTTACTAATAAAAAATGCACAATTAGTTGGTGAAAAAAATAAAAAGGATATATTAATTAAGGAAGGTATTTATTTTAAAATTGAGGATAGTATTACTCCTACTGAGGATTGTGAAATTATCGATGCTAAAGGTGATATAGTAACCCCAACATTTGTAAATCCACATATGCATCTAGACAAGGTATATACAGCTCTTGATGGCCGACATAGTATAGAAGAAACATTAGAAGAATCAATTACCATTATGCATAAAGCTAAAAGAAATTATACAGTTGAAAGTGTTAAAAAAAGAGCCATTAGAGCTATCAAGGACTGTGTAGGTTTTGGTACAACAAAAATTAGAACTAGTGTAGATATTGATAATATTATTGGTTTAACAGGTTTAAAAGGGGTTTTGGAAGCTAAAAAAGAGTGTAAGGATATCTGTGATATACAAATAGTAGCTTTTCCGCAAGAAGGTTTATACAACAATGAAGGTACTGAAAAATTATTATGGGAAGCTATGGAATATGGTGCAGACTTAATTGGAGGTATGCCAGCTGCAGAATATACTGACAAATATTCAAAAAAACATGTTGATTTAGTATTTGAGATAGCAAAGAAATATGATGTGGATATTGATATGCATATTGACCAGACTAAAGATATTTTTGCAAGATCTCTTGAATATACAGCGATGAGATCTTATGAAGAAGGATATCAGGGTAGGGTAACAGGAGGTCACTGTACATCAATAACTTATCAAAATGATGCACATGCTAAAAAAGTTATGGAGCTTTTAAAATTAGTAGATTTTAATGTATGTACAAATCCACAAGTTATAGCTATTATGGGTATAGATTCTGAACCAAGAACAAGAGGAGTTACAAGGATAAGAGAAATGGTTGAGATGGGAATTAATATTGCAACTGCTCAAGATACAATATGTGATGGATTTCATATTTTTGGGAAAGGTGATCCTTTAGACTATGGACTTTTATTATCATATGTAGCACAGTATAATACACCAGATAAAGTAAAAATTGTGTATGATATGATTACTAAAAATGCTGCTAAGATACATCGTCTTGAAGGTTATGGAATTGGTGTTGGAAATAAAGCAGATTTAAATATAATAGATGCAAAAAATTTACAAGAAGCATTTAGAACCAGAGCAGATAGAAGTTATGTGATTAAAGATGGGAAAGTGCTTGTTAGAAATTATAGTAGAAGAGAATATCTGATATAATCGAAATAATAAACCCTCTTTGGTATGCATTTTTAAATATAACATACTAAAAAGGGTTTTTTTTAATTAAATATATAATAAAGTATAAATGAAAATAGATATGTAATATTTATCCAAAGAAAGTTTTTAATTGATGTTTTGAAAGTACTTTTTTTACTTTGTTTTCTTAAAAATAATTTAGTATTATTATATACAGGTAAAATGGTAAAAAATACTAATAATGAAATAACAGGAATTATTTTTAAAACTATAAGAAACAATATATTAATATAGGATAGAATATACAAAGATTTCAAAAGTATTAACGATTTTTCTTTACCAATATAGATTGGTAATGTATATCGTTCGTTTTTAATATCGTCCTTAATATCTGTAATATTATTTGCTAACATAATATTAGCAACACTTAATACAACAGGTAATGAGACTAAAAATATAATAATTAATTCTAAAATGTCTATCTCTAAAAATATTCTGTAGTTTTCTATTAATATATTAACAATTTTACTATTCATGTCAAGATGAATATGTACAGCTAAAAAGAATACAACAAACCCCATAAAAAGACTAGATAATAATTCACCAAACGGAGTTCTTGATATAGGAATTGGACCAAAAGAGTATGTAATTCCAACTATAAATGATATAATTCCAACAAATAATACGATTAAATCAGTTCTTAGAAATAAAATCAATCCACTAATCATTGCTAATAGTAACATAGTAAAAATAGTTGTGATAACTGTAGTTGTTTTTAAACTATAATTATTAATAGGGTTATGAACATTATAGTTATAACCTTGTTCATGTTTAGCCTTTTTATAATCATAGTAATGATTTGTGGCAGTAGTAGTCATGTCTATTAATATTACAGATATGAAAAAAAGTAGTAAGTTTAAAACCTTTAATTGCCCAAATCTATTTAAAGTATAAAAGGTTCCTAATAATAAGGGGATCATACTGGATACTTTAGTTCGTATTTCAACTAAGGATATAAAACTTTTTATATTCAATGTCGACTACTCCTTTTTATTAGTTATTTAACTCGACAATAGTTAAGCTCCTGAAAAAATCCAGGAGCTCTGTGAAAGGATGTATATATTAACTTAGACATAAATGATTAAAATCCTTTTATTTAAAATTAATTTATTTGTTATTCTTGATTATTTGACTAAACTAATATTTGATTCATAAATTATCTGAAAATTAAAATAAAGTTTGTTATATTTGCAGAAGATAAGTATAGTGCTGTTTAACCTATTAAGTATAATTGAAATAAATATCAACTTGGTGTTTATGAAAAGGATGGAAGATAAATTCAAGGGAGCTTTAATGGGTTTAATAGTAGGAGATGCTCTTGGTGCAGCATTTGAAGGAATGAAAAGTAAAAATGTTAAATTTGATAATAAGATGGAAAGTGGTGGACCACATAATATAAGAGTGGGCTAATGGACAGACGATAGTTCGATGGCTCTTTGTTTAGCTGAAAGTTTGATAAAAAATGGTTTTGATTTGGAAAGTCAGGTGGATCGTTATGTAAGATGGTTTGAAAACGGTTATCTAAGTTCTAAAAAGAAATCATTTGGAATAGGTAGTAATACTAGTTTAGCCATAACAGATTTCATACAAAAAAATGACCTTCCTCCTCAAAGCGAAAAAGCAGTAGGAAATGGCAGTATAATGAGATTGCCACCTGTTCCCATGTATTACATAAATAACTATGATAAAACAGTTTATTATTCTGCCAAAAGTTCTATAACAACACACAATAATATTATGGCTATAGATTCTTGTAAATTTTTAGGCGCCTTTATCTATCATGCAATTAATGGTAAGAATAAAGACTTTTTAATTGGTGAAGTATATAAAAATATGAATCTAAATGGAAGGGTTTTAAATAGAGTTGAGGGTGATTTTAAAAATATGGAAATAATAGATATTAAATCAGATGAATTTGTGTTAAATACCCTTGAAGCTAGCTTATGGTGTTTTTATAATTCAGATGATTATGAATCTGCTGTAAAACTTGAAGTTAATTTAGGAGGAGATACTGATACAACAGCAGCAGTTACTGGACAAATGGCGGGATCATTTTATGGTAGCAGTAGTATTCAAAAAGATTGGATTGATAAATTAGCATAAAAAGAACATATATTAAATTTAATAAGAAGATTAAAACAAGAACTATAGATAAACTTTAAAACAAACATCAATAAAAGTTATATTAAATAAATAAAAAGTTTCTCATTGCCCTTTTTTTATTTGGGTGAATGTTTTTTTATTTTACAGGAATATTTAAATATATCAAGAATTTATAATAATAGTGGTTAATGTAAAGGAGGCTTTTAATGTGTTTGTAATTACAATTTCAAGGCAGTCATCAAGCCTCGGAGAAGAAATTGCTGAAGAATTAGCAGATAAATTAGGGGTAAAATTACTAACAAGAGACCAGGTAATTAATAACTGGTTTTCAGATGTTGCTGATAATCATGATATACATATGTTAAAAGAGACATCTAAACATTATTTAAAGTCAGCACAAAATGGTAAAACATTTAAAGATATAATTATAAAGAAATTAAAAATGAAAGTTGAGAAAGAAAATCTCGTCATTTTAGGACTGGGCTCTCAAATTATATTCAAAGATTATGCACACGCTGTCCATGTGAAGATAATATGTTCGGATAAAATTAGAGTTCATCGGGTGATGGAAAAATATAACATAAATAAACAAAGAGCAATAAGAACTATAGATTTAAGTGATAGGAAGCACCGAAGATATGTGCATAGACTATTTAATAAAGATTGGAATAACAGTTCATTGTATCATCTTAGTTTGAATACAGCAGGATTAGATGTTACTGAAGCTGTTAACTTAATTATCCATCTCCTTGAGATGAAAAAAGAAAATCCTGAATCATTATTTAAAAACTTAGATGAGTATACAAGTCATATAAAAACAACAAAAGAAATAGATTTTGTCCATGATAGTGAAAAGGATTTTGCAGAGATATTGGATATGTATAATATTAAGTGGGAGTATGAACCCTCAGAATTTCCTCTAGAGTGGGATGAAGAGGGTAATATATCAATGGGTTTTAGACCTGACTTTTATCTTCCGGAATTCGATACTTATATCGAACTTACAACCATGAAACAAAAATATGTAACAAAAAAAAATAAAAAAGTGAAGATGTTACAAAAACTTTATCCGGATATAAATATTAATATAGTATATAAAAAGGATTATCATAAACTATTGAATAGATTTGGTATAAATGAAATAAAAGAGAATGAAGGTGATGATGTTGAATAATGAAAATATTGGTGAGATTATTTTTAGTGAAGAGGATATTAAAAATAGGGTTCAGAAAATAGCTGAACAAATTAGAAGTGATTATAAAAATAAAGAACCAATTTTAATAGGAATTTTCAAGGGCTCTGTTTACTTTTTATCAGATATAAGTAGGTCTTTGGATATTGAACATAATATTGATTTTTTATCAATTGGAAGGTTTAAAACAACGGAAGAGTCAAAAGAAAAGGTTAAAATTACAAAAGATTTAGATTTAAGTATTAGAAATCGAGATATAATTGTAATTGAAGATATTATAAGAACTGGTTTAACTCATAGTTATATTTTAAAAAATTTAAAACCTAGAAGACCCAATAGTATAAATTTATGTGTTTTTTTAGATTGTAAAAAACAGAGGTTGGTTGATTTACCTATTAAATATAGTGGATTTGAACTTGATGATCGCTTTGTAGTTGGTTATGGATTAGATTATGAAGAAAAATATAGGAACTTGCCATTTATTGCAGAGTATATAAAATAAAAAAAGGCTCCAACGAACCTTTTTGATTCATTATCCTTTTAGCAATCTTCTTTTTCACATCGAAACCTATTTAAATCATCTAAAATCCTTTCTTTAGACCTTCTTCGGTCAATATAGATTATATTTATTGACGTTAGTACTAAAACAAGTACCAACTATCTATAAATTTCTCCCATTAACCTCCAACCTAAAGTCCAGATGTTACCGCACAGTCTAGGTATTCGATAAAGATTGTTACTTAGGATAAATTCTCTTAAGTATTCCTTGGAGCCTATTTTCATTATAGTCTAAATATCTTTAATAGTCAAAGATGTATTAAAGCTATTAAGGTTATTCACAATAAAATAACTAATAGATTCTTCTAAATAGTTCTTTTATCTTAAAATATCAAATAAATATGTAATATATAAATAAATATACATTGATTATTGATATATAATAGTGGTAAGATTATATTAGAGAGTAAATATAAAAGTTATATTAATTTTAAATCTTCTCTTATGAAAAGGAGGAAGTAAATTGTTGAAAGGATTTAAAAGTTTTATCTTGAAAGGTAATGTAGTGGAAATGGCTGTAGGTATTATTATTGGCTTGGCATTTAATAAGATTATATCATCTTTTGTTAATGATATATTAATGCCACCCCTTAGTTTGATAATTGGAAAAATAAATTTTTCAAACTTATATATTAATTTAAGTCAAAGAGAATTTGAATCTCTAGCTGCTGCTGAAGAAGCAGGAGTTCCAATAATTAAATATGGACTTTTCATAAATACATTAGTTGATTTTATAATAGTTGCTTTTGTTTTGTATATGGTTATAACCTACTATAATAAATTAAATGAAAAAAATAAAAAAGAAGAAGTTGCTAAAAAAGCGGATACAAAAGAATGTCCTTATTGTTTTTCAAATATTAATGTCAAAGCAACAGTTTGTCCAGAATGTACAACTAATTTAGAAAAATAAAAACTAATATATGGAGATGATGTATTATGGAAAGTGAAGCGCTGAAGTATATTTTACTTAATAACACAATTTATAACTACTTAGTATCTATAAGTATTATTGTCTTGGGCTTGATTCTTATCAGAGTTTTAAGATATGTTTTTTCTAAAAAAATAAATAGTCTAATAAAAAAATATTCTGCTAGGTTTGCTGATTTTACTGATAAGTTTATTGAAAAAAGAGTTATCCCTATAACCAGTATAATAATTATTTATGCAGCATTAAATAGACTTAATTTAAGTCAATCAATACACAAAATTGTTAATATTGTTTTTATATTTTCTATTGTTTTATATATTACTTTACTGATTCAAGATATAATTGTTTATACAATGAAGAAGCATTGGGAGAAAAAGCAAAGTAACCAAGCTCAAGAAACTGTTTTTACAGTATCTGTATTTTTAGTAAAGTTAATAACCTGGTTAATTGCAATACTATTTATATTAGACAACTTAAACATTGAAATTAGAGGACTTATAACAGGTCTTGGTATAGGAGGTATTGCAATTGCATTTGCCGCTCAAACTATCTTAGCTGATATCTTTAGTTACTTTACTATATTTTTGGACAGACCATTTGATATTGGTGATTTTATTATAATAGGAGATTATAAAGGTAATGTTGAACATATTGGTATTAAGACAACTAGAGTTAGGAGTCTTAGTGGTGAACAGTTAGTATTTTCTAACAATGATCTAACTAATTCAAGAATTAATAACTATAAAAGAATGCAGAGAAGAAGGATTAACTTTAATTTTGGAGTAGTTTACGGTACTCCACTAGAAAAGGTCGAAAAAATACCAAATATAATAGAAGATATAATAAATAGTGTAGAAAAAACTTGTTTTGATCGAGCTCATTTTGCTTCATACGGTGACTTTAGTTTAGTATTTCAGGTTGTTTATTATGTAGAAGACAGTGATTTTAAAGTATACATGAATATTCAGCAAAAGATTAACTTAAAGATGAAAGAAATATTTAATAAAGAAGATATTGAATTTGCTTACCCAACACAAAGTGTTCATGTCTATGAGAATAACAAAAATACTTCCATTGAACCAATCAATGGACATAAAGTTAATGAAAATGGGAGGGAAAATAATGAAGGATAATAAATTTGAGGTTAGTAAGAGTGAGAAAGAGTGGAAAGAAGAACTTACAGAAAATGAATTTTTAGTCTTGAGAAAGAAAAAAACAGATCCTCCTTTTAAAAATGAATACTATACAAATAAAAGAAATGGTATTTATAAATGTGCTGCCTGTAGGAACAAACTCTTTGATTCTAAAGATAAGTATGATTCTGGTTCAGGTTGGCCCAGCTTTATTAAACCTATAAATGAGAATGCAGTAAAATATCAAGATGATTTTAAATTACCCCAAAAAAGAACCGAAGTAATATGCAGCAGATGTGGAAGTCATTTGGGACATCTTTTTAATGATGGACCTAAACCCACTAATAAAAGATACTGTATTAATTCTACATCACTCGATTTTATAGAAGAGTAATGTTAAATGTAAACTTGACTAAAATACTCGGATATCATATAATACTATAAGAACTAGTTGACAAATATTTTTAAGAAGGTGTAATAATGAAATATTTATACGGACCGGTTCCATCAAGAAGGTTGGGAGTATCTTTAGGTATTGATTTGATACCCTATAAGATTTGTTCATTTAACTGCATATACTGTGAATGTGGTAAAACTACTAATTTATCTATTAAAAGAAAAGAATTTAAACCATTTGAAAAAATTATAAAGGAGTTAGATGAATATCTAAAAGAAAAACCTGAACTAGATTATATTACTTTTTCAGGTTCAGGAGAACCAACTTTATATTTACATCTAGGAAAGATTGTAAAATTTATTAAAGCTAATTATCCCGAATATAAATTAGCATTATTGACAAATAGTAGTTTGTTGGGGGATAAAAGTCTTAGAAATGAATTAAAAGAACTTGATTTAATAGTTCCTTCTCTAGATTCTGCTATTAAAGAAAATTATAAAAAGATTAATCAACCCCACAAAAATATATCTTTAAATAGTATAATAAAAGGATTAATTTCTTTAAGAAAAGAGTTTAAAGGAAAAATATTTCTTGAGATATTTCTTGTGCCTGGTATTAATGATAACGAAAATGAATTTAGAAAGCTTAAAAGTATTATAGATGAGATAAATCCTGACCGGGTACAAATTAATACTTTAGATCGTCCCGGCACAGAAAAATGGGTTGAACCTGCAGATCAAAAAATACTTGAAAAAGCTGTAGAAATTCTCGGCAAGAAGGCAGAAATTATTGATCCTTATATACCTGAAAAAACTACGGTTAAGTTAAGTCATGCTGTAAAAAAAAGAATTATTGAAATAATAAGTAGACGTCCCTGTACTGTAAAAGATCTTTCTGAAATATTAAATTTACATGTAAATGAAGTAAATAAATATCTAAGAGATGTAGAACAAGAAATAGACATACAAACAAAAGATGAAAAAAGAGGTCAGTTTTATTTCATTGTAAAGGAGGTCTAAAAAGTGGCTGAAGAGATAAAGGTTGATTGTAAAGGGGAAAACTGTCCAGTACCACTAGTAGAGACCAGAAAAGCAGTTCGAAAAGCAAATAAAGGAGATATATTAGTTATTACTGGTGATCATTCTGCATCAAAAAAAGAAATACCTATGGCTGTTGAAGCAATGGGGTTAGAATTATTATCAGTTGAAGATAAAGATGATTATTGGGAAATTAAAATAAAGATTTAGAGGTGTTATTATGTCTACAGATAAAACTACTTTGATTGTAGAAAGTGGAGACTTTGATAAAATATACAGTGCCTTTATTATAGGTAATGGTGCTTTGGCCATGGGTATGGATGTCTCTATGTACTTTACATTTTGGGGATTAGAGAGATTAAAAAAGAACAATTTAGATAAAGGACCTTTATCTAAGATGAACTTTTTAGGTTTAGGCAAGTTATATATGAAGTGGAAAATGAAAAAGGCAAATGTGAGAGCTCTAGATGATATGCTAGATGACTTTGTAGAGTTAGGTGGTAAAATATTTGCTTGTGATATGACAATGGAAATTATGGGAGTTACAAAGGAAGAATTAAGGGATGAAGTGATTACTGAGTACTGTGCAGTAGGAACCTATATTAAAGAAGCCAGAGAATCAGAGATTACTTTATATATATAAAATTTGAGGTGATAAAATGAATAATGATATAGTCTATCTTGATAATTCTGCTGTTACAAGATTAGATGAAGAAGTATTAGAGGCAATGAAACCTTATTTTTTTGATACCTATGCTGTTGCAACTTCAGAATTTGCATATACAATGGGTATAGAAGCAAAAGAAGCCCTACAAAATGCAAGAGAAGTAATAGCTAATTCTCTAAATGCTGATAGTGATGAAATAATATTTACTTCTGGAGCAACAGAGTCAAATAATTTAGCATTGAAAGGTATAATGTATAATCAAAAAGAAAAAGGTCATTTAATAGTTTCAAAATTAGAAGATTTTTCTGTGTTAAACACAGCGAAAACTCTGGAAAAAAAAGGATTTGATGTGTCGTATATTAATGTGGATTCTAAAGGTAAAATAGACTTAGATGAACTAAAAGATACAGTTAGAGAAGACACTGTGTTAGTATCTATTCAACATGCTAATCAGGAAATTGGAACAGTTCAAAATATAGCAGAAATTGCAAAATATTTAGATGGAAAAAATATACTTTTTCATACTGATGCTACACATTCATATAAGAGAATAAATATAGATGTAAAAAAAATACCTGTAGATTTGATAACTTTTTCTGCTCATACAATACACGGACCACGAGGCATTGGAGCACTTTATAAGAAAAAAGATGTAAAACTACAGAAAATTATGGACGGTGGTTTTCAGGAAAACAACTTAAGAGCAGGTGTAGAAAATATTCCTGCAGCAGTTGGGTTTGCAAAAGCTGTGGAATTAATTACTGAAAAAGAAAATGATAAAATTAAAACCTTAAGAGATTTATTAATAAAAAAAGTTGAAGATCAAATTGAAGATGTCACTTTAAATGGTTCGAGGACTGATAGAACACCACAGAATGCTAATATTACATTCCATTATGTTGAGGGTGAATCTATTACATTACACCTTGATATGAGAGGATTTGCAGTTAGCACAGGTTCTGCTTGTTTTAGTAAATCTCTTGAAGCCAGTCATGTAATACTTGGTATTGGTGGAGATCATGAAAGAGCACATGGTTCTATTAGATTTACTTTTAGTCGATATAATACTGAAGAAGATGTAGATAAAGTTGTCGAAGCAATTAAAGATGTAGTAAATAACTTAAGAGAAATTAGTCCATTAGGTAAGAAAGGAAGTGAGTAAGATGAGTTCTCCTTATAGTGATAAAGTTTTAGAATATTTTCAAAACCCAAAAAATGTAGGTGAAATAGAAAATCCAGATGGTATTGCCAAAGAAGGTTCACCAGCTTGTGGAGATATGGTTCAACTTTATATAAAAGTAGATAAAAAAGATCAAACAATAACTGATATTAAATTTCGTTCTTACGGTTGTGCATCAAATATTGCTACTGGTTCAATCATAACTGAAATGGCAAAAGGTAGAACCATAGATAAGGCAAAAAATATCACCTGGCAGCAGGCTGCTGATGAATTAGGTGGCTTACCAGCAATAAAAAATCATTGTTCTGTATTAGCAGTTGATGCATTAAAAGAGGCAATTAGAGACTATGAAGAAAAAAATGGGTTAGTAAAAGAACAGGTGGCTACTACTATTGAGGTTATTAAAGAAAGATTAAAACATGTAATGAATCCAATCCATGGACTTGATGTTTTAAAAACAAACTTAATTGAAGATATAGAATTAAAAGATAAAAAAATAATAGTAACAGTTGATTTAGCCGAAGACCATCAATTTGCACCGGTTTTAAAAGAAGATATTAAAGAAAAATTAGAAAACCGCTGGGATATTGAGGATGTAATAGTAAAATACAGAGAATAACTAATAATTTATTACCGATAATATAGTCCCTTTAGTAGAATGGTTAAGTAATTTAACCTTAAAACTAAAAGGGATTTTTTATTATATTACAATTTAATTATTTACATTCTTTATCTGTTGGAGTATTATTAAGTTAATTGTTTCTTATTGGAGGTGATTTGTATTAATCTAGAAAGTATGTTAGAAGAATTAAAAAAATTAGTGAAACATATTGGAAAGTATCAATTAGACAATTTAGATAAAGATATATCTGTGCAAAAGAAATCTTCAGCTATTGATTTAGTGTCAGAGATTGATAAAAATTCAGAAGAGATGATAATCGAATGGATTAATAGTAATTTTTCTGAACACAATATATTAGCTGAAGAGCAAGGAACTACAAACAAGGGCTCTGAATATACTTGGGTAATTGATCCTTTAGATGGTACAACAAATTATATACACGGTTTTCCACTTTTTTCAATATCAATAGCCTTAATGAAAGAGGATAAAGCAATTCTAGGTTTAATTTATGCCCCGTATTTAAACGAACTATACTATGCTATTGAAAATAAAGGAGCTTACTTGAATAATAAAAAGATATTTGTATCTAAAGAAGAATCTTTAATGGATAGTCTATTAGTTACGGGATTCCCATATGATTTTAAAAATAATAAATACAATAATATTGATGTATTTAAAAGTCTAATATTAAAATCAAGAGGAATAAGAAGGATTGGGAGTGCAGCATATGATCTAGGAGCAGTTGCAGCTGGCAGATTTGATGTTTTTTGGGAGTTCAAATTAAATCCCTGGGATGTTAAAGCTGGAGTTGTTATTATAAAAGAAGCTGGAGGAACTGTAATAGAAACTGATTATAAAGGAAGCGATTTAATTATTGCTGGTAATGATAAAATAACAAAAGAAATTATGAATGAAATAAAAAATATATATGGGTAATAAAAAAAGGAGAGCAGTCAAGCTCTCCTTTGATTAATTATATTAGTATTTATGCAGATCTATCTTTACGGTAACTAACAGGCTTTTTATTCAAATTGAAAAGCCAAGGCATTACATAATAATCTAAACCAAATGCTCTTCCTGCTCCTGCTAGTAATGTGAATGAAATAATTAAAATCCAAAGTGGTTCCCAAATACCGGCTGTAGAACCAATAGCACCAATTACAAAGTTAGCACTCATTGCCATTGAAACAAGTGCAAATACAAATGTAAATAGACCGGCTATTAGAGCTAATCCAACGACTAATTCTGTTACAACAATTACTTTTTGGAAAAAGACCTGATTAGGTACTACAAATGTTTCCATTAAGGTTTTATAAAATTCTGGTGTTCCAGCACTCCATAAATAAGATGAAGCACCTGATACTAGGTGTCCTTCAGAACCAAATAACCAACCTTCTTGTATTTTACCAATACCTTCTAGCAAAAATCTTAATCCAACAAATACTCTAAGTATTGCTAACCAGAAGGTTCCGGATTTTTTCATCATATGTCTTACCACCATACCTATACCTCCTCGTATATCTTTAAATTGATGTTCAATATAATCTCCTATAAGGCTAAAACCGCCAATTCCAAATAAATAATGCATGTTAATTAGATGTTTAGTCATCATAGCCCAAAAACCTTTAAGTTTAAGTGTATAATCACCAAACGGTTTTAATTCAGCTACAGCATAATTTGAACCTACCGAAACCATAATACCATGCATTTGTGGTTCGAAAACTTCCAATGATTTGTTTTTAATTTTGGCTTCAATATTTTCTGCAACACATTCTCCACCTTGAACAGCTGCCTCAACTAATTGAGGTAGTGGATTTTCTAAATCATGAGTGAACAACGCATTATCACCAATAGCATATACATTTTCGAATTTTGTGGTTTGTAAGTACTTATCAACTTTTATACGATTATCTCTACTTAATTCAAGATCAGTTTCTTTAAGTATTTCTTTACCTTTGACTCCACCTGTCCAGATAACGGTGCTAGAATCAATTCTTCTTCTGTTATCACCATCTGATTGTGTTTCACTAACTTCGATGTAATCTTTGGTAACATTACAGATTGCATACCCGTCAATGATTTCAACATCTAATTCTTCATCTAAATAATCTTCTGCAAGACTACATTGGTTATCACATAAAACAGGCAGTATTCTTTCTAAAGCTTCAACTACAATTAAGTCAACTTCACTTCTAGAAATATCGTAGGTAAGACATAAGTCGTCAAACCATTCTGCTAACTCACCAGCTGTTTCAATACCGGTAAAGCCACCGCCCCCTATTACAAATGTTAACATCTTTTTGCGTTTTTCTAGATCTGATTCATTAGCAGCTAATTTGAACATATTTCTAATATGCTCTCTTAATGTTAATGCATCTTCTTCAGACCATAGAGTAAATGAATTGTGTTCCATACCAGGTATATTATAATAGGTAGGTTCACTACCAACACCTAAAACTAGATGGTCATAATTGTATACCTGATTTTCAGAGCTGATTTGATTGTTTTCTAAATCGAAGCCTGTTATTCTATCTTTGATAATATTAACTTTAGTATTTTCAAAGACTTGTTTAATTGAAACTTCAACTCCGCTTTTGTCGACTCTGTTTCCAGCAACTTCGTGTAACTCGGTTAATAAGATATGTTCATCGCGATCATTTATTAGATCGATATGTACTTCTGGATCTTTGCGGAATTTTTTATTTAATCTTCTTGCTGCTTCAATTCCAGCATATCCAGCACCGAGTATTAATATTCTCTTGCTCATATAATCCCCCTTTACTTAATGATATTTTATAATGTGAATTTACAAACTTAAATTAATATTAAATTCACAAGAAGATATAAAATATATTTACTCACTAATTAAAATAATAACTTATTTAATAATATTTTTCAAGAAAAATCTGAGTTTTCCTCTAAAATATCTATATTTAATTTGCAATTTGAGAAAAAATTATTTATAATATATTACAGAATGTATAAAAGGAGGGGTAGATGTGAGAAAAATCACACAAAAATCAATTTTATCTTTAGTTGCAATTTTTGTATTAGTTGCTGCATTTTCTGTAGTAGCTGGAGCACAGGAACTTAATGATGGTGAATATGTTGGTTATTTACCTGATGACCATGGCGATGTAGTTATTGAGGTGAAAGTAAAATTTGGAGAAATTACTGGGGTAGAGATTTTAAACAATATAAAAACATCTCAATACCCACATGAACAAGCTCGTGAATATTTTATTAACTTTCCTTCAGCTGTAATTAGAAATCAAGGTACTGAAGGTATTGACGCAATTTCAGGAGCTACAGGTTCACATGATTCATATACTGAAGCTGTTGATATGGCTGTAAATATTGCGAATGGTACATATGATGGTAACGCTTATTATGGTGTAAGTAGAGATTATGGACATGGACACTACTTAGTTAAAGCTGTAATCGAGGGAGAAGAAATACAATCTGTAGAAATTATTACAGCAAATGATCCTGAAAATGAAGCTTTAGTTGGAGACAAAGTTGCAGGAGATTATCCTTATGAAGCTGCTGTTGAGACATTTGCTAATTGGTCAGAAATGGTTGTTGAAAATCAATCTGTTAGTGTGGATGTTGTTTCAGGTGCTACACATACAGATCATGGTTTAAATGGTGCTTTAGCGCAATGTTTAACACAAGCTGGTTTAAATCCAGACGACTATAAATAAACATAAAAATTAATATTATACTTATGACAAGAGCCCTTTAATTAGGGCTTTTGTTTATAGTATAAATAACTAAATGATAAGGTGACGATTAATAATGAATTATAAAAGATTTGTTTTTGCAGTATTAATATTACTAATTATAGTAACAGGTGTATATTTTATTAGTGATAATAATAACAATGAATCAACTCAAATCAATAATGAAAATAATAACAATGTAGAAGTTAAGCAAAGTGAAGGCTCTGAATTTTTAATGAACACATTAGTAAGAGTACGCATTCATGATGAAAAATCTGAAGAGATTCTAGAAGGAGCCTTAGACAGAATTAGAGAATTGGAAAACATTTTAAGTAAAACAATTGAAAATAGTGATGTATACAAAATTAATCTTAATGCAGGCAAAGAACCTGTACAAGTAGATAAAAGAACCTATGAATTATTAGAAGAAACATTGTTTTTTGCTGAAAAGACTAATGGTTCATTTGATCCAAGTATTGGTCCTTTAGTATCATTATGGGGAATAGGTACTAAAGATGAAAGAGTTCCTTCAGAAGAAGAAATTAAAAATACTATCAGAAAAGTTAATTATAATAATCTTGCATTAATGGATAATAATAATGTATACTTAGAAAATGAAGATATGTCAATAGATTTGGGTGCAATAGCTAAGGGTTATGCAGCTGATAAAATAATTACATATTTAAGTGAAAATGATGTTGAAAGTGCTTTTATAAATATGGGTGGTAATGTATCTGTACATAGAAAAAAAGTTGATGGTTCTTTATGGAATATAGGAATTCAGGATCCTGATCGTACAAGAGGAAATATCATTGCGGCTGTAAAAGGTGAAGATATTTCTGTTGTGACTTCAGGTAATTACGAAAGATATTTTACTGAAGCAGGAGTAAGATATCATCATATAATTGATCCTGAAAGTGGTTATCCAGCCAAAAACGGTGTCATAAGTTCAACGGTTATTTCAAATGATTCAAGTTATGCTGATGCATTATCTACTTCACTTTATATATTGGGAGTAGAAAAAGCATTTGAGTTAGTCAAAGATATGGAAGATATTAACATAGTTTTAATAACTGAAGAGGACAAAGCTTATGTAAGTAAAAATTTAAAAGATAAGATAACATTTACTGTTGATGAGCTTGAAGTTATATATAAATAATATATTAAGTCAAATGTAGGTGATTATATGTTTTGGGATCAGTATCCCGAGTTTTCAGATGAATTAAATAATTTTGAAAGATACTTTCAGGATCAATTATCAAGCAGCAATAGATTAATATCTGATGAAATTAAAAGACTAGCTCAGGCGGGTGGTAAAAGGATAAGACCAGCCTTGGTATTAGCTGTAGGTCATCTAGGAGATTATAATAAAAATAGGATTTGGCCGATGGCATCAGCTATGGAAATGATACATTTAGCTACTTTAATTCATGATGATGTTATTGATAAGTCTCCTTTAAGAAGAGGTGTGAATACCACACATAAGCATTATTCAAATAAAACCGCTATTTTTATGGGGGATTATCTTTTTGCATTAGCAATTGAAGTTATTATAAGTGAGTTTGGTAATGAAAATATAGATGATGCCTTATTAAGGCAGATTAAAAACACAATAAAAAGTATTAAGCTGCTTTGTGAAGGAGAAGTTTCTCAGTTTGAAAGACAGTATAAAAAAATACCTTCTTTTAAAGAATACTTAGAAGCAATTAAAAGAAAAACTGCTCTGTTGTTTAAATCGAGCACATTATTGGGAGCAGATTTATCTAAAATGAATAAATATCAAGTATATAAGATGGGTAAATTAGGATATTATATGGGGATGTCTTTTCAGTTGGTTGATGACCTTTTTGATTTTCAAGAAAAAAATGAAAAGCTAGGAAAACCTCAAAAAAATGATTTTACTCAAGGTATTTTCACATTACCAATTATTCATGTATATAATGAAGGAGATAAAGGTTTAAGAGATAAACTTGATAAGTACTTAGATGAGCCAGAAAAGTACTCAGAAGAAATTAAAAAAATAGTTCATAAAAATGGTGGAATTGAATATACAGAGAAATTAGCTTATAGATATAAAGATAAAGCACAAAATATTATTGGCTCATATCAGGATAATTATTATGGAGAAATAATTTACTGGTTGACGGAAAAAATTATAGGAAGAAGATTTTAAAACATCGGTTTACCGGTGTTTTTTTTTATCTTTTTTTATGGTATAATAGTTAAATATAGAACAAGAGTTCGCTTTCGAGGTGAAAATATATGAATATTGAACAGATGAAATCGTTTTTAAAAAATAGACCAGAATTTATGAGTAGAGTTATGGCTTGGGAAGAAATAGAAGGCAAAGACGGTAAATATGCTGAACTCCCAAATAATCTGAACTTAAAATTGAAAAATGTATTAAGAGATAATGGTATTGAAAAACTATACTCTCACCAAAGACTTGCCTATGAAAATATAAAAAAAGATAAAAACACTGTTGTTGTTACACCAACAGCATCAGGAAAAACTTTATGTTATAATTTACCTGTTTTAGATTCTATATTAGAAGATGATAATAACAGAGCATTATATTTATTTCCTACAAAAGCATTATCACAGGATCAACTCTCTGGGTTATATGATCTAATAACTTCTTTAGAGGAAAATATTAAAACTTATACATATGATGGAGATACACAGGTAAGTGCCAGAAAAAGTATCAGACAGTCTGGCCATATTGTAATCACAAATCCAGACATGCTACATGTAGGTATATTACCTCATCATACAAAATGGATTCAACTATTTGAAAATTTGAAATATGTTGTTATAGATGAAGTTCATAGCTATAGAGGTGTTTTTGGTAGTCATGTTGCAAATGTTATTAGACGGTTAAAAAGGATCTGTAATTTTTATGGTTCTGATCCGGTATTCATCTGTGCTTCTGCTACAATCGATAATCCTGGTGAATTAAGTTCGAAGCTAATTGGAGATGATGTTGAACTTATAGATCAGAATGGAGCACCTAGTGGTCCACGCGACTTTATTTTCTATAACCCACCGGTTGTAAATAAAGAATTAGGAATTAGAAGAAGCTATGTATTGGAAAGTAAAAAGGTAGCTTCAATGTTTCTAAAAAACAAAATCAAAACTATTATTTTTACAAGAAGTCGGTTAAGAACTGAGATAATATTATCATATTTAAGAGATGATAAACCAAATGACGTTAATATTAGAGGCTATAGAGGTGGCTATCTTCCTAGTGAAAGAAGGTATATTGAAAAGGGATTAAGGAATGGAGATATTCATGGTGTAGTTAGTACTAATGCCTTGGAATTAGGTGTTGATATTGGCCAACTCGACGTAAGTATATTGGCAGGATATCCTGGTACAATAGCTAGTTCTTGGCAGCAGGCAGGAAGAGCAGGTAGAGGTCAAAAGAGATCTATTTCAATATTAATAGCTTCAAGCAATGCGCTTGATCAATATATTGTTAATAATCCTGATTACTTTTTTAATCAGCCGGCAGAAAGTGCTCTTATAAATCCTAATAATCTTATGATTCTTTTATCACATATTAAATGTGCTGCATTTGAACTTCCCTTTCAAGAAGGGGAAAAGTTTGGAGTTGAAACTACAGAAGAAATTTTAAGATATTTAGAAGAAAATCATGTTTTAAGATATAAGGGTGGTAAGTGGTATTGGTCTGCAGAAAGATATCCAGCAGAAGATATAAGTTTAAGAAGTGCTTCATCTGATGATTTTGCTGTAATAGACAGGACAAAGACTGGTAGTTCTAAAGTCATTGGAAGAGTTGATTACTTTAGTGTACCTACAACAATTCATAAAGATGCAATATATATTCATGAGGGAAAACAATATCAAGTAAAAGAACTTGATTATGATGGTAAAAAAGCCTATGTAAAAGAAGTAGATGTCAATTTTTATACAGATGCTAATTTAGCAGTTGATTTAAGGGTTTTAGATCAGTTTAATAAAAAAGAAAACAGCAAGCGAAGTTCAGAATATGGTGAAGTTGTAGTAAGTGCTCAAGCAACAATGTATAAAAAAGTTAAATTTAATACTCATGAAAATGTTGGTTATGGTGATATTAATCTACCAGAAGTAGAGATGCATACAACAGCTTGGTGGATGAGTTTAAATGAGAAGTTTGAAAATGAGCTGGATACAAAAACACTAGAATATGCTTTATTAGGACTATCTAATTTACTAGTTAATATTGCCCCTATTTATTTAATGTGTGATCCGGGAGATATTAATTCTACTGTCCAGATTAAATCACCCTATACATTTAAACCCACCATATTTATTTATGACAGTTATCCAGGGGGAATAGGTTTAAGTGAAAAACTTTATAGAATTGATCATGATATCTTACAGTCAGCCTATAAATATTTAAGTAAATGTCCTTGTGAAGGTGGTTGCCCGGCTTGTGTTGGTCCTGTAAACGAAGTTGGCCTGAATGGTAAAGAAAAAACACTATACCTTCTAAAGGAGGTTCTAAAGGGTGAATCTAAGGGATAAATTAAAACAGTTTGAGAAAAGCGATACTTCTGATAAACATAGAAAAAAAGAAGTAGTTGAATACAAGAATATTAATAATTTTGACAATGAAGAAGTTTCAAATTCTCAAGGCACTTATTTAAAAACTAATCAAAAATATCCTTTAGAGTATAAGCATGGACTATATAAAATAGAGAAGTTTTTTTATAATATTGATTCCAATATTTTACAAACTATCGCTAATACAGAACTCAAAAATGATATTGAAAATATCAAAGATAATATTCTCTTTATTGATACTGAAACGACTGGACTAATGGGTGGTACGGGTACTGTTGCCTTTTTAATTGGTGTTGGATATTTTAATAATAATAAATTAACAATTGAACAACACATTATGAGAGATTATGATGAAGAACCTGCCATGTTAAAAAACATAAAAGAGTTGTTAGATAAAAAAGATATATTAGTTTCTTTTAACGGAAAAAGTTTTGATTTGCCTTTGATTAAAACAAGGTTAATTCTAAACAGATACAAGTATACTAATCATAAATTACATCTTGATTTATTACATTCTGCAAGAAGAATTTGGTCTTTTTTAGACTCTTGTTCCTTAGAATCTCTTGAAAATAACGTATTAGATTTTGAAAGAAAAGATGATATACCGGGCAGCATGATTCCAGGTGTTTATTTTAATTTTATAGAAAAAAAAGATTACAAGTTACTTGCTCCAGTTGTTGAACATAATATTTATGATATCTTATCATTAATAACACTTTTTACCCATCTAAAAGAAGTACACTTAAATAATGTTGATAACCTTAGCCCACATGAGCTATATCAGTTAGGAAGGTTAAAAGAAAAAGAAAAAGATTTTCATAGTTGTATTAACCACTTAGAAAAATCAGTTGATAAATCTGATGAAAGTGAGATTAGGCATAGAGCTTTAAAAAAGCTAAGTTGGCAATATAAGAGAATTAGCAGATATAAAAAAGCTTTAGAAATATGGAATCTGTTAATAAGAAAAGGAAAACTAGGTATATTTCCTTATATTGAAAAAGCAAAGTACTTAGAACACCATTTAAAAGAATATAATGATGCTTTAGATAATACTGAAAAAGCAATTGAATTATTAGTTGCTAATAAAGTAATTATAAGTAATTACCAAGAAAAATTATCAAATTTAGAACACAGAAAAAACAGACTAATAAAAAAGATTAATAATTAATAATAATTTTTAAAATCAAGCTAAAATATGATATAATGAATAAAAGCACATAGGGGTGAGCTATTGAAATCCAAAATTGTTAACACTTTTTCTATTGTAGGATTTGATCCGGAGACTAAAGAGTTAGGAATTGCTGTTCAATCAAAATTTTTAGCCGTAGGTGCAGTTGTTCCTTGGGCAAAAGCAGATGTAGGAGCTATTGCAACTCAGGCTTTGGCCAATTTAGATTATGGTGAAAAAGGACTTGAGTACTTAAAAGAAGGTCTATCACCAAATGAAGTTATTAAGAAATTAAGAGAGCTTGATGATGATGATCAAACAAGACAGGTAGGTATAGTGGACGTTAAAGGAAATTCAGGAACTTTTACTGGTGAGGAATGTTATGACTGGGCAGGAGGTATTGCTGGAGAGAATTTTGCCTGTCAAGGTAATATTTTAGTAAGTGAAGAAACTGTAAAAGCAATGTCAACTACTTTCGAAAATAGTAAGGGAAAGCTTGCTGATAGGCTAGTTAAAGCCCTAACTGCTGGCCAGAAGGCCGGAGGAGATAAAAGAGGTAGACAGTCTGCTGCACTACTAGTAGTCAAAAAAAACGGTAGTTATGGTGGCTACAATGATAAATATATTGATCTTAGGGTAGATGAACATGAGACCCCTATCAAAGAGTTGAAAAGATTATTAGATATTTTTTATTTATATTTTGGAGTTGAAGAGTCAGAAAAAGTTAAACTTTCTGCAACTATTATTGAAGAAATGAAAAATTATTTAAGTCAATTAGATATCTATAATGGAAAAATAGATTCTTTAAATAATGAAGAGTTTAAAGATGCATTAGAAGTTTTTTATCATCAGGAAAACTTCGAAGAAAGAAAACAAAAAGATGGTTATATTGATAAAGATATTTTAGAATACATGAGAAAAAAAGGAAAATAGACAATGGAGGTGTTTGTTAAATGGAACGCAAAGATTTTATTGTTGCAATTGATCAAATGTCAGATAGGAAATTGAGACAACTTTTAAACTTTGTTTATGAGCAGTTTGAAAAAGATGACAAAGTAGAGCTATTACAGGATAAAATTGACGAAATTAAGAAATTTAGCTAAAGAGGTGCCTGGAAATGGCTGAAAAAATACTTGTGGTAGATGATGAAAAAAAAATATTAAAAATTGTTAGTTCTTATCTTGTAAAAGAAGGATATGAATTATTTACCGCTGAAGATGGTAAAAAAGCTTTAGATATTTTTGAAAAGAACAAATTAGATTTAATTGTTTTAGATTTAATGTTACCTAAAATCAGTGGTGAAGAGGTATGTTCAACAATTAGAAGAAAATCAGATATTCCGATAATAATGTTAACTGCAAAAGGTCAAGAGAATGATAGAATAGAGGGGTTAAATATTGGGGCCGATGATTATTTAGTAAAACCATTTAGCCCCCGTGAACTTGTCGCTAGAATAAAGGCTATTTTAAGAAGGAGTGATCATGATTCTCTAAAGGCTGAAATCATTAGTTTTTTAAATGGTCAGCTTAAAATACATCCTTCTGAAATGAAGGTTACTTATAATGATAAATCTATTGGATTAACAACTACTGAGTTTAATATTTTTTATTTTTTAGTTAGAAATTCTAATCAGGTATTATCTAGAGATCAAATTTTAAATAAGACACTAGGATTAGAGTTTGAAGGATTTGATAGAACCATTGATGTTCATATAAAAAATATTAGAAAAAAATTAAACGTTTCTAATCAAAAATTAATAGAAACTGTTTATGGGGCCGGTTATAGATTTGTAGGTGAATAAATTGAACAGATTAGCAATGAAAATTTTTGTAATATTTATTTTAGTTTCATTAGGGGGTTTAATATTAACCTCAATATTTATCAACTTCTATTTTGATTATTATTTTGAAAACTACTTAAAAGATATTAGAAGAGATAAAGTTGATAATTTAAAATCACTTCTTGAAGAAAGTTATGCAGAAAATAATAATTGGAGTGAAGCACCTGATTTAATCGGTAGTTTTGCCAGTCTAAATGATTTTAGAGTGGTTTTAACAGATAATAGCGGTGAACTTATTGCTTTTAGCACTTCCAACATGTTTGGACGTATGAATCATGACACGAATGGAAGAATGATGATGGGGCAGGCTAACAATATTTTGCCTTTAGATTCTAAAAACTATAATAATTTAGAACTGACAAGTTTAGATACAAAGGTTGGAAACTTATATTATCAATCTTCTAGAATTGATGAAATATTTACTAATACAGAAGATATATTTATGAAACAGATTAATAGAGCTATTTATCTAGCAGCTTTTATAACTGCTCTTTTTGTAATTGGTGTCACATTTTTCTTTAGTAAATACCTTACTAATTCATTAAATGAAATGAATAAAGTGGTTAAAAAAGTTACAGATGGTAATCTTGATCAAAAGATAAGTATTAAAGGAAATGATGAGGTATCACAGCTTGCTGATTCATTTAATTTAATGGTTAGCAAATTGAAGTATTTAGAGAAAATAAGAAGAGAATCAGCTTCAGATCTAGCCCATGAGTTAAGAACTCCTTTAAGCAATATAAAAAATTATATGGAAGCAATTGAAGATGATGTTATTGAATGGAATGAAGAAACTGCTGAAGAAATAAATGAAGAACTTAATAGGTTAATTAGATTGGTTGATAGATTAAACGAACTAAATGAAGCTGAAACAAAAATACTAAATTTAAACAAAGAAAGTTTTAATATAAATAATTTAATTGAAAAAGCTGTAAAATCATATAAAGTATCTGCTGATAAAAATAATATAAGTATTCAAAAACAGTTGTCTGATGATGGAATAATTTTTGCTGATAAAGATGGTCTAGAACAAATAATTGGCAATTTGTTATCAAATGCTGTAAAATACTCTTATCAGGGGACAAATATAAAAATAAGAACTGAAAAAGATAATAAAAGTTTTGCAGTTATTATTTCAAATAAAGGAACTGGAATTACAGACCAAGATAAAAATCATATCTTTGAAAGATTTTATAGAGCTGAAAAGTCAAGAAAAAAAGAAAATGGAGGGCTTGGAATAGGTTTAACGATTACTAGAAATTTAGTAGAAGCCCATGGTGGAACGGTAGAAGTTAATAGTGAAGATAATATAAATACTTTTAAAGTATACTTTCCACAGTAAAATATTACAAAAATGTTTCTGTTTTACTTGACATTTAAAGGTTCTTGTGCTAAGCTAATTAATGTTTGACACCATGCGAAAGTGGCGGAATTGGCAGACGCGCTAGATTTAGGATCTAGTGGGCTTCGCTCGTGGGGGTTCGAGTCCCCCCTTTCGCACCATTTAATTAAATTACACATTTATTTGACTAAAACCCCGAATTGGCTATGTCCATATCGGGGCTTATTGACATTGTAAAGAAAAATAATATAATTGTTTGAGATGAAAGGATGATAAAATAGTGGAAGTAAGTAAAAAAGAACTTGAAGGTAATAAGGTTGAATTAAAGGTAGAAATTACAGCAGATAGAGTAAATGAGGCATTAGGACAGGCATATAAAAAAGTTGTTAAAGATATTGATATTCCTGGATTTAGGAAAGGTAAAGTACCTCGCAAAGTATTAGAGGCAAGATATGGTAAAGAAATACTTCATAAGGATGCATTAGATATCTTGATTCCTAAAGCATATACTGAAGCAGTTGAAGAAACAGAAATTGATCCAATTGACCAACCTGATATCAAAGATTTTGATATTGAAGAAGATTCACCTCTAACATTTACTGCAGAAGTTGAAGTAAAACCAGATGTTAAACTTGGTGAATATAAAGATCTTGGAATCGAAAAAGAAGATTCAGAAGTTAAAGATGAAGAGATCCAAGAAGAAATTGATAGAGTTAGAAATCAACATGGTCAGCTAGTTAGCTCTGATAAAGAAGTAGTTGAAGAGGGAGATTTCGTAATCATTGATTTTGAAGGTAAAAAAGATGGCGAAAAGTTCCCCGGTGGATCTGCTGAAGAATACAGTTTAGAAATAGGATCTAATACCTTTATACCTGGATTTGAAGAACAGTTAATAGGAGCAAAAGTAGGGGAAGAATTAGAATTAAATGTTACATTCCCTGAAGACTATAATGCAGAAGATTTAGCTGGCGAAGAAGTTATTTTTGATGTTAAAGTTAAAGAAATAAAGCAAAAAGAGCTTCCAGAACTTGATGATGAGTTTGCAAAAGAAGTAAGTGACTACGAAACATTTGATAAATATAGAGAAAGTATAGAAGAACGTTTACAAAAGAGCAAAGAAGATAATACTCAAAGAGAATATGAAAACAAATTGATAGAAAAGGTTTCTAAAAATGCAGAAATAGATGTACCAAATAAAATGGTAGAAGAGGAATTAAACAAAATGTTCCAGAACTTTGCACAGAGTGTTTCTCAGCAGGGTATGGAGGTAGAAGACTACTTAAATTATACCGGTACAGATGAAAATGGTTGGAAAGAACAAAATAGAAAAGCTGCAGAAAATAGAACAAGAAGTAATTTAGTTTTAGAAACAATTGCAGAAAAAGAAGGCATTGAAATTAGTGATGAAGAAATAGAAGAACAAGTAAATGAAATTGCAGAAAATAACGACCAAGATCCTGAACAAATAAAAGCCTTTTTACAAATGCAGGGTCAGTTAGATAGTCTTAAAGATGGATTAAAAATGCAGAAAACTATAGATTATTTAAAAGAAAATAATTAAATATTTAAACTGATTATATTAAAGGGGGAAATTAAAAATGAGTGGATTAATCCCTATGGTAGTTGAACAGACTAATCGTGGTGAACGATCTTACGATATATATTCAAGATTATTAAAAGATAGAATAGTATTTCTAGGTAGTCAGGTAACAGATGATATTGCAAATGTAATTATAGCTCAGTTATTATTCTTAGAAGCAGAAGACCCAGATAAAGATATATATATATATATCAACAGTCCGGGCGGTTCTGTAACAGCAGCATTAGCTATATATGATACAATGCAGTATATAAAACCTGATGTTGTAACAATTTGTATGGGACAAGCTGCAAGTGCTGGTGCATTACTGTTAGCTGCAGGTGCAAAAGATAAGAGATATGCACTACCATATTCTCGTGTAATGATTCATCAACCTGCTGGTGGTATACAAGGAAAAGCTAGTGATGCCGAAGTTCATATAAATGAATTGATGAGAATTAAAGAAGTCTTAAATGAAATTTTAAGTAAGCATACTGGTCAATCTGTTGAGAAAATAACTGCAGATGTTGACAAAGACTATTTTATGACCTCTGAAAAAGCTGTTGAATACGGTATTATTGATAAAGTAATTACAAGAAGTGAGATGAAAGATCAACAAAAGTAGAGGTTTACTGAGGTGATTAAATGTATAAATTTGATGATGAAGATGGACAATTAGAATGTTCATTTTGTGGAAAATCACAAGATGAAGTTAAAAAATTAATAGCAGGGCCGGGTGTATACATTTGTAATGAATGTGTAGAGTTATGTAATGATATACTTGAGGAAGAATTAAGTGTAGACCTGGACTTGAACTTTAATAATATCCCTAAACCAAAAGAAATTAAGGATATACTTGATCAATATGTAATTGGACAAGAGAGAGCTAAAAAGACTCTTTCAGTAGCTGTATATAATCATTATAAAAGAATTAATACAAATATGAAAATAGATGATGTAGAACTACAAAAAAGTAATATCTTAATGGTTGGACCAACCGGCTGTGGTAAAACACTACTAGCTCAAACACTTGCACGTATTTTAGATGTGCCATTTGCAATTACAGATGCCACATCACTTACTGAAGCAGGTTATGTAGGTGAAGATGTTGAAAATATTCTGTTGAAATTAATCCAAGCTGCTGATTATGATATAGAAACAGCTGAAAAAGGTATAATATATGTGGATGAAATAGATAAATTAGCTAGAAAATCAGAAAATCCATCAATTACCAGAGATGTTTCTGGTGAAGGAGTACAACAAGCACTTTTAAAGATTATTGAAGGAACAACTGCAAATGTGCCTCCTAAGGGTGGAAGAAAGCATCCCCATCAACAGTTCATACAGATCGATACAACAAATATATTATTTGTTTTCGGTGGATCTTTTGATGGAATTGAAAAAATTATTAATTCAAGAGTTACTGAAAAGGTTATGGGTTTTGGTGCTGATATTAAGTCTAAAGAAGAAAAACAAAATATTGGTGAAGTGCTAAAACACATCTTACCACAGGATTTATTACACTATGGTTTAATACCAGAATTTATTGGTAGAATGCCTGTAATTGCAACATTAAATGAACTAAGTGTTGAAGATTTAATACAGATCTTAACAGAACCAAAAAATGCATTGACCAAACAGTACAAGAAATTTTTCCAAATGGATGATGTAGAATTAGAATTTACTGAAGGTGCCTTAAAAGCAATTGCAGAAAAAACCCTAGAAGTTAATACTGGTGCAAGAGGTTTAAGATCTGTTGTTGAGGATACGATACTTGAAATTATGTATGATTTACCTTCGCAAAATGATATTAAAAAATGTATTATTGATGAAGGTGTTATTAATAAAAGCAAAGACCCGGAATTAATACGGGAAGAAAAAATTACTGATGATAGAGAAGAAAGTGCATAAGATCTTAACAGAGATAATAATGAAATCTCATTATTATCTCTTTTTTACTTCTAGTACATTTATTTTAAATAACTAATAATATATAATAAGAACAAGAAGATTTTAAATAGAATATATTGGTAAATGAGGTGAAGGTAATGAAAGATTTGGAAAAAGTAAAGATTAGTGATGGAGATATTGAAAAAATAGATGATGATAACATGGAATTACCCTTATTAGCATCTAGGGGAGTTGTAGTTTTCCCTCATATGGTAATACCACTTTTAGTAGGAAGAGATAAATCAATTGAAGCTTTAGAAGAAGCAATGATTGAGGAAAAAAGAATTTTAATAACTGCTCAAAAAGATGAATCTATAGAAGAACCAGCAGAAAAAGACCTCTATCAGGTAGGAACAATAACTGAAGTTAAACAGTTAGTTAAACTTCCAAATGGTATGATTAAGGTTATAGTTGAAGGTATTCAGAGAGCAAAAATAGTTGAATTTTTAGAAACCGATGATCTTTTTAGAGTAAAAGTTGATGTATTTAATGAAGATGAAATAGATCCTGATAATTTAGACTATGAGACTGAAGCTTTAATGAGATCTGTAATTGATTATTTCAAAGAATATGTAAAATATAATAGAAACTTTCCTGCTGAAACTATGGTTTCTGTAATAAATATTGAAGAACCAGGTAGATTAGCAGATATAATTGCTTCTAATCTAGAACTAAAATATAAAAAGGAACAAAAATTATTAGAAGCCTTCTCAAATAAAGAACGCTTAGAACTTTTAATGAAGATAATTAAAAAAGAAATAGAGATATTAAAAATAGAAAATGACATCAATGAAAAAGTAAAAAATCAGGTAGAAAAAACCCAGAAAGAATATTTTTTAAAAGAGAAACTAAAGGTCATAAAAGATGAACTTGATGAAGGTGATGCAGATGAAATAGAAGAGTATAGAGAAAAATTACAAGATATCGAATTACCAGAAGAAGTGGAAGAAAAAGTTGAAAAAGAGATTAAAAAACTAAATAAAACCCCTTCTATGTCACCTGAATCAACAGTAATAAGAAATTATTTAGACTGTATGTTAGATTTACCCTGGGATAATGAAAAAAATACCGAAATAAATCTACAAGAAGCAGAAAAAATACTTGAAGAAGATCATTATGGACTTGAAGATGTTAAAGAAAGAATTTTAGAATACCTAGCTGTAAGGAAAATATCTAAAAAGAAAAAAAGCCCAATCTTATGTTTAGTAGGTGCACCTGGTGTTGGCAAAACATCACTGGGACGCTCTGTAGCCCGTGCATTGGAAAGAGATTTTGTCAGAATGTCATTAGGCGGGGTTAGAGACGAAGCTGAAATAAGAGGCCATAGAAGGACATATATAGGATCTAGACCAGGTCGAATAATTAACTCTATGCGAGATGCAGGAAGTAAAAACCCAGTATTCTTATTAGATGAAGTTGATAAAATGTCTGCAGACTTTAGAGGAGATCCAGCATCAGCATTATTAGAGGTGCTTGATCCTGAACAAAACAACGAGTTTACAGATCATTACCTTGAAGTTCCTTTTGATCTTTCAGATGTACTGTTTATAACAACAGCTAATGTAACTAGTACTATACCTGCACCACTTTTAGACCGAATGGAAGTAATTGAGTTACCTGGATATACTGAAGATGAAAAGGTAAAAATAGCTGAAAGACATCTAATACCAAGAATTTTAAATGAACATGGCCTTAAAGAAGCACAGATTAATATATCTAATAATGCTTTATATATAATCATCCAGGAATATACAAGAGAAGCAGGTGTTAGAAATCTCGAAAGAGAGATCTCAGCTATTGTTAGAAAAATAAGTAAAGAAATAGTTGAAGGTAGAGATAAAAAAGCAAGAATCACAAAAAGAAATGTAGATAAATACTTGGGTGTTCGTAAATTTAAGTTTGAGGTTGCAAAAAAAGAAGATAGAATCGGTGTTGCTACTGGTCTGGCATATAATCAGGCTGGTGGAGATATACTCGATATTGAGGTAGCTGTTGTACCTGGTAAAGGGGAAGTTATTTTAACAGGATCATTAGGAGATGTAATGAAAGAATCTGCAAAAGCAGCCTTAAGTTATATACGTTCAAAACATGAAGAATTAAAATTGGATAAAGACTTTCATGAAAACTATGATATTCATATACATGTTCCACAGGGAGCAGTACCAAAAGACGGACCTTCAGCAGGAATTACCATGGCTTTAGCAATTGCCTCTGCATTAACCCAAAGAAAAGTTAGGGGAGATTATGCAATGACCGGTGAAATATCATTGCGAGGTCGTGTACTGCCTGTGGGTGGTATTAAAACGAAGATCCTTGCTGCTAAAAGAGCAGGTATAAATAAGATATTATTACCGGAAGAAAATAAAGAATCAATGAGTGAAATTCAAAATTATCTAAAAAAAGATCTAGATATAAATTATGTTGAACACATGGATAAAGTCATTGATTTACTTTTAATGGAGGAATAACAAGTGAAAATTAATAATCCTCAGTTTGTAAAAAGCGCCCATACTGTAGATGGTTATCCCTATAATAAACTACCTGAAATTGCTTTTGCAGGTAGGTCAAATGTAGGGAAATCATCTATGATTAATAAAGTACTAAATAGAAGAGGTCTAGCAAAGACAAGTTCTAGTCCTGGTCATACTAGGAGTATAAATTTTTTTGATATAGATAACAAATTCTTTTTAGTAGACTTACCAGGCTATGGGTTTGCTAAAGTTTCAAAAGAAGAAAAAGATAAATGGAGTATGTTAATCAATGATTATTTACACTATAGAGAAAATTTAAAAGGTATAGTTTTGATAGTTGATTCTAGGCATAAACCTACAAAAGATGACCTAATAATGTTAGATTGGATTAGAAGTGTTCAAATACCTACAACAGTTGCTGCTACAAAAGCTGATAAACTTTCTAATAATAAAAAAGCTAAACAAAAAAAGGTAATTATAAATACACTTGCACTTGCTGAGGATGAAAAGTTCACTTTCTTTTCGGCAAAAACAGGTGAAGGAAAACAAATGATATTTGCATTTATTAATCAAATAATAAAGTAGAGGTGTAGAGATGGGCTCTCAATCATACACTAGTTCATTTGCATCAATATATGATGATATTATGGACAGAGTACCATATTTTTACTGGTATAAATATTTGCGTTATCTATTATCATATTATGATAAAGATCCTGAATATATAATGGAAATAGCTTGTGGAACAGGTAATATGATAAAGTACTTTGTTAAAGATGCTGAAGAAATTTTTGGACTAGATAAATCAGAAGATATGCTTACAGTAGCACAAAACAAATTAAATCAAAATCAAAATGTAAAGTTATTTCAGACAGATATGAGTAAAGAAATTAAATATGGAGATTTTGATTTTATATATTCAATTTTTGACAGCATGAACTATGTCTTAAAGTATGATGATTTAGTTGGAGTTTTCAAAAATGCCTATCTCAATTTAAAATCAGATGGTATCTTTATATTTGATATAAATACCATATATAGATTAATGGATTTAAATGAAGGAACAAAAAAAATAGATGGAAAAAATTATACCTGTTATTGGAAAGATATTGTAGATAAAGAACGGCAAGAATGGATTATTGAATTAAATATTTATCTTGAAAATAATGGTGATTTAGAAAACTTTACAGAACGACATATTGAAACAGGATATTCAATAAAAGATATTAAAGATGGATTATCAAAAGCTGGATTTGAATATGTAGATTATTATAGATCTTTTACTTTTAAAAAAGGGGATCCATATAATGATCGAATTCATTTTGTAGCTTGTAAGAATACTCCAAAAATCAATAAAATTAAGCAGCTCTTTTTAAATATTAAATGGAATATAGTAAGTTTGTTCATATCAAACTTTTAAACCCCCAAAAAAGGGGGTTTTATTATTAGATATGTAAATTTATTAAAGTATATTTCTTACATTAAGAAGTGTGTTTTTCATTATATTAACAATTATAATCTAAATTAATGATTTTTAAAATATATAATAATTAATAATTATTAGAGTTAAAATCAAAAAATAAATGGTAGGGCTAACAGGATTCGAACCTGTGGCCTACAGATTAGGAATCTGCCGCTCTATCCTACTGAGCTATAGCCCCACTACTAATTTAGTATATTATCAAAGATATGTTCTGTCAAGAAAACTGATTAAAAATTTATCATCCAAAAATCTGCAGAAAGGTGATCATGATGCTTACTATAAAATGTGCGAAATGTAAAAATAAATTATTCAAATATAAAAAGATTGGCAAAGGAAAGGTTTTAAGATGTTGGAAAAGTAAAATAACAAGAATTTATGATGCTGAAGTAATAGATAAAAAATTAGTCTGCAGTAATTGTAAAAATGAAATAGGTGAAGTAGATGATAAAAAGATTAATATGAACTTAGATCAATTCACATATACAGGGACTAAAATAAGCAAATAGTATTAAAATATTAGTTTTGATTTTTTGTAATAGTCCAGTGGGTAAGATCATCTTTAATACCATCTTTTTTAAACCCAGCCTTTTTTAGTACTTTTTGTGAAGGTAAATTATCTGTATGTGTTCTAGCAATAATTTTATTAATTGGATTAATATCCTGACCAAATCCCCAAACGAGATATCTTTTTAAAGCCTCAGTCATGTATCCTTTCAAGCGAAAACCTTCTTTAATACCATAACCCACCTCACATATCTTATTTTGATCTGGAATATCTTTAAAGCCGATCCTACCAAGAACTTGATTTGTGTTTTTATTGATAATTAACCAATATGTATAAAAAAAATAGTTTTTAGGGTCATTTTTTATATTAATTAATTTAATCTGATATACTTTTTGCATTATTTCTGAGAGCTTAGTATTAGAACTTATTAAGTTATTTTTTCTATAAAATCCTTCTAAATTATCAAGCGAACTTTCCAAATCGGTTTCAGTTAAGGCTATTAATTTAAGTCTTGCTGTATAAAGTTTCATAGCCAATTCATCCTTTCAATTAAAATATTTCAAACCTATTATTATTATTATATAAAGTATTTAAAAATAATACAATAAATAAGTTGTATTAATATATCTAATTTGACTTTAGTTAAAAAAATCAGTTAAAATATAAGTACAGAATATTTATACACCTCTATAATATATATAAGTTATAGCAAAAAGTAAAAGGGGGGTTAATGATGGCTAATATTGCCTTTGGTGTAATAACAAATAACATAGATACATTTTATCCATACTTAGATTTTTTATTAAATGCGCAAAAACATGGACATGAAATATCAAAACTTTATATATCATATACAAACAGATTAGACGAAGCTAAAGTTAATAAAATGAATCAATTTGTTGACATTGAACTATTAAAGATTAATGAAAATGCTAAACTAAAAAGTAACTTAATAGATTTAGGATTGTCAGAGTTAGAAGTAAAGAGATTTATTAAAAGTCAGGATTTAAAAAAATATGGATTAGTTCCCTATGGAAAAAGAAGAAACATTATTCTTGCTGCTGCCTTATTAGCAGAACCAAAAATTGATTATTTAATATTTTTTGATACGGATGTAAAACCATATATTTTATTAAATAAAGAAGGTGAAATAAGGGATATTGATTTTATTGGAAGACATGTTTCAAACCTTAAAAAAGAAGATGTAGTTATTACAACCAGTAATTATACCGGATACTATATAATACCTTCTATGAACTTTGAAGAATTAGAAGATTTACTAACTGGATTACAAAAGGGACTGACTTATGATTTTGTTAAGTCTGGTGATAATTTGATTACAGAAGAAAATAAGGATAGATTAAAAGTTAAAAAGAAAAACAAAATACTGGGTGGAAATCATGCTATTGATCTAAATAAAGTTAACCTACTTGCACCATATTATTCAACAACTTACCATTATAGACAAAATTTAATATTAGGAAGAGGCGAAGATTTAATTTTGGGACAAAAAATATCAAAGTTAAACAAAAAAATTATTGATGTAGATATGAAGATATTTCATGATACATATAAAAACTATCCCGAAGTCCCTGATATAAAAAACTTAGACATTAGAAAAAAGTTTTATTATGCTTGCCTGGGATGGATTGGTAGAAATACTTTTTCAAATTGGTATCTTAAAAACAATGAAGTAATTAATAGTATTGAATTAGAAAAATGCAAAAAAAGACAAAGAGAAAAACTTGTAAATGGTAGTTATAGCTTTGCTGATAAATATAATTGTCCTATGTTTAAAGACTTACCAGAAGCATATTCAGTTGCCTATTCTCAACTAAATCATATGATAGATGATTATGAAAAGTTAATGGAAATATGGGAAAAATTTATCAGTTTACTTAAAAAATAAACTAAAAAATTACTTAATAATAAAAAAGAAGGTTTAATATCAATCCAAGCTTTCAAACTCAGCTAAGTTTTGATATTTTCACCTTCATTTTTTAAATACAAATAATTTTAAGGATGTGTAATTATCTTTCCTTCATATGGTTTTAATATTATAGAAATCGTTTTATCATCACTTTCAATTACTCGGTCATTTAAAAGATCTCGATAATCCCCACTTTTTTCTATATCCATTTTTATATTTTGAACTATATGGCTATTATTTAAAATAACATAACTGTTTTTGTATTTGTACTTTCTTTTAAAAGCAACTATGTTGTTAGCTTCATCTTTTAAAACGAATTCAAAATCACCTTTGCTAATAGTATTCAAATCTTTTCTGATTTGAATGAGTTTCTTATAAAACTTAAGTATTTCGTTGTTTTCTACCTTATCCCACGGCATACATCTGCGGTTATCAGGATCTTTTTTACCTTTTAGCCCAAGCTCATCTCCATAATAGACCATAGGTATCCCGGGAAATGTTAGTAAAAAGAGGATGGCTAATTTTAACTGTTCTTCTTTTTTACAGTACTCATATATACGCGGAATATCATGACTTGATAAAAGATTTAATAATACATTACTAGTATCTTCTCTATAATGATAGTAATTATTTATTATTAATGAACTAAATTTTTCTACTCCGATTTCATTTGTACCAAAAAACTTCAGCACTGCCCAATTAAATGGATAGTTCATTACTGTATCAAATCTTTCTCCTCTTAACCATTTGCGTGCACTATGCCAAACCTCGCCTATAATTACAGCTTCCGGGTTTATGTCTTTTACAACCTTTCTAAAACGATTCCAGAAAGTCATCTCGACTTCATCTGAAACATCAAGTCTCCAACCATCAATATTTAATTCTTTCATCCAGTATTTTGCAACATCTAATAGATAATTTTGGACTTCTAAGTTTGTTGTATTGAGTTTTGGCATAGTTTTAACATCAGTTGCAAAGGTAACATAGTTAACGGGATGTTTGGTTATAATAGGTAGTTCTTCATAGAAAAACCAGTCTTTATATTTTGAATCTTCTCCTTTTTTTATTAAATCCTGAAAAGCAAAAAAGTTGATATCACAGTGATTAAAAACAGCATCTAAAATTACTTTAATATCTTTTTTATGAGCTTTAGAAACAAGTGTCTTTATAGTATCTAAATCACCAAAATGTGGATCAATTTTAAAGTAATCGGCGATATTATACTTATGGTTTGTACCAGATTCAAAAATTGGAGTAAGATAAATAGCATTAGCACCTAGTTCTTTAATATAGTCTAGTTTTTCAATAATACCCTCTAAATCGCCTCCAAAAAATGATTTATGTTCTGGTTTAGTTCCCCATTTAGAAGTGTTTTTTGGACTTATATCAGGATTTCCATTATTGAATCGTTCCGGGAATATTTGATATATTACAGCATCATTTAACCAATCTGGTCTTTTAAACTTTTCCCAGTCTGTAATAATTGGGTATTGAAAAAAACCGCATTCATGTCCACGAGGCCTGTTTTCAAAAAAGCCTTTTTCATTATACCATAATTTTATTCCTTGAAAACCTTCAAGTAAAAAATGATAACGAAATCTGGGATCATCTAAATGCAGCTTTGTACTGTAATAATCATGGGTATTATCACTAGCTATTTTATCCATAGTTTTAGTTAGTACTGGATCTTTATAATTATCAAACTTGGGACCATAAACAATTTTAACATTTTTCAAATCATTTTTAGCAGTTATTATTCTAACTCTTAAAGTACTGTCATTAAGAGGATAGGCAAAGTTATCAATACTTTCATGAAATACTGCTGCTTTATTCATAATTTATCACCTTCTATTTCTTATCCTTTTACAGCTCCACCAATTAAGCCATGAACAATATATTTTTGAATTAACATAAACAAGATAACGATTGGTAATGCTCCCAACAATGCTGCTGCAGAGAAAACACCCCAACGGTTAGCATACATATCAGATATAAACAAGTGTAAACCAACAGCAAGTGTAAATTTTTCATTTGAGTTTAATATAATACTGGCTAAAATATATTCTGAATAGGTAGCAATAAATTGAAGCACAAATAATACTGCAAGTATTGGCCTTGCTAAAGGTAAAATTATCATATAAAAGGCCTGAAACCTGCTGGCACCATCAATATAGGCTGCTTCCTCTAATGAAGATGGAATTGTATCTAAATAACCTTTCATTAGCCAGGTATTAACCCCTATAGCTCCACCCAAATAGATTGTAATAATAGCAGGATGTGTATTTAATCCAAAAGCAGGTAACACTTCTTGAATATTTAAAAAGAGCAAATAGATTGCTACCATTGCTAACATTTGAGGAAAAATTTGAATTAATAATATTACAAATAATCCATTTCGTCTACCTTTAAATTTAAATCTAGAGAATGGATAGGCAGCTAAAGCTGTCATACTTACAGCTATTACTGCAGTTATAAAAGAAATTTTAACACTATTCCACATCCATCTTAAAAAAGGATGTTGTGTATTATTAAATAGATACTTGAAATTATCTAAATTTGCATTTTTGGGTATTAGTCTTTGATTTATCAAAGTGTTTGCTGGATTTAATGCAGCAGATAAGGTCCAAATCAAAGGAAATATAGAAAATATTATAACAATCCAGATCACCAAATGTTTTAATATTTTTGTTTTTTTGTCTTGTTTTCTATACATTTTCTTTCACCTCTTCTAAGGCACCCGTATATTTAAAGTTAAACCACGTAATTGCAGCGGTAATCATAAAGATTATAATACTTACACTACTAGCCAAACCAAAATCAGCCCCACGGCCACTTTCAAAGGAAAGCCGGTAAGTATAGGATATCAAAATATCAGTACCCCCAGCCGGTGTTTGTGCACCAACGATTGGTGGTCCGCCTTCGTTAAAAAGATAAATAACATTAAAGTTATTAAAGTTAAAAGCAAATGATGATATTAATAGAGGACCTAAACTAACTAAGATAAGAGGTAATGTAATATGTTTAAATCTCTGCCAACCAGTTGCTCCATCGATAGCTGCTGCTTCATATAAGTCAGGAGAAATACTTTGTAGTGCACCTAGACTAATTAGCATCATATATGGAAAACCTAACCAGAGATTGATAACTATTAATGCAAAACGAGACCAGAAAATACTTTGCAGCCAGGGTATACTGTTTAGTGATAGAGATTTTAAAATTTGATTTACCACACCAACTTCTGTATTTAATAATCCCCTCCAGATTAAAACTGAAATAAATGCCGGTAAAGCATAGGGAAGTATTAATACTATTCTATAAAATTTTCTAAATCGTAATGTATTATCATTTAGTAATATTGCCATAAAAATTCCTAAAGCAAAGGTAGTTAAAACACTGAGTATAGCCCATTCAAAAGTCCAGATAAATACTCTTAAAAATGGTCCTGAAACTCTATCATCGGTTAATAACCTAATATAATTATCCCAACCAAGAACTGTTCTGAAACCAGGCAATAACTTCTCTCCATCTTGAGAAGTAAAAGATCCTTCTCTTGCAAAATAGGAAATATCATTTTTTAAATCTAATATTTTGTCATCAGATTCTATATACTGGAACTGCTGCCGATATAATGAAAACACATTCAAACTTCTCATTTTTATAATATTATTATCAAAAGGTATTTCAATGTTTTGTAAAGTTGATAAATTTCTCAACAAATCAGCTCTTGCCAGGTGTTCATAGTTATTAATCTTATCAATACTTCCATCACCATCTAAATCAATAAACCTGGCATCATTTCTGATAACTTCTTCAACAGTTTGATCAATAACTAAATAATAATCATCACCATCTTGTAATAAGATTGCATATTTTCTTTCATCCGGTAATTTAAATGCTTCATAGTTGAAATCTTTTGTATTTTCTGGAAGATAATATCTATTTTCGATTTGTTCTACAACTTGGTCTTTAGTTAAAATATTTCCAGTGCCGTAGTTTGTAAAAGAAACATAAACTGTATATATAATTGGATAGACAACTAGTAATATCATAAAAAATGTACCTGGAAGAATGTAACGTAGTGGATAAGCTTTTTTAGATAAGTATACATAGTTTATTATCGCCGTTACAATAACTAAAACAGTTAAAAATGTATATTTGTGTTCAATAAATAAAATTGTAGCACTCCATACTGCTAAAGCATCTAAGATACTTAATATAATAATTTTTATTAAATGGGTTAAGTTGTTTTTCCAAAAGCTCAATTAACTCCCCCCTTTTTTAAAGATAATTAAAAAAACTGGTGTCACATAAGGACACCAGTTCAATTAATAAAACACAATATAGCTTATTGACTTGCTTGGATTGCTTTATTTATTTGTTCAACTGCATTGTCCATTGCAGGTTTTACATCTTGTTTTTGAGTAAGGATTAACTCTAAAGCATCACTCCATGATTCCCAAACTGAAGCCATTTCTGGAATGCTAGGCATTGGAATACCATCTGCTGCACTTTCTAAAACACCAGCTATATCAGGATTAGCAGCAGCTTCTTCAGCAGCAGGAATATATACTGGAGGACGACTTCCGGTTTCATATAATCCCATCATAGTTTCTTTATTAGCAATAAATTCATTTAAGAAAGCCTGAGCTAATATTTTGTTTTTACTAAAGGCACTAATCATAAAACCTTGAACACCAACAAAAGGTTTTGGAGGTTGTCCTTCAATAAATGGAAGTTGTGCAAAACCATAATTCATTCCAGCTTCTTCTAAAGCAGGTAAAGCCCAAGGTCCAGTAAGCATCATTCCAACTTGACCATTAGTAAATAGACTTGTCATAGTTTGATAATCAACAAAAGGTACATATCCATCTTCATAAAGTTCATCTAATCTCTGTAGTCCTGTGACAGCACCTTCATTATTTAATCCTACATCATTAGGGTTTAGTGTACCATCTTCATTAGTACCAAATACATATCCACCAGCCGCACTAATAAATGGGAAAGTATGGTATGGATCAGGTTGTGGCATAATAAAACCATACATATCGTCCTCTTCATCAGTAATACCTTCTACGATAGCTTGAAATGTATTAAAGTTTTTAGGTGGATCTGGAACTAAATCTTTGTTGTAAATTAGACCAACTGCTTCAATAGCATAGGGTAGAGCATAAAGATCTTCACCCCATGAAAATGCTTCTAAAGCTACTGGATAAAAATCATTAGCTTTATCTCCTAATTCAATTGGAGAGATTAGCCCATTAGATACTAATGCACCTAACCAGTCATGTGCACCAACTATAATATCAGGGCCTGCACCAGAAGGAGCTTCAACAGCCATGTTATCTCTAATGTCTCCAAAAGCTTTTTCTTGAATTTCAACTGGTATACCATATTCAGATTCAAACTGATCTTTTACTGAATTTAAAACTTGAATACGGTTTTCATCAGCCCAAATTAACAACTTACCTTCTTCTGAAGCTGAAATTAAAGTAGTAAAACTAAATATCAAAGTAAACATCAAAATAAAAACAAGAAACTTTCTCATCTTTTATTCCCCCCTATAATGTTTATCAGAACTTATTCTGATTGTATTTATATAATTCACTCAAACTATAATTTATCCTGCATTAAAAAGGAGGTGAAATAAAAAAATATTTATAAATTCAGATAATGAAAATAACTACTCTATTGGTTTTAAACGAGCGGTGAAATGTCTTAAGATTTCAGGTTCATATGTAAATTCTAATCCTTTGATTTTACCAACTCTATTTTTTATATTTATTAATGATTCAGCTACAAAGTTAAGGTGGGAGTCAGTATATACTCTCCTAGGAATTGTTAATCTTAAAAATTCAAAAGGTGATTTTATCTGTTTTTTAGTTTCAGGGTCTCTGCCTAATAGTAGTGAACCAATTTCTACCCCTCTAATACCTCCTTCAAGATATAGTTCATTTGCTAATGCCTGAGCAGGGAACTGATCATAGGGAATATGAGGTAAAAGTTTTCTGGCATCAACAAAAACAGCATGTCCACCAACAGGATATTGAATTGGAATACCATTATTTTTTAATTTATCACCTAAAAGTGTAATTTGATTTATCCTATGTTTAAGATAAGAAAGTTCAATCCCTTCTTTTAATCCACGAGCAATTGCTTCCATATCTCTACCTGCTAAACCACCATAGGTTGGGAAGCCTTCAAAGGGAACAGCATTTGATCTAACCTTATTATATAAATCCTCATTATTTTTAATACCAATAATGCCCCCCATATTTACAATTGCATCTTTTTTTGCACTCATTGTAAATGCGTCAGTATAGGAAAACATCTCCTGAATAATTTCCTTGATAGAATTATCTTCATATTTCTGGGTTCTTGATTTTATAAAAAAGGCATTTTCTGCAAAACGAGCAGCATCCATAATTAATGTTATATCATATTTTTTAGCAACTTTGTTAACTTCTTTAATGTTTTCCATTGAAACTGGTTGTCCACCAGCACTGTTACATGTGATGGTAATTATTATCATAGAAATTTTATCTTTTCCCTTTGATTTAATAAATTCTTCCATTTTATCTATATTAAAATTACCTTTAAAGGGATGGTATTTATCAGTATCTAAAGCTTCATCAATAACAAAGTTCTTGGCGATACCACCTGCAATTTCTACATGCGCTTTAGTGGTATCAAAGTGCATATTAGATAAGACATAATTACCTTTTTCTATCATTAAGGGAAATAATACTTGTTCAGCTCCTCTGCCTTGATGAGTAGGTACTATATAGGAATAATTAAAAATATCTTGTACAGTTTCTTCTAGGTGATAAAAATTGCGACTTCCCGCATATGATTCATCACCTTTCATAATTCCGGCCCATTGGTTGTCACTCATCGCATTAGTACCACTATCAGTTAATAGGTCAATAAAGACTTCATCTGACTTTAAGGAAAAAAGATTATAACCGGCTCTTTTTAAAGCTTTTTTTCTTTCTGGTTTAGAAATTAGGTTAATAGGTTCAACCATTTTAATTTTGTATGGAGGTACATTTAGTTCATTTGACAAAGTAATCACTCCTAATAAATTTTTTTATTCATATATTTATATTTTCTTTTAAAATATAAAAATCCTTTATTTATTAACCAATTAATGATAAATTAATATATAGAAAATAAAGATACTGATGAGGAGTGAAAACTATGGAAAATAACTGTCTTGTAGCACAGTCTGGTGGACCAACTCCTGTAATAAATGCCAGTTTACAGGGAGTAATTGAAGCCGCTAAAAGTATTGATAAAACAGATAAAGTTTATGGTGCTAGATTTGGTATAAAAGGTTTAATGGATGATATGATATTTGATTTAACAAAAGAAGATGATAAAGAAGTTAAATTATTAAAACATACTCCTGGCTCAATACTGGGTAGCTGTAGATATAAGCTATCAAGTGAGCAAGATATAAAAAACATTTTCAACATTTTTGAAAAGTATAATATTAAGTATTTCTTCTATATTGGTGGTAATGATTCAATGGATACTGTTGATAAGTTAAGTAAATATGCACAAAAAAATGACAAAAATACTGTAATTATGGGAATTCCCAAAACTATTGATAATGATTTAATGGTAACAGATCATTCTCCAGGTTTTGGTAGTGCTGCCAAATACATAGCGACAAGTGTAATGGAAACAACACTTGACAGTAGAGTATATCAAAGGAAAAATGTACATCTTATAGAAGTAATGGGTAGACATACCGGTTGGCTTGCAGCAGCAGCATCTTTAGCTGGTGAAACTGGTTTAAATACTCCTGACTTAATTTACTTTCCGGAAGTGACTTTTAGTACTGATAAGTTTATTAAAGATTTAAAAGAGGTTGCAAAAACAAAAGATAATATTATTGTTGTTATATCTGAAGGTATAAAAGATGAAGAAGGTGAATATATAAGTGCTTCTGAATCATCTCAACATGATCAATTTGGACATAAACAAATGGGTGGTGCAGCAGCGGCTTTAGTTCCATATATTAAAGAATATGTATACAGTAGAGTTAAAGTGATTGAATTTAATGTCCTGCAGAGAGCCGCTAACCATATTGCTTCAAAAACTGATGCCGATGAAGCATATCAATGTGGTAAAAAAGCTGTTGAGTCTGCAGTATCTGGTAATAATACCGGTAAAGCTGTTGTAATAAAACGAATTTCAAATAATCCATATAAAACAGAAATTGAACTTGCAAAAGTAAGTGAGATTGCAAACAAAGAAAAGAAACTACCTACTGATTATATTAACAAACAGGGTAACCATGTGACAAAAAAAGCTTTAAAGTACCTAAGACCTTTAATATTAGGTGAATTAGAACCTAAAACAGAAAAAGGGTTACCAAGGTATGCAGATATTAAAGGAGCAGTAACTATAAAGCCTAAAAATAAAATCTTGTAACTTCTTGACAAACATAATATAAAAAAGTATAATAATATACAAATATTTATAAATTTTAAAAACACTGAAGGAGAAGAGTAATTTTAGTTAAGCTTTAGAGAGAGAAGCTCACCGGCTGAAAAGCTTCTTAGCTGATAACTAAAATGAAGGTCGCTCTGGAGTTGTTTGTCTAAAATTATTAGGACAAACCGGTTTAAACCGTTATATATTATCAAGGGTCTGAATAAAATTAATTTATTCAGAAACTAAGGTGGTAACGCGAAAAAGATCCTTTTTCGTCCTTAACTGGATGGGAAGGGATTTTTTATATTTATAAAACAAAAAAATAGGAGGTAAAGATGATGGAAAACTTACCAAAAAACTATGATCCAAATAAAGTGGAAGATAAATGGTATGATTATTGGATGGAAAATAATCTTTTCAAAGCAAAAGTTGATTATGATAAAGAGCCGTTTTCAATTGTAATGCCACCACCAAATGTTACAGGACAATTACATATGGGTCACGCTTTAGACAATACTTTACAGGATATAATTACAAGGTGGAAAAGAATGAAAGGTCATTCTGCTCTCTGGCTTCCCGGTACAGACCATGCTAGTATTGCTACGGAAGTTAAAGTTGTTGATAAACTTCGTAATGAAGGAATTGATAAAGACGAAATAGGTAGAGAAGGTTTTTTAAAAAAAGCCTGGGAATGGAAAGAGGAGTATGGTGGAAGAATTACTAATCAGCTTAAAAAAATGGGTTCATCATGTGATTGGTCTAGAGAAAGATTTACATTGGATGAAGGCTGTTCTGAGGCAGTAACAGAGGTATTTATACAGCTTTATGAAAAAGGATTAATTTATCAAGGAGATTATATTGTTAACTGGTGTCCAAGCTGTCACACAACATTGTCTGATGTTGAAGTTGAACATGAAGAACATAAAGGAAAGCTATATTATATGAAGTATCCTATAAAAGACAGTGACGACTTTATCACTGTAGCGACAACAAGACCAGAAACAATGCTGGGTGATTCAGCTATTGCAGTCGATCCTTCTGATGATAGGTACAAAGATTTAGTTGGAAAAACAGTTATTTTACCATTAATGGGTAGAGAGATACCTATTGTTGCAGATAGATTTGTAGACAGTGAATTTGGAACCGGTATGGTTAAGGTTACACCTGCTCATGATCCTAATGACTTTGAAATAGGTGAAAGAAATGATCTTGATTTGATAAAGGTTATTGATGAAGATGCCAAGATGACTGAAGTGACCGGTAAATATGCCGGAATGGATCGTTATGATTGTAGAAAAAAAGTAATTGAAGACCTAAAAGAAGAAGGTCTATTTATAAAAACAGAAGAACATGAACATTCTGTGGGACAGTGTTACCGCTGTGATACTGTAATTGAACCTTTAGTATCAAAACAGTGGTTTGTAAAGATGGAGCCACTTGCTAAACCAGCTATTGAAGCTGTGAAAAATGGTGATATTAAATTTATTCCTGAAAGATTTAGTAAAGTTTATTTAAACTGGATGGAAAATATTAAAGACTGGTGTATATCAAGACAGCTCTGGTGGGGACATAGAATACCGGTTTGGTACTGTGAAGACTGTGGTGAAGTTATTGTAAGCCGTACAGAACCAAAACAGTGTCCTGAGTGTAAAAGTAGTAATTTAAAACAGGAAGAAGATGTTTTAGATACCTGGTTTTCATCTGCGTTATGGCCGTTTTCAACCTTAGGCTGGCCTAATGATACTGATGATCTTAATTACTTTTACCCAACTGATGTATTGGTTACCGGACGAGATATAATATTCTTCTGGGTTGCACGAATGATCTTTATGGGATTAGAGTTTATGGATGAACCACCATTTAGCGATGTTTATGTACATGGCTTAATCAGAGATGCTCAGGGTAGAAAGATGAGCAAATCATTAGGAAATGGGATTGATCCCATTGAAGTGATAGAAGAATTTGGTGCAGATGCCCTTAGGTTTACATTAATTACAGGTAATACACCTGGTAATGACATGCGTTTTAGGGAAGAAAGGTTAGAAGCAAGCAGAAACTTTGCAAATAAAATATGGAATGCTTCAAGATTTATCTTAATGAATGTAGATGATTTTGATTATAATTCAACTAATTTTAAAGATTTAAAGTTAAACCTTGCAGATAAATGGATGTTAAGTAGAACTAATGAAGTTACTAAAAAAATAGATAAAACATTAGAAAATTATAATTTCGGAGAGATGAGTAAATCTCTATATGACTTTATCTGGAATGAATACTGTGATTGGTATATTGAGATACTAAAAGAGAGGTTTTATCAGGACCAGGATTTAAAAGCAAAAGAAACAGCTCAATACATGGGTTTAAAGATATTGGCAGATATCTTAAAACTTCTACATCCGGTTATGCCAATGATTACAGAAGAAATCTGGCAGAAATTACCCATTTCTGAGAAGAGTCTAATGGTAACTAACTGGCCGGAATATAAGGAAAATGAAGTTGATAAGGATTCAGAAAGTAAGATGAAAACTATTATGAGTGTAATAAAATCTGTAAGAAATATCAGAAATGAGATGAAGGTTGATCCGGGTAGAAAGATAGAAGCCATCTTATTATCTGATAAACTTGAGATACTTGAAAGTGGAGAAAGCTATATAAAAAATCTTGCTAATATAGATAACTTAAGAATAACTAAAAGATTAAAAAATAGACCTCAGCCTTCTTCAACCTCTATTGTTGAGGGAGTTGAAGTAATATTACCACTTGAAGGTATGGTTGATATTGATAAAGAACTAAAAAGACTTAATAATGAATTAGAAGATGTAAAGTATGAAATTAAAAGAGCAAAGGGTAAACTTTCAAATGATGGTTTTGTAAACAATGCTCCTGAAGAACTAGTGGAGGGAGAAAAGCAAAAAGTAAAAGAATATGAAGCAAAAAAAGAAAAATTACAGGAAAGAATTGAACAGATGAAATTAAATTAAATTTTGTATTGACTTAAAAAATATATTCTGTTATGATAAGTGCATAAATTAGTTATAAAAATTGAATACTTATGTACCTCATATAATTCCGGAAATATGGTCCGGAAGTATCTACCAGGTGGCCGTTAACTAGCTGACTATGAGGGAAGTGTACCTAGGTGGCCGCATTGATAAAATGGCTGGTTCGAGCGGTACAGATAAGATATACACCGAAGGGATAAAAGCCCAGGCGGGTAGGTTCTACTCTTAGTTGATAGTAGACACTACCTGTCTGGGATTTTTTATTTTTTGTAAGAAATATACAATATGGGAGGGATAGTTTTTGTGAAAAACATCTTAATTATTGGGAGTGGTGGCAGAGAACATGTACTTACCTGGAAATTACATCAAAGTAATAAAGTAGATAAAATATTTGTAACACCAGGTAATGCCGGTACTGCTCAATTAGCTGAAAATGTAGAAATTGATGTAATGGACTTTGAAAAAATAGCTAAATTTATTAAAACAAAAAATATTGATATGACCTTTGTTGGACCTGAGAAACCTTTAGCAAATGGTATAGTAGACTTTTTAAATGAAAAAAATATAGATGTGTTTGGTCCTAATAAAAAGGCTGCTAAGTTAGAAGGGAGTAAGGTATATGCGAAAAAAGTTATGAAAGAGTGTAATATACCTACAGCTGAATTTGAAACATTTAAAGACCCGCAAAAAGCATATAACTATTTAGAAAGTTCAACTTATCCATTAGTTGTTAAAGCAGAAGGTTTGGCAGCTGGAAAGGGAGTTATCATTGCTGATAATCGGTCAGAAGCTAAAGAAGCTGTTAAAAAGATAATGGAAGATAAATACTTTGGCAAAGCAGGAGAAAAGATTGTTATAGAAGAGTATCTAAAAGGAGAAGAAGCCTCAATAATGGTATTCACAGATGGTAGCACCTATTATCAAATGGTTTCGGCTCAAGATCATAAAAAAATTGGTGAAAATGACACCGGTTTAAATACAGGAGGAATGGGAGCATATGCACCTACTCCTTTAATAGGTAAGAGCTTAAAAACAAAAGTTGATCAAGAAATTTTAAAACCACTTTTTAAGTATTTAAAAAACAAGGATATTGACTTTAAGGGAATATTATTCTTGGGATTAATGATTGAAAATAATATACCTAAGGTACTTGAATTTAATGTTAGATTTGGTGATCCAGAAGCACAGGTTGTATTACCTTTACTTGAAAACGACCTACTTACAGTTGCAGAAAAGATTAATCAAGGTAAATTAAATGAAATAAATTTAAAGTGGAAAAACAAAAAATCGATGGCAGTAATTATGGCTTCAGGTGGATATCCGGTTGAATATAAAAAGGGTAAAGAAATTTTTGGGTTAAGTGATATAAAGGATCCAGACAGTGTTGTTTTTCATGCTGGTACTAAATTAAAAGATAAGAATGTTTATACTAATGGAGGTAGGGTTTTAGCAGTAACTTCATTAGGAGACAGCTATCAAGTGGTTTATGACAAATGTTATAAAAATATAGAAAAATTACATTTTGATAAAGCTTACTATAGAAAAGATATAGGATATAAATTAAAAGGAGTGAATTTATTAGATGAATAAAAAAATTGGAATAATTATGGGTAGCGATTCAGATCTACCTATTATGAAAGAGGCTTGTGAAGTATTAGAAGAATTTGAAGTAGACTATGACTTACAGGTAATATCAGCACATAGAACACCTGAAGTAGCAAGAAAATATGCACTTGAGGCTGAAGATAACAATATTAAGGCTATCATTGCTGGAGCCGGTAAAGCAGCACATCTACCTGGAGTAATAGCAGCAAGCACTTTAGTACCGGTTATTGGAGTGCCAATCCGTACATCTACTTTAGGTGGAGCAGATTCACTGTATTCAATGGTACAAATGCCAGGTGGTATACCTGTTCCAACTGTTGCATTAAATGGAGCAAAAAATGCAGCATTACTTGCACTACAGATGATAGGAATTGATGATCAAGAAATTAAAGACAAACTTTTATCATACAGAGAAAAGATGAGAGAAGATGTAATAAAAACTTCTAAAAAGTTATTTGAACAAGGATATAAAAAATACTTACAGGAAAACAAATAAGTGCTGGAGGTAAAATAATGATTAAAAGAAATATTTTTGAAAATATTAATCCATTTGATCACAGGTATTCCCATCAAAATGATACCTATAAAAGTTTAAAAAAATACTTATCAGAAGAAGCAAACATCAATTATCAACTTAAGGTTGAATTAGCTTTGATTAAAGCCCTTAACAAATTAGAAGTATGTTCTGAAAGTGTAGTAGATGAAGCAAAAGAAGCTATTGAAGAAATCAATGGTGAAAAAGCTTATCTAGAAGAAAAAAAGACTAAACATAATATTAGAGCATTAGTAAATTTAATACAGCAAAATGTAAGTGAAAGTTCAAAGCCCTATATTCATTTAACAGCAACTTCATATGATATAGTTGACACAGCAAATTCATTAAGGTATAGGGAAGTAACTAATGATATTATCCTTCCTAAATTAAAAGAACTAATAGAAATATTAAGTGAACTAGCATTACAGGAAAAAGACACATTACAGATTGGACGTACTCACGGACAGCACGCAGTACCTGTAACTTTTGGTTATGTTCTTGCAGGATTTGTGGAGAGATTGGGATTAAGATATGTCGAAATTAAAAACAAGGCTGATTTGTTGAAAGGTAAGTTTTCTGGGGCTTGTGGTACATATAATGCTTCCAGTTTATTTTTTGAAGATCCAGTATTATTTGAAGAAACGGTAATGGATGAGTTGGGATTAAAAGCTGGTGATTTCTCTTCCCAAATTGTAATTGCAGAGTATATGACTGACTTTATCCACTCCATAATATCAACCTTTGGAGTATTAGCGAATTTCAGTGATGATATGAGGAACTTACAGAGGACTGAAATTAATGAAGTGGGTGAGTACTTTAGTAAAGACCAGGTTGGTTCTTCAACAATGCCTCATAAGCGTAATCCGATTAATTATGAAAATATTAAAAGTATGTGGAAAAGAACAATGCCTCAAATGAATACAATTTATATGGATCAAATATCTGAACACCAAAGAGATTTAAGTAATTCAGCTTCCAGCAGATTTATTCCTGATATAATCGTTGGTTTTACACTTTCAATAGATAGATTAATTAAGGTTTTAAGGAAATTCGGTATTGATCGTAAAAAAATGAAAGAAAACTTTAATATGTATAGTGAGATGATTATTGCAGAACCTCTTTATATAATTTTAGCTTCACAGGGACACCCTGATGCACATGAAGCTGTAAGAAAATTAACCTTACAGTCTGAAAAGGGTGATAAGTCTCCCCGTGAGCTTTTTTATTTAAAAGACGAATTTAAAAAATACAGAGAAAAACTTACAGAGTATCAAAAGTTAATAATTAACAATCCTCAAAAATATACTGGTGTTGCAAAAAAACGCACTGAATATATAATAAAAAAATGGGAAAATAAATTAAAAAAGGAGAGATTAAATAATGGAAACTAAAGAAATGATTTATGAAGGTAAGGCAAAAAAGATATATAGTACAGATGAGGAAGATAAATTAATTATTCATTATAAGGATGATGCTACAGCATTTGATGGCAAAAAGAAAGGACAGATTAAATCTAAGGGTAAGTTCAACCTTGAAATATCTAATATATTTTTCATGTTATTAGAAGACAATGATATTAAAACACATTTAATAAGACAGATTAATGATACCGATATTTTAGTAAATAAAGTTGATATAATACCTATTGAAGTTGTTTTAAGAAACATTGCAGCAGGTAGTTTAGCAAAGAGATTAGGATTAGAGGAAGGAACAAAATTAAATCGCCCAGTTCTTGAGTATTATTATAAAGATGATGAACTAGGAGATCCTTTAATAAATAGATACCATATCAGCGAAAGAAACTTAGCTACAGAAGGACAGTTAAAGCTATTAGACATCTTAGGATTTAAGATTAATAAAGTACTAACAGATTTCCTTGAAGATAAAGACCTTTTGTTAGTTGATTTCAAATTAGAGTTTGGATTAGACGAAAATGATAATATCATTTTAGCTGATGAAATCTCCCCTGATACTTGCCGCTTTTGGGATAAGAGCACTCTTAAAAAGCTTGATAAAGATAGATTCAGAAGAGACCTAGGAGAAGTTGAAGAGGCATACCAGGAAATTCTTAACAGACTAAAAAAGGATGTGATTATTTAATGGACTGGGAAGTAAAAATAGAAACCAAATTAAAAGATGGAATATTAGATCCTCAGGGTAAAGCAGTTAAAACTGGTCTTAAGTCCTTAGGTTATGACAATGTGAAATCAGTATTTGTAGGTAAATATATGGAAATTGTATTAAATGATATTGATGAAAAAAATAAAGCAGCTGAAATAGTTGAAGAAATGTGTGAAAAGCTTTTAGCTAATCCAGTAATAGAAGACTATAAATATGAATTAATGAAAATGGAGGGATAAAATGAAAGCAGGTGTTGTAACCTTTCCCGGTTCAAACTGTGATAAGGATGTATTTAATGTATTAAAAAATATATTTGAATTTAAAACAGATCTGATCTGGCATAAGGATAAAACTTTAGATGATTATGACTTAATAGTTTTACCAGGCGGATTTTCATATGGTGATTATCTGCGTTCAGGAGCAATAGCGAGATTTGCAGAAGTTATGGAACCTGTAATAGATTTTGCCAATTCCGGTGGTTTAGTATTGGGAATTTGCAATGGATTTCAAATCTTATTAGAATCCAATTTACTACCTGGTGCAATGAAGGTAAATGACAGTTTAAAATTTGTATGTAAAAATGTAAAGCTTGAAGTTACTAATAACGTAACTCCTTTTACAAATAAATATGATCAACATGAAATTATAGATATGCCGGTTGCACATGGAGAAGGAAATTATTATGTAGATGAAAATGGATTAAAAGAATTAAAAAAGAACAATCAAATTGTTTTAAGATACAAAGATGACAGTGAAAACCCAAACGGTTCACTTAGTAATATTGCAGGGATATGTAATAAAAAGGGTAATGTTTTCGGATTAATGCCTCATCCGGAACGATGTTCAGAAGAAATAATTGCTCCAAATAATAGTGATGGTTATAGAATGTTCACCTCGATCATTAATGAAATTAAGGACAGAGGTGATAAGATTGCCAGATAAACCATGGGAAAAAGAAGGCTTAACAAAAAATGAATATGAAATGATAGTGAAACTACTTGATAGAAAACCAACCGAAACTGAACTTGGAATATTTGGTGTGATGTGGTCTGAACACTGTAGTTATAAAAATTCTAAATTATTACTAAAAACATTACCAACAACTGGAGAGTGTGTATTACAGGGACCGGGTGAAAATGCCGGAATTATTGATATTGGTGATAATGAGGCTGTATCTTTTAAAATTGAAAGCCATAATCATCCCTCTGCAGTAGAACCATTCCAGGGAGCAGCAACAGGAGTAGGTGGAATAATTAGAGATATTTTTACAATGGGTGCAAGACCGGTTGCTACTTTAAATTCACTCAGATTCGGTAATTTAGACAATGATAGAGTAAAGTATCTTTTTAAAGGTGTTGTTTCAGGGATTTCAAGTTATGGAAACAGTATTGGCATCCCTACAGTTGGTGGAGAAATATTTTTTGATGATGCCTATGAAGGTAATCCTTTAGTTAATGTAATGAGTGTCGGTATATTAGAACATGATGACATTGCTACTGCTACAGCAAAAGGTGTTGGTAACTCTGTAATGGTTGTCGGTGCTGCTACTGGTAGAGATGGTATACAGGGAGCAAGCTTTGCATCTGATGAGTTAACTGAGGATTCTGATGAAGACAGACCAGCTGTACAGGTAGGTGATCCATTTATGGAAAAACTTCTGCTTGAAGCAAGTTTGGAACTTATAAAAAGTGATAGTATAATAGGAATTCAAGATATGGGAGCAGCCGGATTAACAAGTTCTTCTGCTGAAATGGCTAGCAGGGGAAACAGCGGAATTGAAATTGATATTTCCAAGGTACCAACTCGAGAAGAAAATATGACTTCATATGAAATTATGTTATCTGAATCTCAAGAAAGAATGCTTGTAGTACCTAAAAAAGGTAAAGAAGAAGTTGTACAAAGAATCTTTAACAAATGGGGTCTACATGCAGAAGTAGTGGGCAAAGTAACAGATGATGGCATACTTAGGATATTAAACAAAGGTAAAACAGTTGCTGAAATGTCAGCAAAGCTATTAGCAGATGAGGCTCCTGAATATAAAAGAGAGTCTATAAAACCTAAATATATTGATGAATTAAATGATATTAAAGCAGAAGATATAAAGAGTACAGACTATAACGAAGATTTATTAAACTTAGTTTCATCACCAACTATAGCAAGTAAAAAGTGGGTTTATGAACAGTATGATCATATGGTTATGACAAATACAGTTGTAGGTCCGGGCTCAGATGCTGCGGTAGTGCGTATTAAACAAAAGGATAAAGCATTAGCATTAACTACAGATAATAACGGAAGATACTGTTATCTAGACCCTCAAAAAGGTGGAAGTATATCAGTTGCGGAAGCAGCTCGAAATATAGTTTGTAGTGGTGGGAAACCAATGGCTGTAACTGATGGGCTCAACTTTGGTAACCCGATGGATCCTGAAATATACTGGCAGTTTGAAAACTGTGTTAAAGGAATTTCAAAAGGATGTAAAAAGTTAAATACACCGGTAATCGGTGGTAATGTTAGTTTCTATAACGAAAGTCCTAAAGGTGCAATTTATCCTACACCAATTATTGGTATGGTAGGACTGTTGGATTCAATTGATGATAGAATTACAATGGATTTTAAAAATGAAGGAGACCATATTTACCTAATTGGAAAATCCAAAGAAGAATTAGGAGCAAGTGAATACTTAAAAGTCAATGAGGGTAAAGTAGATGGTAAGGTTCCAGAAATTGATTTGGATTTAGAAAAAAGAGTTCAAAATACAGTTTATACTGCTAACAAAAATAATCTAATTAATTCAGCACATGACTGTTCTGAGGGGGGACTAGCTGTAGCTTTAGCAGAGTCAACCTTTAAACATAATATTGGATTGAAAGTGGATATAGATACTAAATTAAGTAATAAAGCATTATTATTTGGTGAAACCCAGAGCAGAATAGTAGTTAGCATAGATGAAAACAACATTGAAAAGCTTAAAGAAATAGCTAAAAATAATAATGTTCCTATAAAAAAATTAGGTATCACCACAAAAAATAATTTTGAATTTAATGATCTAATTAATCTGGAAATTAAGGAGTTGAAAAATAGATGGGAAACTGCTATCGAGAAAAAACTTCAGTAATTGATAAAATGGAAGAGGAATGCGGCATATTTGGAATCTATAGTAAATCCAATAACAATGACCTCTCTAGATTAAGCTATTTAGGTTTACATGCTCTCCAGCACAGAGGACAGGAAAGTGCAGGAATTTGTGTTAACAAAAACAACAAGTTAACAGTTCACAAGGGTATGGGACTTGTTAGTAATGTTTTTGACAGTGAAATTCTTGATGATTTAACAGGAAGCATAGGTATTGGTCATGTAAGATATTCAACAACTGGTTCATCTCTATTAGCAAATGCACAACCATTGCTTACAAATAGTATTAAAGGTGACTTAGCTTTAGCTCATAATGGCAATCTAAAAAACGGACAAGAGTTAAAAGAAAATTTAGAGGCTCACGGTTCAATATTTCATTCAACCCTAGATACAGAGGTAATTGCTCATTTAGTTGCAAGATCATTTAAGGATGATATTATTGAAGCTTTAATTCAAAGCTTACAGCAGTTAAAGGGTGCGTTTAGCCTAGTTGCGATGACAGCAGATACTTTAATTGCAGCTCGTGATCCCCATGGTTTTAGACCACTAGTATTAGGTAAAAAGGGAGAAGACTTTGTGGTTGCTTCAGAAACATGTGCACTTGATATCGTTGATTATGAATTTGTAAGAGAAGTTAAACCCGGTGAAGTATTAATAATTAATGATAAAGGAATTGAAAGTAGAAGATACAGTGAAAACAAAGAAAGTTCTTTTTGTTTATTTGAATATATTTACTTTGCTCGTCCTGATAGTGTAATAGATGGTAAAAATGTTTATCTGACCAGAAAAGAAATGGGTAGACAACTTGCTAAAGAGATGGACATTGATGCTGATATGGTTGTGCCTGTACCAAGTTCTGGAGTTGCAGCAGCGCAGGGTTACTCGTTAGAATCAAATATTCCTTATGCAGATGGTATTCTAAGAAATCGTTATGTTGGGCGCACCTTTATTCAACCAACTCAAAAACTTAGAGACCTGAAGGTAAGAATGAAGCTTAACCCGATAACTAAAATACTGGAAAACAAAGATATTATATTAATCGATGATTCAATAGTGAGAGGCACTACAAGTAAGCAGATTATAAAGAGGTTAAGAGAAAGTGGTGTTAATAAGATTCATATGGCAATAGCATCACCAGCAGTAAAATACCCCTGTTATTATGGACTTGATACTTCACGAAGAAAAGAATTAATAGCAAGGGATAAATCTGAAGAAGAAATAGCATCATATATTGGAGCTGATACCTTAAATTATATAAGCTTAGAAGGTATACTTTCTGTCCTTAAATCAGATGGATATGGTTACTGTACAGCATGTTTTGATGGAAACTATCCTACAGAACACACTCATAATAAAGAGGTGGATAAAAATGGGATACTCATATAAGGATGCTGGGGTAGATATAAAAAAAGGAGAAAAAGCTGTTGATGAAATAAAAGAGATAGTAAAATCCACCTATAATCAAAATGTGATTACTGAATTAGGCGGATTTGGGGGGATGTATGGACTTGATTTAAAAAAATATAATGAACCGGTATTAGTTGCAGCAACAGATGGAGTAGGTACAAAACTAAAACTGGCATTTTTAACAGATAAACATGATACAATTGGAATTGATTTAGTGGCGATGTGTGTTAATGACTTAGTTACCCTTGGAGCTAACCCCCTATTTTTCTTAGATTATCTAGCTACAGGAGAATTAAATATTGATCAATTCAAGAGCGTAGTTACAGGAATTGTGGAAGGTTGTAGGAAAGCTGGATGTGCACTTTTAGGTGGAGAAACAGCTGAAATGCCCGATTTTTATAAAAAGGGTGAATATGATACTGCAGGATTTGCTGTAGGAATTTTAGATAGATCTGATGTAATTGATGGTTCAAATATAAAAGAAGATGATGTTCTAATCGGTCTTAAGTCCAATGGAGTTCATAGTAATGGATTTTCACTAGTAAGAAAACTTTTCATTAATCAGAACAATAATTCATATGATAAAGATATAGTTGAAGAACTATTACAGCCTACAAGAATTTATGTTAAGTCAATATTGTCTCTAAAAGAAAATTTTAATATTAAAGGAATTGCACATATAACTGGTGGAGGCTTAAAAGAAAATATACCACGTATATTACCTGATAACAAAACAGCATATATTGATACTAGTAACTTTGATACTCCCCAGATTTTTAATGAGATCCAAAAAAAAGGTGATATTACTTATGAAGAAATGTTTAGGACATTTAATATGGGAATCGGTATGGTTTTAGTTGTAGATAAAAAAATCAAAAATGATGTAATAAATAATCTTAATAGTTTAGGTGAAACTGCTTATGAAATTGGGGTAATTAAGAAAGGTAAACAAGGCATAGTTTTGAAAGGATGATCTAATGTTTAAACTTGCAGTTTTAGCATCAGGTAGGGGAAGTAATTTACAGTCTTTAATAGATAATTTACATTTTAAAAAAGATAATAGTATTGAAATCAAATGTGTAATAAGCAATAACAAAGAAGCTTATGCTTTAAAAAGAGCACAAAAAACCAAAATTACATTTTATTTAATTGATGATAATATGTATAATAACAGAAGAGAACATGAACAACAGATAAAAAAGATTATTGATAGTTATGATATAGATTTAATTGTATTGGCTGGTTATATGAAAGTATTAACCTCTGATTTTGTGGAATACTTCAAAAATAAAATTATCAATATACATCCTTCGTTACTACCTGCTTTTGCAGGTTTAGATGCCCAGAGACAGGCAGTAGATTATGGTGTTAAAGTAAGTGGATGTACAGTACATTTTGTTGACAAGGGTGTTGATTCTGGGCCAATAATAAAACAAAAAGTAGTTTGTGTTAATCAAAATGATACTGAAGCCAGTTTGTCTAAAAAGATATTAAAAGAAGAACACAAACTATTACCAAAGGTAGTTAAACTTATCGCAGAGGATAAAATCATTATAAAAGATAGCAAGGTGTTTTACAGGGAGTGAAAATATTGCAAAAAATAAAAAGAGCTTTAATTAGTGTGTCTGATAAAAGTAATGTTGAAAAATTAGCAAAAGCCTTAGAAAAAAATAACATTGAAATAATATCTACAGGTGGAACTGCAAAAAAGATAATAGAAAGTGGAACTGAGGTAACTAATATTTCTGAAGTTACTAATTTCCCAGAAATGATGGATGGTAGGGTAAAAACCTTACATCCTAATATACATGGTGGAATACTTGCAAGGAAAAATAAAAAAGAGGATCTTAATGAATTAGACAAACTAAATATAAATACGATTGATCTAGTAGTTTGTAACCTTTATCCATTTTTTGAAACTATTGATAAAGATGATGTAACAATGGATACTTCCTTAGAAAATATTGATATAGGTGGTCCTACTATGATTAGGGCGGCTGCTAAAAACTTTCCAAATGTTTTAGTTGTTGTAGATCCTAATGATTATGAGAAAGTAATTAATTTAATAAATAAAAAAGAACCAATCAAGTATGAGTTTAGAAAAAATATGGCCTATAAAGCCTTTAACCATACCGCAGAATATGATGCAATAATCCAAAAATATTTATTTGATAGTTTAGAAGAAAAAAATAAATTCCCCGATAAATTAATAACTCCATACTATAAAACAAATGATTTAAGATATGGTGAAAACCCTCACCAAGAGGCTAGCTTCTATAAAGAAAGAAAGTTAGAAGAAGCCAGTATAACTAATGCTGAAAAAATATCAGGTAAAAAATTATCTTTTAATAATATTAATGATACTGATGGAGCTATTGAATTAATTAAGGAGTTTAATGATATTCCTACAGCTGCAGTTATTAAACATACTAACCCCTGTGGCTTAGCTTCTGCAGATAATATAGTAGAGGCATTTAAGAATGCTTATTTAGGGGATCCATTATCAGCATTTGGTAGTATAGTTGCTCTAAATAGAGAAGTTGATAAAAAGTTAGCTGAAGAGATTATTAGTGGAGATAAATTTATCGAAGTCATTACAGCTCCAAGTTATACTAAAGATGCAGTTGAAATATTAAAAAATAGATGGGAATCATTGAGAATATTAAAAACTAATAAGTTAGAATTCAATAAAGGAAATCCCGGATATGATTTTAAAAAAGTAACCGGTGGACTACTTATGCAGGATAGAGACTTAAAAACAATAACAAGAGATGATTTAAAGTTAGTTACTGAAAAAAAAGCAGACCATAAGACAATAGATGATTTACTATTTGCCTGGAAGGCAGTAAAGCATGTAAAGTCTAATGCAATTGTAATTGCCAAAGAAAAAATGTTAGTTGGAGTGGGAGCAGGACAAATGAGTAGGGTAGATTCAATGATTATAGCAGGAAGAAAAGCGGATGGTAGAAATAAAGATGCTGTGGTTGCCTCAGATGCTTTCTTTCCTTTCCCAGACTCAGTAGAAAAGGCTTCTGAGTTGGGTATTAAAGCAATCATACAACCTGGTGGTTCTATAAGAGATAATGAGGTAATAGAACGAGCAAATCAGTTAGGCATATCAATGTACTTTACAAATGTGAGACATTTCTGTCATTAAGGCAGGAAATATATACATACTCACGAATATATATTAATATACAATATCGAAGTGAGGATGATTTAAATGAAAACAAAAACTGTAGCTATACTTGGTGCAGGTAACAGAGGTATGGATGTTTATGGTGAACTGATAAAAAAAAGAGATGACTTAAAAGTAGTAGCAGTAGCTGAAAAAGACAAAATTAGAAGAGAAAAAATTGCAAAAGAACATAGTATTCCTCCCATTAAACAATTTAAGAACTGGGAGGATTTATTAATTGAAGATAAACTAGCAGATGGAATAATAATTTCAACAGGTGACAAAGAGCACTTTGAACCATTAATAAAATCACTAAAAAAAGGCTATAAAGTACTCTGTGAGAAGCCAATAACCGATAGCTTTGAAAACTTAATTGCTTTATATAATGATTATAAAAATTATTCAAACGATGTCATGGTTTCACATGTTTTAAGATATACTCCTTTCTTTAGAAAAATAAAAGAAATAATCACGAGTGAAGAGATTGGTAGTGTAAGATTTGTAAGTTTAATTGAGAATATTGGGTTCTTTCATTTTGCTCATAGTTATGTTAGAGGCAACTGGCGGAATAAAGAAGTAGGAGCACCAATTATATTAGCTAAAAGCTGTCATGATTTAGATATATTATATTGGTTATTTGAAAGTCCCTACTTAAAAGTTTATTCTGATACCTCAGAAAAATATTTTAATGAAAAAAATATTTTAAACGGTGCAGGTGAAAGGTGTCTTGCCTGTAAGGTAGAAGATGATTGTCCCTATTCTGCAAAGAAAATATATTTAAATACTGAAGATGGTTGGCCGGTCTCCACTATAACAGAAGATCTCAGTCATAAAGGTAGGATAGAAGCCTTAAATAATACAAGATATGGCAGATGTGTTTATAGAAGTGATAATGACCAACATGATGTTCAATCTTTGTTACTTAAATTTGAAAATGGGATAAATGTACATTTTTCATTACATGCCTTTAGTAAGGAGATGACTAGAAAAATACATATCAATGGTTCTCATGGAGAAATTGAAGGTGATCTAGATCAAGGCATTATAGAAGTGAAACCCTTCTTAAAAGAGAATAAAAAAATAGAAGTTAATTTTAAAGGTGGCCATGCAGGTGGTGATGAAAAACTAATTGAATCTTTTGCTGATTTTCTTTTTAACAGATCAAAAAACAGGACAAATCTAATAACATCGTTGGAAAGTCATTTTGCTGCTCTAGCAGCAGAACAATCAAGAAAAGAAGATAGAGCAATATATTTAGATCAGTTTAGGAGGAAAAGTAATTGAATAAGATTGGAATTTTAGGTGGAATGGGCTGGCATTCTACTTCAATATATTATAATAAAATAAATAGTTATATAAATAAAAAGAATAAAAAGGAAGTTACACCTGAAATAATAATCTACTCTGTTAACTTTAAAAGGATTTTAAAGTATCAAAATGAAGAAAATTGGGAGAAGATCGCAAAAATATTGATTCCTAAAGCTGTTCTGATTGAAAAAATGGGAGCAGATTTTTTGGTTATCACTTCCAACACAGTACATAAAATAGTTGATGAAATACAAGATAGTATTTCTATTCCTATCATAAGTATAGTTGATGTTGTAGGAAAAGCACTTAAAAACAGCTGGTGTAAAAAGTCGGGTTTGCTTGCAACTAAGTATTTGATTAACGATGGTTTTTATCAAAAAACACTTGAAGAAGATTATAATCAAAAGATTGTGTTACCATCATCTAGAGAAATTGAAGAATTGAACAGCATTATAGTAAATGAGTTAGTCAATAATCAAATAAATATGGGTTCAAAGTTTTATATAAACAGTATAATAGATAATTTATTATATAAAGATATTGATTCTTTGATTTTAGGTTGTACAGAGTTAGGATCAATTGTTGGTAATATTCCTTCTGAAGATATAAAAATTATAAACAGTTTAGAACTTCATATTCAGGAGATTGTTAATTTAGTATTTAGAAAAAATTTGTAAATGATAATGATATCATATAAACTATAAAAAAAGAAAATTACTTTAAGGGGTTGAAAGGAGTATTGAATGCAGTTTTTGGAAGATAGATCAGCAAACAATAAAAAATTAATATTAATATTTATAATTACTATCTTTATAATGTTTATTTCATTATTTATAGGAAGATATAACATTCCTATAACTAAGTTTTTTAATGGATTTAATTTAAATGATATGGACAAATCTGTTTTTTATCATATTAGATTACCACGAGTGCTTTTGGTAATGGGAGTTGGAGCTGCTCTATCAGTAGCGGGTGCTAGTTATCAAAGTACTTTTAGAAATCCACTTGTATCACCAGATATTTTAGGAGTATCAGCTGGTGCTAGTTTTGGTGCCGCATTAGGCATGATCTTATCTTTTCAATCATTATCTTATATATATATTTTAGCTTTTGTATTTGGTATAATAGCTGTGTTTTTAACTTTTTTTATTTCAAAATTAGGTAAAACTAATATGATAATGATGATGGTCTTATCTGGAATTGTGGTTAGTTCTTTATTTAATGCTTTTATTTCAATTTTAAAGTATATGGCCGACCCTTATGAAAAATTACCCGGGATTGTTTTTTGGTTGATGGGTGGTTTTAGTAGAACTGGTTGGGATGAACTTCTATTTGCAGCCCCATTTATAGTTTTAGGAATTATAATAATATTATTAATTCGCTGGCATTTAAATGTAATGTCAATGGGAGAAGAAGAAGCTATATCGATGGGTATAAATGTTAAATTTATTCGAAGTGTTATGATATTATTTAGCACTTTAATGGTATCGGCATCAGTGGCGACTGTTGGTCAGGTTAGTTGGGTTGGATTAGTAGTTCCTCATATTTCCAGATTTATTGTTGGAGCTGATCACAGATATATGGTACCTGCTTCAGGTTTATTAGGAGCAAGTTTTTTACTACTAATGGATGATATTGCCCGAAGTTTAACTGGGGCTGAGATACCAATTAGTATTATTACTGCATTATTAGGTGCTCCATTTTTCGCATACTTATTAATTTCACAAAAAAACAGTGGTTGGAATCGTTAAACAAATGAAAGGGTGAAAGTTTTGGTTAAGGTTGCATTACTAACTATAAAAGATAGTTATTACAAAGAGGGTTTTAATGAACAAAATAGAAAATTAGTTAAAAATTTAGCTACAAGTATTAAAGGAGAGAAAGTATATTTTAAAGCAATAGATAATAAGTATGAAAAAGTAAAAGAAGAGCTGTTTGAACTGAGTGTTACTAGACAAGCAGATTTAATATTAACAAGTGGTGGAGCAGGTCTATCACCAAAAGACTTAGTTCCAGAAGCAACTCAAGATGTTATGGAAAAAGAAGTTCCGGGTATACCGGAAATGATGAGAAGAGTTGTGTCTAAACATGCTCCAAAAGCTTGTATCTTTAGGGGGAAAGCAGGAATTAATAAAGAGACACTTATTATTAATCTGCCATCTGATCCTAAATTAGTTAAAAATTGTTTAGATTCTATTAAAGAAGTAATTCCAGAAGCTATAAAGATGTTGAAAAGAAAAAATTAATTAAGGGGGGGCGTTTTCATTGTTAACTTACCACAGACTAAAAAGTGAAAAACCGCCATTGTATGAATATCAACCTTGGAAAATAACAGAGGAAGAATTTATAATAAAAAACAACCATCACAATGAAACAATTTTTTCTATAGGTAATGGTTATATGGGACTAAGGGGAACTTTTGAAGAAGATATTGAAGATCCATTATTAGAGACAACTCCCGGGTTTTATATAAATGGCATTTATGAAAACGAAGAAATTATTTATGGTGAGTTTGCTCCAAAACAACCCCGAGAGTATCAATCCATGATAAATCTAATGGACTGGAAATCAATTAATATCTATGTTGATGAAGAAAGGTTTGATTTATCAAAAAGCAAAATTTTAGATTATAAAAGAGAATTGAACTTTAAAAAAGGAATATTAAAAAGAAATGTAACATGGGAAAATAGCAAGGGGAAAAAAGTTGAAATTGAAATAAAAAGACTGATTTCTTTTAAACATAAGCATGTTGGAGCTATTAATTATAAAGTGAGTGCTCTTAACTTTGCTGGAAAAGTCAAAGTAATCAGTACTTTAAATGGTGATGTAAAAAATCATCATCATTTAAGTAAAAAAAAGACTTTGAACATAGAAAATATGGAAATAAAAAAGGACTATTTAAATTTGTTGATGGAAACTAATAATTCTAATATATCAATTGGAAGTAAAGTATATAATGAAGTTAATGGTATTGATAGTTCATCTTTATTTACAACTGAAGAGATAAAAAAAGATAGAGTCCAGCAAATAATTGTTGTAGACCTAAAAAAGGATGAATCATTTGTATTAAATAAATTTGCTGCATTTTATACTTCAAGGGATATTGATAAAGATGAAATATTAAAAAAATGTAAAGAAGATATAGATATTGTGATTAATAAGGGTTTTGAATATCTTGAAAGTTCACAAAAGGAGTACTTAGATAATTATTGGAAGTTTTCAGATGTTAAAATAGAAGGGGATAAGTCATTACAGCAGGCTTTTAGATTTAACGCTTTTCAGATCTTACAGTCTACTGGAACAGATGGCAAAACAAATGTTGCTGCTAAAGGTCTGACTGGTGAATACTATGAAGGACATTACTTTTGGGATACAGAAACCTATATAATACCATTTTTTATATATAGTCATCCCGAGATAGCAAAACAACTTTTAAGTTACAGATACAAAATATTAGATGAAGCTCGTGAAAATGCCAAGCGAATGCGATTAGATGGGGCGCTATTCCCCTGGAGAACAATAAATGGGAAAGAAGCTTCAGGTAACTTCTTAGGGTCAACAGTTCAATATCATATAAATGCTGATATTGCTTATGCGATTTATAACTATGTGAATGCAACACAGGATAAGGAATTTTTATATAAAAAAGGGGCTGAAATCTTATTTGAAACAGCTAGAATGTGGATTAGCTTAGGCCATTTTGAAAAAATGAAAAACAACAAATTTTGTATAAATGAGGCCTGTGGTCCTGATGAATATAAGCCTGGTGCCAATAATAACTGTTATACTAATTACATGGCAAAGTTAAATTTAGAGTTTGCATCAGATGTATATAATGAACTAAAAGAAAATAATCCTGATAGACTGAAAGAAATCAAATACATTATTAATCTTTATGATGATGAGGCAGAAGAGTGGATGAATGCAGCAGATAATATGTATCTTCCATATAATGATGAATTAGAAATAAATCCACAGGATGATTCATTTATCTATAAAGAAGATATAGATATTGAATCAATACCTATTGATGAACTGCCTTTAGTTAAAAACTGGCATCCTCTAACTATATGGAGGTATAAATTAATAAAACAGGCTGATGTAATACTATTAATGTTATTTATGGGAAATCAGTTTAGTACTGAACAAAAGAGAAGAAATTATGATTACTATGAGCCGAAAACAACTCATGATTCCTCACTATCACCATCTATATACAGTATAATAGCTTCTGAAATTGGCTACCATAATGATGCTTATAATTACTTTTTGCATACTGCAAGGTTAGATTTAGATGACTATAACGAAAATGCATATCAGGGTTTACACACTGCTGCTATGGGAAGTAATTGGATGGTATTAGTTCAGGGTTTTGCAGGAATGCGAAATTATGATGATCTTTTAATATTTAGACCATATTTGCCTAAACAATGGAAAGGATATGAGTTTAAAATAAAATACCGAGGTTCATTACTTAATGTTCATGTTAAAAAGAACTATACAGAATATACATTAGTTGAAGGAAATAAAATAAACTTTAAACATAAAACAAAAAAGATTACTCTTAATCAAAACAATGATTATGTTAAAGTAAGTTAGGAGAATTTATAAATGCTAGATTTAGCAGAAAAAGATGCAAAGATATATATAATACTGGCAATAGGTGTGTTTATAATTGCCTTTTCTGGGATAATAATTAAAGTTATAACTGCTCCAGCTTTAATTATTGCTTTCTATAGGGTGTTTTTATCATCCCTATTTTTAACCCCGCTTTTTTTAACAAAATATAGGGATTCATTGAAGTATTTTCTAGATATTAGACCTGCACTAGTTGGTTTTTTATTAGCTTTACATTTTTTTGCCTGGATATCTGCAGTACAGTTTACAAATGTTGCAAATGCAGTAATATTTATTGCAATCCAACCCCTTTTCACACTGCTTTTAGAGTATTTATTTGCAAGAGAGGATATCAGAAAAGGAGCAATTGCAGGAGTTATTTTTGCACTAATAGGTAGTATAATAATCAGTTATTCTGATTTTCATATAATATTAACTAGATTTTACGGAGATATGTTAGCAATATTAGCTGCTTTTTTAGCTGCTTGTTATTTGTTTTTGGGAAGAAGTTTCAGAAAAAAGATTGAGTATATTCCTTACATATATATTGTTTATACATACTGTGCCTTCTTTTTATTTATATTTGTATTGATATCTGGTAAACCATTTACAGGATATAGCAATATTAATTACTTTTATATTTTATTACTCGCCTTAGGTCCAACATTAATAGGTCATTCTATATTGAATCTATCAATTAGATATGTACCTGCAACAATTGTTTCACTTGCAATTTTAGGCGAACCTATAATGACTACAATATTAGCTGTTATAATATTAAAAGAAACATTAACTACTGCTACAATGATTGGTGGATCTTTAATACTTTATGGAATATTTAAAGCTATTAATCAAACGAGGAATAATAATAAGAAATTAAATGAGGGTATTAGTGATGTCTAAAAAAAGATTTAATATATTTAAAAATAAATATACTGTTGTACTGTTAGCAATTATTGCTTGTATTTTATGGGGGAGTGCTTTCCCTTCATTAAAAGTTAGTTATTCTTTGCTTAATATAGAAAATAGTGGTCCGTTTACAAAAATGCTATTTGCGTCTTTTAGATTCATGTTGGCATCTTTTATGTTACTTATGTTTATTATTATTAAATCAGGGTTTAAGAAGTTAAAATTGAAAAAAGAAGTTTATTATAAGTTACTAATTTTAGGTTTAATTCAAACTTTTGCTCAATATGCATTTTTTTATAATGGACTTGCTAAGACTACAGGTGTAAAAGCTTCTATATTAGTTACTTCAGGAATATTTTTTACTGTTATTGCGTCACATTTTCTATATTCAGATGACAAGTTAAACAAAATCAAGTTGTTTGGATTAATCTTAGGATTTAGCGGAGTTATAATTATTAATTTGAGTAGAGGTAATTTGAATTTTGTCTTTAATTTAACTGGTGAAGGCTTCATTATAATGACAGGTGTAATGAGCACAGTAGCTATTTTATATGTTAAACACCTTTCTGATAGTATTGATACTATGATTATCACAGCTTATCAGATGTTATTTGGATCTGTAACTTTATTTATGGTTTCTTTAATTGGTACTGATATTAATTCTGTTAAGTTTAATACTAATAGTGCACTTTTGTTAGTTTATTTAGCTTTTATATCAGCTGCAGCATTTGCATTATGGTATAGTTTAATAAAATATAATAAGGTGGGTTATATTACAATCTATAAATTTATTACACCAGTTAGTGGAGTATTTTTATCTGCTTTCTTTTTAATTAATGAATCAATAAATTTATATGCTGTGATTGCACTTGTTTTAGTATCAATTGGAATTGTAATTATAAATATGCCGGAAGGATATTTATCAAAAAGAGCTGTTAAATAAGGGAAGGGGAAGTTAAGTTCATGAAAAAAAGTATTTTTAATAAATCAAAGGAATTAGAAAAAGATATAAATGAATATCTAGATAATGTTGAGGAAGCTTTACTTATCTTTAAAAGAGACATTAACCGTTATTTTGATGGTCATTATGATTTGTTCGAGGAAAGCTTAGATGATATTTTGGAAATAGAAAATAAAGCTGATAAACTGTTAAAAGATATAAAATATAAATTGTACACCTATATGTTAATCCCTGAAGCTAGAGGTGATGTTTTAACTTTACTTGAAACAATGGATAATGAAGTAGATTTGTGTAAAAAAGTATTAATGCAGTTTTCAATTGAAAAACCAGAAATAAGGGGATTTGTTTTAGCAGAGTTTAAAGATTTAACCAAACAGTCTCTTAGCTCAGCTGAAGAAGTAGTTAAGGGTATAAGAACATACTTTGAAGAAATATCAATGGTTAATGATTATGTTAACAAAGTACATTTTTATGAACATGAAGCAGATAAAATAGAAGAAAGAATTAAAAGAAAAGTTTTTCAAACCGATGAAATAGATGAGTTTTCTAAACGAGTACATTTAAGACATTTTTCAGAAAGGATTGCTTATTTTTCTGATTTAGCAGAAGAGATTAGTGAAAAATTATCTGTGGCTGCAATTAAAAGATCAATTTAGTTCATATTATAGTAGGAAGGATTGAGCAGGATGGTATCTTTACTATTTATCTCAAGTGGTTTGTTTTTAGGGTGGTCTTTAGGTGCTAATGATGCAGCTAATTTATTTGGCACGGCTGTATCTACAAAAATGGTTAGATTCACTACAGCAGCAGTAATTATAAGTATATTTGTAATTATTGGTGCCGTATTTAGTGGAGCCGGTACAACCGAAACACTGGGAGCTTTAGGTGATGTTAATACCTTACCAGGAGCTTTTATAGTTGCTTTAGCTGCTGGAATAACAGTATATTTAATGACTAACTATAAACTACCTGTATCTACTACACAATCTATTGTAGGGGCAATAATCGGATGGAATTTATTTAGTGGATATGGTACTGAGTTGGGAGTACTATCTAAGATTGTTGGAACCTGGATATTTTCTCCATTGTTATCAGCTGTTTTTGCAATAATCTTTTTTAAATTTGCCGAGTATATTATAAACAATGTTAAAATACATCTATTTAAGATAGATATGTATAATAGAATTGGATTGATTATAGTAGGAGCCTTTGGAGCATATAGTTTGGGAGCAAATAATATTGCTAATGTAATGGGGGTTTTTACGAAGAATTCTCTTATTGGAGAATTAGATTTAAAAATCATAACTCTCTCTAGTACACAAGTACTATTTCTTTTAGGAGGGATAGCTATTTCAATTGGGGTTTTTACTTACTCTAAGAGAGTTATGACCACTGTAGGGAAAAATATTTTTAATATATCCCCAGTGGCCTCTCTCATAGTTGTTCTGTCAAGTTCTGCAGTCTTATTTATTTTTGCGTCAGAGGGACTGCAGTCTATATTAATCACCCTTGGTTTACCAACCATACCTTTGGTGCCAGTTTCTGGATCACAGGCTGTTGTCGGAGCCGTGATAGGAGTAGGGTTGGCAAAAGGAGGGCGAAACATTAATTATAGGTTATTAGGTAAAATAGGAATTGGATGGTTATTAACCCCACTTTTAGCCTTAGTTATTTCATATATAGCACTATTTTTTATGCAAAACGTGTTTATGCATCAAGTGTTTGTGTAGGAACCTCCATATTGGGTTGGACTTTTTTATTGTGATAATTTAATTTTTGCATTGCTGGAATTTTTGCAATATATAGGGATAATCCTAATGAAGCTATTCCTGCCCCTAAAAATAAAGTATAGACGGGGACAATATCAAGTAAGTAGCCGGTTAAAGCCACTGAAATTGGTACTAAAGCCTGGGACATTGTTGACAAGAGCCCGGTGATTCTTCCTCTTAAATTATCAGGTATTAATCGCTGGAGTAAGATACTAATTGGTACATTAACAACTGCATTTAAAATACCGATTATAAATAAGATTAACATTAATGAATAATAAATTGTCATTATTGAAGCATTTTCAATAAAATAAGGTAATAGAGGTACTGCAACTATTATCATTAAGAGGCTTTGGGAACTAAGAGAATAAAATAGGACTTTAAAATAATTTCTAATTTCAGGGATTTGACTTAAAATTATAGAACCAATTACAGCCCCAGCTGGAAAAATAGATTGAGCATATCCATAGAGCTGACTGTTTACCCCTAACAATTCCTTATAAACAAAAGGAAGTCCCAAAATTACTAAACCGGTCCAGACAAAATTTAAAAAGAGCGCTATCGTAAAAAGAGATACAAGTTCTTTTTTCTGCCATAAAAAGTTAAGTCCAAACTTAATTTCATTAAGTATAGTTGGACTTTTTTCTAATTCTTTTTCGATTTTCACGGCTGGAATATTTATAAATATTTCAGAAAAAGCAGAAAGCAAAAATGAGATACCGTTGATAAAAAAGACCCCTGCTATACCAAAACCAGCTATTAAAATGCCTCCTAAGGCTGCACCAATAATTTGGGTGAAATTCATACTAAAATGGTTAAGCGAATTTGCCTTTTGTAAAAGTTTATCATCCACAATATTTGGTATGGAAGCAGTAACAGCAGGATTAAAAAAGGAAGTACAGATTGCTATTAAGACAGTAGCTAAACCAATATGAAAAAAGTTAGCAGTACCTATGTAAATAGTATAACCAAGCCAGAGAACAATTAAACCTCTTAATATATCCATATATATTATTAATTTCTTACGATTAAACTTATCGGCAATTACACCACTAAAAGGTCCAATTATAACTCCTGGTAAAGTAGATAAAAGTAATATCAGACCGGTAGTCGAACCACTCCCGGTTATATCTAACACAAACCAGACTAGGGCTATATAATGGATACCATTACCTATTCCAGAAATAAAACCGCCAAAAAATAATAGGATAAAATCTTTGTTTTTTAAAAGTTTCAAATTGGTTTTTTTCATAATATTTTCTCCATAAATCAAATTCTATAATCATTATAAGTAATAATTTAAAATATGTCAAGATATTAATTAATAATATTAATAAAAAAATTTAAAAAGTCAAACAAATTATTAATATTATTAAATATTTTGATTTAATTTGTCTTTATTTAATAAAGGATTTAAGGGGTCATTGTAGAAATTATAAACTACAGTGTATAAAATAATATTTTTAATTATTAATAAATCAGGGGGGATAAAAATTGAAAACACTTGCTTTAATTCTTGCTGGTGGAAGGGGCTCAAGATTAGATATATTATCTGAACATAGAGCTAAACCCAGTGTCCCTTTTGCTGGTAAGTACAGACTAATTGATTTTGCATTAAGTAACTGTGTTAATTCAGGAATATATAATGTTGCTGTTCTTACTCAGTACCTGCCTTTATCTTTAAATGATCACATTGGTATTGGTAAACCGTGGGATTTAGACCGTAAATATGGTGGTATAACAATTTTGCAACCATATACAGGAAAAGAGGGTGGATGGTATAAGGGTACTGCTCATGCAATATATCAAAACATGAGTTATCTTAGAGGTCAAGATGCTGAATATGTATTAATATTATCTGGTGATCATTTATACAAGATGAACTATGATAAAATGGTTGAAGAACATATTGATCGAAATGCGGATTTAACAATAGCTGCTCAAAGAGTTCCCCAAAATGAGGCCAGTAGGTATGGTATTTTAGATGCCGATAAAACTGGTAAAATAACTGATTTTTTGGAAAAACCAGAAAATCCTCCTAATAACTTAGCTTCTATGGGGATTTATGTATTTTCAAAAGATGTATTGGTAAATGCGTTGAAAAGATACTGTAGTGCTGAAAAATCAGACTTTGGTCATCATGTAATACCACCGATGATTGAGAATAATTCTGTTTATGCCTATGAGTATGAAGGTTTTTGGCGTGATGTTGGGACATTAGAATCTTTTTGGGAAACAAGTTTATCTTTAACTGAGCCTTTACCGGAATTAGATCTTTATGACAATGATTGGAAAATTCATACTAAAAGTGTTGAAAAACCTCCGGTTAAGTTTGGACCAAATGGTAAGGCGTCTAATAGTCTTTTAACAAATGGTGCAATTATAAATGGAGTTGTTAAAGATTCGGTAATTTCACCGGGAGTTTATATTGAAGAAGGTGTAGTTGTAAAAGATTCAATTATATTTAATGATGCACATATAAAGGAAAATACAGTTATTGATAAATGTATTTTAGATAAAGAAGTGAAAGTGGGTAAAAATTGTCACATTGGTTTTGGAGATGATCTTAGCCCAAATGATGAAAGACCAGACCTTTTATTTAATGGTCTAAATATACTTGCAAAAAGAGCAGTAATCCCTGATAATATTCAGATCGGAAGAAACTGCCGTATAATGTCTTATACAAGACCAAAAGATTTTGATGAAAAAACAGTTAAAAGTGGAAGCACAATAGGTTAATGGAGGAATTATAAAATGTTAAATCCAGTTCCAAAAGTTGCAGCAATCCATGATTTGTCAGGTTATGGTAGGGGTTCTCTAACTACAGTGATTGAGGTTTTAGCAACGATGGGAATACAACCTTGTCCTTTACCAACTGCCGTACTTTCGACACATACAGGTGGTTTTAAAGACTATAAATTTATTGATCTAACAGAAGAACTCCCAGAATATATAAACCATTGGGAAACTTTAAACTTAGATTTCGATGCAATTTACAGTGGATTTTTAGGTTCGACTAAACAGGTAGATATTGTAATAGATTTTATAAAAAGATTTAAAAGAGAAGAACAATATGTTATTATAGACCCAGTGTTAGGAGATAATGGTCAGACCTATGACACATTTGGACCGGCTATGGTTAAAAAAATGAAATCATTGGTTAAAGAAGCTGATATTATAACACCTAATATTACAGAAGCACAGTTTCTTTTAGACAAAAAAGAAAATTTAATAAACAATCATAAAGTAGCAAAAAATTGGCTAAAAAAATTATCCGATTTTGGACCAAATGTAGTTGTAATAACCAGTGTACCAGGTTATAAAGATAAAGAAAAAACATCTGTATTAGGCTATGATAAAAATGATAATCGTTTTTGGAAAGTGGATTGTGATTATATTCCTGCTAATTTTCCGGGAACAGGTGATTTGTTTACCAGTATATTAGTAGGCAGTATTCTAACAGGGGATAGTTTACCGATGGCTATTGATAGAGCTGTTCAGTTTATATCATTGGCTGTAAGAACGACTTATGGTTATGATTTTCCAGAAAGAGAAGGTGTGTTATTAGAAAGAATATTAGGTAATTTAAATTTACCAATACACGGTAAAAGCTATGAATTATAAATAACTTAATAGTTATTATAATAAATAAAATACTACAATAGGGGGTTTTATAGTGCTTAAAGAAGTTGCAAATATCGTTAGAGGCTTATCGGTCGATGCAGTTGAAAAAGCAAATTCAGGTCATCCGGGAATGCCGGTTGGCTGTGCAGAAATAGGTTCATTACTTTATGGTGAGGTTTTAAAACACGATCCTGACAGTCCAAATTGGCCAGATAGGGATCGTTTTGTACTGTCGGCAGGTCATGGATCTATGTTGTTATATTCACTATTACATCTAAGTGGTTATGATTTAAGCTTAAAAGATTTAAAAAACTTTAGGCAGTTAGGTTCAAAAACACCAGGTCATCCTGAATATATGGAAACAGAAGGTGTAGAAACAACAACCGGTCCATTAGGGCAGGGTTTAGCAAATGCTGTTGGAATGGCGATTGCCGAAAGACATCTTGCAGCAAAATTCAATAAAGAAAATTATAATATTGTTGACCATTACACATATACTATAATGGGTGATGGTTGTATGATGGAAGGTATTTCTTCTGAAGCAGCTTCACTTGCCGGTCACTTAGGTTTAGGGAAACTTATAGCTATCTATGATGATAACGAAATATCTATTGAAGGTTCTACTGATCTAACATTTACAGAATCTGTTCCAAAAAGATTTGAATCATATAATTGGCAGGTTATAGATGATGTTGACGGTCATAATATTAACGAACTAAGAAAGGCTATAATGAAAGCCAAATCAGATCCAACAAAGCCAACATTAATTGTTGCTAATACACATATTGCTTATGGAGCACCTAACAAACAAGATACTGCTGATGCACATGGTGCACCACTTGGTAAAGAAGAAATAAAGGGATTAAAAAAATTTTTTGATTTACCAACTGATAAAGAGTTTTATATTTCAGATAATGTTAAAAAATATTTTGAAAACAAAAGAAAAATATTAAAAAAAGAAAAACAAAAATGGGACGAAATGTTTGCAAATTGGAAAGCAAAGTATCCAAAACTTTATCAGAAATGGGAAAATGCTCATCAGTTGAAGTTTGATGAAGATTTAGAAAATGAAGTTAATAATCTAGATATAGATACTCCTATAGCAACACGTAAAGCTTCTGGAGCTACTTTAAGAACAATTGCTGATAAAGTTGATTATCTTATAGGTGGTTCAGCAGATTTAGCTCCTTCAAATAAGACTTTTTTAGATAAATATTCTGAATTTCAAAAAAGTAGTTATGAAGGTAGAAACTTTAGATTTGGTGTAAGAGAACATGCTATGGGTGGTATTGTAAATGGAATGTCGCTACATAAGGGAGTTAGACCTTTTGCTGCTACATTTTTAGTATTCTCTGATTATATGAGACCAGCTATCAGATTAGCTGCTTTAATGAAGCAACCTGTTATTTATGTATTTACTCATGACTCTATCTTTATAGGAGAAGATGGTCCTACTCATCAACCAGTAGAACATCTTGAAGCATTAAGAGTAATACCCAATTTATCGGTTTATAGACCAGGTGATGCAGATGAAACCAAAAAGGCATGGTTTAATGCATTAAAAAGAACTGATGGTCCTACAGCACTTGTCTTAACAAGACAAAGTTTACCTGCTGTTAATAAAGAAAATGGTCTAACTGATTTCAATAAAGGTGGTTATTTAATAAGAAGTGGAAACAATGATTATGATTATACATTTTTAGCTAGTGGTAGTGAATTATCACTTGCTGAAAAAGTTGCAGATAAACTAAAAGAAAAAGATATTAACATTAGAATTGTATCTGTTCCTGAAAGAAAAATACTAGAGAAACAAAACAGTTCATATATCGATGAATTACTTGGTAAGCCAAACAAGAAGAAAGTTGTTATAGAAGCCGGTGTAAGCAATGGTTGGTATAGATATCTTTCAAATGAAGATATATTAATTACTCAAGAAGAATTTGGTGCTAGCGGACCTGGTAATGAAGTTGCAAGTCATTTTGGCTTTGATGTTGAAAAAATTGTATCTAAGCTGTTAAGTTAAAAATAATCTAAAAAGGTGACCATTAATGAACTATCTTAAAGAACTGAAAAATATAACAAAAAAGGATGAAATATATTTAGTCGGAGGTTCTATAAGAGACTATCTATTAAAAAGAACTATAAAAGATATTGATTTGATAGTTTTTAATGGTATAAAAGAGATTGTTTATAACTTCGCTGAAAAAATAGATAAAAGAGTAATTTTGTTAGATAAAGAAAGAAATATTTTTAGGATAGTTGTAAATGAAAATATTTTCTTGGATTTTTCAAGCCCTGTAGGCCAAGATCTTTATGAAGATCTCGGCTACAGGGATTTTACTATTAATTCTATGGCAGTAAAGTTAGATAAAATTGATATATTTAGCAATCAAATACAGATAAAAGAAGCCGATATAATTGATCCATTTTGTGGTAGGGAAGATATAGATAATAAAGTAATTAGAGTTGTAAAAAATACTGCTATAAAAAAAGATCCATTGAGGATGATTAGGGCTTTTAGATTTGCTAATAATCTTGGTTTTGAGATTGATAGTAAAACTAAAAGTATAATAGATGAAAATATTAATTTGATAAAGAAAGTAAAAGTTGAAAGAATTAAAGAAGAGTTGATAAAGACCTTTAACTATAAAGTAAAAATTGATGTTATAAGAGAATTTTTCAAGACAGAAATCATACAAAAAATTTTTGATATTAATTTTGACATATCCAATAAAAAAACAATACAAATTGTCAATTCATTAGCATGTTTTAAAGATAAGAATTATATTCATAAATTAGATACAAAAAAATATATTTTTGTTTTAGTAATTATATTTTTAGATTCATTAATAAATAATGAAAAAGATATTAAATCCATTAAAGAGATGTTATTAACTTATACATTTAGTAAAAATGATGTTATAATAGTAAAAGATTATTTATATGTTTTAAATGAATTAATTAATAGAAGATTTGATTATATAAATGATAATGAGTTAATATATGATAAACTTTTTTTAGATGAGGTTAACTATCAAGATATTAAATATATTATTAAATGTTATGATTTAAAAGAATATAAAAAAACAACTGAAATAGATGAAATAATAGAAAAATTAATTTTAATGAAGAAAAGAATAAAAGAAAAAATTGTAGATGGGAATATGGTAATGGAAATTTTAAATATAAAGACAGGAAAGAAGGTTGGAGAAATCTTAAGGACAATCAAGGAAAAGAGAGCTTTGGGAATTTTAAAAAACAAAGAAGAGATTATACATTACTTAAAAAGCATATCTATAGATAATAAAAATAACCAATGATTGCAATTAATATTCCTAGAAATACTCCTGAAAATACTTCAAATGGAGTATGACCAACTAATTCTTTGAGATCCTCTTTTAGAAGTTCTGGCTTTCTATCTGTATTTTTCACATTTAGGTGTTCAATTAATTTATTTAAAACATTTGCCTGTTCACCAACAGCCCTTCTTACTCCACTGGCATCATAAGTAACAATTAAAGAAAAAATGAGTACAATTGAAAATAAGTCTGATCTAAATCCGTATTTTAAACCAATTAAAGTTGCTAATGTTGCAACAAAAGATGAATGGGAACTTGGAAAACCTCCAGACCCAATAATATTGGCTATTGAATAAGGTTTAATAGTAAATATTTTTATAAATTGTGCTAAAAATAGAGATGTAATTGATAAAAACAATATTTTATTCACAATATATCCTCCTTTTAATGTATAATTTATTTTATAATAAATTAATGTATATATTCAAGAACTATTTTAAAAAATATTTTTAGGAATGATTATATGAATCCATATGAATTTTTAACTAAGTTCAGTAAATTTGGAAATAAAGGTGGTTTTAAACCGGGTTTAGAAAGGGTTAAAAAAGTACTTTCTTACTTTGATAACCCTCAGGATAAAGTTGATTATATACATGTTGGGGGTTCAAATGGCAAAGGATCAACTGTTGCTTTTTTAAACAGTATTTTAAAAAATGCTGGATATAAAGTAGGTAGATATGTATCACCTCCAATGATACATTTTAATGAACGATTTAGTATAAATGATAATCCTATTTCTACTAAGGAATTAGAGTCAATTGTTGATATGCTAAATGAGTATTTACAAAATCCTGAGACACAAGTTGATTTTGATGAACCAAGTTTTTTTGAAATAATTACTATAATTGCCTTTATATATTTTTATAGAAAAAATGTAGATATAGGTATTTTGGAAGTTGGTTTAGGTGGAAGGTTAGATGCAACAAATGTGATTAAAAAGCCGTTAGTTAGTGTAATTACAAATATTAGTTATGAGCACGCAGATATACTTGGTCCAAAAATTGAAGACATAGCCTATGAAAAAGCTGGAATAATTAAGGAAAATAGACCAGTGATTACAGCTTCGAATAATTCAAAGGTCATTAAAGTTTTTGAAAAGTTTGCTAGAGAAAAAAATTCTGAGCTTACAATACTTAATATAGATGATAAATATAAAGTTATAGATAAAAATTTAGACTATCAAATACTAGATTTGCAGTTAGATGGTATTAGTTATAAAGATTTAAAATTAAAAATATTAGGTACTCACCAAATATATAACTCTGTTTTGGCATTAAAAACACTTGGTTTATTACCTGCTCGCTATATAATAGATAAAAAATCAATCTATTCAGGTTTATATGCTTGCAGATGGCCGGGAAGACTGGAAGTGGTTAATAGAAATCCTGATATTATATTAGATGGAGCTCATAATGAAGATGGGATGAAAATATTAGTTCGATTCCTCAAAGAAAATGTTGATAAACATAAAAAGATAATATTTTTGATTAGTATTTTAAAAGATAAAAACTATACGAGTATGTTAAAAATGCTTAAATCTTTGGATAATGATATTGAATTATTGATAACAACAAATCAAAACAAAAGATCATTAGATCCAAAAGTAATTGCTGATCAAGCTAATATGCTTAACATAAAAAATAAAGTTATTTATAATTTGTATGATTCTGTAAAAGAAGCTAAAAAGATATTAAATAGTAGTGATTTATTATGTATTACAGGGTCTTTATATACAGTATCTGAAGCAAGATTTTATCAAAGCATATTATTTAAATGATTTATAAATATATGTATAAAAATATATTTTCAAAGGGTGGTTTGATGGCAAAAAAGAATAAAAAGAAAAACAAGTCACTAACATTTGTGGTCATAATAATGGCTGTTATCTCTGTATTTATTGGATTTTATGTTGGTATGTATTTATTTAAGTCAATGAGTGGAGGTGAAACCCAGGTAGCACAAACAAATAATAATATTAGTGAAGATAACTTAGAGCAAAGTATTCCGGCTAGTCAAGATACTAATCAGGAAAGTTCCAATATTGAAAGTAATAATGTTGAGCAAACTGAAAATCAGGAAACAGAAATTACAGAAACAGAAAGTATAGAAACGGTTGAACAACCTTCTTCAGTTCAGAATCATGAAAATCTTTTTAAGATACAGGTTGGAGCTTTTTCAAACAGAGAAAATGCTGAAACTTTTAAATCTGAATTAGAAAAAAATGGTTATCAAGTTATTATTAGAGAAACAGAAATTTTTCGTGTTAGAGTTATAGGTAAAGAAACTAGAGAAGAGACAGAAAATATAGAAAAAGAATTAATTAATTTAGGTTATGATACATTTATAGTCAAATAATTTGCAGATTTATCCTATATATTATAGAATTATAATGGTTTTGTTAAAATTGCAAATACATATAAAATAGAGGTGAAAAAATGAGTGTACTTACATTCAAACAGGGAATTCATCCTGAATACTATAAAGAATTAACAAAAGATGTGCCTTTAAGAGAAGCAAGTAGACCCAAAGAAATAGTAGTTCCACTACAACAACATATCGGTGCTCCTTTAAAACCAACTGTTGAAAAAGGAGATCATGTAAAAAGAGGACAAAAAATAGGTGATACCGATAGTTTTGTGGCTGCTCCTGTGCATTCTTCTGTATCAGGAACTGTTAAATCGATTGAAAAAGTAAGAACACCTTCTGGTCAAAAAACATTATCTGTGATTATTGAAGCTGATGAAGAAGATGTTTTTGATGATTCTTTAAAACCAGATAAAGACATTGACCAATTAGAGCCAAAAGAAATAATTGACATTATAAGAGAAGCAGGAATTGTAGGTTTGGGTGGGGCGATGTTTCCTACTCATGTAAAATTATCAGTTCCAGATGATAAGAATATTGATTATTTTATTTTAAATGGAATTGAGTGTGAACCTTTTTTAAATGTGGATAACAGAATGATGATAGAAAGATCAGAAGATATAGTTGAAGGTATGAAATTAATGATGAAAGCTGCTGATGTCAAAAAAGGTATTATTGGAATTGAAGATAATAAACCACGAGCTATATCAAATATGGAAAAAGCAGTTGAGAATGAAGAAAATATTGAAATAAAGGTATTTGAGACTAAGTATCCTCAAGGTGGAGAAAAGATGCTTATAAAAGCAGCTTTAGGAAGAGAAGTTCCCGAAGGGGGATTACCTTTAGATGTAGGTGTTATAGTAAATAACATTGCTACTGCAATTGCTGTTTTAGAAGCGGTAGTAGTTGGAAAACCTTTAATAGAAAGAACAATTACTATAACTGGTGAAGGTATATCTAAACCGTGTAATTTATATTACAGTATAGGTACTAAGGTAAAAGATTTAATTAATGAAGCCGGAGGATATGAGGGTGAACCTGCTAAGATAATTTTAGGAGGTCCGATGACAGGTAGTGCACAACATACAACAGATGTTCCTACAGTAAAAGGAACTTCAGGAATTATTGTTTTACATAAAAAGAGTGTTGCTAAATTTGATCCTAAACCATGTATAAAGTGTGCTAGGTGTGTTGACTCATGTCCTATGTATTTACTGCCTTTAAAATTATCTGATTTATCACAGTATGAAAAATATGATGAACTAGATGAGTATGATGTCCAAAGTTGTATTGAATGTGGTTCATGTTCATATATTTGTCCTGCAGATAGACCATTATTAGATTATATCAGGATAGGGAAAATGGAAGATATGAAATTGAAAAAATCATCACAGTAAGGAGGATAGTTATGAATAATGAAGAATTAATTGTAACTCCGAATCCACATATAAAAGATCTAACATCTGTTGAGGAGATTATGTGGACAGTTGTTTACACACTTATACCTGCTGTATTAGCATCTACATATTTTTTTGGATTTAGGGCTTTGCTAATTGTGGGAGTAAGCATTATAGGAGCATTGATTACAGAATATACATTTTTAAAAATTAGAAGTAAAGAAATGGTTATAAATGATGGAAGTGCTGTATTAACAGGACTTTTACTGGCATTAACATTACCACCAACCATCCCGTTATGGACTGCCTTTTTTGGTAGTGTTGTAGCCATAGGATTAGGTAAACAAGTATTTGGTGGTTTAGGTAATAACCCCTTTAACCCTGCATTGATAGGGAGAGCATTTTTAACAGCCTCGTATCCTGTCTTAATGACTACTTGGGTGGCTGTAGATGGCACATCTTCGGCAACACCATTAAGCATGATTTCAGATGGTCAAATGGTACGATTATGGAATTTATTCATTGGTAGTACTGGAGGCTCTTTAGGAGAGACCTCTGCTTTAGCATTATTATTAGGTGCGGCATATCTAATATACAAAGGATTTATTAACTGGAGAATTCCCGCTGGAATGTTATCAACTGTTGTAATCATAACTTTTTTAGCCGGAGAAAATCCAGCAGTTCATTTATTTGCAGGAAGTTTAATATTAGGAGCTTTCTTTATGGCAACTGATATGGTAACTTCACCTGTAACTAAAAAAGCAAGATGGGTTTTTGGAATTGGAGCTGGACTTTTAGTTGCAATAATAAGATTATGGGGCGGTTATCCAGAAGGAGTTATGTATTCAATCCTTTTAATGAATACAACTGTACCGCTTTTAGATAGATACTTAAAGCCAAAAACTCTGGGAGTGGTGAAATAATATGGATACAAAAATATCTAAACTGATAATAACTCTAGCAGTTATTGGAATAATATCAGCTGTTGCTTTATCTTTTGTATATCAATGGACAACTCCATATATCGAAGAACATCAAGCTCAAGCTCAAAGAGAAGCAGTAAGATCTGTTCTACCACAAGCAGAGGAGTTTGAAGAAGTTAATAGAAATGGCAATACTTTTTTTGAGGGTTATGATTCTGGAGGAAATAAAATAGGCGTTGCAATGATTGCATCTGGCCCTGGTTATCAGAATATAATTGAAATAATGATTGGTGTAAACATTAATGATAATACTATTTATGGTATTCAAATATTAACACATGAAGAGACACCTGGTTTAGGTGCTAGAATTACTGGTAAAGAATACAAAAGTAATTTTGAAAGGAAACCTTTTGGAGATTATACTGTGGTTAAAAGAGATGCTCAAACTGAAATGGAAGTTGAAGCTATTGCAGGTGCTACTATTTCATCCCAAAGTGTAACAAAAATTGTAGAAAAGGCTGTTAATGATATAAAAGCAGCTTATGGAGGTGGCGCATAATGGTTAAAAAACTATTAATAGATTTTAAAAATGGACTATGGAGAGAAAATCCAATAATAGTATTAGCTATAGGTATGTGTCCGACATTAGCTGTTACAAATACAGTTGAAAATGGTTTAGCAATGGGAATTGCTACTTCATTTGTTTTATTATCATCTGAAATAGTTATATCTCTATTTAAAAAATATATACCAAACAATGTTAGAATTCCAAGTTTCATTTTAATAATAGCTACTTTTGTAACTTTTACTGATTATTTTCTTAAAGCATTTTTTCCAGATATAGCAGCATCATTAAGCTTATTTATACCCCTGATCGTTGTTAACTGTTTAATTCTTGGACGTCAGGAAGCTTTTGCTTCTAAAAATCCAACCCATAGAGCAATTGCAGATGCATTAGGAATGGGATTAGGATTTACTTGGGTATTAGTACTATTAAGTGCTGTAAGAGAATTTTTTGGAATGGGTTCCATTTTTGGTGTAGAACTATTAGGTAGTTGGTATGAACCGATGGTTATCATGGTTTTACCAGCTGGTGCATTTATTACCTTAGGTATAATAGTAGGTTTAATGAATGTAATCAAAAGGAGGGGTAATTAATGGAAGAATTAAGAGTGGTTACCTTAGTTTTTATTAGTACTGTATTGATCAACAACTTTATTTTAGTGAAGTTTTTAGGAATATGCCCCTTTTTAGGAGTATCAAAACAGGTTGAAACAGCTTTTAGTATGGGGATGGCGACAACATTTGTAATGACATTAACTGCAGCTGCGACCTGGTTGATTAATACATATATTCTTGAAGCTTTAAATTTACCATTTTTAAGATATGTATCATTCATAATTGTAATTGCTTCATTAGTTCAATTTGTCGAGATGTTTATTAAAAAATCTAGTCCGGTTTTATATAAGGCACTAGGAATATTTTTACCCCTTATTACTACAAACTGTGCTATTTTAGGTTTAGCATTGCTAATACCATTAAACGGCTATAATTTTATTACAAGTGTAGTATTTGGACTTGGTGCAGGTATTGGTTTTACACTGGCAATAGTACTAATGGCTGGATTAAGAGAAAGATTAGAGTTTGGAGATGTGCCAAAAACCTTACAAGGTGTACCAATTACACTAATAATAGCTGGACTTATGGCGATGGCATTTATGGGTTTTTCAGGATTAATTTCAATTTAATATATAATTGTTGGAGGTGTCAGTGTGGATTCTATATATATATATTCTATTCTAAGCATGGGAGGAATTGGAGCCATATTAGCTTTAGGCTTAGGTTTGGCTTCTAAAAAATTTCATGTAGAAGTTGATGAAAGAATCCAACAGGTTGAAGAAGTTTTACCGGGCGCTAACTGTGGGGCCTGTGGTTATGCAGGTTGTAGCAGTTTTGCTGAAGCAGTAATTAATGGTGAAGCTGAAATTACAGGCTGCCCTGTTGGAGGAGAAGTAGTTGCTGAAAAGATTGCAGAAATATTGGGTGTTGAAGGAGATACAAATGAAACAGTTAAGGCACAACTTTTATGTGGTGGTGGAATAAAAGAAACTAAAAAGCTTTCTGAATATAGCGGTATTCAAACCTGTAAAGCTGCTGAATCCATTAATGGAGAAACTAAAAGTTGTCAATATTCCTGTATGGGATTTGGGGATTGTATGGAAGTTTGTCCCTTTGATGCAATTGAGATGAGTGAGAATGGACTTCCAATTATAGATAAAGAGAAATGTACAGGTTGTGGAAAGTGTGTTGTAGCTTGTCCAAAAAACATTATTACATTAGCTCCTGAAGATAAGTTAAATCACATAAGATGTTCATCACACGATCCTGGTAAGGTTGTTTCAAAAATCTGTGAAGTTGGATGTATAGGTTGTTCTTTATGTGTAAAGGCTTGTCCTGTTGATGCAATAACAATGGAAGACAATCTTGCAGTAATTGATTATGATAAATGTATAAACTGTGGTATTTGTTCTGAGAAATGTCCAACAGGTACTATTGAATTTAATGGCAGATTAATAGAAAAAGTTGTTATAACTGATAAATGTGTCGGATGTACAAGGTGTGTTGAACCTTGTCCTGTTGATGCAATAGAAGGTGAACTAAAAGAAGTTCATGAAATTGACCAAGATAAATGTGTTCAATGCGGATTATGTGCTAAAGTGTGTAAAGTTGATGGAGCTATAACTGTTACATATAAAGATGAAAAAGAAAATTAAATTTAAATATTTGAATGTGTTTAAAACCGAGCTTTAAATGGCTCGGTTTTAATTATATTTAAAAATAGACATTTAGCCAAAAAGATGTTAAAATGATAACGATTAGGAGTGGGGATTCAATTGGAGAATATTAACAAATACATGACAAATTATGACAAGATATTGATTGTATTAATCATTGCATTTTCTTTGGTTATGATATTATATCCATTTATTAGTGCTTATTTGGATAATGATGAACAAAAAGACACATTTGTTTATATAAAAGATAGTTCAAAGGAAGTTCGAAGAATTCCTTTATCTGAATCTTATCAAGATAAACCTATAATTTTAGAAGCAGATGGTCCATTAGGTATTTCAATAATAGAAATTCATCAAGGTCGGGTTAGACTTAAGGAAGCCCCTGAAGATGATCCAGCTAAAATATGTGAAAAAACTGGTTGGATATCCAATGCTGGACCTTCAATAATTTGTGTTCCTAATAAAATATCAGTTTGGATTGAAACAGAAGATTCTGATATTGACGCAATTTCATGGTAAATTTTAATTATTTTTATGTTAAAGGAGATAGACTCTTTTTGTTGAAATAATTAAAATAAACCTTTAAATTTTTTTGAGCATAAAAAGCGAGGTTATATTTAATGCGTACTAGAAAAGTCGTAATAATTTCATTATTAGTTGGTTTAGGATTAGTACTACATTTAGTAGAAAACATGATACCTCTTTCATTTTTGATTCCCGGTGCTAAACTAGGATTAGCAAATATTGCTAATCTATTAGGTTTAATTTTATTTGGATTTATTGCTGGATTACAAATACTATTGTTAAGAATATTTCTAGGGTCAATTTTGGCTGGAACTTTTATGACAATAAATTTTTATTTGAGTTTGAGCGGAGGTTTATTAGGTTATTTAATAATGAGCTTATTATTTTATTATTTAAGAGATAAATTCAGTATTATTGGAGTAAGCTTAGGAGGAGCCGTTTTTCATAATTTAGGACAGATAGTAACAGCTTATTTTATAATTTCCAACACAGCAATATTTTATTACCTTCCTTATCTTATTCTCTTAGCTTTACCAACAGGAATTGGTATTGGATTAGTAACAATTTTTACTTATAATTACTTACCACTGGAACTTAAAAGGATTGATGTCTAATGATAGATAAAAAAATAATACTAGCTTCTTCATCTGATCGTAGAAAAGAATTGTTAAATAGATTGAAAATCAAATATACTTCTATACCCAGTAAGATAGATGAAAGTAAATTTGAACATGAAATTCCTGAAAAGTTGGTACAGGATTTGTCTTTAGCAAAAGGTTCCAAAGTAGCTGAAATTGTTGAAGAAGCTCTAATCATTTCAGCTGATACAATAGTTGTATGTGAAGATAAAATTTTAGGTAAACCTGAAGATGAAGATGACGCTTTTGAAATGCTACAATTATTGCAGAATAACAAACATTCTGTCTATACTGGTTTAGCATTAATTTCTGCTGATGATAATATGCATTATCTAGACTATGACATAACAGAAGTTTTTATGCGTAAAATAGATAAAGAAGAAATAGAAAGATATATTAAAACAGGTGAACCTATGGACAAAGCGGGATCATATGCAATACAGGGTAAAGGTGGAATATTTGTTGAAAAGATAATAGGTTCATATTTTACAGTAATGGGTTTACCAATTCATAAGCTATCAGTTGCTTTAAAAAGTTTTAGTTTAGAAATAATATAGTAGATGAAAGGAGATATATCTAACAATTAGTTCAAATATTAAATACACTATAAAAGATCTACCAGTAGATAAGAGACCTAGAGAAAAGATGTTAAAGTTTGGACCAAAAAGTTTAAGTACAGAAGAACTTTTAGCTTTAATAATTAGAACGGGAAATAAATCTGATACTGCAATTGAGCTTGCAAATAATTTAATAAATAAAGCTAAAGGATTAAAGGGAATAATAGATTTTACACCCGAAGAGTTTATGGTATATAAAGGAATTGGTAAGGCAAAAGGCACACAACTTTGTGCAGTCATTGAACTAAGCAAAAGAATAAATAAATCTAATTTTCAAGGCGAAGTAACAATAAATTCACCAGATGATGTCGCAGCATTAATGATGTCTGAATTAAGATATCTAAGACAAGAGCATCTTTATTCAATACTTTTAGATGTAAAAAATAAGATGACTGGTAAAGTTTTAATTTCCAAGGGTGGTTTATCTAGTTCTGTTGTTCATCCTCGTGAGGTCTTTAAATTAGCAATAAAAAAAAGTTGTGCCTCCATAATATTAGTTCATAACCATCCCAGTGGTGAACCAAATCCGAGTAGTAATGATATTGAAATAACAAAAAGACTTAATTCAGCAGGAGAAATCATAGGAATTGAAGTTATTGACCATATAATTATTGGTGATGGCAAATATATTAGTTTAAAAGAAAAAAATATTTTTTAAGGTATAGAAGGAGGAGTTTAATTTGTTTAATTTTTTAAGTGCACCTTTTTCCCGTGATATGGGAATAGATTTAGGTACAGCTAATACATTAGTTTATGTAAAAGGTAAAGGTATAATTATTAGAGAACCATCAGTTGTTGCATTAAATGTAAGAAATAAAAAAATATTAGCTGTGGGAAATGAAGCTAAAAATATGATTGGTAGAACCCCAGGTAATATAAAAGCAATTAGACCTATGAAAGATGGAGTAATTGCTGATTTTGATGTAACTGAAACAATGTTGAGACACTTCATAAGAAAAGCTCATAAAAGAAATAGATTGGTAAGACCTAGAATTATAATTTGTGTCCCTTCTGGAGTTACTGAGGTAGAAAAAAGAGCTGTAATTGATGCCGCTCTTCAAGCAGGAGCTAGAAGTGCTTTTTTAATTGAAGAGCCGATGGCAGCAGCAATTGGAGCTGGACTACCTATTCATGAACCTACCGGGAATATGATTGTAGATATTGGTGGGGGAACTACAGAAGTTGCTGTTATCTCTTTAGGCGGTATTGTTACCAGCACTTCAATTAGAATTGGTGGAGATGAAATGGATGAAGCCATTACACAATACATCAAAAAGAACTATAATTTAATGATTGGAGAAAGAACTGCAGAACAGATTAAAATAGATATTGGTACAGCTACAGGGGATAATGGTGATTTAACTAAAGAAATAAAAGGTAGAGACTTAGTAAATGGCTTACCTAAAACAATTACAATTAGTTCTAATGAAATAAAAGAAGCATTAAAAGAACCTGTAAATAGCATTTTAGATGCTGTAAAAAGAACATTGGAAAAAACCCCACCTGAATTAGCCTCTGATGTAATGGGGAGAGGTATTATACTTACCGGTGGAGGAGCTTTATTACACGGAATAGATGATTTATTGATTGAGGCGACACAAATGCCTGTATATTTAGCTGAAGATCCACTAGATTGCGTAGTAATTGGTACTGGAATTGCTTTAGAAGAATTAGATAAAATCAAGGATTTATTAATAACCCCAAAAAAATTATCATAGGGGGAATATAAATTGAATAATAAAGGTAAACTAGTATTAATAGCGGTTATCTTAATTTTAGTTATTACAGTGGCTTCTCTTTATTTTTTCAATATTAACATTTCGTATTTTCAATATATAGAAAAAGGTATATATAATTTATTAAGTCCTGTAATTAACTATTTTACTTATATTTATGATAGTACAGTGTCTTATTGGGTGGGCGTATTGAATGTGGATGAAGTGATGGAAAAAAACAAAAAATTAGAAAAAGAAGTTTCTTACCTAAAAATTGAAAATATGATTTTAAAAAGTTATCAAAGGGAAAATGAGAGATTAAGAGAGTTATTATCTTTTAAAGAACATGTACCTTTTGATACTTTGGGAGCCTCGGTAATTGGATTTAGTCCTTCATTATGGGAAAATAAAATAATAATTAATAGAGGTTCAAATGATGGAATTAGAAAAAAGATGCCCGTAATTAGTTATAATGGATCCTTAGTTGGAAAAGTTGATTATGTCGGTTCAAGTACGTCACAAGTATCATTAATATATGATCCAGAATTTACTGTTGGGGGAATAGTTCAAAGAAATGATTCAAGGACAATCGGTATTGTTAAGGGTCAACTAAATAATGATAAAATAAATATTATGGATAAAATATCCTGGGACTCAAATATAAAAGAAGATGATATTGTTATAACATCTGGATTTTCCAATAACTATCCCAAAGGTTTACCTATTGGAAAAGTGGTTAGTGTAAGCCCAGATAATTATGGCTTATCACAGAAAGCAGAATTAGAATTGTTTAGTTCTATTAAGACTACAGAAGAAGTTTTAATAATTACAAACTTTTAGGAGGATTTTTTTGAACCGTAATGTAATATATTTATTAATTTTAATAATAGGATTGATCCTGCAGGTTACATTATTTTCTTTTTATACTCCATGGGGAATTAAACCTGATTTGATATTGGTTCTTATTATAGTTATTGCTATTTTGGAAGGACCAAAAACAGGTTTAATGTTTGGAGTTATAGGGGGATTACTGCAGGATGTTTTTCTAGGAGATTTTATTTCTGTAAATACTATCATAAAAGCACCATTTGCTTATATTACTGGATCTGTAGAAGGACATTTTTATAAAGGTAATTTTTTATTAGCTCCTTTTATAACATTTGTTGCTTCAAATATATATTATTTATTAACTATAATATTATCTGAAGAATTAATATTTAATGTCAATTATTGGCAGACTTTTAAGAATATAATGTTTCCAAGTTCAGTCTATAATTCAATATTAGCTTTAATTATTTATATTGTTTTCTATCGATTATTTAACTATGGTGAGGATTATTATGGAAGATAGATTGAAAATTTTAAAAATAATTGTTGTAATTATTTGCGTATTCTTAATTGGCAGAGCTTTTCAACTACAAATAATTGATGGTGAATATTATTATGATTTATCTGAAGGTAATCGTACATCATTTAGACCAATAACTGCTCCTAGAGGTAAAATCATTGATAATGATGGTAATATCTTAGTGAGTAATAAATTATCTCATAATTTATACTTATTACCAAATGAGTTACATCCGAATATTGAAATAGATAACCTGATTAAAGAGGTTGCTAATTTAACTTCTTTAGAATATGAAACATTATTAGAAAACTATAATTTTAGTAAAAAAAACTTAAATAATCAAAATTCTCTCATTTTAAAAAGAAATATAAATAAAGAAGACATGGTCATTTTATTAGAAAATGAAGAAGAATTACCTGGAATACTTGTAAAGGAATCTTCAGTTAGAGACTATGTTTATGATGATATAGCAGCTCATTTAATTGGTTATATAGGAGAAATAAGTAAAGAAGAATTAAGAAGTTATTCTACTCAGGGAATAAATTCTTATAATGTACAGGATATGATAGGAAAATCAGGTTTAGAAAAAGAATATGAAGCTTATTTAAAAGGTATTGATGGAGTACGTCAAATAGAAGTGAATAATTTAGGTGAAATGGTAAAGGAACTTGGTACAAAACCACCTGTATCGGGGAATAATATATTTTTGAATATTAACTTATCTTTTCAAAGAAAGGTAGAAGAAATTCTTGAAGTACACATTAAAAGATTAATAAAGGAAGCTGAGAACGATCCTGAAAGGTATAAACCCACAGGTGGATCTGCAGTTGTAATTAACCCTAATAACGGTAAAGTAATAGCAATGGCAAGTTTTCCAGACTTTAATCTTAATAAATTCTCACAGGGTATAAGTGCTAAAGAATATCAAATTTTATCTAATGATCCTATGAATCCCATGTTAAATCGAAATATAATGGTGTCTGTTCCACCAGGATCTTTGTTTAAATTAATAACAGGTGCAGCATCTATTAGAAATTTGGATATTAATGCTGATACAGAGTTTGTAGATGAAAATGGACTATTTTATATACCAGGTTGGTCAAGACCTTTTAGAAACTGGCATCCCGGCGGAGAAGGAAGACTTGATTTCACAAAAGCCATTGCAAGGTCTAATAATATAGTATTTTATCAGTTGGGTTATGATTTATATAAAAATTTTGGAGGAAAGAAATTAATTTCTACAGCAAAAGCATTTGGTTTAGGAGAAAAAACCCAAATTGATTTACCTGAAGAAAAAAGTGGTGCTTTACCTTTTGAAGTTGACGATGAAATAGAGGGCAATTGGTATCCAGGAGATTCAGTCAATTTATCAATTGGGCAGGGAGGACTTTTAACAACACCAATTCAATTAGTTAATTATATATCAGCAGTTGCGAATAAAGGAACTCTTTATCAGCCATATATAGTTGACATGATAATGAATCCTGAAGGGGATATAGTTTATGATCAAAAGTCAAAAATATTAAAAGAATTAGAGTATGAAAAAAGAGTCTTTGAAATTCTCCAACAAGGTATGAAAGAAGTAACTATGAGTTCATATGGTACTGCTAGAAGTACATTTTTAGACTTTCCTGTAGAAGTAGCAGGTAAAACAGGTACTGCACAGACAAGTAGAGAAAATATAAGTCATGGATGGTTTGGTGGATATGCACCAGTAGAAGATCCTGAAATTGCTGTATTAGTATTTTTAGAAAATGGTAGTTCAAGTAGTTATACCTTACCAATTGCTGGAGATATAATAAAAGAATATTTCGGTTATGGAACTAACGATAATAATGAATTAGAAGATAATGAAGAAACTGCAAAAAATATAATTGAAGATAAAAACAGTCTTTTAGATTATATTAGTGGAGTGTTTTCTTCTGAATAGAAAGGAAATAATTAATTATTAGTTAATTTATAATAATAAGAAAGGTTAGGTTTTTTATAATGAAATCACCTATAACATTTAAAGTTGCAAAAGATGGGATTGTTTTAACATTAAATCCTGAATCTAAATTTAGAGATATACTTAACGCTTTAAAGGATCATGTACAGACAGCAACTAATTTTTATGCTGGAGCAGATTTATTCATTAATATATCAGAAAATAGTTTTAAAATAGATCAATTAAATGAAATTGTTAATGTAGCAAGGGGTTACAAGGATGTAAAAAATGTAATCTTTACATCGGATATGATTAAAAAGGAAACTATCGAAGTGGCTGATGATGGAGATACTGCTTTAATAAATAGAACTTTAAGATCAGGTCAAAAAGTAAAAAGATCTGGCAATGTAGTTATTATAGGCGATATTAATCCTGGTGCTGAAGTCATAGCTGGTGGTAACATTATTGTATTTGGTAAAATAAGAGGAGTTGTTCATGCAGGGATGAAGGGATCTAATGATGCTTCTGTAATAGCACTTAGATTAGAGCCTACTCAGTTAAGAATATCTAAAAAGATTGCAAGACCTCCTGAAGGTGCTGCTAAAAGTAATGAAATAAAACCGGAAAGAGCATTTATTCAGGATGGACAAATTATGGTAGAAAAATTTAAAATATAAATTTACATAAAAATGGAGGGAATAAATTGGCAGGAAAAGCATTAGTAATTACTTCGGGAAAAGGTGGAGTTGGCAAAACAACTACAGTTGCAAATATAGGTACTGCATTAGCTATGATGGATTATAAAGTCTGTCTTATTGATGCAGATATCGGTTTAAGAAATTTGGATGTAGTTATGGGTTTAGAAAATAGAATTGTATATGACATAGTTGATGTGGTTGAAGACAATTGTAGATTAGAACAGGCATTAATTAGAGATAAAAGACATAAAAACTTATTTTTATTACCAGCAGCTCAAACTAGAGATAAAACAGCTGTTCAACCTGCAGAAATGAAAATTCTAGTTGATGACTTAAAAAAGGAAATGGATTTTATAATAATTGATTCACCTGCAGGTATAGAACAAGGTTTTAAAAACGCGATAGCTGGTGCAGACTCGGCTTTAATAGTAACTACGCCGGAAGTATCTGCAGTTAGAGATGCTGACCGTATTATTGGTTTATTAGAGGCTGAAGGATTAAAAAATCCTGAGGTTATAATTAACAGGATAAATCCTGAAATGGTTAATAGAGGAGACATGATGAGTATTGAAGATATTATTGAAATACTTGCTGTTAAATTAAAGGGGATTGTACCTGAAGATAATATAATTATTGTTTCTTCAAACAAAGGTGAACCAGTTGTATTAAAAGAAAACCCAAAAGCTGGTTTGGCATTTAGAAATATTGCAAAAAGAATTACTGGTGAAGAGGTTAATTTCATTGATATAAAAGAAGACACATTTTTTACAAAAGTCAAAAAAATATTTAACTTTTCGTAATATAAGGGGGTAATTACAATCGGATTATTAGAATTTTTAGGATTCAAAAAGAAAAAGAAAAAAAATGAAGCAAGTAAAAATGTTGCAAAAGAAAGATTACAGTTTATTCTTGTACAGGACAGAATAAAGTTATCACCATCAGAAATGGAATCTTTGAAAAAGGATTTATTGAAAGTAATGAAAAAATATGTTGATGTTGATGATAGAGAAATTGAAATGGAAATTAACCGTGAAGACCAGATGATGGCTATGGTTGCTAATTTCCCACTCACGAGGAAAAAGCAATAAAGGAAGTATGATATGTATCTAAACAAAAAACTTTTTAGAAATTTAAATCTTTATATTCCTATAACGATTTTGTTATTGATTGTAATAGGTTTCTTTGCCATTAGTAGTGCTGTTGAAATCAATAGGGTTGATTCGATGGGGTCTACATATTTAAAAACACAAATCATTGCTACAATTTTGGGTATTATGATAGCTTTATTCATACAGTTTTTTGATTATCGAATATTTAAAGAATACTATCAACTGATATTTGGTTCAACAGTTATAATTCTTATAATGACACATATGTTTGGAACGAATTTAAGTGGTGGAAGAAGATCGATAGATTTGGGCTTTATTAATTTTCAACCATCTGAGGTAACTAAAATTGTTTTAATATTAGTGTTAGCTACAATATTAGATCAAAATAAAGAATTTGATAATTTAAAAGATTTAACTTTACCATTTATATATTTTCTAATTCCATTTACACTAATTATTTTAGAAAATGATTTGGGAACGGCATTAGTGCTTTTGGTTATCTTTATTATCATGTTATTTGTAGCTGGTGCAAACAGAAAGTTTTTATATGTTTTTTTTGGTGGTGGATTTTTATTTGTAATTTCAATTATATTTTCACATTTAATTTTTAACACACCTTTACCTTTTTTGAAAGAATATCAACTTAACAGACTAATTGCGTTTATTAATCCTAATATTGATCCACAAGGTATTGGATATAATATTATACAATCGAAAATAGCATTAGGTTCTGGACAATTAATGGGGAAAGGTTTATTTGGTGGGACCCAAAATCAACTTAACTTCTTACCTGAAAAGCATACAGACTTTATTTTTTCAGTAATTGGTGAAGAATTTGGCTTTATTGGTGTAATTGTTGTAATTGCATTGTTTATATTATTAATTTGGCAGTTATTTAATATTGCAATTCAGGCTAAAGATAATTATGGTAGATTAGTTGTTAGTGGTATAATAGCAATGTTTTTCTTTCATATTGTTGAAAATATCGGTATGACAATGGGTGTAATGCCTATTACTGGGATACCTCTTCCATTTATTAGTTATGGAGGTACTTCTATGGTTACATCTATAATTGCAATAGGGATAGCATTAAATATAAATATTAGAAAAAAGAAATTACATTTTTAATAAATACTGTTTTTTGAGGTGTAGTATATGAATGTTAGAGATAAAATTTATGATAAATTAATAGAGATATCTAATCCTGAAAGATATATTGGAAATGAATATAATATAATTAAAAAAAACTGGGAAGACAATAAAATAAAAGTTTTAACTGCTTTTCCAGATGTGTATGAAATTGGAATGTCACACCTAGGTTTAAAAATAATCTATCATCTATTAAATAAAGAAGATAATATAATATGTGAGAGAACTTATTCTCCCTGGCCTGATTTAGAAAAATTACTTAGAAATGAGAAACTTCCTATTTTTTCTTTAGAATCAGGAAAAAGTGTTGATGAGTTTGATATTTTAGCATTTACTCTTCAGTATGAAATGAGTTATACAAATATCTTAACAATTATGGATTTAGCTAATATATCCTTTTATAGCAAAGATCGAAAAGAAGGTGATCCTTTAGTAATCGGAGGAGGTTCAATAGTAAGTAATATTGAGCCTGTAGCATTATTTTTTGATCTTATATTTATTGGTGAAGCAGAAAATCATATTGTTGATATAATAAATAAATATGATAAGTACAAAAAAGAGGGACTATCCAAAACAGAAATTTTATCAAAATTATCTAAAATACCTGGTGTATATGTACCTTCTTTATTTGATGTTGAATATACAGATGAAGGTTCTATAAAAAGTATCAATTCTAATAAAAATGTTAAATCTAAGGTGCAAAGACAGCTTGTTTCTAATTTGGATGAAGCTTTTTATCCAGAAGACTTTCTTGTTCCATATATTGATATAGTACATGATAGAGCAACTATTGAAGTTTCTAGAGGATGTACAAAAGGTTGTAGGTTTTGTTCAGCAGGTATAACTTATCGTCCGGTTCGTGAAAGAAAAAAAGAGACTCTTTTAAAACAAATAGATAATATTTTAGAAAGTACAGGCTATGATGAAATATCACTTACTTCTTTAAGTACGGTGGATCATACTGAAATAAAAGATTTAGTTCAAGAACTAACTGCAAAATATGAAAAAGACAATGTAAGTGTTTCATTATCTTCTTTAAGGATTGATAAGTTTTCTGTGGAACTGGCTAAAGAAGTACAGAAGGTTAGAAAAACTGGTTTAACATTTGCTCCTGAAGCTGGTACTGAAAGATTAAGAAGGGTAATCAACAAGGGAGTTTCTGAAGAAAATCTATATGAAGCTTGTAAAGCTGCATTTAACGAAGGTTGGTCAACAGTTAAATTATATTTCATGATTGGTTTACCCACTGAAAAACAAGAAGATTTAAAAGGTATTGTTGATATGGTAAACAATGTATTAGAAATAGGTAAAGATATTCGAAAAGATAATAAAAAATCTATGAGACCTATTAGAATAAATGTAAGTATTTCTACCTTTATTCCTAAGGCATCAACTCCTTTTCAATGGGAACCAATGGTAGATAAAGTTGATTTAAAAAATAAAATTAATTTTCTGAGAAGTAAATTAAATAAAAAGGGTATAAACTTTAGCTGGAATGATGAAAACTTATCTTTACTTGAAAGTGTTTTTTCAAGAGGAGATAGGAGATTATCGGATGTTTTAATTACTGCCTGGGAAAAAGGAGCAAGGTTTGATGGTTGGGGAGACTTTTTTGATATAAATATTTGGTTAGAAGCTTTTAAAGAAAACAAGATAGATCCAGATTTTTATTTAAGAAGAAGAGATAAAGATGAGATATTACCTTGGGATCATATTGATTTAGGTTTAAATCCAAAATTTTTACAAAATGAATATGAAAAAGCTTTAAAAGATGAGAACACTTCTGACTGTAGATTTGCTAGTTGTAAAGGTTGTAATATTTGTATAAATTTAGATGTGGATTTAGATATCATAGGGAATGATTATAATGTTTATAAGAGCTGAATATGAAAAAGAGGATGAGCTTAAGTATATATCGCATTTGGAGCTTATGAATACATTTAGAAGAACTTTTAGGCGAGCAAAGTTACCAGTGAAGTATTCACAGGGATATAATCCACATATAATATTTTCTATGTCTCAACCTCTCCCAGTTGGAATGGTTGGTTTTCAGGAGTATTTTGACTTAGAATTAAATGAAAAGTTATCATTAGATTTAATAAAAAAAGTTGTAAATGAAAAACTTCCAATAGGATTAAAAATAAAAGAAATTGTTGAGATAAATGATAAAGAAAAATCACTTCAAGCAATTGTTAATACAGCTATTTATCAATATGAAATGGAATTTAAAAATAATAATTCAGATAAAAATAAGATATTAAAAAATTTTCTTGATAATAAAAAAATTGAAATTACTCGTTTTAGAAGAAATAAAGATGATAGAAAAATAGATTTAGCTCCTATGATTTATGAGGGAAAGATTATTGATGAAGGTATTTGGCAGTTTACGATAAGCACAGGTAGCAGTGGTAATGTTAGACCACAAGAAGTGCTTAGAGCATTAAATATTGAAACAGAGGGCTTGATAAAAAAAATACCTTTGGTTAAAATTAAAAGGAAAGGTCTTTTTGTTAGGAAAAATAAAAAGCTTTACAAACCTATTAAATCGGAAGTGTTAAAAAAAGAGGTGAGTGAGAATTGAGTAGACAGATAATTATTAATTCTTGTATAAGGGAAAAAAGAGCAGCAATAAAAGAAAATAATAATTTGATTGATCTTATGTTTGAAAGAGATACATATGACCAAATTGTATATAATGTATATAAAGGTCGAGTTAAAGATGTATTACCTGGTATGCAGGCAGCTTTTGTTGATATTGGTTTAGAGAAGAATGCATTTTTACATATCAGTGATGTATATCCCTTATTGAATAAGGAACAAGAAAAAAAGTGGAGGAAGAATAATCTTTCAATTAAAGAAGTAATTCAACCAGGACAAAAAATAATGGTACAAGTAGTTAAGGAGCCAATAGGTACAAAAGGTGCAAAAGTAACATGTAAAGTAACTCTACCTGGTAGATATTTGGTATTAATGCCATTTGAAAACAGAACAGGAATATCAAGAAGAATTAATGATAATAAAGAAAGAAATAGATTAAAAGATATAGCTGAAGAATTAATTGGTGATGATTATGGATTAATTGTTAGAACCAATACTGAAGGCAAAGATAGAGAAATAATAGAAAATGATTTTAATTTCTTATTACATTTATGGAAAACTATTTGGGGAGATTACAAAAAAGCTAAAACACCTGATTTAATCTATAAAGATGCTGAATTAACAAAACAAATAGTCAGAGATTATTTAAGCCCAGAAGTTAGTAAAATTGTAATTGATGATGAAAAAGAGTATGAGAAGCTAAATCAACTTGCTGAAAAAAGTGTGCCAGGTTCACATAATAAAATTCATTTATATGAAAGAAAAACTCCAATATTTGAGACTTATCAAATAGAGAGTGAAATAAAAAAGCTTTGGAAACGTAAGGTTTGGTTAGAATCAGGCGGGTATGTCATAATTGATAATACTGAAGCATTAGTTTCAATTGATGTTAATACTGGTAAATATACCGGTAAGAAAAATTTGCAAGATACAGTTTTTAGAACAAATCTTGAAGCAGCAATAGAAATTGCTAGGCAGTTAAGATTAAGAGATATAGGTGGTATAATTATAATTGATTTCATTGATATGTCAATTGAGCAAAACAAAGAAGAAGTTTTGAGGGTATTACAAGAAGAACTTGCAAAAGATAGAACTAAAACTGCACTTTTAGGTTTAACAAAACTAGGGTTAGTTGAGATTACCAGAAAAAAGGTAAGAGAAGAGCTTGGTGAACTTTACCAAAAAGACTGTCCTTACTGTAATGGAACTGGATTGGTAATGTCTGAAACTACAATGGCAATGAATATTATTAGGGAACTTAAAAGCTTATCTAATGAAGAAAATGTTGAAGCAATATTAATTGAACTTCATCCAGATGTGGCAGCTGTTTTAATTGGAGCTGGAGGAGATAAGTTATCTGAATTAGAAAAATATCTTAATATGGATATTTATATTAGAGGAAATAATGAATATCATATAGAAAGCTATGAAATTATAAGTAAGGGTAGTAAAAAGGATTTAAAAAGGATGGCTTTACCGGTTGATGAAGGTGAAAATTATAATGTATATATTGAAGATAATCATCTGCATAATGAAGATGATGGAATCGCAAGATTTAAAGGTTATATCATTATAGTAAAAGATGGCGGGAAATTAAAAGAAAGAAATGTCGATGTCAAAATCAAAGAAGTTCACCGCACATTTGCAAAAGCAGAATTAGTTTAAACATACTTGAACTAATTGCTTTGTATCCTTGACTATAAGCTTAAACTATGCTAAAATAAACTGTCGGTAAAATGTGTACCTATAAGATGGTACTCTACCAAAACCGCACGAGATGGGTTTGAAATGTCAATTCATATTGGCTACCTAATTTTCGGCGAGTCTGAGGTAAGGGAGGTGTATGTAGCAATGTATGCAATAATTAAAACCGGAGGAAAGCAGTATAAAGTTAAAGAAGGTCAAATGATCAAGGTAGAAAAACTGGATGTTGAAAAAGGTGAAGAAGTTAAATTTGAAAAAGTATTACAGTATTCTGATAAAGATGGATACCAGTTTGGCAAACCATATCTTGATGGTGCTGAAGTTTCCGGAAAAGTTATAGAACAAGATAAAAATAAAAAAGTGGTTGTTTTGAAATATAAACCAAAGAGACGTTATTATAAAAAGACTGGTCATCGCCAGCCTTATACAAAAGTTTTAATTGAAAATATTAATGTTTAATTTTTTATACAGAAAAATTCAACATACTGAAAGGGGGGAGTTTAATGTCTCAGAAGAAAGGTGTTGGAAGTTCTAAGAATGGTCGCGATAGTCAATCGAAACGACTTGGAGTAAAAGAATTTGACGGTGAATTTGTTCCTGCAGGTAGTATTTTAGTTCGTCAGAGGGGAACTAAATTCAAACCTGGTTTGAATGTGGGGAGAGGTAAAGATGATACCCTCTTTTCAAAAGTAGATGGATTTGTTAAATTTGAAAGAAAAGGTAAAAAATCTCGTCAGATAAGTGTTTATACAGAAGATCAGGTGGAAGCCTTAATAAGTTAATTAACTTTAAAGAAAATCCCTCAGTACAAAATGTGCTGAGGGTTTTATTGTCTTAAAAAATGGGGTAGGTGTTACAAAATGTTTGTAGATGAAGTAATATTTAAAGTAAAGAGCGGTGATGGAGGTAATGGTGTTGTAAGTTTTAGAAGAGAAAAATATGAAGCTATGGGAGGTCCCGATGGTGGAGATGGTGGTCATGGTGGGAATATTATATTAGTTGTTGATGAAGGCCTAAATACCTTATCTGATTTTAAATACAATAATTTCTATAAAGCTCCAAGGGGTACACATGGAAAAGGTAAAAATCAACGCGGGAAAGATGGAAAAGATCTGTATTTAAAAGTGCCTCCTGGTACACTAGTTTATGATGACGATACTGATCAACTATTAGCTGATTTAAAAGAAGAGGCTCAAGAATATATATTGGCTAAAGGTGGAAAAGGTGGAAGAGGTAATGCTAGATTTAAAAAATCTACTAGAAAGGCACCAAAGTTTGCTGAAAATGGTGAAAAAGGAGAAACAATAAAGGTAAGATTGGAGCTGCAACTGCTTGCCGATGTAGGTCTTGTTGGTTATCCAAATGTAGGTAAATCTACTTTAATTTCTAAAGTATCTGCAGCAAAACCAGAAATTGCTTCTTATCATTTTACTACACTTGAACCAAATTTGGGTGTTGTATCATATGGTGAATATAGCTCCTATGTGATGGCAGATATCCCAGGCTTAATAGAGGGAGCTCATAAGGGAGTAGGACTTGGTTATGCATTTTTAAAACATCTAGAACGTACAAGATTATTAATCCATGTTATTGATGTATCAGGTATTGAAGGAAGAAATCCAATAAAAGACTTTGAAACTATAAATATGGAATTAAAAAATTATGATACTGAATTATATAATCTACCTCAAATCGTTGCATTAAATAAAATTGACTTAAAAGAAGCAAGAGATAACTTAACTGAAGTAAAAGAAGAGATTGAAAACAGAGGATATAAAGTGTTTGCAATTTCTGCTGCAACCGGTGAAGGAGTAGATGAATTAAAGTATTATACTGGACAAAAATTAGAAGAAACTCCTAAAAAAGATAAGGAAGTTAAGGCTAAAGAAAATGTATTAATTAAACCAGATTTTTCTGAAGAAAAAGAAATAAAAATTAAACAGATATCTGATAACCAATATGAAGTAGTTGGAAAACTAATTGATGAATTAATAGAAAAGACTAATTTTGGTAATGATGCATCAGTTCAGAGATTATTAAGAATTGTAAGACATCATAATATTGATAAATTAATGAAAGAAAAAGGACTAAAAGATGGAGATACAGTAATAATTGGTCCAATCGAATTTGACTATATACAATAAGGGGGGATATATAATGCTTACAGGTAAACAACGTAGTTATCTAAGGAGTGAGGCTAATGGATTAGACCCATATGTACACATTGGTAAAGAGGGTCTAAATGAGTCGGTTTATGAGAAAATAGATGAAGTATTAGATGACCATGAATTAGTTAAAATAAGAGTTTTAGATAATTCATTAGAAGATATAAAAGAAGTTACCAATAAAGTATGTGAAATGACTGGTGCAGAACAAGTTCAAATTATAGGTAATGTTTTTGTAATATATAGAAAAAATAATGAGGAACCTATTTTTCAATTGCCATAAATATTCTATGGAAGGATGACTAACAAATGAAAGTTGGTATATATTCACTATCATCTCCTATTCATGATGAAGATTCAATATCTCAAACTTTAGAACAGTTTTTAAAAGAGCTATCTCATGAGTTAGATATTATAGAAATTGATGAAGAGATTTTGACTTCAAAGAAAAAAGAGAATTATGATTTAATAGCAGTTTTTGTTAAAACAGGTGGTACAGAAAACCTATTTAAAGAAATTTATGGTAAACTAGACGGTACTATTACATTAATAGCAACTTCCTTGCACAATTCCTTAGCGGCTTCAATGGAAATTTTAAGTTGGGTTAATACTCAAGGTAAAAAAGGTAGAATTCTTCAAGGTAAACCTAAAACTATTGCTGAAGATTTAAAAAACTTAATAAAAGTAAAAGAAACTAAAAGTTTACTTAGTAATAGTAAATTGGGTATAATAGGTGAACCTTCAGATTGGTTAATAGATAGTCATATAGATAAAAAATTAGTAAAGCAAAACTGGGGACTTAGTGTAATAGATATTGAAATGACGGAAGTAATCAAAGAATATAAAGACATTGATGATAATCGTGCTAAAAGACTTATTGATGAATTTACTAATAATGCTCTAGATATTAAAGAACCTACTAATGATGATTTAATTAAGGCCTCTAAAGTATATTTTGCATTAAAAAATATTGTTCAAAGAAATAATTTGGATGCGTTAACAATAAGATGTTTTGACCTTGTAACAGAGTTAGAAACTACTGGTTGTCTTGCCTTATCAATGTTAAATAATGAAGGTATTATAGCGGGATGTGAAGGTGATGTACCGGCAACTGTATCTATGATGATCTTAAATTATTTAACCGGAAAAGTTCCATTTATGGCAAATCCGGTATCATTAAATATTAAAAATAATAAAGTGAAGTTTGCCCATTGTACTATAGCTACAAGTTCAGTTGATAATTATATAATAAGATCTCATTTTGAAACTGGAATTGGTGTTGGAATTCAGGGAGAAGTTAAAAAAGGTGATGTTACTGTATTTAAAATTGGTGGAAAAGACTTGAGTCATGTGGCATATAAAAATGGTGAATTAGTAACTAATCTAAACAGTGAATTTGCTTGTAGAACACAAGTTTTAGTTGATTTTAATGATGATGATATAAGTTATTTATTTAAAAATCCAATAGGTAATCATCATATTTTAATAGAAGGTAATTATTATAGTTTAGTTAATCAATTTATTGAAAGTGTTGATTTTAATATATCAAAACATTGGTAGTGGAGGATAATTATGGTCGTAGTAAATATTGATTCAATATCTAAATCATATGGGATTCATGAAGTATTAAAAGATTTCTCTATGTCAATAAATAAGGGAGAGAAGGTTGCATTAATTGGAGCTAATGGTTCAGGCAAAACCACTCTTTTTAAAATTATTAATGGAGATGAAGAGTTCCAACAAGGTAATTTAGCTTTAAAAAATGACATAAGTATTGGTCTATTGGATCAAGAACCCGAATTTGATCTAAATAATAACATTTATCAGGAGTTGCTGACAGTATTTTCTCATCTAAAAGAGTTAGAAAAAAAGTTAAAAAGTTATGAAAAAAAGATCAGTAGTTTTGATAAGGACAATGATAATAAGCAAAAACTAGATGTATTAATGGAAGAATATAGTCAATTAAGTCATAAATTTGAAATAAATGGTGGTTATGAATATAAAAATAAAATAATTCAGGTATCTGCTGGATTAGGATTTGATAAAAAAGATTTAGAAAAGAAAATTTCTTATCTTAGTGGTGGAGAAAAATCAAGGGTTGGTTTAATAAAACTGCTCTTAAAAAACCCTGATATACTATTATTAGATGAACCCACAAATCACCTTGATATATCATCCATTCAGTGGTTAGAAGAATTTCTTGTTAATTATAATGGAGCAGTAATTATCATATCACATGATAGATACTTTTTAGATCAAGTAATAGAAAGAATAGTTGAAATTAATGGTGGTAAAGAGGAAAAATACTATGGAAATTATTCATATTATTTAGAGGAACGAAAAAAAAGATTTGAACAAAGAATGAAAGAATATAAAGACCAACAAAAAAAGATAAAGAAATTAGAAGAATCTATTCATCAACTTAGGGTTTGGGGTCGTTCGAGAGATAGTGAAAAGATGTTTAAAAAAGCTAAGGCTATGGAAAAACGACTTGAAAGAATCGATGAAATAGATAAACCAACTTTACATGGTAAAAAGATGAATTTAAATTTAAAATTTAATCGTCGTAGTGGAGATGAAGTTTTAAAAGTAGAAAATATTTGTAAAAAGTTTGAAGATGATAAGATTCTTAAAAACCTTAATTTAGAATTATATTGGCAGGATAAGGCCGTTATAATTGGTGCTAATGGTTCAGGTAAGTCAACACTATTAGACATCATAAACAGTGATTTGAAAGCTGATGATGGCGAAGTGAAAATCGGCGCAAGTGTTAAAATGGGATATTATCGTCAGGAATTTGATGTATTTGATCCTGAGGATGATTTAGTGACTACTTTGATAAAAGAGTGTGATATGAAAATTAGTGAAGCCAGAGATGCACTGGGAGCTTTTTTATTTAGTGATCAGGAAGTATTTAAAAAGATAAAAAATTTAAGTGGTGGAGAAAAAAGCAGATTAAGACTATTACAGTTAATGAGTGGAGATTATAATTTCTTAATCTTAGATGAACCTACTAATCATTTAGACTTACCATCTAGAGAAGTTTTAGAAGAAGTTTTAAAAGATTATCCAGGGACGATTTTAGTAGTTTCACATGACCGTTATTTTATAAATAAAATAGTGGATTATACATATGAGTTAGAGAATAGAAAACTTACTAAATATTATGGTAACTATGAGTACTATAAAGAAAAGAAAGATGAACTTAAATCTAATAATAATTCAGATAAAAAGAACAAAAAGGAAGAAAACAAAGACAATTATTATTTCAGACAGAAAAAAAGAGAACGTGAAGAAAGAAAACGGAAAAGAAAAAAAGAGAAAATAGAGAATGAGATAGAAGAAAATGAAATATTAAAAAATGAAATAGAGCAAAAAATGACAAAGCCCGAAATAATTGAGGATTATAAAAAGTTAAATGAGTTGAAACAAAAACACCAAGAAATAAAAGAAGAATTAAAAGTTTTGTATAGTAATTGGGAAGAAGTTCTTGATTGAAAAACAATTTTTGATATAATATAGTTTCAAATAATTCACCCCTGTAGCTCAGTGGATAGAGCATCGGCCTCCGGAGCCGAGTGCGCAGGTTCGATTCCTGCTAGGGGTACCAATTTTATGTTAAAAATTACAAAATATACTAATAAAATAGTGTAAATAACAAAGAAAAAGGATTGCATTATGTACTTAAATAAGTTATACTAATCTTAAGAACACGAGATATATTGAGTAGTTTAAATATATATTTGGAACAAAGTAGTTTTGTAGCGAGGATGTTCCCTACTAAAACAACGAAAGGGGGACATTTGCAATGTTTGGTATCTACAAGAAAAAGGTGAACAAAAAGAAGATTAATCATCAATTCAACAGAAATAGCTATAGAGATCAAGTTATAGATGATCTGTTGAAAAATAATGGCTTTTATTTTCTCTAGACAAAAAGTATTTAAGGAACTGTCGAGTTTAATACTCGACAGTTTTTTTATTCTATTTAAATTTAAAATAATCAAACAGGTGTTTTGTATTTTTTCTAGAAATAAAGATATATAATGGATATTTATGGAGGTTAGATTATGTCACTGATGCAAGGTGTTGAATTTTCTCATTGGATTATTGATAATTATCTAGAGAATAATAAAGTTTTAGTAGACGCAACATGTGGAAATGGTTATGATACTTTATTTTTATCAAATAAATTAGACCCAAATGGAAAAATGTATGCTTTTGATATTCAAGAAAGTGCAATTGAAAATACTAAAGTTAAATTAAAAGATAAATCTCTAAATATTGAATATATTAATGATGGGCATGAAAAAATTGATAAATACATAAATGAAAAAATCAACTGTATAATATATAATTTGGGTTATCTTCCTGGTTCTAGTAAAGATATAATTACTAAAAAGGATACGACAATTAAATCATTACAAAAAACATTAAAATTATTAGCTAATAATGGACTTATTGTTTTGGTTATTTATTCAGAACATGAGGGTGGAATAACTGAAAAAGATGCAGTATTAGATTTTACCTCTAATTTGGACCATAAGAAATATAACGTTTTACACTATCATTTTATAAATCAAAAAATGAATCCGTCAGAAGTAGTTGTGATAAATAAAAGGGGAGAAGAAGATGAAACCAACAGTTAAATTTATACATACTGCCGATTTACATTTGGGCAGTAGAATAATGATTAATTTAAATAATTCTGATATAGATGAAAATATATATAATGCTGTATATAATTCTTTTAAGAAAATAATTGATACAGCAATCGATTATTCAGTTGATTTTGTAATTATTTCAGGTGATATATTTGATAACGAGTCGCGTTCAGTAAAAGCTACTCGTTTTTTTATTAATCAATGTAATAGATTAGAAAAGGAGAATATAGATGTATATTTAATTAATGGGAACCATGATCCATATAAAAACAATGGGGAATTATTTGAATTACCTACAAATGTGTATATTTGTGACACTGAAGGAGTAAGTACATTTAATGTATATAAAAACGAAAAATTAATTGCAAGAGTATTAGGTCAGTCTTACAGAAGTTCATCAGAGAATAGAAAGATGTATAAATATTATACAACAAATGATCAAAGTGTATATAATATTGGAATTTTACATACACAGTTAGATCCCCAAAATGATAATTATGTTCCAATTTCAAAAAATGAATTATTAAGTAATGATAATATTGATTATTGGGCATTAGGTCATATACATGATAATAAGATTATTAATGATAAAGAGCCGTTTATTGTATATCCTGGAAATCCTCAGGGAAGAGATATTGGGGAAACTGGTAAAAAAGGTTTTTATTTAATACATTTAGATTCAACTGAAACAAAATTACAATTTATTGAGACCTCAGATTATGAATATAAAAGAATTAAGATTGACTTATCGGGTATTAAAGAATCAAATTTAACCGAATTTAATAATTATATAGCAGATGAATTAGAAAGCTTTTATAAAAAAGCATCAAAAAATATTAAAGGATATATTCTAAGAGTTATACTAGTTGGAAGAACAAAAGTTTATGAGCTTTTACAAGAACAAGAAAATGATATTTTAGAGGATGCTTTAGAAAATTTAAGAACTAAGTTTAGTAAAAAGACTCCATTATTATGGATAAATGAGATAGAAAATAGAACTAATAAAGCTGTAGAAAATATTGAACAATTAATAAAAGAAGACCCATTCATCAATGATTTTATTGATTTTTTAAATAAATTTAAAACTGATCAAAAAAAGAAAAACAAATTAAAGAATAATATGGGAAACATTTGGAATTCTGAAGTTGATAATGAAAATATTGATTCAAAAGAATTTCAAATTGATGAACAAACTTTTCAAGAGTTATTATTGCAGGTTAAAAAAGATATAATTAATGAATTTATTGAAAGAAGGGAAATTTAATGTTATACAAGGATATATACTTAAATGATTTTGGTATTTTTAATAATTCAAAAATAGAAAATTTAAATCCTTCTTTTAATATTATAGGTGGAGGTAATAGAGCAGGTAAAACAACCTTTCTTAAGGCTCTAAGATATATGGGTTTTGGCATACCTAATTCAAATTATATTCCCCCTGCTAGATCTTCATATAATTTAGAAGCAACTTTATTAGATAATGGAGATAAATATAATTTATTAATCAATGGTTATGCAAAACCTAAGATAGATAAATTAAATTCTAATACAAAAGATATTGGAAACATTTTTGGAGATATTGATCAGTTTACATATAATCAGTTATTTACGATAACGTTAAAAGAACTAAAAAAGATTCCAGATGGTGTCAGTGATAAGGACAAATTAATGTCAATATTAATGGGAGCAGGACTTAAGGAATATACGTTGATACCAAAATTAAGAGAAGATTATCTATCTAAAGCCTCAGATATTGGAGGAAAATACGGCAAAATAAATGTTGGTATGTTTAAAAGCTATAATAAGGCAATTAATGAGGGATTAAAGCAAAAAAAAGAGGCAAAATTGCAAGTTGAAGAGTATTATAAATCAAAAAATATATTAGAAAATACGAATGAAGAAATAAAACAACTTGATCAAGAAAAAGCAAATTTAAATAAAGAAAAAATTAAGTTAGATTTATTAAATAGTAATTATGAAAAAATTGATGATCTAAAATTATTACAAAATGAAATAAAAAGCAATAGATTCGATGAAATAAAAGAAAATGAAGTTACATTCTATTCTGATATGACTGAAGATCTTTTTAATAAGTTTAAAAAAATAAGTGGTGAAATTAAAAAGAGTAAAGACGAATTTAAAGCGCAGACAGGTACTAATTATTGCAAAGAATTAGAAGAAAGTATTATCAAACATGAAAATACAATTGATAAATACTATAATCAGGTTTCCGGAATTAAAGAAAAAAAGAAAAATATTGCTGAAAGAAATAAAAATATTAAAAATAAATTTAATGATATAAAAAAAGAAGCTAACAATATTAGTAATAGTTTGTCAAATAATTTAAATTTATTGTTAGATATAACTGTTGAAATTGAATATAAAAATAAGTTAAGACAGTTGGTTAAAAATTATAACAATATAAGTGATAATATAAAATCAATAAGAGAACAAATCAATGATTTAACAAATAAAATAGATGCTAAATCTGAAAGATTAAAAGGATTAAAAGATAATATTAATGATAAAAAGAAAAGTAAAAATTATCTAATTTTTATAGTATTATTTACAGGATTAATTACATGGCTAACTTTTATAAATCCTAGATTTGCAGGGCTATATATAATTGATCTAATAATATCCTATCTTTATTATAATAATAAGAAAATAGAAGATAATAAGTTAATCAATTACAATGAAGTTAATGCTGAGTTAGAGGAATTAAAAACTCAAGTCAATCAATTAGATCAAAAATTAATAGAACAAAATAAAAAAAGAGGAAAAATTGATTTAGAACTGAATAAAATCAAAGAATCCTTATATTTAGATAAAAATATAGATCCCAATTTACTAAAAGATTATTACGAGGACTTGATATCCTTAAGAAGTAGATATAATGAATATCTAGATTTAAAAGAAGAGTATGATAACAAAAAACATGACTTCATAATAGAACTTAATAGCATTTATAAAGATATATCAGACATTGATGATGATATTTTACTGAAGGATGATAGTGAGAATCTCTTTGAAAATATTGATTTACTGATACAAAGTATTAACAAAATATATCATATAAAGAATATGGTTAAAGTTATTAAAAGTAAAACAGATAGTTTAAAAGAAATTAAAAATAATTTACTTGAGCTAGAAGGAATGAAAATAATAAACTTAAAAGAAAAAAACATGCATCAAATTGTAGAACAATATTTAAATTTAGCAGAACTAAATAATAAATTAAATACAAAAATAGATAAGATAAATACAATTAAAAATCAACTTACAAATTTAACTGAACAAATGAAGACAGCTTTTGATATTGAAGAAAAAGTAAACCAAGATGATATTATAAAAACGTTTATAAATTATTTCAATAAGTTTGTTTCTAAAAACCAATTAGAAGAAAAATATTTACAAACAAAAAAAGAATTAGAAAGCATAGAGACTAAAATTGAAGAGAATAAAAGAAAAAGAGAAGAAATCAAATTAAAAATGAATAATATGGCTAGTGAAGAAAAAATAATTCAAGCAGAACAAAAAATAAATAATGCCAGAAGTAATATGAGACCACTTGCTGAAAAATATGCTAAAAATAAAATGTCTTCATATATTTTAAACAGGTTTTGGGAAAAGTTCCTCAAAGAGAAAAAAGATAATTTATTAAATAAAGCAAGTAATATTATGAAAGAAATAACAAATGGTGAATATGAAAAGATTGAACCAAAAGAAAATCTAACTAGCCTTGACTTTAAAATATATAGTAGAGAGGGAGAAGTTATAGATGAGATAAACAATTTAAGTCGCGGAACAATTGAGCAGCTTTATATGGCAATAAGAATTAATAGAATTATGGATATAAACCCTGCTTTACCAGTAATAATTGATGACTCATTAGTTAATTTTGACTCTAAACATCTAAGGAACATATTTGATATAATCAATAATTTAAAAAATAGGAATCAAATTTTCTTTCTGACCTGTCATCCTGAACAAATTGATTATCTAGAAGAGAAAATAGATGATAAGAACTATTATTTATTAGATGAAGGTAGGTTTAACCAGGTAAGTAAAAATAATTTAATTACACATTTAAAATAATAAAAAGAAATTAGGTGAAATCATGGAATTTTTTATAATATTATTTTTAGGAATGGGATTTTATTATTTATATAAAGAAGGAATTATAAATTTAAGTCCTAAAAAAGATGATGAAGAAACAAAAGCCTATGTTTTAAAAGAAGCTAAAAAGAAGTATGAAAATAACGAAATCAGTAAAGATGAATATGAAAAAATTAGAAATGATATTGGTAAATAGATTATATAAGGGGGTTTTTGAATGAAACCAAATATATTATATATCCATTCTCACGATACTGGAAGATATATTGAACCTTATGGTCATTTAATTCCAACACCAAATTTAAAAAAGTTAGCAAAAGAAGGGGTTCTATTTAGAAAAGCCTTTAGTGCAGCACCAACTTGTTCACCGAGTAGGGCAAGTTTGTTGACTGGGCAATATCCACATAATAATAAACAGTTTGGATTAGTAAATAGAGGGTTTGAACTACCTGATACAAGTAAGCATATCGTTAATGTATTGAAAAACAAAGGTTATCTTTCCACATTAATAGGTATGCAGCATATAAGAAGTAACCCAAATTCTATCGGTTATGATAATGTTCTTGATGTTAAAAATAATAATTCTGAATACGTAACTCCAAAGGCATGTAAATTTATTGAAAAAAGTATTGAAGAGCCCTTCTTTTTAAGTATTGGTTTTGAAGAAACACACCGTCCTTTTCACGAGCTTGAAGATGATACAACTATAAATTATACTAATCCACCTACTCCCATACCAGATACTTATCAAACCCGTAAAGATATGGCAGAATATAAACAAAGTGCAAAGCTTTTAGATCAGGGAATAGGGAAAATATTTAAAACATTGAAAGAAAATGATTTATATAATAATACAATTATAATATTTACTACTGACCATGGAATACCTTTTCCTAATATGAAGTGTAATTTATCAGATCATGGTATAGGAGTATCTTTAATAATCAGAGGACCATATGGATTTGAAAAAGAAAAAGTAATTGATTCAATGGTTTCTCAGATAGATATATTCCCAACGTTATGTGAAATTATCGGTATTAAAAAACCTAATTGGCTGCAAGGACAATCCTTTTTATCTTTAATAAAAGGAGATCAAGAAAGTATAAATGAAGAAATATTTGCAGAGGTTAATTACCATACCGCTTATGAACCGATGCGTGCAATTCGTACAAATAAATGGAAGTATATTAGAAGATTTAGAAATCGTAACAAACCTTTTCTAAGCAATACTGATGAGAGTTATTCTAAAGATATACTACTTGAAAATAATTGGGCAGACACATATATTTATAGAGAAGAACTTTATAATTTAATGTTAGATCCTAATGAAGCAGATAATCTAGCTTATGACAAAACAAAAGCTGAAATATTAGAAGAAATGAGAAATAGATTAGATAGATGGATGAAAGAAACTGATGATCCTCTTAAAAATGATACTGTTCCAAGACCTGAAAGTGCATTAGTTAGCAAGGATGAAGATAAAACTGCTAATGACATATGGAATTATATAGATAAACCAGAGGATCGTCATTAATTTTGAAAAGTTAAGGGGAACTATATATGCAAATAAAGCCATTTAATATTATGGTGTTTCCAAATGGACCTAGATGTAATATGGACTGCAAGTACTGTTATTATAAAAGCAAAACCGCTTTATATGACAGTAAAAGTGAAATTAAATTGAGTCATGAATTATTAGAAACTTTTATAAAAGATTATATGAGTATTCATCCAGGAATTAATATCCCATTTATTTGGCAAGGAGGGGAGCCAACTCTTAGAGGTTTAAAATTTTTTAAGGATGCAGTTTCTCTACAAAAGAAGTATCTCCCAAAAGGTAAAAGATTTTTTAACAGCTTCCAGACAAATGGGATCAAACTTAATGAAAATTGGATACAGTTTTTTAAAAAAGAAAACTTTTTAGTAGGACTTAGTCTTGATGGACCAGAAAATATTCATAAACATTATCGTACTGATAAAAATGGGAACACTAACTATAAAAAAATTATTAAAAATTTAAATCTATTACAAAAATACAATGTTGATACTAATATTTTATGTGTTGTAAATAATTCAAATATAAAAAAGCCTATAGAAATATATGACTTTTTTAAAAATTTAAAGGTAGATTATATCCAATTTATACCTTTAGTGGAGTTAAACAAGTCAGGTTATTCTATAAATCCTAATGAATATGCAAAATATTTAATTAAAATATTTGATAAATGGATAAAAGATGATTATGGTGAAATTCATATCCAAATTTTTGAAGAGATATTAAATGCTTGGTTTAATGGAAATACAAATATTTGTTATTTATCTGAAGAATGCGGTAATTCAATGGTATTAGAGCATAATGGTAATCTATATTCATGTGATCATTATGTAAAGGAAAAGAACAAGTTGGGTAATATTAAAAAAACTTCATTACAAACTTTAGTAAGTTCTCCCAAGCAAGAAGAGTTTGGAAAAAGGAAGAGTAAAAATCTTTCTGAAAAATGTCATAAATGCAAATATTATTTTATCTGTCATGGTGGTTGTTTGAAAAATAGACAGCCTAATAATGGTAATATTAATTATCTATGTAAAGGGTATGAAAAGATATTTAAACATACTGAACCTTATATGAAAAAAATTGTTTATGAAATACAAAATAAAAAGTCCACATCAGAAATTAAAATAGAACTTACAAAATATTTTAATGAAATTTAGTAATAAATTCACTAGATTTCAAAATAAATATTTGTTAAGATAAATAAGTAATTAATTTAAAAATTAGGATGATTAGTATGGAAATTATATTAATAGCTATAGCACTTTCATTAGATGCTTCTGGAGTTTCAATGGGGATAGCCTGTGGTACTAAATTGAACTTTAAAAATAAACTGTCTTTAATTCTTTCTTTTGGATTTTTTCAGTTCTTATTAGCATTGACAGGTGCTTTATTAGGTAATTTTATAAATCAAAGTATTATTGAAATAAGTGATATTACAAGTGGAATAATAATATTAATTATTGGTATTATTTTATTTAGAGAGGGATTTAAAAAAGAAGAGGAATGTATTTATAGAAGGTTAACATTTATATCTATTGTTATTTTAGGAATTAGCGTAAGCATTGATGCATTAGGGGTAGGTTTTTCAGTTTTGCATAATGAAATGTTTTTAGAAATGTTATACAAATCAGTAATTATAGGAGTCATAGCTTCTATATTTACTTTCTTGTCTTTAATTATAATTAGGTATTTAAAAAAGATTATTATTATAGAAAAATATGCAGATTTTATTGCAGGAGTTATTTTAATCATTTTTGGTATTAATATGATTTTGTAATTTTTTATAAAGGAGATTTGTTTTAATCAAAGAATATATAGTAAAACCTTATATTATCATCAGGTACTTTCTATATTCAAGAAAGTTTGAAAGAGAATCAGGTTTAAATCCTGAGCGGGTCCGCCACTGTGATGATTAGCATTATCTGTATTACCACTCAATTTATTGGGGAAGGTAGTTAATGTGTTAAATATCTAAGCCAGGAGAACTGCCTGATATTTATTATAGACTTTTTATCTTCGCGACAGGGTAAAAGAATTTTTAATACCCTAACTATGTTTTAAGTTAGATTTTTTATTTTAAAGGGGGGGATTTATTAATGGCGTTAGAATATGTAAAAAAGCGAGACGGTTCAACAGTTGAATTTGATAGATCAAAGATAAAAAAAGCTGTATTGAAAGCAGCAGAAGCAGCTGAAATAGAAAATGAATTAATTGGAGAAGAGATCACTCAAGAAGTAGTATCTTATTTAAAAATATTTTTTAAAGAAGATGGGGTACCTGAAGTTGAACAGATTCAGGATTTAGTTGAAAAAGTTCTGATAGAAAAAGGATATGCTGAAGTAGCAAAAGCATATATATTATATAGAGAGCAACACAAAAAAATAAGAGATACTAAAAAAATGTTTAATGACGCTATAGATGCTATGAACAATTATTTAGGCTTAGAAGATTGGAAAGTTAAAGAGAATAGTAATATGGGTTATTCATTACAGGGATTAAATAATTTTATTTCTTCAGAAGTTACTTCTCAGTATTGGTTACAAGAAATTTATCCAACAGATGCTGGAGAAAAACATATGAATGGAGATTTACATATCCATGACCTGGGTAATTTAAGTGTATATTGTTGTGGATGGGACCTAGAAGATTTTTTGAGAACTGGATTTAGAGGTGTTTCAACAAAAATTGAAAGTTCACCTCCAAAACATTTAAAAACTGCTTTAGGACAAATGGTTAACTTCTTTTTCACTCTACAGGGAGAAGCTGCAGGAGCAATGGCATTTTCTAATTTCGATACATTACTTGCTCCTTTTATAGCTTATGACAATTTAGACTATAAAGAGGTTAAACAGGCTATGCAGGAGTTCTTATTTAATATGAATGTTCCTACAAGGGTTGGATTTCAAACTCCCTTTACAAACATAACTATGGACCTTACAGTACCAGATCACTTTAAAGATCAACCTGTAATCGTGGGTGGAGAAATGAAAGATAGAACTTATAGTGAGTTTCAAAAGGAAATGGATCTAATAAACAAAGCATTTGCAGAAGTAATGATGTCTGGAGACTCAAAAGGTAGAGTCTTTTCATTCCCAATACCAACATATAATATTACAGCTGATTTTAAATGGGAAAATCCAGTTTTAAGTCCTATTTGGGAAATGACAGCTAAATATGGCATACCTTATTTTAGCAACTTTGTAAATTCTGATATGAATCCTGAAGATGCGAGGAGTATGTGTCTTCATCCTGAAGAGATGATGTTAATAAAAGAAGATAATGATATTAAGAAATATACTATTGAAGAGATATTTAAAGAGTATAAGGGAAAGAGAATAGATAATGAATGGTTTGAAACTAATAATAAAATAGAAACACTTTCATTGAACCCAAATAACGGTAAATTTGAATGGGCTAATATAAGCAAATTTTTAAAAACTACTGATAATAAGATTATCAAAATAACTGTTAAAGATGGTAAAACAATGCGGGTATCTGCAAATCATTTAGTTGCTGTTTATTCTGATAATAATATTAAAACAAAAATAGCCAAAAAAATTAATGAAGATGATATCTTACTGGTAACAAAAAATAATGAATTAATGTCCAATGATGAAACAAAAATAAACACCTTCAAAGAATTAATTAAAAATGATGAAAATATTTCTGATTATGCCGTAACTGAAATAGAAAATATTGAAAAAGAAGATTTAAATTATCAACAAGAGTTTTTTGATGTGGAAATAGAAAAAAATCATTATTTTGTTCATTCTGATGGTAATATAACTCACAATTGCTGCAGGCTTAGACTGGATAATCGAGAATTACGCAAAAGAGGTGGAGGCCTTTTTGGAGCAAATCCAATGACAGGTTCAATAGGAGTTGTAACATTAAATATGCCTAGAATAGGTCATATTGCAGACAATAAAGATGATTATATGAACAGAGTATATGAGTTAATGGATATGGCTAAAGAAAGTCTTGAGATTAAAAGAAAAGTATTAGAAAATTTAACTGAACAAGGATTATATCCTTATTCTAAATTTTATTTAAAAGACATTAAAAAGAGATTTGATGAATACTGGAAAAATCATTTTAATACTATAGGCATTAATGGTATGAATGAATCTATGATAAACTTTATGGGAAAAGATATAACTGAAAAAGAAGCTCAAGAATTCACTGTAGAAGTAATGCAATTGATGAAAGATAGAATGCAGGATTATCAAGCTGAAACAAATAATTTATATAATTTAGAAGCAACACCTGCTGAGTCTACTTCTTATAGATTAGCAAGATTAGATAAACAAAGATTTGGAGATAATATTGTTGCTGCAAATGAAGATAGAATTAAAGAAAATGATGCTGAACCATATTATACTAATTCAACTCATCTACCAGTAGGCTATACAGAAGATATTTTTGATGCCTTAGAAATACAGGATGATTTCCAAGTAGAATTTACCGGAGGTACAGTATTTCATGGATTTTTAGGAGAAAGGTTAAATGGAATTGAAAGTACAAAAAAGTTAGTTAAAAGAATCGCTGGAAACTTCAGACTTCCATATTATACAATAACTCCTACTTTCAGTATTTGTCCTGTTCACGGATATTTACCTGGAGAACATAAATACTGTCCTAAATGTGAAGCAGAAGAAAGGGCAAGCGATGACACGTAATAAGATAAAAATATCAGGTCTACAAAAAACATCATTAATTGATTACCCTGATAAAATAGCGACTGTGCTTTTCACTCAAGGATGTAATATGGACTGTCCTTTTTGTCATAATCCTGCTTTGATTTCAGATGAAAACGAAAATGAATATATGAACTTAGAATACTTTTGGCAGTATTTAGAAAAAAGAAAAGATTTAATAGACGGAATTGCCATAACCGGTGGAGAGCCACTAATTCAAGAATCTATTTATGATTTTATTAAAAGCATAAAAAAATATAATTTATTAGTTAAATTAGATACAAATGGCACTAATTTTAAGTTGCTTAAAAAATTAATTGATGAAGATTTAATAAACTATATAGCAATGGATATTAAAGGTCCTATAAAGGAATATGAAAGGTTTTGTGGAATTAAGTTAAATAAGGTATTAGTAGATAATATTGTAAAAAGCAAAGAATATATTTTAAATTCAAAAGTTGATTATGAATTGAGAACAACTGTAGTTCCTGGACTTCATTCCCAAGAGACTATTAGAAAAATTGCAAAGGAACTAAAGGGTGTAAAGAATTATTATATTCAAAACTTTAGATCAGAAAAGGTTAATGATTTAAATTACAATAATAAAAGAACTTTTTCTGAAACAGAACTTAAAGAATTTTTAAAAATTTTTAAAGATAAAGGTATAAATGCAAAAACAAGAAATTAAAAGGAGGAGAGAAAAGTGAGTAAAAAACAAAAATGTGAAGTTTATTCAAGAGTAGTTGGTTATCTTTCTCCAGTATCAGAATGGAATGATGGCAAACAAGAGGAGTTTAAAGATAGAAAAAATTATGATATTAACCAAAAATTAAAGACTTCTTAATATAATAGATAAGGCTCCCTGAGGGGAGCCTTCAGATTGTAGACAAAGCGCATTAGGCAGCAAAGCTTAATGCGCTTAATTTTGATAAATTAATACTAAAATTAAATAGTAAAGATAATCTAGAAAAAACAGGAGATAAAGGACCTAATAGACCTTCTTTTTTCTT
>Ga0306868_1000042_pt1 | contig 118897 bp, 121 predicted proteins | sample AntRauTorckE6832_FD_190411 | JGI IMG/M metagenome (GOLD analysis project Ga0306868, IMG submission 190411) | Saline lake microbial communities from Rauer Islands, Antarctica - Metagenome Torckler E6 #832 (v2) (version 2) | ecosystem: Environmental > Aquatic > Non-marine Saline and Alkaline >... | reverse complement strand
CAGTAAAAAGAGATTCGGAGTTCACGACACACCTCCCTCAGATAAGTTAATACTGAGGGCACTATATATTGTGGCTGAACTTCAGTAAACGGCTGTCATGTTACCCACACAAAATGTAACAGAACCAGAAATAATCGGGTATTATTCGATCAGTTTCTGTAAGGGATAAAAGTACGTCTGTACCACAAAAAAAGGTGCCCGCAGACACCTTGATTTTTATATAGTTAGAAAAAATATGTCAGATTTGCGGCAAAGAGGTACGCGTCACTCTTGTAGGTACCGCGCTGAATCTCGTTATCTACATCACGATCATAAAAATCAACCCACATATACGCAAAATCGAACACAGCTCGCTCCCCTTTGTACCCGAAGCCAAAGGTGTAATTATTCCGATCTGCATCCGGAAGCTCGGGACCAATGGTGTCATTAGGGATGGGGTTGTTATCGCGCGCATAACCCAGGCGCAGATCAAGGGAACCGGTTAATTCGTAATTCATCCCGACCCGATAAGCCCATACGTCATTCCAGTCCTTGCGCATAAGTGAATCAGGCAGAATGGTGGTCTCATCAAAGTAGATATCCAGACTATCGTAGGAACTCCAGCCGAAGCGATCTGCATCAAATTCTACTGTGAGCTTCTCAATCGGCTTTACTGCAATACCGAAACTCCACATATCCGGCAGGGTGATTTCGGTTTTGGCGCCGGTGGAATATATCATTTCAGCATAATCAGCTCTTGCAGAATACACTTTTTGTCCTGCTGTGGTTATCTGGTAGTCTGCATTCCCGTCAAAATCAAGTTCGATTTCACTGCGGTAGGATACCCCGATTGAGAAGCGTTCACTCGGTTTCCACAGCAGGCCGGCGTTGTAGCCCCAGCCGTCCCCGTCGGCTTCCAGTTCCAGTTCACCCAACTGTATTGCCTGCATCCCTGTTGGTGTTTCCTGAGTCGGATCCAATGCTGCAGCATCAACACATGCAGATTTCTCCAGCCATACATCTGCATAGGTGTAGTTAATTCCCACCGCCACAGCAAGGTTCCAAGCATCGATGCGATACGCCACAGTAGGATTGATGTTGATGGGCTTGATCGCGATCTCCTTGATCTCATCGCGGAACGGACTCGTGGTATCCCAGCGCTTCGCCAGTGGGAACAATGAACCAACCCCAATGCCAAAGGCCCAGGGGGAGTCCGCTTTACTGCTGGTCATGTAGAAATTGGGGGGAAAGAAGATATCATCACGCGCTTTGGTATCAACATTTTGTTCTACACCGAGACCTGCTGCTCTATCTCCTAGTTGTGTAGTACCGGAAAACTCGGTCTCTGGCACATTAACCACCGTAACTCCAAGGCTCATGGCAGTGCCTTCGGAAAAAGCGATGCCGGCAGGATTATAGAAGACTGCCGATGGATCATCCGCCTGTGCTACAAAGGCATTAGCCATCCCCATCGCTTTAGCGCCCTGTTCACGAATGTGGAAACCGGCTCCCATGCTTGTAAGCGGCACAAGCATGCAGATAACAACCACCAAGAATATAGTTTTAACCTTCATCCTCTGACCTTCCATGTTAAATATGCTGTGGCAGTAAAATTAAAAACGGGGCTGTTATAGCGTTAATAGAGCGATCGCGCAAGGGAAAACGTTTTATTCTCAAACGCAGATATCTATTTGGTTTTCTTTACCTTATTGGTTGCGTAAAGAGCGGCAAAGATCACCGCGCAGATAAGCACACTCAGAAACACATCTCCGATACTCATATAGTTACTCCTGTAAGTTAAATATCAATAGGTTCGATCCGGATCAGGGAATGTATTAACCCCTGCATCGCGGCCTACACTTTTGTAGATTTTTATGTTGTCCCATGGCTGATCCAGAATTCCATCGTGGATCGCCCAACTTCGCCCGCGCACGGTAAATGCCATCTCCGGTTGGCGAAACGAGGTGGAACCATCCAGTCTGTTGTACAGAACCCCTCCGGGCTGGAATTCGGTATTGATCCAGTGCATTAGTTGCCTGCCGGTGGTGTAATCAAAGCCGTAGTTTTCATAGCGGATCGCATTGCTGTATGACAGTGGTTCCGCCACGATAATATCTACCCCGAGAGAAGCGACAAAGCGTTCAAAACGGCGGAAAAAATTTTTGAAGGTCTTGAGTCCGCGCCTTACCTGATAGGGCGATAGACCTGCACGCATCGCTTTAATCTCTTCATCAATATTGCGCCGTAGAGTGCCGAAAGAGTTCTCGCGTCCGTGTGTATCCTGATCGATGTTGAAGCGTGGTGCCTCCGGGTCGTTGATGAGGCAGAAGGAGAGTTCCACCTGGTTGAAGTGAGTATCCGCGACCTCGACAAAAAACAGACTGTCGATATCGGACGGATCACGCTTGACCGCAAGACGCAGAAGCCCCAATCCTTTTGGTGCAATAATCTCAATCTTATGTGTTACCTGCGGGGACATAAGTGTGTCGCGGTCAAAACCGAAGCGGGTGAAAATAATCTCCGGCACTATACATGCGTATATTGCTTCTTTATCCTCCTGAGGCAATTCATTGATGTCCAGCAGAGAAAACAGTGGAAATCCATGCGGGTCCACGAGGTGCTCTAGAGCAAGATTTTCAGTATCCATAGCGCAGGTCATGCTATTCCTCCGGGACGGATGTGGTACAGAGGGAATATTCTGCGCTCCAGAAAGGCAACATTTTCATCCAGAGCCTTTTGGGCGCGGGCAAAATCGTCCGGATTGGCCAGATGGGGAGGGTCGCGCAGGAGGGTCTGATCAATGCCCGCTCCACGTATAATGGTCTGAAAATCCGGGGGGAGAACATATGGCACTTCTACATCGAGCATAGCTGCCCACAGCATGGTCCAGGCGCGCGCCACATTTATGCTGTCATACCCCCCTCCGCCCACGGCAACCCATGGCAATCCGGTAGCCATAAAACAACGTGCCGCGTACTCCATAAACGCGGTAGTGCCTTCGAGGCGTGTAAGAGGATCGGTTCGCATGAAATCTGCCCCCATCTGAGTTATAAGTAGATCAGGTTTATATGCCTTAATCAGAGGGAGGACTATGCGCTGAAGAGCTTGTTCGAGTATCAGGTCATCTGAGTGCGACACCAGGGGGACATTCACGCTGTAGCCGTAGCCCTGCCCTTCTCCGGATTCCCTGACAAAACCGGAATAGGGATAGAAGTCTTTGCCACACTCGTGAATGGAGATGGTGAGGACCTGATCGGTGGTGTAAAACGCCTGCTGCACCCCATCACCATGATGGGCATCCAGATCGACATATACTATGCGTTTCCCCTCTTCTAAAAGGGGCTTAAGTGCTACTACTACATCGTTAAGGTAACAAAATCCGGACGCACGTGCGGGGAAACCATGATGCCATCCTCCGGCCATACTGAAGGCAGCGCGTCTGCCGTACTGCATAACCTCGCGTACTGCGGTAATGGTACCGCCACACATAAGGGAAATCCACTCGTACAGTCCCTCAAATACCGGATTCTCCATATCTCCAAGGCCGTATTTGAAGTTGGCACAACTGTTGTTGTCACGGCTGTACTGTTCGAGAATATCGAGATAATCACAACGGTGAAATTTGAGTAATTCTTCCCTGGTGGCCGGAACTGCCTCAACCTCTTCTGCCTTGATATGTTGTATGAGACCGCACGCCTGCATAAGATCGTAGGTAAGGCGGTAGCGTTCCACCTTCATGGGATGGAGCGTGCCATAGGAATAGGCATCAAAACGGCGCGTATATATAAGAGCCAAATCCTTGTCCATACAGATCTCTTCTACTGCGTAACGGCATAGATGGTATTGTTCATGTGGGATATTACACACGTTCGCAAGGGTTACACAAGTCCGGAAAAATATATGCCTTGTTGCCACCATTGCCTGCAAAGGTGTATAACCTACAGCGTTCATTTAATTGCGTTATATGATGCAAATAATTTCACACTATAAGGATATTTCTACATGCTTACAGGCAAACAAGTTCGCTATCTACGCAGCCTCGGCCATCACCTGCAACCGATAGTCATGGTTGGGAAAGAGGAAGTAACGGATCAGGTTATCGCTTCGGTTGACGAAGCCCTGCGTACCCATGAACTGATTAAAATAAAAATGCAGGAAGGATGCATTACTCCGCGCTCTGAGGTCGCAGACACTCTGGCTCAGGGCACTGGTGCTGAGATCGCGCAGATACTCGGGCGCACTATCCTGCTGTATCGTGTTTCGGATAAAGAGTTGATAGACCTGCCTAAAGCCAAATAGAAACCGATGCGTATCATCAGTGGCACAGCACGGGGTAAGCAATTGCGCACCTTTAAAACCGATGCTATCCGTCCCACCAGTGATCGGGTTCGCGAAGCGCTGTTCAGTATTCTCTCGAGTAAGATCGGGAATCTTCAGGGGATGAAGGTGCTCGACGTCTGTGCCGGTACCGGAGCGTTAGGGCTTGAAGCCCTGAGTCGGGGCGCAATGCGCAGTGTTTTCATTGACAGCAGCCGTCAGGCCAATGAGATCATGGCGCACAACTGTCGAGCGTGCAATTTTGTAGAACAAGCAGAAATCATAAAGGGGGAATTCAGTTCTACCCTCCCCCGGCTTCAGGGTTGTGCGTTTGAATTGATCTTTATCGATCCACCATACAATAAGAATATGCTCCCTGATATAATTACCCATATGAGCTCCCTCAATCTGCTCGCTTCTGGCGGAATAATCTGCGCGGAAGAGAGTAAAAAAGCACACGTTGACCCCGTTATCGCAGCATACACCTGCATCGACACACGTACCTACGGAGATACGCGCATCTATTTCTTCAGTGCAGATGCAGCATAAAAAGGAGATATGTGTTTAATGAATACTATTGCTGTCTACCCTGGATCATTTGATCCGGTCACAAATGGGCACATTGATATCATATGCCGCGGCTTAAAGGTGTTTGACAATATCATAGTCGGAGTAGCGCAGAATTCTGCCAAAAATAATATGTTCAGCGTGGATGAGCGGGTAGAGATGTTGCGTGAATCGTTGGGAGATAATTCGCGCATCCGCGTAGATATTATAGACGGTCTCCTGATAGACTATGTCAGAAGTCAGGGCTCCAATATAATTATCCGCGGGTTGCGCGCAGTATCCGACTTCGAGTACGAGTTTCAGCTCGCGCAGGTAAACCACACGGTGGAAGAGAATATCGAAACCATGTTCATGATGACTTCGGTGCGTTACGGCTACCTGAGCTCATCCATCGTGAAGGAGATGGGTTCACTGGGTGGGGATATTGAGGATTTTGTCCCTGAGTGTGTTCTGCGGCGCATACGCGAGAAATTCCCCTGCGGGAAATAAGTTACAATCAAAGCAACTGGTAACTGTTCGGTAAGGGTTTGTGACACCTCTTCCAAGGGACACTTTGCGACCTCTCCATGAGTGTCATAAATCTCTACTGGTGAAGGGATCAGAATAGTTAGAGCAGCTGCATAAAACAGTGGGTCTGGGGGATCACGCGGACATCGAGACCATATCCGCTAAGGATATCCTGTTGGCGCAGCAATTTACTCCCCGATATGCTGCAATGCCCGTTAACCGTGCGCGGCTGCAACACTACATCGAGGCTGGATCCAGAGGGAGGAGCGATGTCGACAAGAAGTCCGGCAGCAGTATGGAGCTCCGTGTCGGGAGTCGAATCCCCCACCACCAGCTTTACGCAGCACTGCGCCTGCAGAGCGAGGCGAAGAAAATCGCGGTGTATCTCCCAGGGTGTTACCTCCCCGGTTTGAGATTCAAGCTTGATATCCATTACCACCCAGTCGAGCCAAGGCAACACCTGAAGCAACGCATCTGGTAGAGTACCATTGGTTTCAAGCTGGATAGGCAGGAGCCTGCTCAGGCAGGGAAGCCACTGTTTCAACAATTCTGCATGCAGCAGTGGTTCACCCCCGGTGATAGCAAAAGAGTGATGGGAATACTGGCACGAACTGCGCTTATCCATCAGAGAGCGCACATAGGATATCAGGGTGGCGAGTTTTACCGGATTAGTCCAGGTGGTGAAGGTGCCGCTTCCGGGAACCTTTTCCACGCGGCACTCCTGGCGCGGAGCAAAGGGGGTATCACAATAGTTACACTGGAGGTTGCACCCGGCAAAGCGCACAAACACCTGGCGGCGTCCCAAAAGGGTGCCCTCGCCCTGTATGGAGGAAAACACCTCGATAAGGGGTGCTGCATCTAATTCAGGTGCGTGAGTAACTGGCACAGGCATTATCCGATTCCCACACGTTTACCGAATCAACCACAACCTCATCGTCATCAAAGCTGTTGCACAGCTCTTCAAACAGATAACGTGCGATGTTTTCAGATGATGGACTTTTCTCTTTGAATGGCTCCAGGTCATTGAGATATTTGTGATCCAGAGTATCGAGAACGGCATTGGTTTTAGCTTTCAGAATCTTAAAGTCAAGTCCGAGACCGGACTTGTCCAGATTTTCCGTCGCTACAACCACTTCAACCTTCCAGTTATGTCCATGTAGATTTTCGCAATCTCCCTGATAATTAATCAGGTTATGCGCTGCGGCAAAATGGGTAAATATTTTAAGACGATACACAGTAATTATCCTCTGTTTTCAGGGTTAAAAAGAGTCCTGTTCTGACGGTTGTTGCTCAGGCTCGGGAGCTGATTCACCGGCAACACGATAATCCTCGTCGAACCATTTGCCCAGATCGACATTGCGACAGCGCTCACCACAGAACGGACGCCACGGATTTTCGCTCCATTCGGCATTTTTATCACAAACCGGGCATTTAATCTTCACTCAATCCTCTCCTTGTTATATCCTTTAAGTTTAACCACCAGTCAGCGCTCGTGAGAAAGAGCGTACACTGAATCTGATAACAAATTCATGCTGCAGGAGTTTAATCATTCAATGGCACCTAACCAAACACCCATGACCCTCGATGAAGAACTGCAGGCTGATCGCGAATGTACCCGAACACTGCGTAATTTTCACACCAACTTAATTGAACAGGACACTGATCCAATCGAAGCCGGGAGTCTGGCCCAGGGGGCGGACTACTTTCTGCGGGATTTTATTATAAGCGCCTGCAGATGCAGCATATTCACACCCCATAAAGACTGTGTCAAACAATTTGCCGGAAACTGGTATATTGTCAACAACCTTGAGCCATCTACAGAAGAGCTACAACTGGTACTGCAGGGAGTAGCGGCATTCTATGCATATCTCGCCCAGCGCAACGAGGTGGATACGCAACTCGCAGCGCAGATAATGGATGGCTGTACAGACATTCAATGGTTCAAACATCGTCTTGAAGCGTTCAGTGCTATTGAAGGTGATGGATATTTTCAGTGGCGTGCAGATTGTCCCCTGCCCCGCACAGATACTTAAACCACTCATATATCGAGCTAATATCATGCCTGAGCATATCGATTACAACCCGGACACCCGCCACGTTCCGCTGCGTGCCACCCGTGTTGCCATCATGGTTTCCCTTGTTCTTGCAGGGGTGAAGCTTATTACGGGCATGATGACCGGTTCGCTGGCATTGCTTTCTTCCGGGGTCGATTCGATTATCGACATCTTTATGTCGATGTTTAATTACTTCGGACTTAAAAAGGCAAGTGAGCCCGCAGATGATCAACATCCCTACGGGCACGGAAAATTTGAGACCCTTGCGACCCTGTTTCAGGGACTCTTTATCACGGCTTCGGGTAGTATCATAATCTTTGAAGGGGCGCGACGTCTTCTCAATGGAGTTCAGGTTCATACCCTGGATATCGGCCTTATGGTACTCGCTGCAAGTGCTGTAGTAGCATGGTTTATCAGCAGTCATCTGAAGCAGGTGGGAACTGAGTTTGATTCCAGCGCATTACGCGCTGATGCTCTGCACTATGCCACCGATGTATACAGCAATCTGGGATTGTTCGGAGGGCTCGCTGCGGCAAAACTGTTCAACTGGGCATGGATGGATCCGCTGCTTTCCATGGTGATTGGTGCGTACATCATCTGGCAGGCAGCAAAGCTGTTGCGGCGCAGCCTGAATGAATTCCTTGAGAGCAGTCTCCCGGAAAATGAAGTTCGTGCAATCACCAGCAGCATTGATCAGTTTACAGAACGCTTTAACGACTACCATCGACTACGCACACGTACAGTTGGCAACAAGCGCATGGTAGATCTGCATCTGCGTGTATGCAGGCTGGAGACCATAGAACAGGCGCATGCAACCGCGCGCCAGATTGAAGAAAACATCCACGCAGTCCTGCCCCAGGCGGATGTCACCATCCATCTGGAACCGGTTCCCTGTGATGAATGTCATAAAATGCCAACGTGTGAATGTACCAATATAAGCAGCGTAGCGTTTGGTTTAAAAGGGACAACGGCGACAAAAAAGCGCGTTATCGACCCAGCATAATCCCGAGTTTTTCTGCGGCAGTTACCATCTCCCCTTCTGGATCAACCAGATTCAACGCCCCCACTGCATCTTCGATGGGCACAGAAATGACCTCGCGTCCTTTCAGAGACGTCATCTGTCCGAACTTGCCTTCGGCTATAAGGTCTACCGCTTTCACGCCGAATCTGCTCCCCAGGATACGGTCAAAATGTGTTGGGGTACCACCGCGCTGCAGGTGTCCCAACACCACGGTACGCACTTCCATCTCCAGACAGTTGTTCAATTGTTCTGCAACAGTATGCCCGACCCCCCCCAGGCGTTTAACACCGGTGGCGGTAGTTCCGGCTTCGGCCTGCACGACCTGTCCGCCATCTTTGGGGAAGGCCCCCTCCGACACAACCACGATGGAAAACTTTCGACCCGAACTACGTCTTGCCCGGATTGAAGAGCACACTTTTTCAATATCAAAAGGGATCTCGGGCAGGAGGATCACATCCGCCCCCCCCGCTATACCAGATTCGAGGGCAATCCAGCCCGCATCGCGCCCCATCACTTCAACCACCATCACGCGTTGATGGCTTTCTGCGGTGGTATGCAACCGATCCAGAGCTTCGGTTACTACCCCAACTGCGGTGTTATAGCCAAAGGTTACATCGGTGGCACGCAGATCGTTATCAATGGTTTTAGGCACACCCACAACATTCATACCCAGTTGCTGCAGGTGCTGGGCAATTTTGAGGGTTCCGTCTCCACCCACTGCAATAAGAGCATCGGCCCCCATGCGTTTGAAGTTCTCCACCACCCGCGGAGAAACATCCTTCCATACTGTTTTACCATTCTCCTCCACCGGATAGTTGAGGGGGTTGCCGCGGTTGCTGGTACCGAGGATGGTACCACCCAGTTGCAAAATCCCCCGGGTGGAATCCAAGGTGAGCTCCATTACACGGTTGCCTTCGAGCAAGCCGTCGAATCCATCCTTTATTCCCAGTACGCGCCAGCCGTGATTTTTAATTGCAGAACGGACAACACCGCGGATCACAGCATTGAGTCCGGGGCAATCTCCGCCGCCGGTGAGGATTGCAATAGTCTTAACCATGGGTATTACTCCTTCTTGCCGGTTATTCTTTCTCGCGCGCAGGCGCAGTATTGCGAGTTGCTATCGCCAGAGTACCAAAGCCGTTTTCACGTGCAAGATCTACAACTGAAATAACGCGTCCGTGCCTTACTTCTTTATCTGCAAGCAATTTAAAACTGGTTTTAGCAGCGTTGCCCGAGTAATTGGTTAACAAGTCCTTGAGCTGCGCCATATTCACTTCGCGCTCATTGAAGTGAATTGTACCATTTTCTTCCAGATACACCTTGACCTCTGTCTGCTCTCCTTCAGGGGTACCGGTAGCAGCCTGAGGAAGGTTGATCCCGATGGCGGAAGAATCAACAAACGAGGTGGAGATCATGAAAAAAATGAGCAGAAGAAACACCACATCCACCATGGGGGTTATCTCGATTCTCACCTCTTCGCGCCGTTTACGTCTGAACGCCATAATTAACTATTGGCCCTGTTGCTGGTTGGGAAGCGAATCTGTGGCAAGTTTATCCACCAGCCTCAAAGCACTGAGCTCAAACTCATCAGAGATAATGTCTGCCTTACTGGTGAGGTACTTGTGCAGCAACATCACTGGAATTGCGACACTCAAACCTGTCGCTGTGGTGATCAGTGCTTCAGAAATTCCCGCTCCCAGGGTTTCAGGGGTTCCAACCCCCTGAGCGGCGAGTTCCGTAAAGGCGCGGATCATCCCCAGCACAGTCCCCAGCAGACCAAGGAGTGGAGTGATAGCAGCTATGGTTCCGAGCAGACCCAGATAGCGCTCCAATGCTGCTACCTGATAGGCCCCTGTTTCTTCTACCAGGGTTTTTATATGCTTGCGCTGGGCTCCGGCAACATTCAGGGCCGCAAGAAATATGTGAGAGAGCATAAAGTTACTGCGCTCACACACAGCCTGGGCTTCGGCAACCCTTCCATTGGCAACCAGAGACTGAACTTCAGCAGAGAGCCTCAGTCCCCGACGGCGTAATGTGGTATACGTCCACAGACGCTCAAGAAAGATCCCCAATGCCAGCACCGAACATGCCAGGATGGGATACATGAGGAAGCCACCTTTGGAAAACAGCTCCAGTAGATACGAGCCCGAATCTAGCATCTATCTACTTCCTGCCTTCTTCTTTGGTTTCCGCTTCATCTGAGGGTAGTGCGATAACCTCATCAGTTTTGGTGTCTTCTGGCGTAGTTTCAATATCTGCATCCAGCACTTCATCTGCAGGGGAATCATTACCCTGCCCCTTAACTGGCTGCGCAGCAGAGGAATCTGCCTCTGGGGTGGCGACCTCAGTATTGGACGCTACATCTGATTCAGTAGCATACGCAGTACCTGCTGCTGTGGCACCGGCGGGTGCGTAATTTGCGCCGGAATTACTGGAAGCACCTGATTCTTCTTCAGTTGCCGCATTTTTCTTATGTTTGCCCTTTTTATCTTTTTTGCTCTCTTTGCTCTGCTCAGCCGAACCGGTTCCGGCATTCTTAAGCTGATGTTTGAGTTTGATAATTTTCAGGGTAGAGCCAAACGATGCCACAATCATGCCCAGGACAAAAGTGATAATTAGAACCAGGAAAATCTCAATTTCAGGGGTGGCATACTCCCAGAACTTCACCACAATTTTTCCGGTATTGTCGCGTACAAAGACAAACAGCACCGCCAGACCGACCAGGGCCAAAAACATTTTCACAAATTTCATTGTATATCTCCCGCTGCATAAAAATACTGATGTTGGCGTAACTATGTACTTATTAATATATTCCCTTTACAGGTGCATCTGATAGCTACACGATGGCCACTCAAACAATGTTTCAGACGTTAGACGATTTCAGAGACGGCGTCAATGTTGATAATATTCGCACTCACCTGTTGTTTCCCACAGCAAAGTATCTGCCGGGCCTCTGCCTCCCATTCTGTCTCATGTACAATCGCTTCTATTTCAAGTTTATTTATGTCGCTGTCCCGCTCACAATCGGGACCTGGATCTGATCCGATAGGGCCTATCCGAATCAATCCCACACTGTGATATGAAGCACGCCGGCGCTCAGTCGCACTTCCAGGATTGAAGAACAAAACATCATCGCATACGTGACATGCAGGGAAGTGGCTGTGGCCGTAGATGAGCATGTCTATTTCATGCAGATCAAATTCACGTGCGGCATTGGCTTCAATCTCAGCGCCAGCGCCCCATCCGTGAATAACCCCGATATTCAGCCCCCCGAGGTTAAGAATACGCTTCAAAGGAGTATACGCACATGCCGCATCCATATTGCCGCGCACAGCGTAAAACTCATACGGTGCAAAAGCCAGATCCACGTCCGGATGCAGCATATCCCCTGCATGAATGATGGCATCCACATCTGCAAATACGCTGTGTAAAAGCCTTTGCGCCCCAGCGTTAGCCTGGGCCAGTGAGCTCCAGTGGGTGTCAGAAATTACCCCGATTTTCAGCACAGATTTACTCAAATCATTACCCTGTTTTCTGGTTTTTGATTAAGTGGGCATGTTAGAAAAATAACGCAGCAGGTATTCCACGGCGGGCACATCCGCCGGGGCAAGGTTGTATGTAGACAACTGGTGCAAATCCACCCATTTGAGTTGTGCATGTACATTGCATTGAAGAGAGGTGTGCTGCAGAAATGTATGTACACACAGCAGTTTTATAGTACCAAAGGGATAGGTATGCATACTTTCACATATCAGCGTAGCCGAACGCGCCTGGACTCCGAGCTCCTCCAACACTTCGCGCTCAATGCACTCGCTCACAGACTCACCGGGTTCCACCTTCCCGCCGGGGAATTCCCAGTAGCCTCCCAGGCGAGATCCTTCAAGACGCTGCCCCAGAAGAATCCTGCCCTGCTCTACAATAATGGCGGCACCAACTTCAACCATTAGACGTCTGACTCTATATCGGGTTCAATCTCGGAGCGTTCCATTACGCTCGCAGGAATTTTTTTCTTCACCTTTACCCCCAGATCTACAAAATGGCTCGCCTGACTGATGAGATTGCCCCGCCCTTGAGTCAGTTTATTCATGGCACTGTGGTACTGCTGATCCAGAGCGGTTATCTGGGTGCCGATCTTCTCCATATCCTCTACAAAACCGCGCAATTTATCGTACACTGCTCCGGCACGCTCCGCTATGGCACGCGCATTCTGATTCTGGCGTTCAAAACGCCAGATATTTTCCACTGTACGCATAGTTGCAAGCAGGGTGGTAGGTGTGACCACTACCACGTGCTGCTGCATGGATAAATCCAACAGATCTTCCGCATGTTGCACCGCGCAGATAAAGGCGGGCTCCAGGGGCATAAACATCAGGATAAAATCGAGGGACTCTACTCCATTGAGGTCGGCATAATCTTTGGAACCCAACGATATAAGGTGCTGTCTGACTGCATGGACATGCTGCTTCAGGGCCTGTTGCTGCTCTGCATCATCCTCAGTACTGCAGTAGCGCTCATATGCCGTGAGGGAAACCTTGGAGTCGATGATTATCTGCTTCCCCTCCGGCAGATGCACCACCACATCAGGACGCAGGATCCTGTTCTCGTCATTGCGCAGATGCACCTGGGTGTCGAATTCGTATCCCTTACGCAACCCCGACTGTTCCAGCACCCGCTCCAGCACCATCTCGCCCCAATTGCCCTGAAATTTGTTTTCCCCTTTGAGGGCCCGGGTAAGATTGACCGCCTCCTGGTTCAATTGATGGCTGGTGCTGCGCAACTGTTCAAGCTCGTAGCGCATAGAGGTCCGATCTTTGAGATCGGTAACGTGAATCGTATCAATGCGCTGCCTGAATTCCTGCAATTGGGTACGCAACGGATCGAGGATCTCCTTCAAGCCACTTTTATTTTCATGTTTGAAGTTGCGCCCCTTCTCATCAAAAATATCCTGTGCCAGAGTTTTGAACTGCACCTGCATCGATTCGCGCGCCTGGTGCAAAAACTCCTCTTTCTCCTGCATGTGATGCTGTTGCTCTTCGAGACGGGTCTCCGCCCGTACCAGTTGCGCGTAGGTGGTGTGAAGTTTCTCCTCCAGGGCTTCAACCACCTGTCTTGCTTCACACTGACACTGCTCCAGCTTCTGGTATTGTTTATTCAGTGAATCGCACTCCTGGCGTGAATCCATATAGAGACGGCGAACACGTAACCAGGCAAAGAAGAGCAGCAGAATAATAACCGCCTCACCAACTATTAAAACGTAGCATAATTCTATATGCCGACCAGAAAAAAACTCCATCCCCTTAATCCGTAGCTTCCCGCGAGCTTATTATTCCCCCGGGGATAGCGTCACACTCCTCCTGAGTGAGATTAGGCTGACGTCGGGCAAGCTTGAATATTGCGTGCATCTGCATCACCTCATGCTCGTCATGGTCATACAGAGACACATCTGCACCCCAGGTGCGCTCACCGGCATATACCACAATGGCTTGGGCCCGAACCCACCCCTGCATTACGGGATAGAGAAAATCAACATCCATGTGAGTGGTGGCAAAATGACTACCATCTGGGAGCAGGCTCTTTAACGCAAAAACTGCTGCGGTATCCGCGAGGGTGCTCATGGCTCCACCGTGAAGCATGGCCGCGCCATTGGTGTAGGTATACATAAACGGCATGCGCAATTCCGCCCTTCCCTCCTGTGCCTCGAGAATCTCAATCCCGAGGGATTTTTCGAATGGGGCACAGCTTATCCACTCTTTGAGTTTCACCTTATGTGGACCGGTGTCTAGTGTATTCGGAGCAGGCATATCCTGATCCGGCGTATTCTGATTTTCAGCGTGCGTCATGACGTTCCCTTCTGTTGCGGGAAAACTCCTTCGCGTTCCAGCAGGTGACGTTTAAAAGAAGTCCCATAGCGGAATCCCCCCACTCCACCCCGACTAGGCAACACCCGGTGACATGGCACCAGTCCCACCAGAGGATTTGCCGCAACGGCATTGGCCACGGCACGGAATGCACGCGGGTGTCCGATGTGCGCGGCAACATCAGCGTAGGTGCGGGTTTCACCCTGCGGGATACCCAGCAACGCATGCCAGACACGCTGCTGGAACGGAGTGCCGCTGAGGATTAACGTACTCTGAACTGAAGGTGGAAGTACTTCGCGTATGGAGGGTAGATTGCCCTGTTCCAGAAAAGCGACGCCCGTTAATTGGGGCCAGCGGCGGAGCAAATACTCCGGCATGCAGAGACCTTGATCAGGGGGATTCGGGTTAAAATAGAGCGCGTACAAGCCCGAAGCACTCCACACTATGCCGCATGAACAGGCAGCTGGCTCAGAGAATGGAGATGCCACCTGTGAATTAACCATGTTCTGATACCGACTCTCCTCTACACTCTGACATCTAATCTTGAACCCCTGACTTGGGAGAATATGGCATTCCACCGACTCAGCAACCACACCCGCAGTTGTGGCACAGCGCATCCCCTCCGGCCGGCGCGATACTTTCAGGCGAAAAAGCTACCCGCCTCACTCCGCGTTTCACATCCGCAAGAAAATCCGCATCCTGACTCGCACCCAGAAACTGCCCCAGGCACAGACTCGGGAATCCATGCTCCGGCGCACAGATACGCACACTGTTGAGCATATCCTGATAACCATTGATTTTCAGGCATACATTAGGTTCATGGCTGAAGTTGAAATGCACCCCGGTTCCGTGCAACTCCCGGTTGAGTTGCGCAAAAAACGGCTCTATCGTGGCTTCATCAAATACATAATGCCACTTATCCCCGAACTCTCTGGCGTAAAAAACCACGGTTATTTCCTGCATTCGCAAATCTCCCCTTCAGTAGCATTTCACAAACCGCGACACACATTTTAGGTCAGGAGTTTCAGTATAGCAACCATTGAGATTGCCCCATCCAAAGCCATCCTTTGCTCTTGAGTCCGCTGGCACTTAAGTATCTCACCAGTATGCTTCAAGAACGGTGTTTTTTATGTCCCTGACAGTCTGCGAATAACAATATATAAATTCGGAGTTTATGGTACGCTTAATTCAACGTAACTATTCACCACCCGCTAGCTGCAGGGTTTTTAGGTACTACACAAAACACATATATTTCTAACCACCTGCTTCAAAAAAGACCTTACGAAGTTTCAGTATTTTGTACGCAAGGGCCCAGCGTCCGGATAGATTGGTCATCAATACTATGGAAAAACCTACACCACCGGCATCCAACGCCAACAAACAGAAAGACTCCACCACGCCGCCAGAACATTCAGAAAAATTGCGCTTTCCTATCGTAGGTATCGGCGCATCTGCAGGAGGACTACAAGCGCTGGAACAGTTTCTTCGCCATGTACCGAAATCCAGCGGTCTGGCCTTTGTAGTCATTCAGCACCTCGACCCGACCCATGAGGCCATGTTGGCCGAACTGCTTCAACGCGCCACCGGTATGGAAACCTTCCAGGCCAAAGACAGGATGCAGGTGAAACCTGACTGTGTCTATGTAATCCCGCCCAACAAGGACATGTCCATTTTACATGGAACCCTGCACTTATTCGCACCGACAACACCTCGCGGCCTGCGTTTGCCCATCGATTATTTTTTTCGTTCCCTGGCCGAAGATCGGCGTACACAAAGCATCGGTGTCATTCTTTCCGGCATGGGGTCAGACGGCACTCTGGGGCTGAAAGCAATCAAGGAAAAAGGGGGCGTTACGCTGGTACAAGAGCCGTCCACAGCCAAGTTTGACAGCATGCCTCGCAGTGCCATTTCCGCCGGAATCGCAGACATTGTCGCACCCACGGAGGAACTGCCGGGGAAGATTATTGATTTCCTGAGTTACTCCCGTTTTCTAGACGTCTCCGAGCTCGCGCTTGAAGAAAAAGATCAGAGTGCGCTGGAGAAAGTCATCATTCTGTTGCGGGATAAAACCGGGCAGGATTTCTCACTGTATAAGAAAAACACCGTCTATCGCCGCATCGAACGACGCATGGGCATCTACCAACTCGACCGGATCGCTGCTTACGTACGCTATCTGCAGAATAATCCACAGGAGGTGGAACTTCTTTTCAAGGAACTACTGATCGGTGTGACGAGCTTTTTCCGTGACCCTGCGGCCTGGGAACAACTCCGAGAAGAAGCTATCCCGCAGATATTCGCGGATCACTCCAACGGTCGGGTGATACGGGCCTGGACCACGGGTTGCTCAACTGGTGAAGAAGCGTATTCGCTGGCCATAGTATTCAAGGAAGCACTGGCCCGGATTCAGCCCAAGGGCAGATTTACCCTGCAGATCTTTGCCACCGACCTGGATCGGGATGCCATCGATAAAGCCCGTCAAGGTATCTATCCGCCGAACATCGCTGCAGATGTATCCGCCGACCGCCTTGAAAAATTTTTTATTTGCGAAGAAAACGGCTACCGGGTGGGAACCGAGATCAGGGGGATGGTGACATTCGCCACCCAGAACGTAATCATGGATCCGCCTTTCACAAAAATGGATATCCTTATCTGCCGCAACCTGCTGATATATCTGACCCCGGAGCTCCAGAAAAAGTTGCTGCCGCTCTTTCACTACAGTTTGAATCCCGGCGGAGTTCTGTTTCTAGGGAGCGCAGAAACAGTCAGCGCCCATTCCGAGCTGTTCGTGCCCATTAACCTCAAATCACGGATCTTCCGTCGGCGAGAATCGGTCGTACCGACCGAACCGGTTGCGTTTCCCGTATTACATGTACCTGCGGCGCCCGAATCGCCCAAGGAGTTGAAGAATTTGAAATCAACAGCCAATCTCCAATCTCTTGCAGACCAGTTGCTGTTACAGCAATTTTCCCCTGCAGCTGTGCTGGTGAACGACGAAGGAGATATCCTTTACATCAGTGGGCGAACCGGCAAATACCTGGAACCGGCGGCCGGAAAAGCCAACTGGAATATTTTTGCCATGGCTCGTGAAGGTCTCCAGTTCGATCTTGGTATCGCCTTCCAGAAGGCGCTCCGGCAAAAAGATGTGGTAACCGCTAAAGGGATCAGGATCAAAGATGCAGGCGACACACAGTTTGTCGATCTAACCGTCAAGGCGATTGAAGAGCCAGAGCCATTACGGGGCATGGTGATGATTGTCTTCAATGACGTAATCACCCCCGCAGATAAAAAAGCGCCTGGCAGCTCTCAAACTCCAGCTTCCGATAGCCCCAGGGTACTCGAACTGGAGCAGGAACTCCAACAGGCGCGCGAAGAACTGCAAACGCTGCGCGAGCAAATGCAATCCTCACAGGAAGAACTCAAATCTACTAACGAAGAGTTGCAATCGACCAATGAAGAGTTACAATCCACCAACGAAGAACTCACAACCTCCAGGGAAGAGATGCAGTCCCTCAACGAGGAACTCCAAACCGTCAATGCTGAGCAGCAGTCCAAAATGGAGGAGCTTTCGCGCATCAATAACGACATGCGCAATCTCCTCAACAGCACGGAAATTGTCACAGTTTTTCTGGACAACGACCTCCATGTACGGCGCTTCACTCCTGGTGCCAACAAACTTTTCAAGCTCCTTCCGGGCGATGTGGGGCGCCCGCTTTCCGATATCACCAGCGATCTGTTTTACCCGGAAATGAGCAATGAGGCTCGGGAGGTACTGCGAACCCTGGTTTTTTCGGAAAAGCAGATCACCGCCACCAACGGACGCTGGTTCTCGGTGCGCATTATGCCCTATCGCACCATGGATGATGTTATAGGCGGCTTGGTAATCACCTTTACAGACATCACCGCAACCAAGACACTGGAGGCTGAACTACACGAGGAAAACGCACGCCTCAAAAAGTTACTTGAATCCGGATATTGATCAGGACGCTGCCTTTCAAAGGAGCCGAATCCCGAATACGATAGAGGTGGGTATGCACATCGATATGGACAAAGATCAGTTATCCACGCCAAGTGATTTGCGCAGCCAGGCCGAAGACCGGATGCGGGCAAAGTGGAACAAACAGCCCTCGCCACGAAACGAAGCGGAAACACAGCGCCTGCTCCACGAACTGGAGGTACACCAACTTGAGTTGGAGATGCAAAATGTCGAACTCAGCCGCGCCCGTGAAGAACTAGAGTCCGTACTCGCCAGATATGCCGAGTTGTATGATTTGGCTCCCGTTGGCTATTTCACCTTTGACACTCGCGGATTGATCCGTGAGGTTAACCTTACCGGTGCACAGCTATTGGGGATCGAGCGCCAACTTTTGTTACATCAAGCTTTTAGCGGATTTATCTCCTACGCTGACGACAGGAAGCTTTTTTCCCATCACCTCGAAACAGTTTTGCACCAGCACGGAATAGAGAGATGCGAAATTCGATTCTCCGGGAATGACGGCAGGGCGCTTCATGGGCAATTGCAGAGCGTCGCGGTAACAACACCGGAGGATAATGACGTTTACATCCTGACCTCAATCATTGACGTCACGCTTCAGTCGCAATTAAAAATCAAGCTGCACCACTCGCATGTGCAGATGAAGTCTACAGTCCGGGAACGAACTGCGGAGTTGAACCGCGCCAATGCACAGCTCACCACGGAGATTGGTGAACACAAGCGCACGGAAGCTTCACTTCAGGGAGCCTTCGCTGATATCAAGCTGTTATCAGAACGCCTTCTGGAAGAGAATATTGAATTACAGCAGGAAGTTATCCGGAAATATACCTTCTCCGAGATCATCGGACAAAGTGAGGCCATTTCCTACGTATTTTCCCAAGTTGAGCAGGTGGCGCCGCTGGATACCACCGTACTGCTGCTCGGCGAGACCGGCACCGGGAAGGGGCTGGTCGCCCGCGCCATTCACAACCGCAGCACGCGCAAAGACCGCTCGATGATCACCGTCAACTGCACGGCACTGCCGGAAAATCTCATCGAAAGTGAACTATTCGGGCGCGAAAAAGGGGCATTCACCGGTGCTAATACGCGCCAGATGGGACGCTTCGAACTTGCTAACGGCGGCACCATTTTCCTCGACGAAATCGGCGAAATGCCTCTGGAGCTGCAGTGCAAACTCCTGCGTGTTATTCAGGACGGCGAGTTCGAGCGTCTTGGCAGTCCTCACACCGTCAAGGTTAATACCCGGATTATAGCTGCAAGCAACCGCAACCTTGAAGAGGAGGTGCGCGCCGGACGCTTCCGGGAAGATCTTTTCTACCGCCTGAGCGTTTTCCCTATCACCATTCCACCTTTGCGCCAGCGCACCGATGACATCGCGTTACTCGTCAGTTATTTAGTATCCAAATTTAACAAGAAATTCGGCAAAAAGTTCGAGACCGTATCCAGGGAAACCCTCGACGTTTTAATGAAGTACCCGTGGCCCGGTAACGTGCGAGAACTGGAAAACGTGATTGAACGAGCTGTCATCACCAGCCAGGGAACAGCGCTGCAGGTTCATGACCGCTTCGATACATTTCAAAAGCCCGAACAGGAACAGGATCTCAAATCCCTCAGTGAGTTGGAACACGATCACATCGTCCAGATGCTTGAGAAGACCGGATGGCGCATCGAAGGCCCCAAGGGCGCAGCGGTTCTTTTAGACCTCAACCCCAGCACCCTGCGTGCCCGTATGCGCAAATACGGCATTCACCGATAAATATTAAATATCCTTCCCAGTTGTCGCCCGTCATATCTGACGGTTGCGTCAAGTATGACGGCTTCAGTTGACTTTTTTGCTATCACCCTCCCCTGCTGTATTTTTTCCTCTTTATAATCAGCGCGTTACACTTTGTATCGGCAGGATCATGTCGGCACGTTAATTGCTATTTATTATATAGCATTACAAAAGTGACACATTTGTTTAACGAGGTTCTGATTCGTACAAATGTCGTGCAAAAAACAGCATATGAAACCCAAATGAGACGGGAGAAGAGAAAATGAGTATGAAAACCCTGATGTTGATGAATGCGGGTGCAGCCACATTGTTGGTAGTTGTTATGAGCGGATGTGCCGCTAAGGTTCCTGTTCCGGAAAAGCAGGTCACCCTGGCTAGCCAGTCGATTGCCCAGGCGGAAAGTTCAGGGGCTGTGGAGTTTGCCCCGGTTGAACTTAAATCAGCGCGGGAAAAACTGAGCCAGGCTGAACTGGCCATGGCTAAGAAAGAAAACCACAAGGCAAAGCAACTTGCTGATGAGGCCATGGTCGATGCCAACCTCGCCGAAGCCAAAGCGCGTTCCGCCAAGTCGCAAAAGGTTGTGGAGGAGTTAAAGGAAAGTATTCGTGTTTTACGCGAAGAGATGAACCGTTAGACCAGAACCAGAATCGTTGCCACTATTGTTGCTTTCGCAAAAAGTATCAAGATGGATGGCTAAGCAAAAAGCGCCAAATGCAGGGCGCATGATGGCCTCTGTAGAAACGTTGAATGTAACGTCTCATACGTACGTCGAAGCTGCGAGACTTACGACTGCTTCTGCAATGGCACCGCAGATGATGAGTTTATACAACGGCATCACTATTAATTCTTAAAGGAGATCACCATGAAAATATTTTTGTCGCCCCTGATGCATATGCTCGGGGTGTTAATTGTTGGCTTACTCATATTTGGTTGCACCCCGGCTGTTCAGAAAAATGCCTTGCTGGAAGAGTCAAGATCAGCATATGCCGAAGCCCAGGCCGACCCCGATGTGCAAAAGAATGCTCCTCTGGATCTGCAAAAAGCGAAAATAAATCTGGATCAAGCAGAAGAATTGCTTAATCAGGGAGCCGAGGCCCGAGAAGTGGAACACTTCGCCTATCTTGCCAAGCAACGTACTGCCATAGCCCAGGAAACGACCAACGTAAAACTCGCAGAGCAGGCACTGGATGCAGCCAGTGAGGAGCGCAACAAGATACTCTTGAAAGCAAGAACGCAAGAAGCGGATCAGGCAAAACAATTGGCCGAAGCCCATAAGAGAAACGCAGCTATCTCTGATAAAGATGCCGAAGTCGCGCGTCTGCAAGCCGGAACGATGAGCGCTGAGGCACAAAAGGCTAAAGCCGCAACACTGGCGGCACAAGAGCAGACGAAAAAGCTTGAATCTCAAATTGAGGATTTGCAGGCCAGAAAATCAGAACGAGGTCTTGTTATTACTCTGGGCGACGTTCTGTTCGATACCAACAAGAGCGAACTCCGTTCGGGAGCACAGTACACCATAGACAAGCTCGTTGCGTTCCTGAACGAATACCCGACACGCAAGGTATTGATAGAAGGTTTTACCGACAGCACTGGAACGGTGGAATACAACCAACAGCTCTCAAAACGCCGTGCTGAGGCGGTACGGGATATTCTCGAGGCCAAAGGGATTGACTATCGTCGACTCATGACCCGCGGGTATGGCGTGGAGTTTCCTGTTGCAAGCAACGAAACAGCCGAGGGCCGTCAGCGAAACCGCAGGGTCGAGGTTGTCATTTCTGATGAGGATGGGCATATTCTGAAACGAAAACAGTAAAACACAAGGGAATAGTTACAAAAGTTGATACTTTCACAAAAAATCTGCACTGACTCTGATGGAATGCCCTGAAAAGGATTGAATCAAATTCAACCCCTTGAATTAGAGCAAGGTTAACCACGACCGTCATGGAGAACATTATGAAATCTGGCAATAGAGACAAAACTGAAGGCGTATTACACGAGATAATAGGCAAGTTCAAGAAAGTGACCGGGAAGCTCATGCATAAGCCTGAAATGGAACATGAAGGCACAGCGGAAAACGCTGCCGGGAAGTTACAGGGAAAAGTCGGCTCGGTAAAAAAGAGCTTGGGTGAATAAAAAGTAGGCATATTTATTACGGGTCTCAAGAACAAGAATCGGCATTGGCCGATTCTTGTTCGGCGACATCACTAAAAGGAACGCTCATGAATACAATTAAGATGGCGGCAATCGTGCTGCTCGTGCTCGGTATTCTGGGGTTGGCTTACGGCGGGCCTGTAAAGCATTTTGTGTAAATGGCCAGCCGGTCAAAGTGTCGGCATTCTATCTTCAAACATGATGGTGAACTGATTTAATGCCGCTTTCCAGTCGCGAATCGGCATGGTCCATTTTTTCGATATATTTTGCAGTGCCAGATACAGCAGCTTTATCATTGCCTCGTCGTTTGGAAATGAGCCTCTGTTTTTAGTCACTTTACGTAACGACATATTGATCGATTCAATGGCGTTTGTTGTGTAAATGGCTTTGCGAATCTGCGGCGGATAAGAAAATAATGGGATGATGCGCTCCCAGTTGTTTCTCCAGGATTTGCCAATCATGGGGTGACTGGCATTCCATGTTGCCTCGAATTGAGAAAGATTATGTTCAGCCTGTTCCAGGGTCGGTGCGGAATAGATCAGCTTTAAGTCAGCAGCGACCTCTTTGCGCTGTTTCCAGGATACATAGTTCAGGCTGTGCCGCACCATATGGACGATACAAAGCTGTACCTGGGTGTCTGGATAAACGGTTTCTATGGCTTCGGCAAAGCCCTTGAGACCATCAACACAGGCGACGAAGATATCCTTCAATCCACGGTTCTTAAGTTCAGTCATAACCTGGAGCCAGAATTTGGCGCCTTCGTTTTCTGCGATCCACAGACCCAGAACCTCTTTGATGCCGTCTAAATTGACGCCCACTGCCAAGTAAACGGCTTTATTGATGACTCTATTATCCTGGCGCACTTTGATGCGCAGGGCGTCGAGATAGACTATAGGGTAAATCTCTTCCAAGGGGCGGTTCTGCCATAGGACGATTTCCTCTTGAACCGCATTGGTCACCTGGGATACCAGGGTTGGAGAGATATCTACCCCGTAAATCTCTTCTAAGTGTGCCTGGATGTCGCGAGTGGTCATGCCGCGCGCATACAGGGCGATAATTTTGTCGTCAAAACCGGTAAAACGGCTTTGGCCCTTGGGCAGAATAACCGGTTCGAAACTGGCATTGCGGTCGCGAGGGACAGTGACATCCAACTGGCCGAAATCGCCTTTGATGTTTTTGTTGTAACTGCCGTTGCGCGTGTTGCCGGCATCGTTGGCCACGCTGGCATTTTCCTGATAGCCAAAATGGTCTGTTATCTCAGCTTGCATGGCTCGTTCCAGCAGTTGTTTGGTGAGTTGTTTCAGTAGCCCTGTCTCACCAATAAGATCTTCAGGATTTTTATAATCCTGCATCAGGGTATCAAGCAGTTCTTTGGGTATGGTCACAATATGTTCCTCCAGTGGTTACGGGTTGTAACCGACTGTGACCATTTACACAAAGCTTTTTACACCCTCGCGCGATTAGGTGGGGACGAATTTGCGATTTTGCTTCCGCAAACCATTAGCGTTGACAAGGTGCTTCTGCGCATACGCCAGAACCGTGAAATAATCCACTTTAATGATGCAGAGCTGTCGTTGCAGCTCTCCCTCGGTGCCGCAACAGCCAAAGACAGCATTCAACTCCGAGAAGCCATCCTTCTTGCTGATTCACGTATGTATAAAGACAAAAACCGAAAACGAAAAGAAGAATTTATCTTACCGCTTTTACTTGCAGGCACCTAAGTGGAGTGGATAAGGACAACGGGCAAATCTGAAAATAATTCAGCTCACACATGTAAGCTCCATCCATGGGATTTGAACCATTCGCGACATTCACGATAATCGGGCATCACCCGTTCCACTTCACGCCAGTACGCTTTTGAATGGTTATGCTGCAACAGGTGGCAGAGTTCATGCACTACAACATACTCAACCATCCGCGCAGGCGCGAGCATGATGCGCCAGTTGAATTGCACAACACCCGTACTGCTGCAACTGCCCCAGCGTGCCTTGAAGTTTCTGACCTCCACTTTCGCCGGGAGAACCCCGACCTGATGTGAGACCTGCTCAACCATCTGGTTCAACTTGTCGTAGGCACGCTGTTTATACCAGCGGACGAGGGCATTGCGCACCAGATGTGGATGTGTACTCCCACCTGGGACCCTGACCCGCAGACACCCATGGAACATTTTTACCGGCGCAAATGGCCCACATTGAACTTCAAGACGATAGCCGGACCCAAGATAGCAAAATTCCTCCCCTGAGACATATGCGCGCGGTTCAACAGGTAAAATATGCTCCTGCCGAGAGAGTTTTTTGAGTATCCATTCACCCTTGGTGTGGAGCAATTCGTCAATCCTGCCCATCGAGGTACGCATCGGCACTCTAATAGACACAGAGCCTTCGTCAACTCGAATCTCGGCGGTCTTGCGTCGCCCAGTGCGGATCACCTCGATCATCAATCCCATGTGGTTTCTGTATTCAGGTCTACCGGGTGCCATCTTTAAACCAAAACGTTTTCGAATAATGCTCAGCGTAGTTCACGAATGAAATACTCTTCAGGGTCACGCCGGAGCAGATCAAGTTTCTTTTCATACATTTTTTGTTTTGCATCACAACTATTTTTACGTCCTGGAGAACTTCGAACATTGGCACAACGGAATTTGTAGTAGTGGATGCGTTCTTTGAGAATCTCTTCTTCTACTTCGACAGTCTTTTCAAAGCGCTCTTCGCGTTGTTTCTGTCTTTGACGTTCTGCTGATGTAGCAGTGCTTGAAACGTTTTTTCCGGCATTGTCCATCTGTCGATAGACACGGCGTTGGTATACGTCAGATGTACCCCGATGCTCGGTCTTCTCCTGACTGAAATGGTAAACTTCAAGCTCGTGTTTATCCTGGATGGAACCCGTAGACCGATTGGTTATGTACAAACGCCCATCAGCATCGCGCCAAGTGTAGTAAGTCTCTGCATGTGATTGGGTATCTATGCACGGATTTAACAGCATGAATGCAAAAACAAGGGCAACAATCGGCTTTATCATAGCAAACCTCGGTAATGAAATAATTTAGATGGTAAATATAAAGCACTGGAAAGAACAACATAATTCATTTTTTCTAAATCACAAGAAAAATATATTGCAACCCATCCAAACAAAAAGCCCTTAACCGTAACTGGCTAAGGGCTTGATTTTTATGGCGATCCCGGCAGGATTTGAACCTGCGACCTATCGCTTAGGAGGCGATTGCTCTATCCAGCTGAGCTACGGGACCAAACCCGAGGGGTTATAACGCATCCGCTCTGGTGCGGGCAAGCATTTTTTAAAAATGGAGTAGACTGTACACATCAACACCGGGCAATTTGTCCCGACCGTGGAGAAAATCAAGTTCAGCAAGGAAAGTACATTCTACAATTTCGGCATCGAGTTGGCGCACCAGATCTACCGTTGCCGCTATGGTTCCACCAGTTGCGAGTAGATCGTCGGCGATAATGACGCGCTCACCGGGCTTAAAAGCATCTGCATGGATCTCCAGGGTGTCAGTGCCGTATTCCAGATCGTAGGTCTTCTTAATAGTTTTATGCGGTAGTTTGCCGGGTTTACGCACCAAAGAGATCCCGGTGCCGAGTTTATAAGCCAGGGCGGAGCCGAGAATGAAGCCGCGCGCCTCTACTCCGACTATCTTGTCAATATGCTGTCCCAGATAGCGATGCGCCAGAAGATCGATGGCACGGTGAAAATGGCGCCCATTCTCAAGTAAGGTAGTGATATCCTTGAACACAATCCCTTTTTTGGGAAAGTCAATTATGTCGCGAATACTGTTTTTAAGTTCTTCCACGTTTCATTTCTCCCGTACGCTAATATTTAGAGCCCGGATTATTCTGAGCTCAGTTCTTCCTGCATGATTTTGCGCAGTTTATCCAGGCTTTTAGCCTCTATCTGGCGGATTCGTTCCCGCGTAACACCGTAGCGTTTGCCTATTGTATCAAGGGTCTCAGGTTCGTAGTCATTAAGCCCGAAGCGATACTGTAAAATTTCAGCTTCATTCTTTTTTAGGGTCTTAAGCCACTTTTGCACATATTCGTAGCGATTGGTGTTTTCAAGTAATTCCGCTGGGTTAAGGGATTGCGAATCCTCCAGAGTATCGATCAGAGCATAGTTGTTGTTTTCTCCGAGGGGGTGTTCAATAGAGTAGGTTTTGCGAATCAACTGTTGCAGTCGTTCCACCTCAGCTACCGAACTCCCCATAGCTGCGGCAATTTCAGTGGCATCGGGTTCCTGACTTTTACTGTTGAGAATCTCCTTGGTAACCTTGAACATTTTATTTACCTGTTCCGCAACATGCACCGGGAGACGGATGGTGCGGCTCTGATTCACGAGTGCACGTTCAACAGACTGGCGTATCCACCAGGTTGCATAAGTGGAGAAGCGGCACCCCTTATCCACCCGAAAGCGTTCCACTGCCTTGATCAGCCCCATGTTTCCCTCTTCTATAAGATCAAGAAATGGGAGCCCACGATTCATGTAACGTTTTGCAATTTTGACCACCAGGCGCAGATTCGATTCAATCATACGTGCGCGCGCCTGCTCATCCCCTTGGGCGATCAACCCGGCGAGTTCCTTTTCCTCCTCGGCGTTTAACAGCTTTGATTTCTGGATATCGCGTAGATAGCACTTAATGGCGTCATCTCCACCAGGATCGGCATCCTGCGCCTTGTTTTGTGACTTTGCAACTTCTGGACTAATATCTTTTTCCACGTGTAAGTGCTCCCTGGCCTGTTATAGCCCCAATTTATCCAATCTATACCGCAGGGATCGAAAGCTTAGATGCAACAATTTTGCGGCCTTTTTCTTTATTCCATTGCTGCGCTTTAGAGCCTGGGTCAACAGTTGTATTTCTATGTCGCGTAAATATGCTTCCAGATCCAGTCCTTCTTCAGGAAGATACACCTCTGATGTGGGCGAATTATCATCATGGCTGAGTGCGGGGGGAAGTGAACGGTATTCGAGAATATCGTTTTCACTTAAAATGATACTGCGTTCAAGAACATTTTCCAGCTCACGTACATTGCCGGGCCAGGAGTAGTCGAGCAAGGCGCGCATCATGGGGGGAGAAATGCTGATCATTCGTTTAGGAGCAAGCATCCTGCACAGTGTTTGTGCCAAAAGGGGAATATCCTCACGCCGTTCTCGCAGGGGCGGGATATGCAAATGGACTACATTAAGACGATAAAACAAGTCCTGTCTGAATTCCCCCGTTCGGGTTAAAGTATCTAGATCGCGGTTGCTCGCTGCAATGACACGGGCATCAACCTTATGGCTGTTATTCCCCCCCACCGGACGAATCTCTTTCTCCTGCAACACACGCAGGAGTTTAACCTGCATTGTCATGGGCAGTTCGGCAATCTCATCCAGAAACAGGGTGCCACCGTCTGCAAGATCAAACAGGCCCTCTTTACGCTGATCGGCGCCGGTAAAAGCCCCCTTTTCGTGTCCGAACAACTCATTTTCGAGAAGATTTTCCGGTACCGCACCACAGTTCAGAGGGATAAAAGGCTTAGTCGCACACAAGCTGTTCTGATGGATGGCCTTAGCGACAAGCTCCTTCCCCGTGCCTGACTCTCCACTGATTAATACGCTGGCAGTGGTCGGGGCGACTTTTTCGATCATGGTATAGAGTTGCTGCATCGCAGGGCTCTTACCTACCAGACGATCAAAACTGTTGCGCCTATCGAGTTGGGTGCGTAGCTGCAGGTTCTCGTGGCGCAGAAAAGAAAACTCAAGTGCTTTTTTTATAGTGAGGCGAATATTTTCATTGTTGAACGGTTTAACAATATAGTCGTGGGCACCAAGTTTCATCGCCTCTACTGCCTGTGATGTGGTGGAATATGCTGTCATCAGAATTACCAAGGTTTCCGGATGTAGCTGCTTTACCTGCTCCAAAAGTTCCAGGCCATCAACACCGGGCATGCGCATATCGGTGAGAATGAGGTCATACGCCTGATGACGTAATTGTTCCATAGCCTGGTTCCCATCGGGTGCAATATCTACTACATACCCTTCGGCAGCAAACATTATCTCCAGCATTTCCCGCAGGCTCACTTCGTCGTCAACGATAAGTAGATGCGGCGGAAGTTGGGGAGATGTACTCACGGTGGGAGTGGGCGTCAAACTCATACTTTTAACCATCCTCAGAGTTCTGATTCTTGAAAACAATTTTGAATCTGGCACCACCACCTGGAGCTGCAGCATATTCTATACGCGCCCCATTGGCCCGTGCAAAAGCGTGTGCTATTGCAAGGCCGAGGCCGGTGCCATCCGCTCTTGAAGTGGTGAAGGGCTCAAAAATCGTGTCCCCCATCTTAGGATCTACACCGGGGCCTGAGTCATCTATGCAGAAAGAGTGTGTGTGCTTACATGAAGCACAATGTACCCTGCCCCCGGGAGGGCAAAAATTCGCGGCGTTCCCGAGAAGATTCCATACTACCTGCTTGATCTGCTCTTCATCAACATTTTCGTACCAAACACCAGGGCATGAGGAGTGAATCTCTATCTTTTCAAACTGCCTGGAGCCTTGCGCAAGATGGAGAACATCGCTGAGGATGGAATTGATATCCACCCTTTTTTTCACCGGATTACGCGGGTTGGCGAAATTGAGGAAATCATCTACCAGATGGTTAAGCCTTCCAGCTTCGCGCGCAATAATATTAAACAGACGTTGTTCTGTGGCAGGGAAATCTTTTTCCTGCAGCAGTTGCACACTCCCGCCCAACGATGCAAGTGGGTTGCGGATTTCATGCGCCAAACCGGCAGATAAGCTCCCGATAGAGGCCAGATGTTCCTCGCGTTTAAGGTTCTGTTCCAAACGTTTGATTTCTGTAAGATCCTGGAACATCAGGAGAATATTGGTGGATTCGCCTTGTTGAATAGGGGTGGCGCTGTATCCGAGAGTAAGTTGTCTGTCTGCAGCGTTGGTAAAATCCAATTCGCCACGCTCTACCGGTATCCGGGGCAGTGGCCAGTCAAAACCGCGCAGAGCTGTGGATATCGGCATACCTAACACCTTTGAAGATCTGATCGCACATATCTGTTCTGCGACTTTATTCGCAAGAACGATTTGCCCCTGACTATCCACCAGAATCAACCCACTGGTAATATTTTGCAGGATAAGATGGTTGAAGTGTTCCAGATCTGCATGCTCACGCCGCTGAATTTCGAGTTTCCGCGCGTACTGTTGCAGACGGGTGGAGAGGATCACCCCGATAAAGGCTGCAAGAACAAAAGCGGTAAGATTGAGAAAGAGCAGATAAAAAACATCAGTGCCAGAGCGCGTATCCCAAGGATATACCGGGAGGTATCCATAGTAATCCAGCATTGCGAGCCCTCCATATAGCACAACACTGGCCAGGAGAATAAGGAGAACTTCATGCCTGCTACTGATCAAGCCACTGGTTAAAATGACAAAGATAAATAAAAACGCAAAGTTGCTGTACATCCCGCCAGTGAAATACACCACTGCGGCGCACATTATCAGATCCCATACTATCTGGATCTGGACAAACTGAGGCGAAGGGCCAAAGCGTAACAACCAGAACAGAGCAAGACATATTTGCAACAGACACAGGCTGAAGATGGATACAAGACGCGCATTGGAGAAAATACCTGCCTGCTCATTTACTACTAAGGCAAAAAAAACAGTGCCCCCCAAAAATAAAGAGAGCACCAGAAAACGTACCAGAACATACCAGAGTTGAGCGTTCAATGATCGCGCGGTTATTCCTGTGTCATGAAACGCAGACAAGGATGTCTAGCCCCCGACCGTACCAGCAAGTTTAAAGATCGGCAGATACATAGCAATAACCAACCCACCTACAGTTGTGCCGAGAAAGAGCATCAACAGCGGTTCCATCATGGAGGTAAGATTTCCCACTGCATCATCCACTTCGTCATCATAAAAGTCCGCGATCTTATTCAGCATGGTATCTATAGAGCCGGACTGTTCCCCTACTGCTATCATTTGGCACACCATAGGTGGAAAAACACCCGATTTCGCAAGGGGTTCTGCAATGGTATTACCTTCGCTGATACTCTGACGCACCTTGATTATCGCTCTTTCGACCGTTTTATTCCCGGCCGTTTTAGAGGTTATATCCAGACCATCGAGAATGGGAACCCCACTGGACACCATGGTTCCAAGGGTACGGGTAAATTTGGCTACAGATACTTTACGGATGAGAACACCGAATATGGGAGCTTTCAAAGCCCAATCGTCAATTTTTGCACGCCCTTTTTCAGTAGCATAGATCTTCTTAAACGCAAAAATAGACAGAATGATTCCGCCAATGATGAACAGGATATAGTCCTGGATAAAATTACTTATGTTTATAACAATTTGAGTTGGTGTAGGTAGCGCCCCACCGAAATCGGCAAACATCTTCTCAAACGCCGGGATAACAAACACCAGGATTACCCCGATAACAATAACCGCAATGGAAACCACCGTGGCGGGGTAGGTCATGGCACTTTTGACCTGTTTTTTGAGTTTCATGGACTTTTCAATATACGCGGCAAGACGGTTGAGGATTGTATCCAGGATACCGCCGATCTCCCCGGCAGCTACAAGGTTTACAAACAATTCATCAAACGCCTTGGGGTGTTTTTTGAGTGCATCCGCAAAGGTGGAACCGGACTCAACATCATTCTTGACCTCCAACAAAATGCGCTTGAATGTCTTGTTTTCCTGCTGCGAAGAGAGAATGTCGAGGCACTGTACCAGAGGAAGGCCCGCATCAATCATGGTGGCAAACTGGCGTGTAAACACAACCAGATCCTTGGTTGTCACCTTGGGTTCGAATCCGGGGATTTTGATCTCCACATCAAGGCCCTTGCCGCGCTCCTTGATCTTGTCGGCAACAATCCCCTGACGGCGTAATTGAGCCTGAACTACGGCCTGATTCGGGGCTTCCATATCCCCTTTGCGTTTTTTGCCGTTGCGGCCTTTGCCTTCCCAGGAAAATTTAGCCATATCACCACCTCATAAGAAAAAACTACTTAATATTGATGGCGTCGCAAAAACTCACCAACTGTTGCGTTGCTGTAATTGTCTCGCTGCTTCGACGGACGTATGAGACGTTGCATGCAACGTCTCTACAGAGACAATCACGCGCCTTGCTTTTTTGGCGCTTTTTGCTTAGCCATCTAATTTTGTGCTTTCTGCGAAAGCATCAATACTGGACTTAACCCATTTTTCTCGCGCTGGTGGGAGTTTGTTTCAGCACCGTATTCGGATTGGAAATCATCTGCTTCAACTCCCCCTGCTCCGATGAACGAGCCATTGCCGCATCATAAGTAATGAGTTTTTTATGATAAAGACTGAATAGCGACTGGTTCATGGTCTGCATTCCGTACTTCTCTTGTCCCATTTGCATCTGTGAATAGATCTGATGCACCTTGTCATCGCGGATCAAGGAGCGAATCGCCACATTCGGGATCATAACCTCCAAAGCAAGAATACGCCCTGTTCCCGATGCTTTGGGGATCAGGGTTTGCGAAAGAACTCCCTCGAGGACAAATGAAAGCTGGGTACGTATCTGTGCCTGTTGATTGGTGGGAAACACATCTACAATACGGTTTATCGTCTGGACACAACCGTTGGTATGCAAGGTGGCAAAACACAGGTGCCCGGTTTCAGCGATGGTCAATGCAGCCTCAATTGTCTCCAGATCACGCAATTCGCCCAACAGAACCACGTCCGGGTCCTGACGCAAAATGGATTTGAGGGCCTTTTTAAAAGAGTGGGTATCACTACCAACTTCGCGCTGGTTTACCACACAGTTTTTATGCGGATGGATATATTCAATGGGATCTTCAATGGTAATAATATGGTCGTGGCGTTCCTGGTTGATAGCATCAATCATAGACGCGAGAGTTGTAGTTTTACCACTACCGGTAGGACCGGTAACAAGGACAAGACCTCGGGGTCTCTTGGATATTTCAGCAACAACAGGAGGAAGCCCCAACTGTGCAAAGGAGAGAAATTCATATGGAATACGCCGGAACGCTCCGGCGATGGCACCCCGTTGGACAAAAATATTGCCACGGAAACGCGCAAGTCCCTTTACTCCGAAAGAGAGGTCTAACTCATTTTCTTCCTCAAGGGTACGTTTTTGCGCGTCGGTAAGAATACTGTAACACAACTGCTTGGTGTCATTGGGCATCAGTGCAGGATGATCCAGCGGGCGCATGGCTCCGTCAATTCTGATCTGCGGAGCCAGACCTGTGGTAATGTGCAGATCCGAAGCACCGGATTCGACCATTGTCTTCAAGAACTCATGTATTCCAGCCATGTAGAGCACCTCTTCTATTGAATAAGCAGCAACATTTATGAGTCATTAATGATACCAGTAAAATAAAATATTATCAGCAATAAATTAATAGGAATCGAGGTTTAATCATCGGCAACAGTACAGCGCAGCACTTCAGAAAATGATGTCACTCCCTCTTTGAGTTTCAACAAAGCGGATTGACGCATAGTACGTACTCCAAGACGCATGGATTCACGTTTGATCTCGGCAGTGTTGGCCCCGGCGAGAACCATTTCGCGAATTTCATCAAACATGGGCATAACCTGGTAAATCCCCACACGCCCCTTGTAGCCACTGTCGTTGCAATTACTGCACCCCCTGCCCTTGTAACACACAAAGTCATCCACCTCGTCGGGCGAGACCCCGGCATCAAGTAGAGCCTGCTTGGATATCTCCTCCTGTTCTTTGCATTCAGAGCACAGGCGCCGCCCCAGGCGCTGGGCGGTAACCAGATTGACTGCCGAGGCGACCAGAAAGGGTTCGATGCCCATATTTAGCAAACGGTTGATGGTACTCGGGGCATCATTGGTGTGCAAAGTGGAGAGGACAAGGTGTCCGGTAAGGGCAGCTTTTATGCCTATTTCAGCGGTTTCAAAGTCGCGGATCTCCCCGATCATGATGATGTCAGGGTCCTGACGCAAAAAAGCGCGCAGAGCACTGGCAAAATTGAGCCCTATATCCTCATGCATCTGAACCTGGTTGATGCCGGCAAAGTTAAACTCGACCGGATCTTCTGCGGTGGAAATATTTTCTGTGGTGGTATTCAATTCTGCAAGCGCTGAATAAAGCGATACCGTTTTACCGCTCCCGGTGGGGCCTGTTACCAGCACCATCCCGAATGGCTTGTTGATTTCCTTCTTAAACCATTTCAACGCATCCGGTTCATATCCGAGTTTGGTCATGTCCAACTGCAGGTTAGACTTATCCAGCAAACGTAAAACCACCTTCTCACCGAACAAGGTGGGAAGACAGTTCACGCGGAAATCCATATCCTTGCCGCCGGGTAGCTTGATCTTGATACGCCCATCCTGGGGCAAGCGGCGTTCTGCTATATCCATATCGGAGAGAATTTTGAGTCGGGAGGTAATCGCAGCTTTAAGCTTCATGGGGGGCTTCATAACTTCGTAAAGCACACCGTCAATACGATAACGGACGCGGAACACCTTTTCGTATGGTTCTATATGAATATCTGATGCTCCTTTTTTAATCGCATCAGTCATGATCAAATTAACAAGCTTTACAACCGGAGCTTCTTCTGTGGCAACCTGGAGGGCGCTGACATCGATTTCATCTTCTTCTTCTACTACTTCAAGGTCGATGTCATCGAGACCATTCATCACCTCAGCAAGAGAATCCGATTGATCGTAGTATTTGTCGATAGCCTTTTTAATCGCACTGTCGGTAGCTACCACAACCTCGACATTGTGTCCGGTCATGAATTTAATGTCATCTATGGCGAAAATATTGGACGGATCGCTCATAGCTACAATCAGTGTTGAACCGGTACGACTTATGGGCATCAGATGGTATTTTTGTACCACCTCAGCGGATAAAAGTTTGGTAACGCTGGTATCAACCTCAAATTCTTCCAGATTAATTGAAGGGGCGCTGTATTGACGTGCAAGAAATGCCGCTAAATCCTCTTCACTGATCAGCTTAAGACGAGAAAGGGTAGTAACCAGACGCTCACGGTGCGCCTTGTGCTCTGCAATGGCCTTATCTACCTGTTCTGGACTTAGTATTTTATGTCGAACCAGAAGTTCGCCTAAACGATTACCTGCCATATAAACTATTCCGTATAAAGGTTTTTAAATGTGAGTTGTATTTAAATTGGCATTTCAAATAAACGGGTTTATCCTTTGATAAACGATCTAACACATACTTTCAGGAGTTGCGGTTTATATCTCATTATCCAGTGAACGTCGCATTGCATCTCCGGGATCAATGCCGGTCCAGATACGGAATGACTGTTCTCCCTGAGCAATGAGCATACCCAGTCCGTCAACCGCGTGTAAGCCATGCTTACTTGCGCTCGCAACCATAGGTGTCAAACCGGCTTTATATACTACATCGTAGAATAACGTTTTGCTATTAATATCTCCCCATGGCAAGGGATCAGCAGCATTGTCAACCAACCCTATAGATGTTGTATTCACAATAAGATCGGCTTCCAGGCACGCTGTAGTAAAGGATTTATCATTCAGCCCGCAGGAAGTTATACTCGTTGCGGAAAACAGTGAAGAAAAATCCCTGCATATGGATTCGGCCCGCTTCGGATTGCGATTGGCTACACATATAGAAGTGGCCTCAGCCCGCGCCAAAGCATATACACAAGCACGAGCAGCCCCACCTGCCCCAAGAACCACGACACGATTCCCGAATGGCGTAAACCCCAAATCATGACCCAGCGACGTTATAAAACCGCTGACATCTGTGTTGTGCCCTTCCAGGGTATCCCCATTGCGTACCATGGTGTTAACAGCACCAATAGCCTGCGCTTCAGGAGATAGATAGTCGAGATGTTCTGCAATTTTCTCCTTGTGCGGTACCGTTATATTACACCCACAAATGCCCAAAGCTCGTAATCCGGTTACTGCATTGGCCAGCTCAGCTTCCTGAACCGGGAAAGGAACATATACCGCATCAATCCCTGCAGCAGAAAAAGCTGCATTCTGCATTAAAGGGGAAAGGGAATGCGCCACCGGCCACCCGAGGATAGCATACACCTTGGTGTGACCATTCACGGGAAAGCATGATGGGAAAGATCTTTGAACAGCTGTTGTCAATGGGATGCCTTTTTTAAAACGGTGCTATTCTGTCCTGTGAAAGTACACACTATTACACATTATTTTATGCGCAATGCCCAAGGAGATATTCGCTGTATTCAATAATTCTGCACTCATCCAGAATTGACCGAGCACAACTGACATCGTTTTTTATTGCCTGAATCAACTCTTCAGTTCGGGAAAATTTTTTCTCATCGCGCAGGCGCTCTACAAAATACACCCGCATATTTTTGCTATACAAATCTCCTTTGAAATCAAGGATATGAACTTCAATACTTAAATTGTTTTCTCCAAAAGTAGGCTTGTATCCTATGTTAATTACAGCATTGTAAACAGCATCATTGTACCTAACTTTCCCGGCGTAAACCCCTTCGAGAGGAAGCAGTTCTTTATCAGTTTCTAAGTTGGCGGTGGCAAAACCTAGAGATCTGCCGCGCTGATCCCCATGCACTACTCTGCCCTCAAGGTTGAAATGGCGCCCGAGCAAATAACGTGCATGTTCGACGTCACCGCGGAGGATGCTCTGGCGCACCCGGGTTGAACTCAGCACCTTACCTTCATATTGTACCGGACCGAAGATATCCACCCCGAACCCTTTTTCCCTGCCCTGCTCGCGCAGGAACCCGACATCTCCCGCGCGTTCTTTACCAAATGCATAATCATAACCCACAATCAGATGTTGAACTCCGAGCTTGCCCAGAAGAATATCATCTACAAAATCAACGGGGGGCAAGGCGGCTAAATTGCGCTCGAACGGAATTTGCAGCAGTACATCAACCTGCGAGGCTGCAATCAGGCGCTCTTTTTCCTCCCGGGTATTGATAAGTCGGGGGGCGTGGTCGGGAGCCAGAACTTTTAACGGATGGGGATCAAAGGTGCATACTACCGAAACCCCACCTTCCCTGCGTGCACGCTCCACCACACTGCGAAAAATAGCCCGATGCCCCAGATGTACGCCGTCAAAATTACCTAAAGTAGCAATCGTTTTATTGAATGGTTCCCTGATCTCATCTAGCGAGCGGATAATTTCCATGGATTAAATAACATTCCTGCGAATTAAAAAGATAAGCGGTTTATAACATTTTGCGGCGGCGCTTTTTGTAGGGCATTCTTCCTTGATGAGTGCTTTGTAGCGACTCCGGAAGGATGAAATCAATCTCCCTGGCCTTAAGGCGCACATCCTGCACCATCACATCGACCTTTTGCCCTATTTTGAAGTGACGCCTGCGCCGCTGCCCCATGAGGCTGCGGTGTATCGGATCGTATTCGTAGTAATCGTCCCCAAGGGTGCGAATGTGCACAAGACCTTCGATAAAATAAGGGTCAAGTTCGACAAAAAAACCGAATTCGGTGACTCCGGTAATAAAACCGGAAAAAATATCTTCGATTTTATCCTGCATGAATTGGCAACTGCGCAGGGACAGAATATCACGTTCAGCATCCACGGAACGGCGCTCACAGCGGGTCGCGTGCTCCGCCATAACCTCCATTGAAGCCGGGCCGGGGTTCGGCTCAGAATTCATGTTCTTCGTCATGCAGTGACGCAACATGCGGTGCTGGATTAGATCGGGATAGCGCCGGATAGGGGAAGTAAAGTGACCATAACTGGAAGTTGCGAGGGCAAAGTGCTCCCCGGGATGGGATGCATAATATGCCTGCTTCATGCTATGCAACAGCACTCGGTTAATGATAAACGCCTGGTTCGGATCCTCTACCTGTTGCAATACCTCGCGCAGCTGACTTGGCCTGATCCCATCACGCTCAAGGTTAAAACCGATATCAAACGCAGCAAGAAACTCCTGAAACTGTTGAATAGAGGTAATCTCCGGTTTGTCGTGCAGGCGATAGATTCCTCCTGCTTGCGCTTCCTGCAGATAATCGGCCACACATTCGTTGGCAAGCAGCATGCATTCTTCGATGATTCGATGGGCCTCAAGACGTTTACGCCGTGTTACGGAGACCACATGTCCAGAGGATTCATCCAACTCTATAAACGGCTCAGGCAGGTCAAAATCGAGCGCCCCTCTGGCACTGCGCCTGCGATTGAGGATGCGGGAAAACTTCTGCAGCAATCGAAGCATGGCAACCGTTTCCGGGGGAGCACCCTCAGCATCCGCATCACTGGTTACAGTGTCGTCGAGGGCATGTTGCACCTGCGTATAGGTAAGGCGTGCGCGACTGTATATCAGGGCCTGGTGTGGAGTCATTTTCTCCACCTCCCCTTCACCTGTGCACTGGATTTGCAGCACCATTGCGAGGCGTTTCACCTGCGGATTGAGAGAGCAGATGCCATTGCTGAGCTTTTCCGGCAGCATGGGAAGACAAAAGCCGGGGAAATAGGTACTGGTTCCACGTTCATATGCATCAAGATCAAGGGGGGATCCTACTGCGACATAATGACTTACATCAGCAATAGCCACCCATAGGGTGCTGGTTCCGTCATCCGCATATTCGAGCGCCACTGCATCATCGAAATCTTTGGCATCGGCACCATCGATGGTAACAAATGGAATATGGCAAAGATCGGCGCGCCCTTCACTCTCCCCCGCCTCAACTTCAGAGCTCAGGGCATCTGCTTCGCTTTGTGCTTCATCACTGAAGTGCAATGGCAGACCAACCCGCGATGCCGAAGTTAAGATATCCACGTGTGGATCGCCTTCGGGGCCCAGCACTTCCAGCAAGGTCGCAGTGCCGGCTTTCCCTCCTGATGGATAGGTGGAAATCTGCAGGCGCGCTATCATCCCGCTGAGGCGGGACATCTCCTCATCTTCCTCCACCCTGGTAAGAACAAATGCGGCTCCGGATGGTTGGGCGTAAACTAGACAAGTTCCGTCTTTATCACTGTAGTTACAGCGCCCGACAATAATCTCCTGTCCGCGCTCTTCAATCCCGAAAATAAAGACATCCGGGCGGCGCTCGTGGCGCGAAGCTACATTGAGAGCATATACACGGTCACCGTCCATGGGTTCGTGCAGCTGCGCCGCGGGGACAAAAAACTCTCCTCGCTCTGTACCCTCTGCGGCAGGGATAAAAGAGCGGCGTCCATTTTTGCGCACCCGCACATGTCCGCGCATCAGATCCGGCAAGGTGCGTTTGGTATAGCGACCCTTCTTCCCTTTGCGTAACACGGAATAAGACACAAGAAGATCAAGATATTGTTGGAGTTTGCCACGCGGCGGTGCTTGAGATCCCAACGCCTGAATCAAATCTGCCAGGGTAAACACTTTGGAAACCTGTTTCAGAGCGTTGTGCAACGATGGAGCAAAATTGGAACTCATGCAGTGAATGTACCTTTCAAAACAAGTGGATTCCCACAACAAAGGGGAAACTGTTGCCGGATTGACGCTTAATCACGGACGGAAAAATCAACTACCCCGGAAGGAAACAGTGGATTACAGCGAATAAGCCCTCCGGGAACCTGAATATCATCCCACGCAATATCCCTAACCTGGGATATGCTTGGTCCGGGAGCAAAAAATGCAATACAGGCTTCGGTTTCAGACGCATGTTCACACGCATCAAGCATATGTCCAGGCACATAAAAAACTTCGCTATTATGCAGATCTTCTGAAGAAACTTCGAGTATATGGTTAAGGATAAGGCGTTGATAAAGAATTGCGGATGAATCAGCGCTGAGCTGTTTTTCATCAAATGCGGTTTTTTGCAAGTGTCCGCGTTTGCGCAGCTGGAGGGTGTAGATATGTTTACCACCCGGATACAACACCAGATCAGCTGGGTTTTCCGGGTCATTTAACGCTTTTTGTATAAACATATCAATCGAATCACTCTCTGCAGCAAGCTCTTCCCCATTGACATTAAAAAACTCACCCAGTTTTCCGAGCAATAATGGCAAGTCCCGAAACTGCGGCAGGCAGCAGGTGGAAATAACCGGCTCTATAGTCATCCCATATTCTGCGCTGAAGTCATCTATATTACTTAAGGAAATTGCAGCGTAATTAAAGCTTTCCCTCCCGGTATATTCCTCTTTTGCGTCCCGGCACGCATCGCGGTAGCGCAGCATCCCTTCATAAAGTGAACGACCCTGTATAAGGATCAGAGATTTTTTATCCAGCACCGCCTGTACTTTGTGCAACATGGTCTGGTTGCCAACTTTCCACACTCGGCACCTGACTCCGTCTGCAGGGCACACTTCAACATCGGCAGGGCGTTGTTTTTCATTTTCCCCCAGAGCCTCCAGGACGCAGCACGGATCTGTATACAGCGCTGAAATAGAGCCGTTTTGGATTTTGCTTATCTCAAGATTGTGAAAGTGGTTCTTTATTTGCTCAGCATCGGGCAATTCCAGGGGGAGGATTTTCCCCGAAGAGAACTGCTCCAGATGTACTGCGGTAATTAAGCCTCGATGAATTTTTGGCCTGCCCTGGCTGTTAAACCGGATTTCATATAATAACAAAGCGCAGTCGGAGCTTGCATCACGCTTGATATCCACTCCATCGATATCGATCCCTGGGCTGTGTTGGACTTTAGTTTCCGGGGCACTATTTTTGTGTGCCCCCCTACAGGAACACTGACCGAATGATATAATTTCAGACATTTAAAACTCTCCTTTCAAGTCAGCGCATAAATGGATAACAACAGACGAATTTCCTCGCGACTGACATTGAAATACGCTAGTATCTCACGCTGAATCCAGGGACACCTTCGTACTCTTTTAACTGCGTTGAACCGGATCCAAGCTGAATTCACTGCGCCCTATGGGTTGGTGTTTTTTTGTACCGGGAAACCAAATATTCTCGGCAAATGTCCAATAGACTCAGTTGCAAACATATAAACAGACCACCGAAACGGTTGCAAGTAAAAAGCCGCCAGCGCCGGAAGACTCAACCCCCGGAAGAATTACACAAAAAACACAGGGATACCAGCATGTTGGACTCTATTGATCCAGCAAAAGTACTGCAGAAGTTTTACCCGCCACACACCATTGCATATTCTATCCTCTGGCGGCACAGCACTATTGTTGCCAATAAAGCCTGCAGCGTGGCCCGTGCGGTGTCTGAGACAGAGGATATCGATGTTGATTTTGTGTATCAGGCGGCAATGCTGCATGACATCGGTATTTTGTTTGTGCATGCTCCGGATCTGGGGTGTTACGGCAAACATCACTACATCATGCACGGGATATTTGGAGCCAGACTACTTCGTGCAGAGGGGCTAAACCGCCATGCTCTGGTATGCGAAAACCACATAGGGGTGGGGCTGAGTACTGAAGATATAGAACAGCAACAGTTACCCTTGCCGCGGCGGGATATGCTTCCACAGGATACGGAAACCCGGATAGTTGCGTACGCGGATCTGTTCTTTTCCAAACACCCCGACCGTCTCGAACTGGAGAGAACTCCTGAACAGGTGCGCAAATCTCTGGAGAAATTTTCATCCGCCAAGGCTGAGATATTTGACACCTGGCACAGACGTTTTGCAGGATAGACAAATCTCTATCCAGCCTATGCAATTTTGAAATCAGGGAAAATGCTATGAGTATGATCCAGATGTGCAAAATCGCCAAGATATATCCTAATGGTGCCCCCGCATTACATGATATAGACCTGCAGATCCCATCCGGGGCTTTTGCCTATATTACCGGCTCATCCGGGGCAGGGAAGTCTACCCTGCTACGCCTGCTCTACTGCGCTGATCGCCCTACACGGGGACAAATACTGATGGGTAAAAGAAATATCACCCGTCTGAGTCCGCGCAAGATTGCATTTTTGCGCCGCCAGATCGGGTTTGTATTCCAGGACTTCAAGCTTCTGGTGAATCGTACCGTACTCGAAAATGTTGCCCTTCCCCTGCAGGTTCAGGGTATTGGCATCGAAGAGACGCGCGCACGTGCGTTTGAGCTCCTCCAGTATGTAGGCCTTGAGTACAAGATGCAGCGCAAACCTCTGGAGCTTTCCGGTGGAGAACAGCAACGGGTTGCCATAGCGCGCGCCATGATAGTCCGTCCTAAGCTACTCCTTGCCGATGAGCCTACAGGTAATCTGGACTACAATCTGGCATTGGAGATCATGGATATGTTCTCCCGCATCAACAAAGAGGGAACAACGGTACTTGTTGCCACCCATGATCAAGAACTTATTCAGCAGAATCCCCATAGAGTCATCTCCCTGAAAAACGGGCATATGGTGTCTGACTCGGGGCCGGATACAGCTAATAACACCGGCACGCAAAACATCCGGGAGGCGCTCTAAATGAAACGACTCCGCTATTTTATTCAGCGTACTATTCTGAGCATGATTCAAAGTCCACTCCTCAGTGGCGCGACCATTGGCACCATCGCTGTTGCGCTGATGCTGCTCGCATTTTTTACCCTTATTGTATTGAATGTACAGAATATCACGCAACAGTGGAGCCGGGATATTCAGGTTACCGTATATCTGGAACGGGTACCTTCCACTAATAAATTGGAGCAATGGCAACAGGAGATCGAGCGTCATTCCGTGGTGGAAAATGTCACATACATCTCTCAGGAAGAAGCATTTGAGCGCTTCCGCACCCGATTGGGTCAGAATGATGACCTGCTTGACGGCTTACTCCCAGAGATACTTCCGGCGTCATTTGAACTGAGTCTGACCGAAGAGGCCAGAAGTGAGCGTGGCGCGGAAAATCTAGTACAGGAGCTGAAGAAAAATCCGGTATTTTCCGACTTCCGCTACGGCCAGGACTGGCTCAAGCGCTACGATGCTTTTATGTTTTTACTTAAACTCACCGGAACACTCGCGGGGGGATTTCTCATCTTCGCCACACTTTTTATCATCTCCAACACCATCAAACTCACCATCTATGCGCGACGCGATGAACTCGAAATTATGACTCTTATTGGTGCAACCCCCATGTTTATCAAGATTCCGTTTCTCACTGAAGGAGCACTGCAGGGGATTATCGGCGCTCTGTTGGCCCTTGGTGGGTGCCATGCATTATACTACTTTTTTCTTAAAAAAGGTCTTTCCGCCCTCCTCACCACCACTGCAGCAAGCAATATCAGCTTTTTACCCGTGCCGCTGCAGTTGGGCGTTATCCTTCTCGGATTTTTGTTGGGGATTTGTGGCAGTATGTTGCCATTACGCAAATTTGTCCGCATATAAGTGATACGAACATCACAGAAATGGATATAAGCTAATTAAGTATGAAATCCACACTATCTGCAGCAAAAAACGCTATGTGTATACATAAATACAAATTGAGATTGTCGATATTCGCCCCTATCGTTCTCTTTGCATGTGTGTTTTTTGCAGGCGCTGGAATCCTTTTGCCATGCCATGCAACCGATAAACTCTCCGAAAGCAGGGAAAAACTGCAACAGGTACAGGAACAGATAGGCTCAACCTCCAAGCAAATTGAGCAGAAAAAAGCTACAGAACGCTCGGCGCTACAGCGACTTGAAGAGCTCGAACGCAACATAAGCATCAGTGACCGACAGTTACAGGAAAGTAGCGCTACTCTGGATGAGTTGAAAGAAAAGATAGCCGCAACGCAAAAGAACTCCGACCATTATGAAGATATCCTGAAGCGCGCACGCAAAGATGTGGAAAAACGCCTGCGCGTCCTTTACACCACCGGCGATGCTGGTACCTTGCGTCTGATATTTTCGGATGCGAGCCCTGCGGTTATCGCGGAGGACACTGAGTTTTTACAGCGCATAACCGCCCATGACAAGGCGCTGATGCTGCAATATCGTTCACAGGTCGAAAATCTTGAAGCAAGTAAAAAAGCACTCCAACAACAGAAAGAACGCTATGCAGAGGTGCTGAGGCAGCAAAAAAGTCGCAGAAAAAAACTTGAACAGGCCCAACAGGAACAGGCGGTACTGGTTAATAAAATACGCCGTGACAGCACTATGCTGAAAAACCTCCTTGCAGATTTAAAAGAACGATCCGAGTCGATGCAAGAGTTGGTCAATTCACTTCAACGCCGGAAAAGCAGCGCTTTCACCCCCACTGACGCATCATTTCAATCCCTTAGAGGGAAGCTGGAATGGCCCTCCTCCGGCTCTGTAAGAAGTGGCTTCGGGGTCCACAAGCATAAGCAGTTTGGCAGCCAGGTAAAAACCAACGGCCTGGAGATAGCAGCCGTTCCGGGAACCCGCATCAAAGCGATATGGGAAGGAAAGGCTGTGTTTGCCGCACCCTTCAAAGGCTATGGCAACATGCTGATTCTCGATCATGGAGGGAAATACTACAGTCTCTATGCCAATACCGCAAAGCTACATCTTAGCAAAGGTGATACGGTCAAAGCCGGCGACGTTGTAGCCACTGCCGGTTATACCGGGGAAGATAGCTACTATTTTGAGATCCGCCACCGCGGCACACCGTTGAATCCGACACAGTGGCTCAAACCGCGCACGTATTAACCTGCATCAAAATCACTGCATGAAATCAACCACAAAAGAACTGACCCATGGCCTCTAGTAAAAACAAAAAACCTCGTCTTCCTTCGCGCATGCGCGTTCGGTTGAAAACCCTGCTTGCAATTGCACTTATGCTCGGGCTAATTCTTGCCGGTCTGCTTATGCTCAGCTATCAGCCTGGAGACAAAAGTTCGGCTACCGATGCGGGTAAAAGTTCCTCTACTTCGGCTCCACAGATTTTCAAACCTGAAAGCATACAAAAAGAAACTACATCGGGCTATCCAGATTCCCACATGGCAGGTAAAAACACCGAAGCACAGGATATACCACTATTGCCACCGGGCATATCACCTGCTCCAGAACCTGATGGAGCGCATGTTGCCATTATCATGGATGACTTGGGAGCAAATCTGAACGTAGCGCACAAAGTGTCCCGGTTGGAGATACCCATAACTATGGCGATCATTCCAGATCTTCAGCATGCGCGGGAAAGCATGGACATAGCTGCACAACACGACAAAGAGATTATGGTGCATCTGCCCATGGAGCCCCTTAATTATCCGCGCCACAACCCTGGGGAAATGGCACTCATGCTCAATATGAATGATGACATAATAAAAAGCAGAACCGCCTACTACCTGAGCAAACTGCCTCTGGCTAAGGGATGCAACAACCATATGGGATCGGCTTTCACCCAGTCTCCACACCAGATGACAACAGTGTTGGAGCAGATATCCTCTCGCGGACTATACTTTGTAGATAGCCTCACCAGTCCAAGATCGGTTGGTGCCGAACAAGCGCGTAACCTCCGTGTGCCAAGCGCCACGCGGGACGTATTTCTCGACAATGAGCGCAATGTAGAGAAAATTACTAACCAACTGACAAGGTTGTTACGTATCGCACAAAAAAACGGCACCTCTATTGGAATCTGTCACCCTTATCCTGAAACGATCACTGCTCTGGGCTCATGTGCTTCTCTTGCTGCAGAATACGGAGTGACGGTGGTTCCCGCATCAAAATTGGTACGTTAGCGCAAAACATCCATCTATTATTAATGGAAATGCAATGACAGATACATCAAACAACTCCATGCCGATCCTCAGCGTAACGCGAGTTACTCAATTGGTACAGGAACTCGTGGAGGACAACCTGGCCCGGCTCCTGATACGCGGAGAGATATCCAACCTGGCGAAACCGCGCTCGGGGCACTGGTATTTCAGCCTCAAAGACGAACACAGTCAGATCAGGGCGGTGATGTTCCGCACTGCTAACAGACGTGTAGCATTTACCCCTGAAAACGGGCAGCAGATACTGTGTCGTGCCAGAGCATCGGTATATACCCCCCGGGGTGATCTGCAGCTGATCGTAGAAGAGATCGAGCCGGAAGGTATTGGTGGTCTACAGGTTGCGTTTGAGCAACTGAAAAAAAAACTGGAACAGGAAGGTTTATTCGCGGATAGCCATAAAACCTCTCTTCCGCCCTATCCCCAAACCATTGGCATAGTCACCTCTGCATCCGGGGCAGCGGTACATGACATTCTGAATATTCTGGAGCGTCGTGCCAGCGGCTTGCGTATAGTATTGCGCCCTGTCATGGTACAAGGCCAGAATGCAGCGGCGAGTATTGTTGCAGCAATTGAGGAGTTCAACACTACAGCCTTTGCAGATGTCTTGATTGTGGGGCGCGGAGGCGGTTCTCTTGAAGACCTGCAGGCGTTTAACACTGAAGAGGTTGCCCGAGCTATCTTCAATTCCTCAATACCGGTCATCAGTGCTACCGGGCATGAGACCGATTATACCATCGCAGATTTTGTCGCCGACTTGCGTGCCCCGACTCCAAGCGCCGCTGCCGAACTTGTGGTTAAAAACCGCAATGAAGTTGAGCAACATGTAGATCAGTTACGCCTGCGTCTTGACAGTGCCATCAACTACGCCCTGGCAAGTGCGCATGCCACACTCGATGCCCAGCGGCATAGGCTGCAATCTCCGGCACAGCAACTTCAATGGCGCAAACAGGAACTCACCAACCTGCGCCAACGTCTGGATAAGGGGATAAAGCATAAACTTGAGAACTGCCACTATCGTCTGGATATCTGCGCGCGTGGGCTTGAAACCCTGTCGCCCCTGCAGACCTTGAAGCGTGGTTATACTGTAGTTGAGGAGAAAGAGAGGGGTAAAATTATTACTCATGCGACTGATCTTGAATGCGGTCAGTGTATCAACATCCGTTTTCATGACGGAACAGTATCTGCGGTAGTTGAATAAATGCCTCGCAGTGCGCTGCCGGCTTGACTATCCTAATTCAGTCCTGACATAATGAGAGTAGAAATAGTCATTTATCTGAACATTTCCTTAACAGTCGAATCACACAGCAAACTGTGGCGCTCGTTTCGGGCGTTTTTTTGTTAACAAATCACAAGTTAGACAATAAACCGAAGTAACTATTCACCACGGATGTGAAAGCAGACATGCACCCCGGTTCCAGAAATGCCCACACTCTCATAGTGGTCATACTGGGGTTTGACTGGATTGATTCTATCCGTGCCCCAGACACCCATCCACTGGGGAACATGGCTCCATCGCGTGATGAGATTTCAAATAGAGATGAATAGTTACAAACCTAAAGAGATATGTGTATGGCTAAAACAGTCAAGTTTGAAGAGGCCTTAAATGAACTGGAAGCGTGCGTGCGCAAGATAGAGCATGACGAACTCAGCATTGAGGATGCGTTTAAAGTATACGAAATCGGGGTAAAAAACGCAGCAAAATGCCAGAAAGCTCTGGAACATATTGAAAACAAGATTGAGTTGCTCCAGAAGGATACAAATGGAGCAACAACAACCACAGAGACGACTCAAGACCAACTTAAGGATCAGTAGTAATATGGATCTCAAAGCATATCTGGCACAACAACAACAGAGGATTGAAGCAACCCTGAATGATGTTCTGCCCCAGAGTAATGGATCTACGGCTAAACTGGTTGAAGCCATGCGCTATTCGCTCTTCGCAGGGGGGAAACGTCTGCGCCCAATCCTGGTCATTGCTGCATGTGAAGCAGTGGGAGGAAATACCGAGCTTGCCATGCGCCCTGCATGTGCACTGGAGATGATTCATACCTATTCACTGATTCACGATGATCTCCCTGCCATGGATGATGATAATTTCAGACGCGGAATCCCCACAAATCATAAGGTTTTTGGCGAAGCCAGTGCCATCCTGGCTGGTGATGCCCTTCTTACCGAGGCTTTTGTCCTATTATCCCGGCCATGCCCTGAGCTCGACCCCGCTACGCAGATTCAGCTCGTCAACATCGCTGCTTGCGCCTCGGGCCGTGACGGCATGGTTGGTGGACAGATGGTGGATATGGCTGCCGAAGGGCGGGAGAACTCCGTTGACACGGTAAACTTCATCCATGAGCACAAAACGGGCGCTCTTATTCGCGCATCACTGCAGATGGGCGCGATTATTGGAGGAGCGGATACAAAACAACTGCAGCAAATTACTACCTTTGGGAACCATGCAGGTCTGGCATTCCAGATTGCTGATGATCTGCTGGATATCGAAGCCACCCAGGAACAATTGGGCAAGGATGTAGGCAGTGACCAGCAACGGGGCAAAGCCACCTACCCTGCTGTTGTCGGAGTAGATCAGGCACGCCACCAAGCAACTGAGCTGCATCAGGCCGCGCTTGAAGCGTTGGTACCTTTCTCCTCTGCGGCAGAGCCTCTGCGCCAGATTTCGGCGTACATCATCAACCGCAAGCAATAAGGCATATTGCTGGCACGCCAGCATGAATTACTATGACAGACTTTTTATCCCATATAGAATCACCTGACGATCTCAAGCAATTCTCTATCGCAGAACTGGAGCAGGTTGCGGCACAGCTACGCCAAACCATCATAGACACGGTTTCGTGTACCGGAGGCCATCTGGCGAGCTCACTGGGCACGGTTGAGCTCACCGTTGCACTGCACTACGTGTTGAATTCACCTGCCGATAAGATTATCTGGGATGTGGGGCATCAGGCATATGCCCACAAGCTCCTCACCGGACGCAGGGAGCGCTTTCACACCTTACGTCAGTTGCATGGAGTAAGTGGATTTCCCAAGCGCAGTGAAAGCCCGCACGACTGCTTTGATGTCGGTCACTCCAGCACCTCCATATCTGCAGCTACCGGGATGGCTATCGCCCGCGATGCACAGCATAAAAATCATAAGATTGCTGCGATAATCGGAGATGGTTCCCTTACTGCGGGGCTAGCATTTGAAGCACTTAATCACGCTGGTCATCTGGATAAAAACATGATCATTATCCTCAACGATAATGAGATGTCCATCTCCAACAATGTCGGAGCCCTGTCCTCCTTTTTAAGCCGCAAGATGACCTCGCGCCTGTTTGTGCGCTTTAAGCGGGAAACGGAAAACTTTCTCAACAGCGTCCCCCATTTCGGCAAGGATCTGCTCCAACTTGCAAAACGCACGGAAGACTCCTTTAAAGCCTTTGTCACTCCGGGGATGTTATTTGAAGCCTTCGGAATCGACTATGTGGGCCCCATCGACGGCCATCAGCTTGAAGAGGTGGTTGAGACCCTCCAACATGTCAAAGATCTGCAGGGGCCGGTATTGGTACATGTGATTACCAAGAAGGGGCGCGGCTTTGCTCCGGCAGAGGACAATCCGGCTCAATATCATGGCGTCGGGGTATTTGATAAGGGAACCGGTAAAGTGCGGGTTAATGGCGCGAGCTCATCCAGCTTTACCAGTGTCTTTGGAGATTATCTGTGTGAAATAGCCCGTCACGATAAGCGTATAACCGCGGTAACAGCAGCCATGAGTTCGGGTACCGGTCTCAACAAATTCGCCAAACACTATCCTGAGCGCTTTTTTGATGTCGGCATTGCGGAGCAACATGCAGTTACCTGCGCTGCCGGGATGGCAGCAGAGGGGCTGCGGCCGGTGGTGGCTATCTATTCCACCTTCATGCAGCGGGCTTATGACAATGTCCTCCACGATGTGTGTATGCAGAACCTGCCGGTAACCTTTGCCCTGGATCGCGGCGGCCTGGTTGGAGCAGATGGCCCCACTCACCACGGAGTGTTTGATTTCAGCTATATGCGCCACATCCCCAATCTCACCATGGTAGCGCCGCGGGACGAGATCGAACTCAAACGTGCGATGCTCAGCGCCAGCGGCAGCACCAGCCCCTATGCCTACCGTTATCCCCGTGGTTCAGGGATGAACCTGGATGAGCCTGAAACCATTATGCCGTTTTCCCCAGCCAGCGCCGAAGTGATGCGCTCAGGCTCCGATGCAACCATTATTGCGCTGGGTCCCTGCGTTTACACAGCACTTAAAGCAGCAACAACCCTTGCAAATGAGGACTATAATATCGGGGTTGTAGATGCACGTTTCCTTAAACCCCTGGATGAAAAAACCATAGCCGCTTGCGCACAAGAATCTGGTGCCATAATTACTTTAGAGGAAAATGTACTCGCCGGGGGGTTTGGCAGTGCGGTTTTGGAAGTGCTGGAGCAGCGCAATATTGTCACTGCAGTAAAGCGGATAGGTCTGCCCGATCTGTTCGTAGAACAGGGGACCCAGACAGAGCTGCGGCATATGTACGGCCTGGATCTGGAGGGTGTTATTCACACCGTGCGCGCCTTTCTAACAAATTCATACGCACAGAAAAATCGGACCCGCAATGGGAAATGAGAGCATTAACAACATCAGGACGATAAAACAGCTCACCCCGTATTCAGGGATGTCACTGGAAATTATCCGGGTCGTATCTGATGATCAGGTTGACATGACCGACATGGTTGCAGTGATCAACAAAAGTCCTGCCATCACTGCACGCATTCTGCGTTGCGCTAATTCTGCCTATTATGGTCAGCGGGGACAGATTACCACCGTGCGCGAAGCCATTATCCGCGTTCTGGGTTTGAGCATAACCCGGGGTCTAGCTCTCGCCATGGCCCTGAGTAACGACTTTGAAACCAATAAAGTCAGCAACTTCGATGAACGGCGTTACTGGTTTAACGCCGTAACCACTGCTAATATCGCCCAGGGCTTATCTCACTACGTACAGCACGATGATAGACCCGCGCCGGCTACCGCATACACCGCCGGCCTGATATACAATATCGGGATTCAGGCATTGGTGCACTGCTTCCCTGAGGATATGAACCGGATCTTTGCACACGCTTCTACATCACTGAAAGAGCAGACACATACACAACTTGGGCTAGATCATCATGCAGCATCGGCCCTTCTCGCAGAAAACTGGGCTCTGCCTGATATTCTGTGCCGCGCCATGGAAGCAAAGCCAGAACACGAACAGGAACCAATCGCGCGGATTGTATCTTTCTCTGCGGAATTGTCAGATCTGGCCTTCAGTTGTACTGACGTTAATCTGGATACTATCGAGATCGTTGCCGAGCTTATCGAGCATAAACACGTTGCAAAGGTGATGACGAGTATTTTAAATCAGCGAGACAACCTGTTGGATATGGCAAATCTCATCGCCCGAACTAATACCTGAAACTGACGTTCTCTTTTACCCCATTAACCCAGCAACTTACCTGCTTTCGGCAGCGATAAACTCCTGCGCCAGAGCCACCTCTTTTTTGCTCCCTATAAACACAGGTGCGCACGCATCAATAGCCCGTGGTTCCATATCGAGTATGGGCATCTTACCATCAGATGCTGCGCCTCCCGCCTGCTCTACCAGAAACGCCATCGGGTTCAGTTCATATAAGAGGCGCAGTTTCCCTTCCGGCTTCCCTTTCAGGTGAGGATACAGGAATATCCCCTTCCCTTTAACTAAGATCTGATTGATGTCCGGGACAAACCCGCCACTGTAGCGCAGTTTACAGCCATGCTCTTCGAGCAGACGTACATAGCGCTCAGTCCCTTCGGTATACAGATTGCGCTGCCCTCCGGGAGAATATATCCCGGCATCACCATCTATGGTGATATGCTCCTGGACAAGGGTATACTCCATAAGCTGATTCATGGCGAATTCATGAACACCGTTACCTGTTGAGTACATCAGGGTGGTTCTTGGGCCATACAGAATATACATGGCTGCTACCTGGTCGCGCCCTTTGCCCAACAGAGCATTCCCTTTGCAAATTGAAATTATAGTACCAATAGCCAGATTCACATCGACAAGGGAGGAACCATCGAGGGGATCATATGCAACTGAATAACACTCGGAGTGTTCCGGTTCAAAGCTGATAATTTCATCCTGTTCTTCTGACACAACACTCGAGACAACGCCTGAATACTTCAGACGTTTTTCCAGGATGCGGTCAGCAAGAACATCAAGGGCCAGCTGTTTTTCACCGTATAGATTAGAGGTGCCTGCAACTCCAAGATCACCAGTGCGAATTGAGTTGATGATATACTTGGAAGCATCCGCAATCTCACAAATCAAGCGCGTCAGATTGCGCTCGACATTGCATTCGCGCAAATGCCGACGCAGATCAATCTGAAACTTGGTGGCACCACGTTCATCTGTCATTGCTAACTCCTTGAATGAGATTTTTCACTAAAGAAACTTTGTCTAAAAGGTGTTGCCATCCATGCTAAAAACTTAAATTCTGCCTCGGGCAGAAAAATGTTACTGATGCTCCGCTTGCTGAAGCGAAGCTGCATCCATATGGGCAACACAAAACTGTGTAGCCGCAACAACTGCAAGTGGAATAGTAAGAAATTGAATCAGAGGCAACATCAGAGTAAACATTACCGCCACACCAAATCCGAACGCTTGAGAGCGATGTGTATTGATAAATACACGTTGTTGTGCAAAGCTAATCCGTTTGCGTGAACATACAAAACCAGTGTATTCAATAACCAGAAAATACAACGTAAGGATAATCGAACACAGTGCAAACACCAAAGATCCGCCCAAAGGGATAAAATTGATAAGCAAAAGCAGCCCCATAGCGCCTAAAAATAGACTGAGCTTTTTTACTTCATCCACCAAGCTGCGTACAGCATCACTAAGCATCAGCCCTACAGAAAATGGTTCATCTGAACTGGTTCCGCAGATCATGTGTTCGGTTTTTTCAGACAGGACATCGTTGAATGGTGCTGCAATTAGGTTACCCACCGCCGTAAAGGTGAAAAAACTTACCACTAACATCACCAGCAATACCAGGGTTTGAGCAATCCACTCGAGCGTCTTCCACCACCATGCTTCTCCATAGATGAGATATTCATCAACCAGATGGGAAAAATATGCATTGGCAAAGTACAGGGTGGCGCTGAAAACAATGACATTAATTACAAAAGGGGCTATGGCGTAACGCAGGAGTTCGGGATGGCGATATATAAACATCCAAGCCCGAGCGATGGCGAATAAGCCGTTGAAAAAACCACCTATCATTGCAATTCTCTTGAATTATACCCCTTAGCAGAGGTCTTATTTAAGTAATGTAGATCTGGCTGACACTACAATTATCAACAACGCCAGAGGATTTCCCCCTTACACTCAACGACGACCTAAATAACCATATTACCATAGAATCTGAACAAAACTCAATACGCGCATCTAGTTAAAATAAAAGCAGGTTTTTTGCTTTACCTATCCCTTTTCTCTCTTGCAAGACATGGATAAGTTTTCTATACTCAGGGTAAACAAAATAGCTCTCTACCCGGTGCGTGTATTCTGAATGTCCACGCGGAATAAGTAGTGAACGGGGTTTTTCCCAGTAATACTGTGTGCCAGCCCTTCTTGTAAAGGGACGCCTGATGTATTAACAAAGAACCCCACCTGGTAGTTTCTCGTAGTGAGGCCAAAGATTCACGGCTGGAGTGGAGAGCTTCTCCGATAAAACAGAAGGCATCAGGATCAGTCCGGTGCCTTTTTGTCGTATTTGTAATCATACGTTCAAAATCTGGATCCTGGATGAGGTACAAATCATTACAATTACCTCACAGTATTCCCAGGTTATGTAACACTATCCAGTTTCATCTGACGGATAACCGAGTGCTTATCGCTTGCCTCATATATCAAACCTGCCATCCTTCCCGTAATGTAGAAAAGGTCTAACGAACCCATGAACCAGGAACAGCCCAATCCAGAACAGGACCTGCACCGACTGTATGTAAATGATCGAGAAATTCTTGTAGTCGGCACCGCGCACATCTCCAGAGCATCGGTGGATATGGTTACGCGCACTATTGAATCGGAACAACCGCACAGCGTATGCGTGGAATTAGATGAACAGCGTTATCGGCATCTGACAGAAAAAAACCGTTGGGAGAACCTGAACATTATCCAGGTGATCAAACAGGGGCAAATCCCCTTTTTGATGGCAAATCTGGCCCTATCTTCTTTTCAAAAACGGATGGGGCTGCAGACCGGAGTAAAGCCGGGGGAAGAACTTGCAGCTGCAGCGCAAAAGGCTAAAGAACAGAATATGCATCTGGTACTTGCAGACAGAAGTATTCGCATCACGTTGCTGCGCGCCTGGCGCAAAACTGGGTTCATGCGCAAAATGCAACTCATTTCGACCATGTTTGCAGGGATGTTTGAAAAACACGAAATGGACGAAGAGGAACTGAGCCGCATCCGCCAAACGGATACCCTTTCGGCTATGCTTGAGGAGATGGCTGAGGTTCTGCCGCAGGCTAAAACAACTCTGGTAGATGAGCGGGATCGGTGGATGGCACACCACATTGCCGCCGCACCGGGAGACAAGGTGGTTGCAGTAGTGGGGGCCGCGCATGTTCCGGGAATTATAAGTTATCTGGAATCGGACGCACCTATTGATATCAGCGGACTGGAAACTATTCCCGAAAAACCGATGTATTCCAAGGCGATCCCGTGGATTATCCCGGCCGTTGTTGTCGCACTGTTCATCGGCGGTTTTTTTTTCTCAGATAGAACCCAGCTCTATGAAGCTGCCACGGCCTGGATTCTAGCCAACGGGATCTTCTCGGCCGTTGGTGCGGCTCTGGCGTTTGGTCACCCCCTAACCATAATGTCTGCATTTATCGCCGCGCCCCTCACCTCGTTGAATCCCACTATAGGTGCGGGCTTTGTCACCGCTTTGGTGCAGGCATACTGTTCCTCTCCCACCGTCGCCGACATGGAAAGAGTTGCCGATGATGTAGTTAATCTACGGGGCTGGTGGCACAATCGCGTCACCAGAATTATCCTGGTATTTTTCTTCTCTTCTCTTGGCTCTACATTAGGGACGTTTGTCGCCTTTGGCTGGCTCAAAAATCTCTTTTGATCTATCCCTCCAGCACACGGAAAAATTTAACCAGATAATCCATTCCTGACCACAGGGTCAGAACCAGAGAAACATAGAAGAAGAATAGCCCCACATTGTGAAAATCTGCACACAGCAAGGGAATATCCAGGCCAAAGAACCAGCAGTAATCGTAATGGAGTAACAAGACAATAATAGCAACCATCTGAAAGATGGTTTTATATTTGCCCAGATTACTTGCCGCAATCACAATCCCTTCGCTTGAAGCGACAGAACGCAATCCTGTCACTATGACTTCTCTGGCAATGAGGAGAAAAACCGCCCAAGCCGGTACCCGATCCAGGGGGATCATCATGATCAACGCTGCCATCACAATCAACTTATCAGCCAATGGATCAAGGAATTTCCCCATAACCGTTACCAAGTCAAGGCGTCGCGCCAGGTAGCCATCAAGCCAGTCAGTGATACTCGCAAGAGAAAAGATCAGCGCCGCAATCAGACTCATAGCCGGCGTATCTTTAAGTAAAGTCAGAACCAGAATCGGAATACAGGCAATTCGGGCGAACGTCAGCATATTGGGCAGATTAAATGGTCCATTATTTAACATATTTACTATCTCTCTTCCGAAGTGCGACGATACTGATTGAAGTATCTTTTAACGTTTTTCAAATACATACGCGTTTCTGCATAAGGTGGAACTCCGCCGTAGTTATCAACTGCCGTGGGGCCGGCGTTATACGCAGCGAGAGCCAAATCCAGATTGCCACTGAAGCGCTCAAACATCTGGCGCAGATAACGGCTTCCGGCTGCAATGTTCTGCGATGGATCAAAAAGATCGTAGATTTCCATTTCTGCTGCAGTGGTGGGCATTACCTGCATAAGACCTCTGGCTCCGGCTGATGATACACACGCGGGATCGAAATTGCTCTCAGCCTTCACTACTGCCTTCACCAGGTCCGGATCCAGGGCGTGTTTTCTGGCGTAATGGTTCACCAGATTATCGATGGAAGCTGTCTCCAGGCTATTATCTGATGCTTCATTGCAATAAAAAGTGAACCTGCTCTGAACCGGGACGTTGGAAAAATGCACCCTGCCCTTCGCATCTATATGTTTATATACTGCACAATCAGCAGGCTCTGCTCCTAAATGCACAAATACTGCCACCATTGCAGCAACACCCAAAACTACTGAAATTTCTCTGCGAACTATATCATTAGGCCACACAGATATTTATCCCATACAAATTTTATCGTAATTGTTCACTACAGGGGTGCAAGAGCCATGATCCCAGGTTCCAGGGACGCATAAACTTGTCCTGAGGCTTGACTGGCTCTATCGGTGAGCCAGACACCCTTTCACCGGGAACCATAGCTCTACCACCTGATGCTATTTTAAATTGTGGTGAACAGTTACATTTAATCTAAAGTTATTCTCGCATAATACACATCTATCAAACAACTTGACAGAATTTTAGCCAGTGCAATAATGCCGGGGAAGTTTTCCTACAGATATACACTTTTACTTTTTGTTTTACGATTGGAATCATGCAATGGAAACAACATCTGATTTTCTGGTTATCGGAGGCGGAATCGCCGGACTTTCCTATGCGCTCAAGGTTGCTGAACATGGTACTGTTTCCATAATCACCAAACGCGAAATTGGTGAGACAGCAACATGCTATGCACAGGGGGGGATAGCCAGCGTTTACTCGGAACAAGACTCCTTTGAATCCCACGCCCAGGATACTATTGTAGCCGGAGCATACCTATCCGATCCTGATATTGTGGATATGGTGGTTCGTGGCGGTCCCGAAGCTATCCACAATTTGATAGATATCGGCACGGAATTCACTAAAAATGAGGAGGGTAACTACGATCTGACCCGTGAGGGAGGACATAGTCATCGGCGTATCCTGCATGCATCTGACATAACCGGCAGAGAGATAGAGCGTGCTTTGGTAGCTGCGGCGCAAAAACACAAGAATATCACTATCTACGAACGTCACTGCGCTATTGACCTCATTACCGAGGCCAAGATGCTCCATCGCCGTCTACAGAGCAACCGCTGTCTGGGTGCGTACGTGCTCAACTGTGAAACGAATAAAGTGATCACCTTTGGCGCAACCATCACTATGCTTGCTACCGGTGGTGCAGGTAAAGTTTATATGTATACTTGCAATCCGGACATTGCTTCTGGAGATGGAGTTGCGATGGCTTACCGTATCGGCGCAAGTATTGCCAATATGGAATTCATGCAGTTTCACCCCACTACTCTCTACCATCCCTACGCCAAATCATTTCTTATCTCCGAGGCTGTTCGAGGCGAGGGCGCAATTTTGCGCCGTGCAGACGGCTCCGCGTTTATGGAGAAGTACCACAAACTCAAAGACCTGGCACCGCGAGATATTGTAGCACGAGCGATTGACAATGAAATGAAGATCAATGGAGATGACTGCGTATATCTCGACATCACTCATAAAAGCGCAGAATATATCCGCACCCGCTTCCCCAATATATGCTCTACATTAAAAGAGTATGGAGTTGATATGGTAAATGAACCCATCCCCGTAGTGCCAGCGGCACACTACCTGTGCGGCGGGGTTGTGGTTGATACCCATGGGGAAAGCGAGATCAGAAATCTGTTTGCTGCAGGCGAAGTTACCTGTACCGGGCTCCATGGAGCAAACCGCCTTGCGAGTAACAGCCTGCTTGAAGGGGCTGTGTATGGTACGCTTTCGGCTGAAGCCTCCATACAGCGCATCAAAGAACACCATCAACCCTGCCCCCCAATCGACCCTTGGGATTACGGCAAAGCAATCACCAGCGATGAAGAGGTGGTAATTGCGCAAAACTGGGATGAGATACGCCGCTGTATGTGGAACTATGTGGGCATTGTAAGAACCAATAAACGCCTTGCACGTGCCCTGCGCCGCATCAATATGGTTAAGGAAGAGATTACCGAATACTACTGGGATTTCTATGTAACATCCGATCTGATTGAGTTACGCAACCTGGCCACAGTTGCGGAATTGATTATCCGCAGTGCCATGGAACGCAAAGAAAGTCGAGGGCTTCACTACAATCTTGACTATCCCGAAACCGATGATGTGCACTGGAAGAAAGACACCATTATCAGAAAATCGTTCTGACAGGAGCAGCATATTGACTATTGACGACCTGCGGGTAGAAATTGACGCGCTCGACCAGGAGCTGTTGCGTATTTTTAATAGAAGAGCGGCATTGGCGCTGCAAATCGGGCACCTGAAGAAAAAGTTGGATCTACCCGTATATAATCCACAGCGCGAGCAGTTCATCTTTGAAAAAATGCAACAACTCAACCCGGGACCACTAGATGACCAGGCAATTAAACGTCTGTTCGAGCGTGTAATTGATGAATCGCGAACACTCGAGCGCATTAAATCGAAGGGACGCTGAATAATGTTAGTTGTTATGCAGAAAAAAACTACACAGAACGAGATAGAACATGTAAAGCAATACCTTATCGACAATGATTTCGATTTCCACCAATCAACCGGTGCCAACCATACAATTATCGGGGTTATAGGCGATACTGCAACATTTTCTACAGCAGAATTGGAACAATTACCCGGGGTTCTTGTAGTATTCAAAATACCTCAAGGGAGTGCTTAAGCATCTCAATCCTGAACACGTAAAACCGCATAAAGTTTAACTACTGCTCCAAAAACCATAACCGCTGGCTTTGCCATTGCAACACAGGCGGTATCCAGGTTTTCAATGTCCGAGATGCATACATCCTGATTTGCCCTGGTTGCATTCGAAATTACTGCAACCGGGGTTTTCGGGTCAACACCGGCCTTTAGAGCTATGGTTTTTATTTCTTCCGCAAAACTCAATCCCATCAACACTACGGTAGTATGCTTGCGTTGAAGTAAGAGGCAAATCCACCCTGTATTAAATTTGCTCCCCGCCAGGTGAGCAGAAACCACCGAAAAACTGGTGGCATAACCACGCGCAGTAAGGGGAACTCCGGCCAGCGCCGGGCCTGCAGTTGCAGAACTTATCCCCGGCACCAGAGTCACTTTTACACCTGCACTGAGCAGATATTCGAGTTCCTCCGCTCCTCGACCAAAAACATAGGGATCGCCACTCTTCAAGCGCGCAACACTAAAACCCTGATGAGCATACTCCAGAATAAGAGTGTTTATTTCCTCCTGGGTATAACTGTGACGTCCTTTTTCCTTGCCTACATAGTGCTTGCGAATATCCTGTGGCACCAAATCCAGGATTTCAGGACTAATAAGATGATCGTACAACACCACATCAACCTGATTCAGACATTTGTACGCCTGCAACGTCAGAAGATCCGGATCGCCCGGGCCGCATCCAATGAGGAATACACGTGAAAGGAGCCTTTTAACCGCGTTTCTGCAACCTTCTGAATCAACAATTCCCTGTTGTCGTTCAGCCGCTACCTGATGGAGAAAATCACCGACTTCAAGCGGGAGCATGCACTTGATCTTATCGCGCACAACCTGCCCCACCGCAGGGCTCGATCCATCAGTAGAAACAGCCACCTTTAAGGGCCCGTAACGCAACAGGGAAGAGAAATAAAAATCACACTGATGCGGCTTGTCAACCCGATTTACCAGAATCTGGCGAGTGGATTTTATATCATTGAGCATCTTACCAACGTCATCACTCCCGGTTGCATCAACGACTATTTCAAACCCTTCGATATCTCGGATTTCGATATCCTTGCACATGAACTCAAGGTTCAGCCTTGAGAAATCAGAGGACGCCTTTTTTGCAATAACAGCAAACTCTACCCCATTATCCAACAGAACACGGGCCTTTTGCGCCGCGACACAACCCGCCCCGAGTAATAGGATGCGAGGATTACACAGTAAAACAGGCAAGGTACTTTTCATGGAGTCACATCTCACGAAAAAAGCGCCCTGTAGGCGCTTTTAATGCTAAAGTATATGCAAGGTAAATCAGGCATTGAATGCTTCGCGACTTTCAGAGTAGACTTCATCAAACCCGTCCAGAAGTTGGTCAATTACAGCTTGATCAAGTTCCAGGTAAACTCCCCCCGGAGTCTGGGTCAGATCCATATCCTCATCCGGTACTCTCGTGCCAATTCCGCACTTGTAACACATATTAACCCCGAGATTAGTGATAGCGGCAAGAAGCAGTACGTCCGCATCTGCATCATCACAAACAACATCGATATGCCGGCACACCGCCTCAACAAGCAATTCCGCTATACCCCAGGAATGGAGGACTGCAGCGCCTACATGGTTGTAAGGATGGGTAAAATAGTTCTGCTCCAGATCGATATATTTACTTGTCCCTTCATTGTAGAGGGCTTCAACCAGTTCCTGATATTCTTCAGGGTTATTGTTATTGCGTACCACTTTTCCCAGATTGCTGAAAAGCCCGGACAGAAACGCCTCTTCGCAATCCCCCTTCCCCAGACTTTTACTTATGTAGCGCGAGGCAACAGCACTTCCAACAGATTCTTCCCAGAGCAACTTTTCCAGAAGACCAAATTGCTTATTCACACTGCACATACTCGAAGCTAAAACGAGACTGCGTACTGTTCTCTCCCCAAGTATCACCAAAGCGTTCTGCAAGGTGGTGATTTTACGCATCAAACCATATACCGAGGAATTGGTTATTTTCAAAATACGTGCAGATACAGCTGGATCCATGGCAATAGTATCAGCGAGCTCCTTAATAGAGGCGTCAGGATCCTGCAAAAGCTCCATGGACTTAATGGCCACTATAGGCATGGATGGAAGGTCACCGATATCTCCGGCGATTGCATTATAATCAAGCATCAATACACCTGTTAATCAAAAATATCCGGCTGCGCTGTGCACAGCGCAGCCGGACTCTATATACACTTAAAATCTACCGAATTCTGAATCATCCAAGGCTATTTGGACATCATCTTTCTTACTACTTCCAGATGTACCCCAGCCACCAGAATTATCAGTATTAGCTGCCGGTTTAGCAGCAAGAGACTTTTGTGCTCTACCTTCTTTTGAAGAGGATCTATTGTTTGTAGCGGAAAAGTCCTGATTACCGCGATTCATGCTGGACGAAAAGTGATCTGAACCAGCTGCTTCACGGAGTTTGAAGTGTGCCAGCAATTCATTTAACTGCGCTGCCTGGCTGGAAAGCTCTTCCGCAGATGCAGCTCCTTCTTCCGCATTTGCAGTATTCTGTTGTGTTACGTCGTCAATGCGCGCAACACCTTCATTGATCTCAGAAATACCCTGGGCCTGCTCACTGCTGGATGCGGCAATTTCAGAAATCAGATCATTGACCTTCTGTATCTCCGCAACGATCTCCGTAAATGCTTTGGAAGTGCTGTCGGCAATAGACACACCGTGCTCTGCTTTTTCTACTGAGCCTTCAATCAGGGCGGCCGTTTCCTGCGCCGCCTTTGCACTGCGTGCGGCAAGATTACGCACCTCTTCTGCAACCACGGCAAATCCTTTGCCATGCTGACCAGCGCGTGCTGCTTCAACAGCCGCATTCAAGGCGAGTAAATTGGTCTGAAACGCAATTTCATCAATAACCTTGATGATCTTAGAGATATTCTGCCCGGACTCATTGATGTCATTCATCGCAGTAACCATCTGTTGCATCTGCTGATTACCATCGTCCGCAGCTTTATGCGCCTGTGAGGCAAGCTGATTAGCCTGGTTGGCGTTATCCGCACTGGCCTTGGTCTGGCTGGAGATCTGATTCATTGAAGCGGATATCTCTTCGACCGAACTTGCCGAGTTGGTAGCACCCTCAGACAGAGACTGACTCGCATCAGACACCTGAGAAGCGCCTGCTGCAATCTGATTTGCCCCCATCTGTACCTGCATTAAAAGACGGGTGAGATCGTCACGTACCTTTTTCAGCGCAATACGCAGTGAATCATCCTGGCTACGAGGTTCTGATTCAAAGGTTAAATCTCCGGCTGCAAGTTTCTGTAGAGATACCAGAACATCATGTTGCAAAAAATCAGCAAAGTTATTAATAGTCCCGCCAATATGGCCAATCTCATCCTTGGATTTTATCTCCAGACGACTATCAAATCGTCCTGAAGCCATTTTGTCAAAGATCTGCTCCACTGCCAGAAGAGGCTTTTTAATCATTGCGCCAAGAAGGAAAAAGATAGCCAGAGCCGAAACCACGATGCCTCCCAAGCCGGTAAGGGAAAGGGATGTCAGGGCACTGCTTAAATGCCCTTCCATTTGCGCATGGATTGATTCATCCAGATCTTTGAGGTGCTGTAAGTCGTATCGCAGAAAGAACACCCCGGCTAAATCGCCTGCCTCAGAATCGTCATGACACATGATGCAGCGTTCAGTGAGAATGCTCGCCTTGGTGACAATCATCTCAGAGCTAGTTTCGTGAAGTTGAACATCTTCAGTGCTGCGAGAACGAGCAAAGATGTCACGATCAAAATAACGCCCTTTAAGAGAATCCTCACTGGAAAAATTAACTTTACCATTCGGGGCTACAATACCAAGTTCATTCACGTATTCTATCGCAGAGAGTTCCACCAGAAGATCTGCAAAATCATCCATCTCACCCATTTCTACCGAGCTGCGTGATCCAATTTCATACCCGTGGAACACGGTTTCAGCCTGCTTGGCATTAGCCTCATGGAGCAACTCAATTTCACTATCCACCTGTGTATTTAACAGGTCACTGATCTGGGAGTTAACCACCAGCACAATAGTGCCCATCACCAGAATTAGAAGTAAAATTAAAATCCCCGAAACCTTGTTTTGTATACCCATATAGATATCCTTACTTAAAAAAAATTAAAGATTAATTGCATACTTAAATTGCCAGTGCATTAACACTCGATAAAACAATTCAGGAGAGTAATACCGCCTAGAATTCAATGGTTTCGATTTCAGAATCATATAGCAGTTTGCCTACATTCAATAAAATCTTGACCTGATCCCCGATCTTGCCCATGCCTTGAATATACTGTGAATTACCTCCAGCAGTAGAGCGCGGTGGCGGTTCTATATTCTCTCTGGGTATATCCGCAACTTCATTAACCTGATCCACTACAAGACCCACGGAGGCATCGTTATAATTTACCACGATGATACAGGTTCTTTCATCGTATTCACGCGAGGGGAGACTGAAGCGCGCCCGGACATCCATTACAGGAATAACCTTGCCACGCAGATTTACTACCCCTTTAATAAAGGGCGGCATATCAGGAACTTCGGTAATTCGCTGAATCCCGATAATCTCAGTTACGTGACGGATCTCAATGCCGTAGTCTTCTCCGGCCATGTGAAAGGTAAGATACTTGCCTTCTTGCGTATCTTCGGATTCATAATCATTTACGTTCTCTGCGACGGCCTGGCGGATATCATTCATTACTATCCTCCCCTGTTAAATTGATGGTCAAAAGGTTATTCAGCAATCAGTATTTCTTTCTCGGCTAACCGCCCAGATAATAAAAGATGTTTTCAACTTCTGTTCTATCAAGTGATTTGTCAGTTAATCAAAAATACTTGCCCCTTACCCTCGCATGATACCTAATCCATTCTTCGGTGTACACATCTAATCCAGCATGTCTCAAACATTAGTCATGCGTTCGAAAATGAAGGTCCTCAATAGAAATATTGTTTTACTTTTAGGGGAAAAGCGGCACCACATCCAGGCCTGAGACTTCATCTAACCCATACATGATATTCATATTTTGTATCGCCTGCCCCGCAGCTCCTTTAACCAGATTATCAATAGCACTAATCACAATAACCCGTCCGGTTCGAGGATCAACAATCCATCCAAGATCAACAAAGTTACTTCCTTGAATATACGCAGTATTGGGCAATTGGCCTTCAGGGCTCAGGCGCACAAAGGGCTCGTCTGAATAATTATCCTGAAATGCTTCGGTTATCTGAGCAGAAGTTACATGCTCTGCCACAGAGGCATAACAGGTAGATAATATTCCCCGATTAATCGGAAGCAGGTGGGGGGTGAAATTCACCTTTATACCGGAATTGCTTACTTGTCCCAAAACCTGTTCAATCTCCGGAGTATGCCTATGGCTACCCACAGCATATGCTTTAAATCCTTCATTGATTTCACAGAAAAGGGTCGCGGTCTTGGCACTGCGTCCGGCGCCGGTAGCTCCTGACTTGCTATCAAGGATGAGCGTTTCGGGGTCTATCAGGTTGCGCTGCAACAGTGGGGCAAGGGCTACCGCGATACCGGTAGGATAACAGCCGGGATTTGCCACGAGGTTTGCTCCCTTAATCTGCTCCCTGTACAATTCAGGCAGACCGTAAACGGCATCCCTGATCAACTCGGGACAGGAATGTGCTTGATACCACTGTTCATACACGCCAACATCGTGGAGGCGAAAATCCGCAGAGAGGTCGATCACACGTACGCCACGCTTTAACAGATCGGGCACTACATCCATAGCAGTTTTATGCGGCACTGCGGTAAACACCACGTCCGCATCTTGCGTAAGAGCATCAAGGTCAAGTTCTTCACACACCGTATCAATCTGATTAGCTAATGAGGGAAAGACATGTGCAATTTCTTCCCCAGCGTACTGGCGGGAACTAAGTGTAGTTATTTTTACCTGGGGATGCCGCAGGAGTAAACGGATAAGCTCAACCCCGGTATACCCGGTAGCACCGACAACAGCAACCTTCAACATAGGATAATTTCTCCTGCAATAAATATCAAACTCAAGGGGTGACTTGGAGTTATGCAACCAGTATGTGAGATACCGTGTTCCATCCTGACTCGCTAAAACCCGCTTTAATGCGCGGCTGAATTTAGCTCTACTGCGCTAACTCCAAGAAAAAAAGGGTGACCTGCAGGCCACCCTTTTTTATCACTACACATATCTATACGTAAAACAGCTATAGATAGTATTAACGCTTTGAGAACTGGAAACTGCGGCGGGCTGCAGCGCGACCGTATTTCTTACGTTCTTTAATGCGGCTATCGCGCGTAATAAAACCGGCTTTTTTGAGAACCGGACGTAACTCCCCATCAATCTCCAGCAGAGCCTTGGTGATGCCATGTTTAATCGCACCAGCCTGGCCGGAAGGACCGCCACCTCGCACATTGACAAGCACGTCGTACTTGCCAAGGTTTTCTGTCAGCTCGAGAGGCTGGCGGATAACCATTTTGGAGGTTTCACGTCCGAAATAATCGTTATAATCCTGCTTATTTACTACGATACTGCCATTGCCCGGCTTCATCCGTACACGTGCTACGGAAGTTTTTCGTTTACCGGTGGCACTAAAACACTGTTCAGCCATATTCTGTCAATCTCCTGCGCTATTGAATTTCAAGTACGTTGGGTTTCTGAGCGGAGTGCGGATGCTCGGAACCGGCATAAACCTTCAGCTTTTTAAGCATCTGGCGTCCCAGTCTGTTTTTGGGCAGCATGCCTCTAACGGCCTTGAAAACCAAATCTTCCGGCTTTTTCTCCAGTTGTTGTGCGGCATTGATGGAACGGATGCCCCCCGGGTACCCGGTATGATGATAGTACATTTTGTCGTTGATCTTATTGCCGGTCAGGAGCAGCTTCTCGGCATTGATAACAACAACAAAATCTCCCACATCAACGCTGGGGGAAAAAGTCGGCTTATGCTTACCACGGAGTATACGCGCAATCTCTGTGGCGGTACGGCCAAGTACTTTGCCATCCAGATCGATGACATACCAGTTACGTTCGATCTCTTTTAATTTAACTGTCTGCGTGCTCATTGTTATCCTCTCGTATATATATATAAATTCTGCGTAGCTGTACGGGGCTCACAGAAGGGCAAAGACTAGCCGATCTATACATTTACGTCAAGTGTTTTGCCCGCTCCATATGAGGTTTTTTTGTAATCGACTCGCATCAGGCACAACCCCGCTGCAGGAGCAGTAAAAACCTCGCGCGGACGCTGCTGCTGTGTAAGCATCTGTTGTGCGGCTTCAGAACCAATTTTGCCTCTGCCTACTGCTACAAGCAACCCGACGATAATGCGGACCATGTTTTTCAAAAATCCGTCTCCATAGACATCTACTATAATGAAATCACCTCTTTGCTTAATCTGAATTGATTTAAGGGCACGGATTGTGGTTTGCGCCGCACACGATGAAGAGCGGAATGCGACGAAATCGTGTGTCCCCTCCAGAATGGCAGCAGCCTGGCGCATAGCCTCAATATCGAGAGTATGTCTTACATGCCACGCATACAAGCGCTGCAGTGGTGAACGAAGTACATCGGCATATATGCTATAACGGTAAAGCTTACCAAGGGCATTGAAACGTGCGTGGAAGTCATCTGTGACAAAAACAGCTTCTTTGATCGCTATATCCAGGGGCAAACACGCATTTACCCCCTCACAATAGGCGGACTCAGGTAGGCGAATGGGAGAATCAAAATGAGCCTTCATCCCCAGAGCATGCACCCCGGCATCAGTGCGTCCTGATGAGTGGAGACGAACCGGGTGTTTGACTATTTTTGACAGGGCACATTCGACCAAACCCTGAATAGTATCTCCGTGTCCATGGGGCTGAATCTGCCAGCCATGATAGGCTGTCCCATCATACTCAATGGTTATACATACACGCGCCATTAGATAGCGGTCTCCAAATCCAGAGGTGAAGATAATCCCAAAAGAAAACTTATCTACCTACACTGTCTATTCTGCAATATATAATTCCGCTATCTGCACTGCATTAAGGGCACTCCCTTTGCGCAAATTATCAACTACAGACCACAGATTGAGGTGCCCATTCTGTCCCACCTGCGTAACGCATGCAGCAATAGCATCATATTCAGGCGCAATATTGGTGCCGCAAGTATCATGTTGCGCAGAGCCCAACATTTCCACACCCTGCTGTTTCTGCAACATACTGAATACCTGGGCCTCATCTACCTCTGCATCAAACTGGCACATCAGGCTGAGACCGTTGGCATAAAAAACCGGGACCTGCACCACCTCCACCTGGAGATCAATATCGGCATCAGCGAGCACTCGCAGCAATGTGGTGCGAATTTCATCCGCACTCGAATAGGACTCTCCCCCGGCATTCGCTGGTGCAAGATTAAGGGCGAGTTGCGAAGGAGCATCGGCAACTACAGTGTTATTTTCCAGAGGGCGCCCATTGAGCAACGCTCCATTCTGTTTACGTAACGCCTCAACGCCATTTCTCCCCAGGGCCGAGGCACTTTGAAGCACTGTAAGCGATACCCGCTTGAGACCAAGTTCAGCCTGCAGAGGCGCCAGCACCAGTGCAGCTTGAATCGCAGCTACCGGCGGGTTGGTAACAGTGTTCAATGACTTGAGCAGTGCAGTTGAAGATAATTCAGGTACGATACAAGGAATTGCTCTCTCTCCCAGGCTCGCCCGGCTCAAATCGATACAGAAAGCGCCAGCCTGTGATGCAATCGGGAGATACTCCCTGGTGACATGTGCTGGAGCACAGAAAAACACAATATCGGCACCAGCAAAAGCACTGCTCTCGAGCGCCTGTACCGCGATCTCTTCGCCCAGAAATTCCACACTTTCCGCGATTGAATTCTTCGATGCAAAAGCAAGTAACTGCTTGACCGGAAAAGTGCGTGCTTCAAGCTCTTTAACCACCTGAGCTCCAACCTGACCACTCGCACCAACAACTACAATATTGTAATCCATTTGTGTTTATCCTGAGTAATTTGTGTATAACGCACTGCGGGTCGACCTCATGGCCGACCCGCAGTGTTTCTCAAAGAGTAAGATTGAAACGACGCACTATTATCCGTCAAGCAGAACGCGTACCATGCGCCGCAATGGCTCAGCCGCGCCCCAGAGCAATTGATCTCCACAGGTAAATGATGAGAGATACTCCGGTCCCATTTTCATCTTACGTACTCGCCCAACAGGGATATCTAGGCTCCCTGAAACCGCTGCAGGTGTAAGTGCGGCCAAGGTATCCGCCTTGGTGTTGGGGACCAGCTTGACCCAATCATTATCGGTAGCAATCATCTGCTCTACCTCGAAAATGGGAATGTCTCGCTTTAGTTTAATAGTGAGCCCCTGTGCGTGGCAGCGCATCGCTCCGATACGCACACATACACCATCGATGGGTATTGGCTGCTCTGCACCTAGAATCTTATTGGTTTCCGCAAAGCCCTTCCATTCCTCACGACTCTGGCCATCTTCAACTTCCCGATCGATCCAGGGAAGAACACTGCCAGCAAGGGGATATCCAAATTCCGCTACCGGAAACTGGTCGCCGCGCAGGGCCGCAGTAACTTTGCGATCTATATCCAGAATCGCTGAACCAGGATCTTCGAGCAGATCGGCTACTGAATCTTTCAACGCACCCATCTGGCTCAAGAGCTCACGCATATTAGGCGCACCAGCTCCAGAAGCAGCCTGATAGGTCATGGAAGAGATCCACTCCACAGCTCCGGCGCGAAATAGCCCCCCGAGAGCCATCAACATAAGGCTTACGGTACAGTTGCCACCAATGAAATCCTTGTACCCGTCATTCAGGGCCTTGTCTATAACGGGTCGATTAACCGGATCCAGAATGATCACCGCATTGGGATCCATCCGTAAAGAACTCGCAGCATCAATCCAGTATCCATCCCAGCCGCTCTGGCGCAACTTGGGATGCACTTCCTTGGTGTAGTCACCCCCCTGACAGGTTACAACTGCATCCAGCTCTTTCAGTGCGTCAATATCAGATGCATCCTGCAGGGTCCCTGCATCAAACGGAGCTTTACCCCCTGCTTGAGAGGTGGAGAAAAATACCGGTTCCAGTGCAGCAAAGTCATTTTCTTCCTGCATCCGCTGCATAAGTACAGAACCAACCATGCCTCGCCAGCCAACAAATCCTACTTTCATATGCGCATCCTTTTATAGTCTGTTGAAGTTAACAGGAAGTCGTGCAGCAAAAAAGGCAGAAATATTTAACCACCATGAGTAATGCCTAACGACCGGGCTTTGCTTGATGGCGTCGCAAAACTCACCAACTGCTGCGTTGCTGTAATTGTCTCGCTGCTTCGACGTACGTATGAGTCGTTGCATGCAAAATCTCTACAGGAACTATCACGCACCTTGCATTTGGCGCTTTTTGCTTAGCCATCTAATTTTGTGCTCTCTGCGAAAGCATCTTTGCTTAAGCACCCAGAGCCTTGACTATAGCATCCCCCATCTGTACGGTATTCACTTTTGTCTCACGATCCGTGCCCTGATGGATATCACCCGTTCGATATCCTTGGTTCAGCACCTCTTCTACCGCTTTTTCCACCGCATCTGCGGCGACCTGCATGTTAAATGAATAACGCAACATCATCGCCGCAGAGAGAATCTGCGCAATGGGATTGGCTATCCCCTGCCCTGCGATATCCGGAGCGCTACCGCCAGAAGGTTCATACATCCCGAAGCTGCCCTCAGCAAGAGATGCGGACGGAAGCATTCCCAGAGAGCCGGTTAGCATTGCAGCTTCGTCAGAGATGATATCACCAAACATATTACCACACAGCATCACATCAAACTGCTTGGGCCAACGAACCAACTGCATCGCGGCATTATCCACATACATATGGCTAAGCTCAACATCCGGGTAGTCCTTCGCAACACGCACGACAACCTCACGCCAGAGCACTGAAGTGGAAAGCACGTTGGCTTTGTCGATACTGCATACCTTCTTGCCCCGTTTTCTGGCCACGTCAAAAGCAACCCGGGTAATACGTTCAATCTCAGGTTCGGTGTAGAGCATAGTATCGTAACCACGTCGTATTCCATCCTTCTCATCAACACCCTTGGGCTCGGAGAAGTAAATACCCCCGGTTAGTTCACGCACTACAAGAATATTGAAGCCACCTTCAATGACAGATTCCTTGAGTGAAGAACTGCCGGTCAAGGCAGGGAAAATTATTGCCGGACGTAAATTGCAAAACAAGCCGAAAATCTTGCGCAGGGGCAACAAAGCACCACGCTCAGGTTGTTCATCCGGAGGGAGGGATTCCCATTTGGGACCGCCTACACTCCCGAACAAAATAGCATCAGCGGCTTTGCATGTATCTACAGTGGATTGGGGAAGAGCCTTGCCTTCATTATCGATCCCGGCACCTCCTACATTTGCATGGGTGTAAGTGAACCCGGTATCAAATTTTGCCCCAACTGCGTCTAACACTTTGAGTGCTTCAGTCATAACCTCCGGGCCTATGCCATCTCCCGGAAGTACAGCTACATTCCATGATTTATCATCCATGTATCTCTCCTAATCATTAAATAAAAGCTCTGTGCAACCGGCATTACCGGATTACAACGCGGATTAAATAGTGTTGTGCAGAAGAATAAATGTCAATTGTTTTCCCCATGGTTAATCCCACACAACAACAACCTGTGCCATATACGACACGACAGCTGTGCCATTACAGACACAACTGTCGTCAAGTGTTTCAAGGATCGGTGCATTTATTCAAGAGGCGGATATCGCCCTATCTAATAGCGCGCATCTGCAAATTCAACCCAGCCACCGGCTTTTACCAATGCTTTGTCAAATTCAGAAATATCGAAGGGGAATTCACTCTCCTTCCCCCCTACGCTGGCATGGATAATCTGCGCCTCCACATCGACATTGAGGGTGACAGTTCCCTGTTTGCCCAGTTCAAATAGAGAATCAATCTCCTGCTTTGGCAGTTCAATAGCAAGCATGCCACCATTAAACATATTCTGACGGAAAATGCGTGCATAGCTCTGCGCAATTATAGTATGAACGCCATTGACCTCAAATACCCAAGGCGCATGTTCTCGTGATGAGCCACAGCCGAAGTTTTCCCGGGTGACGATAGCACGCGCATTTTTGAGTTTTTCGCCGTTAGGATCAAAATCTTCGAGTTTCAGATCTTCAAGCATATATGGCTGCAAGGCTTCTTTAGTCACTTCAGTAAGGTACTTGGCCGGGATAATTTCATCGGTATTGATATCGTTGCGATCGAGAAAAATTGCCGGTCCTTTGAAAATTTTTTCCATAATTCCATCCATAAACTTAGGTTGCATCAATCCGAAAACGGTTCGAAATCCGAATTACAGAGTGCGCGCGTCAGTTATCACTCCGGTTACAGCAGTTGCTGCTGCTGTTGCCGGACTCATAAGGTGAACCATGCCACCCTTACCCATACGCCCGTTGAAGTTACGGTTACTTGTAGAGGCACACACCTCACCGGGGGCCAACACACCGTTACTCATCCCCAGACAGGCTCCGCAGGTAGGATTGGTTACGCAGAAACCGGACTGCATAAAAACATCAATCAGCCCCTCATCCAGCGCCTGACGGAAAATCTTGGGAGTCGCAGGCGAGACCACTCCGCGGACAGAATCAGCAATAGTACGTCCATCAAGGATGTTGGCGGCTACACGCAAATCTTCAATCCGTCCGTTGGTACAGGTACCAATGTAGACCTGATCCACCCTGGCTCCTACCATCTCACTTACCGGCTTGACGCAGTCGGGCTTGTAGTCGTAGCTCACCTGAGGTTCCAGATCAGAAAGATCAAAATCTAGAATCTGCTTGTACTCGGCATCAGGGTCGGAATGCCATTGCTTGAAGTCCTCTACTGCGGCCTTTTTACTGGAATATTCATCCTCAATGAAAGGCCAGAGATATTCAGCGGTAACTTCATCCGGCATACAGATGCCGCAGGTGCCACCAGCTTCAATTGCCATGTTGCAGAGGGTCATACGTGCTTCCATACTCATGCACTCTACTACCGGTCCGGCAAACTCCAGTACAGCATCCGTGGCACCATTTACTCCGAGCTTGCCAATTACATGCAGAATAACATCTTTGGAATATACCCCAGGCTTCAGGTTTCCGCGCAGGTTTACACGGATGGTTGCAGGATGGCGGAAGGCGCACACCCCTTTCAATATGCCAACCTCGAGGTCCGTAGTGCCAACCCCGGCGGCGAATGCGCCAAATGCGCCATGGGTACAAGTGTGGCTATCCCCCATAATTACGGTAAATCCGGGGCGGATATATCCTTTTTCGGGGAAAAGCGCATGGCATACCCCGTTCCGACCAACATCAAAGAAATCTTCCAATTCATGGCGCCGCGCCCACTCTCGAATCATCTTCGCCTGTACCGCGGTTTTAGTATCCTTTGAAGGTGTGACATGATCAATAACCGCCTTAATTTTACTTTTATCGAACACCCGGTCTTTGCCACGCCATTCAAGATCGGCTATTGCGACCGGAGTAGTAATTTCATGGCACAGCACTCGATCGAGATTGAGCACCTTGGTACCCTCGAATGGTTCATCCCGTAAGTGTGAAGCAAATATTTTATCTGCGATTGTCTTGCCCATATTCTCTCCTGCATTTGCACATACGCGTTAATATTCCGGGAAGCCCCGGACAAACACAAGGCAGGACATAACCTGAGTCAATTACGTCCTGCCTCACCGTGGCGATATTATAGCGAAAAACGTCACCAAAATACATACTGAACTGCATCCGGTTCAGATTGGCTTCAATTATTATACGTTCACTTCTGTACGTTTCCTTATAGAAACAATCTTATTCAAAGCATTAATATACGCCTTTGCTGCAGCGACAATAATATCAGAATGCGCCCCCTGGCCCAACTGCTCACGGCCATCTTTTTCCAGGCGGACGGTACACTCTCCCTGGGCGTCGGTCCCGCCGGTAATTGCACCTACAGAAAAATGGAGCAGATGGGCATCAGTTCCGGTAAGGGCTTTAATCGCTTTGAAGGTTGCATCAACGGGGCCATCTCCCATCTCTGCACGTTTAACCACTTCACCATCTACCTCCATCTGCACCGTGGCCGTGGGAGCGGCAAAGGATCCGGACGATACGCTGATCTGGAGCAATTTATAACACTCCGGCACACGGATAATTTCATCGGCAATGATCGCATCCAGATCTTCATCAAAGATCTCCTTTTTCATATCAGCGAGATCTTTGAAACGCACAAACGCCTTCTGGATATCCTCTGGGGAGAGGTTGTAACCGAGATCCTGCAGGCGCATGGTGAATGCATGTCGTCCGGAGTGTTTGCCCAACACCAGTTTGTTCTGGTTGAGCCCGATAGATTCAGGGGTCATGATCTCGTAGGTGGATTTATCCATCAACACTCCATGCTGGTGAATCCCTGCTTCATGGGCGAAGGCATTAGCTCCCACGACAGCCTTGTTGGCCTGTACCTGGAGGCCGGTTACCGTAGTCAACAGACGACTGGTAGCATAAATATGTTCGGTAACAACGTCGGTGCTGAAGGGCAGGATATCCTGACGGGTGCGCAGGATCATCACCATTTCTTCCAGTGAGCAGTTGCCCGCGCGCTCCCCGATTCCGTTAATCGTGCATTCAACCTGCTCAGCCCCGGCCTGAACTGCAGCAAGTGAATTGGCCACTGCGAGCCCTAAATCGTTATGGCAGTGTACAGAAATAACCGCCTGCTCGATATTAGGAACATTGCTCTTAAGATACGTTATAATATCATAGTACTCTGACGGAACAGTATAACCCACCGTATCCGGAATATTTACTGTTTTAGCCCCCGCTTCTATTACCGCTTCGACCACACGTGCCAGAAAAGGCAACCTGGTGCGCACCGCATCTTCGGCAGAAAATTCTACATTCTTTGTATAGCCCGCGGCGCGTTTTACCGCCTTTACTGCAGCATCAACAACCTCATCCTCGCTCATTTTAAGCTTGTACTTCATATGAATTTCGCTGGTGGCGATAAAGGTATGAATGCGTCCGCGGTCACCCGCATACTGCAGCGCTTCCCAGGCCCGATCTATGTCGCCATCGCTCGCCCGTGCAAGACCGGAGATCTGCGGACCTTTTATGCTCTGGGCAATCCGTTTAACCGCCTCAAAATCTCCTTGAGATGCGATGGGGAACCCTGCCTCCATTACATCGACATTCATCTTTTCCAACTGAGCAGCAATGCGCAACTTTTCATCAATGTTCATGCTCGCACCTGGAGACTGCTCACCATCGCGCAATGTAGTATCGAAAATTATGATCTTTTTTCTGTCGCTCATTTTATCTCTCCCGATTTATTGCCCTTAGAATGGCAAAGGGCGGTTTATGAAACGCGTATCTAACACTCTAACATACTGACCCTTAAGGACTAGGTCACCCAGGTCCGATTCCACAAAACCACCCCCTTTCGCAGGATTGACTGGATACGAACATCTGATGTTTGAACCAAATAAAAAAGCTCCCGCCTCTGTATATTTTCATACAGGGGCGAGAGCTTTAAAGCTTCGCGGTACCACCCTGATTCCATCCTTCAATAAAGTGTATGTACTGAAGAATGCTCACTTAGCCGGTTACGTCGGCGCTACGGCAGTGATTAGTAACTATTTCTCCAAAAAGAAGATAGGTTTCATCACCACAGCTCCAAGGCGAGTTCAATGCTGTTCTGACCGGCTCACACCAACCGCCGGCTCTCTCGCCAGAACATAGACACCTACTACTCCTCTTCATTGCCTTTATTGTTTTATTTAAATCTGCCTTCTTTTCCGGTGTCCGTCAATGGTTTATGTGCTGGATGTTCCACTCAAGGCCATTTTTTAATTACCCACAAACCCGGTTCTGACTGGCTAAACTTTTTCTTTGGCGTTTCGGTATTTACGCAATTGAGCCAGCCCGGCCAGCACCGGGGTAAACAGGGTATAGATGAGGCAGATAATAAAAATCATTACTTCCGGACGAGCGACTATAATAAGGACAATAAATACAGCAAGTACCAGGTTCCAGAACGGACGCCGTTTAAACAGCGCCGGATCTTTAAAGGAATAAAACGTGATGTTACTTACCATCAGAAGCGCAAGAGCGTAGATGAGAATCACCACCGAAACCATACGGATAGTGCCCGACCCGCCAAGGTAATAGAAGAGCAGCACACATGCTGCCACTGTACATGCCGCAGCGGGGATGGGAAGACCGATAAAGTTTTTAGACTCGACTGTATTTGCCTGGACATTGAAACGAGCCAGACGTAACGCCCCGCACACCACATACAGAAAGGCTGCGAGCCATCCGAGGCGCCCAAACGGCTCCAGAGCCCATGAATACATGAGAATACCTGGTGCTACACCGAAAGCTACAAGGTCGGAAAGAGAGTCATACTCAACTCCGAAGCTGCTGGTTGTCCCGGTCATGCGGGCGACCTTACCATCAAGGACATCAAACACTGCAGAGATCAGGATAAACCATGCAGCAATGTGATATGACTCCTGAATGCTCGCGATAATGCCGTAAAATCCTGCAAACAACCCCCCCGTAGTTATAAGATTCGGGAGGATATATACCCCTTTACGCAGGTTACCCCGCTTTGTGCCTTTGTCTTCAATCATCCCAACCTGCTCAGAATTGTTTCACCACCGATACAGCGATCGCCCAGACTGACTTGAAGTTGAGCTTCTGCAGGCATATACACATCAACGCGTGAACCAAAACGGATAAGTCCATAGCGCTGGCCCTTTTCAAGCATATCACCAATTACTGGATAGGTAACAATGCGTCGTGCTATAAGGCCGGCTATCTGAACCACGAGAAAACGGTTTTTATTTCTGTCCTCTATAACCATTCCAGCCTGTTCATTCTCAGTGCTGGCTTTATCCAGCGACGCATTCATGAAACTCCCTTTGGTGTAAAACTGATCCACAACCGTTCCAGAGAGGGGAACGCGGTTGATATGCACGTTAAATACCGACATGAAGATACTTACTTTGTATACCTCTCCATGCAGAAACCTGTCTTCACTCACTTTTCCTACGTAAACCACCTTACCGTCAGCCGGTGCCACCACAACATCATCCCCCTGAGGAATGGTACGATCCGGGTTGCGGAAAAAGTACACGGTAAAAAGGGTTAAAAACAAAAAGATGAGTGCAAGAAAACTCCACTCCAGCAATGAAAACACCAGGGTTATAAACGCAAACAACGCAATAAAGGGATACCCCTCTACTGCAACGGGTTGGTTCTGATTTCGCATATGTTCCATCCTGTGATGTTCGGCAGACTAAAAAGTTAAAAACAACGTCAATATACATCATTGCATGGGCTAGGGCAAAATATTTAGAATCCTTGAAATCAGCAACCTCATGCACTACGGGCTTCCCGGTGTAGGCCGGGAAGCCCGTGTATAATTACAACAGTGTTTCCCGTTGACCTTCTTCAGTCTTCGCTACGCCATGCTTTCGGACCGCGACCTAACACCACCGGACCAGAGCGCACAATCTCCTTTACTCCCATGGGGCGCAAAAGCTCGATCATGGCATCAATCTTTCCCGGAGCTCCAGTAACTTCGACAGAGTAGGAACGTGGGGTTACATCAACAACTTTGGCTCTAAAAATATCCACAATACGCAGGATTTCGGCGCGTGTCTGCATATCTGCAGCAATTTTTATCATCGCCATTTCGCGCTCTACAAATGGCTGATCGGTAAAATCGATCACCTTGATTACATCAACCAGCTTATTCAGCTGTTTGGTAATCTGCTCCAGGATGCGGTCGTCGCCACTGGTGACAATAGTCATACGCGAGATGGTTTGATCCAGAGTTGGAGCCACAGAGAGGCTTTCAATATTAAACCCGCGTCCGGAGAACAGTCCGGAAACCCGCGGGAGGACACCAAATTCATTTTCTACCAGAATGGAAATTGTATGTTTCATGCTAAAGCTCCCAGCTTAATATAACTACACTTTGGCCTATATGTATTCGCATTGGAATCCAGAGATGTTACGCATCTCGATCAGGATGCAAGCACCATCTCATTCAACCCTGCTCCTGCAGGCACCATGGGTAAAACATTTTCCTCCCGTGCTACCTTGAATTCCATAATTACGGGCCCGGGAGTTTCAAGCCCCTGACGTAGGACTTTCTCTACATCTTCAGGCTTGGTGGCCTTGAAGCCTTCAGCCCCATACGCCTGTGCAAGTTTGATAAAGTCTATAGGCAGTTCCATGCAGGTCTGGCTGTAGCGCTTATCAAAGAAGAGTTGCTGCCACTGGCGCACCATCCCCAGAAAGTTGTTATTAAGAATAACGATTTTAACCGGGAGACGGTACTGCACCAGGGTAGCGAGTTCCTGAGAGTTCATCTGAAATGAACCGTCACCGGAGATGTCTATCACCTGACGCTTGGGAAAGGCTGCCTGCGCCCCAAGGGCTGCAGGGAGGCCAAAACCCATGGTCCCAAGCCCGCCCGAGGTTATAAATGTGCGCGGTATGGAGAAATCATAGAATTGTGCCGTCCACATCTGGTGCTGACCAACCTCGGTGGTGATAATGGCATCATCGTCAGTAAGTTCGCAGAGTTTTTCGATCACGTACTGCGGCTTGATGGTGGTTTTAGTATTCTTGTACGTCATCGGGTGCTGTTCTTTCCAATTATTCACCTGATCACGCCATGCCTGTGTTGCAGCGACACTCTGCTCAAGGACTGCGGATTGATTTTTCAGCCCCTTAACTAATGCAGGAAGAACCTTGGGCAACACTCCTACAACTGGAAGATCGACGCGGACATTCTTTTTAATCGAGGTTGGATCCACATCCACGTGAATAATTTTGGCGTTGGGGGCAAATGTAGCAATCTTTCCGGTAACGCGATCGTCAAAGCGCGCCCCGAGTGCAATAAGCAGATCGGAATTCGTCACCGCCATATTGGCGTAGAAGGTGCCATGCATCCCTAACATCCCGAGAGAGAGTGGATGTCTTTTGGGAAAGCTAGACATCCCCATCAAGGTCGTAGTAACCGGAGCCTGAATTGCTTCCGCCAATGCCAGCAGGTCTTTATCCACATCAGACAAGGTCGCTCCTCCGCCTACGTAGAGAACCGGTTTACGCGCCTCCAGCATCATCTCCACCGCTTTGTCCAACTGGCGGGGATTTGGAGTTACGGTGGGCTTGTAGCCACGCAATTCAACCTTATCCGGATAACTGAAGTCAGTACTCGCAACTTGAATATCCTTAGGCAGATCTATCAACACCGGTCCAGGACGTCCAGTGCTGGCAATATAAAAAGCCTGCTTTACAATGCGCGCCAGATCCTTGATATCGCGTACAAGATAGTTGTGCTTGGTTACAGGGCGGGTAATCCCAACCATGTCTGCCTCCTGAAAGGCATCATTGCCTATCAGGGGGGTGGGTACCTGACCGGTTATTACGACCATGGGGATCGAGTCCATGTACGCTGTAGCGATTCCGGTTATGGTGTTGGTTGCACCGGGGCCACTGGTTGCAATAGCAACTCCGACTTTACCAGTTGAACGTGCAAATGCATCAGCAGCATGAACTGCGGCCTGCTCATGGCGGGTAAGTATGTGGTTGATGGATGAATCCATCAAATCATCGTACAGGTTGATAACCGTTCCACCCGGGTAGCCAAAAATGGTTTCAACTCCTTCGAGCTGCAAACATTCGAGCAATATCTGGGACCCTGTCTTCTTCACTGTGTCACCTCCAGGAAATACAATTGGATACATGATTTTCCAACTATCTATTTTTAATGGATAATCGTGGAATTTATGCCGTACTACCGTTTATACAGCTGAGTAACGTCGCGTACCGCACCTTGTGCTGCGCTGGTTGTTGTTGCAGCATAGGCCTGCAGCGCCTGACTGACTTCACGTTTACGCCCTAGTGGACGCCATGCATCCGTACCTCGCTGCTGCATCCGTGCACGCCGCTGTTCGAGTTCATACGCCTCAATACGGATATTGATACTTCTTGCGGGAATATCGATATCAACGATATCCTCGCTTTCCAGCAGTGCTATAGGGCCCTGTTCTGCCGCTTCGGGGGAAACATGGCCTATTGACAGGCCTGAAGTGCCGCCAGAGAAGCGCCCATCAGTAACCAGAGCACATGTTTTGCCCATACCTTTGGATTTCAGATAACTGGTGGGGTAGAGCATCTCCTGCATTCCTGGCCCCCCTTTTGGACCTTCATAGCGGATTATGACTATATCCCCTTCCACCACGTCTCCTTCCAGGATAGCCTCAATCGATTCCTCCTGGCTCTCATATATTTTCACCGGGCCGGAAAATGTAATGATGGATTCATCCACTCCGGCAGTTTTTACAATGCAGCCGTCGGGTGCGAGATTTCCGTACAATACTGCCAGACCACCATCTTTACTGTAGGCATGTTCGAGAGCACGAATACACCCATTTTTGCGATCCATGTCGGCTTCCGTCCAGCGCTTATCCTGGCTGAAAGGTTCAAGGTTGCGCCTTCCCCCTGGTGCGGCAAGATACATTTGCTTAACTTCATCAGCTTCAGTGCGGCGCAGATCCCAGGCGTCAATCGCATCTCCCATGCTTTGGGCGTGAATAACCGGAACATCGCGTTTTATCAAGCCGGCACGATCCAGCTCACCAAGGATGGCAAAAATACCCCCGGCGCGATGCACATCTTCTATATGATAGTGCTGTACCGCTGGAGCCACCTTGCACAGATTTGGGGTCTGGCGTGAAAGAGCATTGATATTCTCCATGCTGAAAGCCACTTCTGCTTCGCGCGCAACGGCAAGAAGGTGGAGCACCGTATTGGTGGAACCCCCCATGGCAATATCCAGGCGCATGGCGTTTTCAAATGCGTCAAAAGTAGCAATAGAGCGCGGAAGCACAGTGGGATCATCCCCCTCATACCAGCGCTTCGCCAAGGCTACGATCTCCTTACCAGCCCGCAAAAAGAGCTGTTTACGTTCGGCGTGGGTTGCTAGCAAGGTGCCATTACCCGGATAGCTCATTCCCAATGCTTCGGTGAGGCAATTCATGGAGTTGGCGGTAAACATACCCGAGCACGAACCGCATGTAGGACATGAATGCTCCTCGTATTGCTCAACCTGCGCATCGCTCACATTAGAATCCGCGGCGGCAACCATGGCATCAACCAGATCAAGGGCAGAGTCCTTATCTCCAATGCGGCTATGTCCTGCTTCCATAGGTCCACCGGTGACAAAGATGGTGGGGATATTCAGACGCATGGATGCCATCAGCATCCCCGGGGTAACCTTGTCGCAGTTGGAGATACACACCATAGCATCGACACAGTGAGCATTGACCATATACTCCACCGTATCCGCAATCAGTTCGCGCGAAGGCAGACTGTAGAGCATCCCCCCATGTCCCATAGCGATACCATCGCAGATAGCCATGGTATTGAATTCTTTTGCGATACCGCCGTGCTCTTCAATCTGAGAGGCCACAAGTTGCCCAAGATCTTTGAGGTGTACGTGTCCGGGAACAAACTGGGTAAAGGAGTTCACCACTGCTATCACAGGTTTACCGAAATCACCTTTTTTCACCCCGGTAGCCTGCCACAAAGCTCTGGCCCCGGCCATGTTCCTTCCTGATACAGATACCTCGGATCGATATTTACCCATGTTCCCTCACTTTGTTATCTAGCTTAATTATACACTTTATATGTTATAAATACGTCCCTATAGGCACGAACTACGTCTCTAGCAGGACAAAGACCTCTGTTTGACGCCAAAATACAAATATTCGATATAGCGGAAAAGGCACCATAGTACAAAAAGGGTTTGGGAAAACCCAAACCCTTTTCAAACAACTGACAAATCAGCACTAACGTATTAATTACTGTCCTCTGGACTGAGCCAGGATCTGATTCATCTCATCCTTACCTGCAAGTTTGAGTTTCTGGATTTTTTTACGTTCCAATTCATCATTCGCCGAGAGATAATTGCTGTCATCGAAGTTTTTCAGTTGCTTTTCAAATATCCGGTGCTGCTCGTAAAGCATCCGAAAGTGGGGATCATCTGCAGCTAATTGAGTTATATCTTCCTGGCTAATATCCATCTAGACACCTCCCGCGTTAGAGTAACTCAAACAGGCAATATGTTCATTCACAGATTACCCAAGGGCCATACATATTGTCAACTACGTTGATGATCAGGAGTAACATTGTTTTATCCTTCAAACCAAGAACCTGATTCTAAGCCATTATTTCATTAGACAGCTTTCTTACGCCGCTGCAGTTCTGCGTCAGAGGGGCGCACATATAGAGCTTGAATTTCATGTACCTGCACAGGCGGGAACAAATCTGGCCACCGCAACAGCAGTTGCGCTGCACATGCTGCCGTGGGGAGACAGGATGCTGCTCCACCAAAGTACAGATCCGCCTTACATTCACGCAGAAACAACTCGCGATACAGCTCTGCTCCGTGCCCTATGAGCAAAACCGTATCCGACCCATGGCAGGTATTGATATGTTCACAGATAGAGGATGGCGGAAGGACAAACATCTGCTCCACATGTGGCCCCTTCGCGTTCCACTGCAAAAGCGCTCCATATAGTTCGCGTTTCCGTGCATCGAGAAGACAATACTGGGCACATGGAGCTTTACCGTACATAAACCCCAGGACAAGAAGTGAAGAGAGCTGATACACGGGAAGATCGAGACTCTGCGCTAAGCCCTGAACCGTGGCGAGGCCGACTCTTAGCCCGGTAAAAGAACCGGGTCCGTTTACGACGCAAAGCCCGGCCAAATCAGCCAGAGTAACCCCACTCTCTTGCAACAAGAACTGAGCGTGGCGTAACAGATAATCCGAGTGCGGTCGATGCTTAACATCAAGGCCGATCTCTCCCATTATCCCCGTGTCACTCACCAGTGCGACATTGCCTTTCGGGGTTGATGTGTCAAAGCTTAACAGAAGTTGTTTCATCAATTTATCGATGCCATTGTATTCAAACACTTTCTACGAAAGCATCTGGTTTGAACGCGCTACTGTAAAAACAGGCGCACCAAATCGTTATAAAATGCGAGCAGCATCAGTAAGAGCAAAAGCCCAAGCCCTACCTGTTGCGCAATCTCGCGCGCACGCAGCGATAAAGGACGGCGGAAGATGAGTTCATACAAAAAGAAAATCAGGTGTCCACCATCAAGAACAGGAACCGGAAGTAAATTAAGAATACCCAGTTGGATACTGATAAAAGCAAGTACGGTCAGAATGGTACTCATATCAGTCTGTGCTGCCTGCCCTGCGATCTGCATTACCATAATAGGGCCGCCAATATTGTCCGTAGCCACATCTCCGGCCACCATTTTGCGGATAAATGTCACTGTCAGGGAAACAAGCTCTTTAGTGCGCTCATATCCAGCTTTAATGGATCCCATCAGTGTATAGCTCTGCTGCACACTCTGCTGCTGTGGCGTTATCCCCACAAGCCATACGTCCCGCTGTGCGTCGTGTTTAGGGCTAACCTCAAACGCAAGAGATGTACCATTACGATCCACAATAAACGTGGTCTCAATGCCCTCAAGTCCCTGGATAGCATTGTGCAGGTCGTACCATGAATCAACGGGTTCACTCCCGATCTTTACAATCGTATCGCCCTGTTCCATACCTGCACTGGCAGCGGGCATATCCGAACTCAGGGAACCGATAGTGGGGGGCTGAGGAGGGAGAATCCCAAGTGATTGCAAACCTTCAAGGCTGTTGTTATCCGCATCGATACGCAGGTTCAGGGTTTCGCTGCTGCGGGAGACTTCAAACACCAGTTCATCTCCGGCAGCAGGGATGAGGGCTTTATTGGTTTCGTTCCAGGTGGGCAAATCTCTGCCATTAAGAGCCTGAATGCAATCTCCCTTCTCGAATCCGGCCTTTGACGCATCGGAATCCTCCACTACATAACCTACACAGGGGGGCTGCTCCAGATATGCCGGGACATTTACCCCAATAAAGTAAGCCCAGGGGAGAAGGAACAATGGGAGAAGTAGATTCATAAGCGGCCCGGCAGCTACAATCGCCATGCGCTGTCCTACCGGTTTATGTGCGAAACTGCGCTCGCGCTCAGATGGGCTAAGCTCCTGCTCTTCGCCTTCTGCACCGCCACCTTCACCCAGCATCTGCACATATCCACCCAAGGGGATAAGACTGATCTGGTATTCTGTTTCTCCCCAGGTGCGCCCGACAATTTTGCGACCAAATCCCAAAGAAAAACGCAACACCTTTACGCCGGTAAATTTAGCAACGGCAAAATGCCCCAGTTCGTGCACAAACACCAGCACGCCCAACATCAGGATACCGGCTAATATGGTAGTCATTACATACTCCGCTTGAATTTTGATGTCTGAATAAGTTTAACAGCCCTGTTTCGCGCCAAAGTATTCAGATAAAGAATGTCATCCATATTGGCTATGGATTGAGGTGGTGTCTGTTCAAGAACTTCCTCGATCAGGCATGGGATATCCATAAACCCGATGTGTTCGCGTAAAAAAGCCTCTACAGCGATTTCGTTTGCTGCATTCATCACTACCGGAGCCCCTCCTCCGGCCCGCATGGCCTGATATGCCAAATAGAGACACGGAAAGCGCTCATGGTCCGGAGGATAAAACGTAAGTCCGGATAGTTTGCACAGATTCAACGGCTCGAGTTCAAGGGGAAGACGCTCAGGCCATGCCATGGCATAGGCAATAGGCGCCTTCATATCCGGAACCCCCAACTGTGCCAACACGGCGCCATCAATATACTCAACCATAGAATGAACTATACTCTGGGGATGGATATGCACATCAATATGTTCAGGTGGCATGTCAAACAGCCAGGCCGCTTCAATTACCTCAAGACCCTTATTCATCATAGTTGCCGAGTCGACGCTTATCTTGCGTCCCATATCCCAGTTGGGGTGCGCAAGAGCTTGCTGTGGAGTAGCGTTACACAACCGCTGTTTATCCCACTGCCACAGCGAACCACCGGAAGCGGTGAGAATGATGCGTCTTATGTCTTCAATCCGCTGCCCTGCCATGGCTTGAAAAACCGCTGAATGTTCACTGTCCACCGGTAGCAGACGAATCCCTTTATCTCTGACCGCCCGCATCACCAACTCACCGGCAGCGACCAGAACCTCTTTGTTGGCTAAAGCGATGTCTTTGCCTGCTTCTATAGCAGCCATAGTTGGAACCAACCCCGCTGCCCCGACAATAGCAGACACCACCATCTCAGTGTCAGAGCTGATGGCACAGGCGCGAGCCCCCTCAACTCCAGTTAACACCTCGATTTTGAGATCAGCTACACGATGGCGCAGAACGCTGGCAGCTTCCGCATTTTCAACTGCCACTATACGCGGTCTGAATTCGCGCATCTGACTCTCTAATGCCGCAATATTGTTCCCTGCGACCAGAGCATCAACGGTGTAACGATCCGGATAGGCACGCACGATATCAAGGGTACTGATCCCTATGGAACCTGTAGAACCAAGCACTGCAATACGTTTGGCTTCCATTAAAGCACCAGCTTAACGTAGAGATATGCGATAGGGAAAGCAAACAAAAGACTGTCGAGACGATCCAGCATCCCGCCGTGGCCGGGGAACAGCTGCCCCGAATCCTTGATCCGGGCAGAACGTTTGAGTAGTGATTCAAACAAGTCTCCCACCTGGGCAAATACACCAATAACTACACCGAATCCCAGTGCAGTCACAACGCTGAATTCGGGCACATAAATCCACTTTGACACCAGGGCTGCAATCACTGAGCCACAAATACCACCTACCGCACCTTCAATACTTTTCTTGGGACTGACCGCCGGATACAGTCGATGCCTCCCCCAGTAGGTGCCGGAAAAATAAGCAGTTGAATCACACACCATGGTCATAAGCAGAACCATAAACACCAACTCATGTCCATTAGGGATGGCATGAAGCAGGACAATATAACTAAACAGAACTGGCACATATGCCCACACAAGCAGCACTACTGCACAATCATTGATAACCAGAACAATATCTTTGAAGCGGAATAGATAGAATATTCCCAACAGCAAAAACAAAATGCTGAACACCTGGGCAAACAAAGCGGGATACCAGCATATGACTGTATAAATCCCGAGCCCTCCAGTTAACACCAACCACTTAAGCGACATATCGACCTGAGGACGAAATACATGTAACGCCTCCAGTACAGCAAGCGCTACGATCACAAGGGTAACAGCAAAAAACACTCCGGTGCTGACATACAGTGTCAGAACCACTATCACAGGTAAGGCAATCAGAGCCGTAATAATTCTATCCCTAAGCACAAATATCCCTTTAATATGTTTGCTTGATTATTGAGGAAAGGTTTCGCTACTCACGCGACCGAAACGCCGACAACGATTCTGGTACTCTTTGAGGATGGCTTCAAGATGATCGAGCCCGAATTCAGGCCAGAAACAGGAGCAGAAAAAAAGCTCGGTATAAGCTATCTGCCAGAGCAGGAAATTACTTATGCGTTGCTCCCCGCTGGTACGGATGAGAATATCCGGATCGGGCAGGGTTGCGGTATCCAGGTAGCTGGAAAACTTGTGTTCGTCAAGCTCAGCCGGATCGATAACGTCTGCTATTGCATCTGAGCATACACGGCGTACCGCACGCAGCATTTCATCCCGTGCTCCATACGAAAGTGCCAGGGTTAGGGTCATGGAAGAGTTCTTCGCGGTCTGGCGTACTTTGTCTTCGACTTTCTCACGCAAATGATCTGGCAAACGAGAAAGATCACCAATTACATTGAGGCGGATATCATTTTGTTGTAGCAGGGAAATTTCACTCGCCAGATATGTATCCAGGAGACTCATCAGCGCCTGAACTTCCTGTTCAGGGCGATTCCAGTTCTCTGAGCTAAAAGCATATAAGGTCAGGTATCTGATCTGCAGCCGCGAGCATTCACGCACAACCCGCCGTACGGTATTGACCCCCTCCTGATGTCCGGCGAATCGGGGCAATCCATTCTGGCGCGCCCAACGTCCGTTCCCATCCATAATAATGGCTATATGTTCCGGTATCTCCATATTGAATTCCACAGGTAGAGCAATTAAGAGTTTAAGGGGTAAATCCCTCTAAGCTTTTAACATGTTCATACTTAAAGGAGCAAGCTTTCAACCCGGGCATTATACCTTAGCCCTCAATTAACAACTACAGCACAATACTCATATTACATCGTATTGAGAGATTGGTCCGCAGACGAAAAAAGAGGGGCAAAAGCCCCCCTTCATGGGTATACAGCATGTGTAAAACAACTGAAGGCTACACTTCCATCAGTTCATCTTCTTTAGCAGTAAACACCTCATCAACCTTTTTAACGTAAGTATCGGTGAGATCCTGTATCTGTTTCTCTGCGCGCTTCAGATCATCTTCGGTTATCTCTTTGTCCTTTTCGAGCTTTTTAAGGGCCGAATTAGCATCATGGCGCGCAGCGCGAATGCTGATTCTAGCGTCCTCAGTCTTCCCCTTAATCTGTTTAACCATCTCTTTGCGTCGCTCTTCTGTAAGCGGGGGGATAGGAATACGTATCATATTGCTATCCGACGAAGGAGTCAGCCCCAGATCGGACTTAAAGATCGCTTTTTCAATGTCGGGGATTATGTTTTTCTCCCACGGCTGGATAGTGATCAGGCGCGCTTCAGGCACCGAAATAGTCCCAACCTGACTCAAAGGAACGGGGGAGCCGTAATACTCCACACGCACCTCATCCAGGATATCGGCAGAGGCGCGACCGGTGCGTACACGGCGAAACTCACGCTGAAGTGCATCTATCGCCTTTTCCATTGACTTTTTAGTCTGTTTCTCAATGTCCTGGATCATAACCTACTCTCCTTTGACTATAGTTCCGATATCCTCGCCCATAACGACCTTTTTGATATTGCCTTTATGGGTCAGATTAAATACCAGAATGGGCAACTTGTTATCCATACACAGGGATGTTGCAGTAGAATCCATAACTTGTAGTCCTTGCTTGAGCACATCCAGATATGACAGCGAAGAGTACTTCACGGCATCAGCATCTAACGCCGGATCAGCATTAAACACCCCATCAACCTTGGTAGCTTTGAGGATAATCTCTGCCCCGATTTCCATAGCACGCAAGCTTGCTGCAGTATCGGTAGTAAAATAGGGATTTCCGGTTCCGGCCGCAAAAATAACCACACGCCCTTTTTCGAGATGACGCACTGCACGTCTGCGGATATAGGGCTCCGCAATTTCACGCATCTCTATCGCTGACTGAACCCGTGTCTTCACCCCAACCTTTTCCAGAGCGTCCTGCATGGCAAGGCTGTTCATAACGGTAGCAAGCATTCCCATGTAATCTGCACTGGAGCGATCCATGCCTGAGGCAGACGCAGCGAGACCACGAAAGATATTTCCACCCCCAATCACGAGGGATACATGTACCCCCAGATCAATAACATCTTTGATTTCGGAGGCAATCCCACTGATGGTCTGCGGATCAATGCCATACCCATGTTCCCCGGCCAGGGCTTCACCACTGAGCTTGAGAAGTATCGTTTTATAGCGCGGTTCTGGATGTGTCATGGCGTCCTCGATTAGGTTTGGATCGTTGAGGCTTAAACAAAACCGGCACCTGCCAGATCGGCAAAAATCAACTGGTCAGGTGCCCGGTTTAAAGATTCTACTAACAACAAAAAATGTATGAAGTTAACTACTTGGTCATCGAAGCGACTTCGGCAGCAAAATCGTCCTGCTTCTTTTCAATCCCTTCGCCAAGCTCATAGCGAACATAGTCAACCAGCTTAATATCAGCGCCTACATCCTTAGCAGTTTTCTCAAGCAATTTATTTACTTTAAGATCCGGATCTACAACAAACGCCTGCTCTAGCAGACAAATTTCCCCAAAATACTTATTAATTTGCCCGTCGATTATCTTCTCTACAATATTCTCCGGCTTACCGCTCTCGATGGCCTTAGTGCGCATGATCTCTTTCTCATTTTCTACCACATCCGCAGGGACATTGTCGCGGCACAGATACTGAGGGGCAATGGCAGCAACATGCATAGCCAGTTGTTTGGCCACGGCTTTCGCCTCTTCGCTGTCTGCTTTATCTGTTTGGAGTTCAATCATAACCCCGATCCTGCCCCCACCATGGACATATGATTCAATGAGGCCATTATTCACTTCACGACGTTCGAAGCGACGGATGTTGATATTTTCACCGATGGTAGCAATCTGGTGTACCTGCTCCTCGCTCACTGTGCGATCAGAGCCCGGGAAAGACAGGGCCAGGAGTGCTTCTAAATCTGTGGGGTTTTCGGATACAACAATATCCGCAACCTTGGTTGCAAAGTTTACAAACGCATCATTTTTAGCAACAAAGTCTGTCTCGGCATTAACCTCTACCATAGCGCCGACGTTCTCAGAACCTGTTACCACTACCAGGCCTTCAGCCGCTGCGCGACCAGATTTTTTTGCTGCTGCTGACAAGCCTTTCTTGCGCAAGAAATCAACCGCCTGGTCCAGATCACCGTCGGTTTCGGTAAGAGCCTTTTTACAATCCATCATACCCGCGCCTGTTTTGCTGCGCAGTTGGGCAACCAAAGATGCAGTAATTTTAGCCATAGATCAAATCTCCTGTGTTTCTTTATATTAACAGGGGAGCACTCCCCTTTTATGCTGACATTCAGTAATTAACACACTAAAAGCGACCAGCTTGATACTCTGGTCGCTTTTAGGTGCGCTTAAGTTTATATCAGGCTTCCTGAGCCAGCTTCTCCTGCTCTTCAACCGGATCTGCGCCCTCATTTTCTGACGCCGCTGCGGCCTGCGCAGCCTGCTTACCGTCGAGGCATGCATCGGCCATGGTAGAAACAAAGAGGCGTATGGCACGGATAGCATCATCATTTCCGGGAATTATATAGTCAATGTCATCCGGATCGCAATTGGTATCCACTACCGCTACTACAGGGATCCCCAGTTTTCTTGCTTCCTTGACCGCAATAGTCTCTTTCTTCGGATCAATAACAAACATGGCACCGGGAAGTTTCGTCATCCCCTTGATACCACCGAGACTACGCTCGAGCTTTATGCGCTCACGCTCGAGTTCGAGAACCTCTTTTTTTGTCAGTAGCTCAAAGGTTCCATCATCTGCCATCGCTTCGATTTTCTTAAGGCGGTCAATACTACCTTTGATAGTGGCAAAATTGGTGAGCATCCCGCCAAGCCAGCGGTTGTTCACATAAAACTGTCCTGCACGCTCAGCCTCTTCACGCACTGCATCCTGAGCCTGCTTTTTGGTCCCTACAAAAAGTACATTTTCGCCATTTTCCACTACATCCTTGATAAAATCATAAGCAGTGCGGAAGTAACGCACTGTACGCTGGAGATCGATAATGTAGATGCCGTTTCTGGCACCAAAAATGTACGGCTTCATTTTCGGGTTCCAGCGCTTGGTCTGATGACCAAAATGTACACCTGCCTCGAGCAATTGCTTCATTGATACTTTTGCCATGTCGTTCCCTTTCCATATTACGTAAAGTGGTTTAGTCCTCCGCCGCTTGTGCTCACAACAGCGCCATTTGCCGCAGCAATAACCGAGGCGCTGTCCACAAGGGCGTGCGTATTTGCACATCAGGGGTTGATAACACAGCAACCCCTGATGTGCAAGGAAATTAAACCAGAATCGATTTACAAGCCGACCCGATTGTAATACTATCCGCCAACTATGAGCGCATACAGAATTCAGACATATATAGCACGTGAGACAGTGGTCAACTTCCTGTTGAGTCTGACCCTTTTCACCTTCATTGTGCTTTTGAGCCGATTGTTGAAACTCACTGATCTGGTTATTGGCAGTGGTGTCTCAATGGGATCGGTCACGCAACTTTTCCTGGCTATGATGCCATCGTTCATGCTCATAACCATGCCTCTGTCGTTTCTTCTGGCGGTTCTCCTCACTTTTGCGCGCATGTCCGCAGATAGCGAAATTGTAGCAATGAAAGCGTGCGGTATCAGCGTGTACAAGATGGCGCTTCCGGTAATTATTCTGGCCATATTAGTTTGTGGCGCTACGGCATATCTGTCTGCCTACGCGGAACCAACTGGACGCCGCACTATGCGCGACATAGCCATAAATGTGGCCATGGACAAGGCATCAAGTGCGGTCAGAGCACAGGTTTTTAACGATGAATTCCCCGGACTCACAATTTTTGCCGATAAGGTATTCAAAGAGACCAACCAGCTAGAGGGAGTATTTATAAGTGATACCCGCATCGATGCAACACAGACCATTATCACCGCCACAAGCGGGAAACTCATGACAGATAAAGCGAGCAACACCTTGTTGCTCCATTTGAAAGATGGAGCCATCCATCGCGACACTGACGATGCACAAAAAAATGGATTGCAAATCATCAATTTTTCCACTTACGACATCAACATCTCCATGGAGAACTCTGCAGCGCAAGATTCCGGAACCACTTTGCGACCGAAATTACAGACTCTGTTTCAGTTGTTCAATTCTTTTGAGCAAAGCTCTGAAAGTCATGACAAGCAGGAGCGGCGTGAATTACGCGCAGAGATCCATGAACGTTTGATAATGCCTCTTTCACCACTACTTTTCAGCCTGATTGCTATACCTCTTGGGATCAGTTCGCACCGCTCCAACAAGGGGGCGGGATTTGCCCTTTCCCTTGTGGTGTTTATGGTTTATTACATGTTTTTAAGCATTGCTAAAACCCTGGTGGTTGAACAGGGGTGGCCCATAGATTTAACCATGTGGGCTCCGAGCTTCGGGTTTGCGTTTTGTGGCGTATTATTGTTTATCAGTAGCGCCAAAGAACGCCCCTTTAATCCATTCAGATATGTGTTTTCCTACCTTAAAAACAGTCTTGGTCAACAAAGGTAGAATGGCATGACAATTATCCAACGATATCTGTTAGGTACATTTACCCGCATCGTGACCCTCTCCCTAAGTTCATTCTGTGGAGTGTATCTGCTCATAGATTTTTTCGGGCGCGTAGATAACTTTCTGGAACACGATGCCGAACTGGCGCTTTATGTGATATATTTCGGCGCTAAGATACCCCTGATTCTTTCCCAGGTCCTCCCACTGGCAGTATTGATGGGAGTTTTTCTAACTCTGGGGGGATTCTCCAAAACAAACGAGCTCACAGCGATGCGAGCCGGAGGCATTGGTCTACCGCGCATTGTCATCCCCATTATAGGAATCGCATGCCTCATTGGGGTCGGTCACTTTATATTAAACGAGTACGTTGTCCCGGCGGGGGTAAAAAAATTCAACTATGTTATGCGTGTAGAGGTCAAGGGAAAGCCGGCCGCGTTGGGGAAACGGCATGACCTGTGGTTTCGCGACCGCGACACCATGTATCATGCAGATTTTACCGGAAGCAACACCGAAGCCCTCCACGGCGTAAGTGTGTATGAACTCAACACCGAATTTGAGCACAAACGCTCTATAAAAGCCAAAAAGGTGGTTTACGATGAAAAATCCTGGCAGGCACATGATGCCCTGATTCGCGAATTCAACCCATTGACCGGCCTTTTAACTCGAGAATATCGCACTAGCACAATAGAGGTTGATCTCAACAAGACGCCGGAAGATTTCAGCTCTACCGAACATGAAGCAGAAGAACTGAGTTATGCAGAACTTCGTGATATATCCCGCCAACTGAAAAAGGCCGGCCTAAACAACTCCCACTACGTTGTGGATATGCACTCCAAACTTGCTCAACCACTGGTTTCACTGATTATGGCACTGCTGGGAATTCCGTTTGCATTACAAAAGTCACGTAATATCAACCTGGGATTGGGGATCTCTCTGTGTATCATGGTCGGCATGGCTTTCTTTGTCACTCAATCCACCCTTATCGCCTTCGGATATGCCGAAATTCTACCCCCGCTTCTAGCGGCATGGGCAGCGGATGTTATTTTTCTGCTCCTGAGTATATTCCTGATCCTATCCACTCGTGAATAAACCCTTTTAACCACAAAGCCCCGTCGAGCGTAAGCTCTTCGGGGCTTTGTGGTAGTAATAGAAAACTACGCCTGTTTAGTCCGGTAGATGTTTCACCAACAGTTATTCAGTCTATATACGAGCCTTGGAATTTAATATCGATAGTAATCCGGCTTGTACGGGCCATCTACAGAGATATCCAGATATTCCGCCTGCTTCTGCGTAAGACGAGTCAGCCTCGCCCCCAGCTTATCCAGATGCAACTTGGCTACTTTTTCATCCAGAGTTTTGGGCAGCACATATACCTGTTTATCGTACTTGGCGTGGTTCCGCCACAATTCGATTTGAGCCAAAACCTGATTCGCAAAACTGTTACTCATGACAAAACTGGGGTGCCCGGTGGCACATCCAAGATTAACCAAGCGCCCCTTAGCAAGGAGAATAATGCTTTTCCCGTCTGGCCAGATAATCTGATCTACCTGGGGCTTAATCTCTTTTATCTCCAGGTTGTCATCTGAAAACAAAGAATCAACCTGAATTTCAGAGTCGAAGTGTCCGATATTACATACAATTGCCTGATCTTTCATCTTGTCCATATGGGCTTTGGTGATGACATCCACATTTCCGGTGGTGGTTACAAAGATGTCGCCCCATGTACATGCATCATCCATATCAACGACATTAAAGCCTTCCATAGTCGCCTGCAATGCACAAATGGGGTCGATCTCGGTAACACTCACCATAGCGCCCATACCATTGAACGCCTGGGCACAGCCTTTGCCAACATCCCCATAACCCAGGACTACGCAGCGCTTACCCGCTATCATCACATCTGTGGCGCGTTTTATACCGTCAATCAGTGATTCGCGGCAGCCATAGAGATTGTCGAATTTACTCTTGGTAACTGAGTCATTGACATTGAAAGCCGGAAATAACAACTTGCCATCGCGAGCCATCTGATAGAGACGGTGAACACCGGTAGTAGTCTCCTCACTCACACCCATCATGCTTGCATTAGTCCGACGCCAGAAATTGGGGTCTTCATCCAATGTGGAATTAAGGAGCCGATCCACAGTCTCAATCTCTTCGTGGTCAGTGCAGATATCCGGTTTCACCCTGGTACGCTCAAACTCCTGCTCACGCTCCAACCCACGATGAAGAAGCAGGGTGGCATCACCGCCGTCGTCAACGATCAGATTGGGGCCATCCGGGAAAGAGAGCGCTTTTTTTGTAAACGACCAGTATTCCTCCAGGGTCTCCCCCTTGTAAGCAAAAACCGGCACACCGGTTTCAGCAATGGCTGCTGCAGCATGATCCTGAGTAGAGAAGATATTGCAGCTGGCCCAACGCACCTCCGCACCAAGATCCACCAGGGTTTCTATAAGCACCGCAGTCTGAATAGTCATGTGCAGAGAGCCTGAAATTCTTGCTCCAGCCAGGGGTTTCTGAGCCTGATATTCCTCGCGCACGGACATAAGACCGGGCATCTCTTTTTCTGCTATGGAAATTTCAGTCCTACCCCAGGGGGCTAGGTTCATATCTTTAACTACAGCTTCGCTATTTTTATTCAAAACAATCCACCCGTTTCTCAATGATTTAATTTAATCCATTGTGTAAATGCTGTCGCGCGAATTCTGCCAATTACAGACCTGCGCGACTTCTGAGAGATTCAATCCTGTCGGTCTTTTCCCAGGTAAAGTTGGGCAATTCGCGCCCGAAGTGACCGTATGCCGCAGTTTCAGAGTAAATGGGGCGAAGCATATCAAGAGTATCGATTATCGCGGCCGGACGCAGATCGAACTCTTCGCGTACTATTTTCGCAATCCAATTCGGCTCAATGGCGCCGGTACCAAAGGTGTTTATCATAACTGATACAGGGTCGGCTACTCCAATGGCGTAGGCAATCTGAACTTCACAGCAACGCGCAAGCCCCGCTGCAACTATATTCTTTGCCACATAGCGCCCCATATAAGAAGCACTGCGATCCACTTTGGAGGGATCCTTCCCGGAAAACGCGCCTCCACCGTGAGACCCCTGTCCCCCGTAGGTGTCAACAATAATCTTCCTCCCTGTCAGACCACAATCACCCATAGGACCACCTACAACAAACTTGCCAGTGGGATTGATGAAATATTTGGTGTTGGCATCAACCAGTTCTTGCGGAAGCATCTTCTTCAACACTTCTTCCATTACCGCTTCTTCAACCATTTTATGGGTAGCAGCAGCGATATGCTGAGTAGAAACAACAACTGCGTCAATGCGCTTCGGGGTGTGTCCTTGGTATTCTATGGATACCTGGGCTTTGCTATCCGGACGCAGAATATCTACAACATTTTCCTTACGCACTTTACTCAGCTGACTGGTTATGGCGTGCGCATACATAATCGGCATGGGCATGAGTTGGGGGGTGTCATCACATGCATAGCCGAACATAAGGCCCTGATCCCCCGCCCCCTGTTCCAGGCACAGTCCCTGACCCGGGGTAACCCCCTGAGAGATATCTGGAGACTGGCGATCCAAGGTGGTTAAAACAGCACAGGTATCAGCATCAAAACCCATATCTGAGCTCACATAACCGATATTGCGAATAGTGTTGCGTGCCACCTCCTGATAATCCACATGTGCATGAGTGGTTATCTCGCCAGCGAGGACTACCAAACCGGTATTGACAAGGGTTTCACACGCAACTCGCGAATGTTTGTCCTGCTCAAGCAGGGCATCTAGAATTGCGTCTGAAATCTGATCTGCCATTTTATCAGGATGGCCTTCACTCACCGATTCCGAGGTGAACATATAATCTGTCATGGACATAGCTTAAAGTACCTTTCTCATGTAATAAACAAATCTTACAGTTAATTGACGTTTATATTACAGGCGGAAAACTGCGTCAGACACAACCCCGCCATGTCCGGCCCTGAATCAATAGTCTAGATCAGGATCAGCTTGAGGCAGATAGTCTGCCAGTTTTCGTTTAAGCACCCGTAGGACATCGGCAGCGGTCTTCTGCTTCATAAGGGTATCAAGCAACTCCTCACTGTGAGAGGTATCCCACTGACGGATAAGTTTCTTCACGCGCGATATCCCCTGGCTGCTCATGGAGAGCTGGGTGTATCCCAAGGCCAGCAGCACTATACTAAACATGGGCTCAGCGGCCATCTCGCCACATACACACAGATCGATACCAGCAGCATCGGCACTATCGGCAATACGCTTCAAAGCGCGCAATATTGCTGGATGAAAGGGTTCGTACAGATAAGCAACGTGTTCATTGCCACGGTCAACCGCAAGACAGTACTGGATGAGATCGTTGGTGCCAATAGAGAAAAAATCAACCTCGGATGCCAGGACATCGGCAACAAAGACTGCGGAGGGTGTCTCTACCATGATACCAACTTCGATATTGCGGTTGAAGTCCACACCTTCAGCGTCGAGCTCCTCCATCACCTGCGCAACAATTTTCTTACACGTTCTGACCTCTGCTAGGCCCGAGATCATGGGAAACATCAGACGTACATTGCCAAACGCCGAAGCGCGCAAAATAGCACGTAACTGTATATGAAACAGCTTCTTTTCCCATAGGGACAAGCGAATTGAACGCAATCCCATTGCAGGATTTGATTCATCGTCCAGACTGATGTCGCTAACAAATTTATCCCCACCGATATCGAGAGTACGAACGGTTACCGGATAGGGAGCAAACAACTCAGTGGCTTTTTTATATGACTGAAACTGCTCATCTTCAGTAGGAGGTTTGGAGCGCGCCATATACATGAACTCGGTACGCAACAGCCCGATACCCTGTGCACCATTATTCAGCGCGATATCCGCTTCTTGTAAAAACTCGATATTCGCCTGCATGGAAATAAGCTTGCCATCTGCGGTTACTGCCGGGAGTTCACAGTAACTGCGGAGCTGCTTTTTGTAGAATTCGTAGCGTCGCTTGAGTTCAAGATATTTCTTCAGGGTCTCTTTATCTGGATCGCACACCAGCACACCGCTGTTTCCGTCCACAATCACCGGGGTGTTATCGGGAAGATGGCGGGTAATTTTCTCCAGCCCGACCACAGCGGGGATCTCCATGGAGCGCGCCAGAATAGCAGTATGCGAAGTTCTACCTCCTAGATCGGTTACAAAAGCCACTACATGCTCTGCATCCAGCTGGCACGTGTCAGCTGGAGAGAGATCATGCGCAACAATCACCGAACGGCGTTCCAACTCTCCAACCTGAGGCTGTTCCATCCCGTGGATATTACGTATTATCCGCTCTCCGACCAGCTCAACATCTGAGCCACGCTCGCGCAGATATTCATCTTCTATCTGCTCAAATACGGTGACAAAGCGGCGCAATACCCGCTTCAAAGCACCGGCAGCGTTTATCAATTCTTCACGGATAAGTTCCGTAGTAGAATCGATGAGCATCTTGTCATTTAGGATTAGCAGCTGGGTATCAATGATATAGAAATGTTCGGTTTTACTCTGGCGGACCAAATCCTCCTGGACCGTTTCCAGCTGCTTACGCGAGCGATCCACGGCCTCGAGAAAAATACGGATCTCTTCGTCTATCTCTGTTGCATCAATTTCATGCTCCTGGACTGAAATTCGTCTGCGATCCAGAAGACGCACCTCACCAATGGCTATACCGGGCGAAGCAGCAATACCTGTGTAGGTGGTCATTTTCATATTAATCTTCGCCAAATTTATCATCAACAAGAGCCTGCAGCGCATCCAGCGCATTTTCTGCATCGTCTCCCTGGGTGCGAAGCACTATCGATGTCCCCTTGGGTGCTGCAAGCATCAAAATTCCCATAATGCTTTTCCCGTTAACTTCCTCGCCATCCTTTTCAATAAAGATCTCAGAGCTGTACTGATTTGCGAGCTGCACAAATTGCGCCGCTGCGCGCGCATGCAGGCCAAGGCGGTTTTGAATGATGAGTTTTCTTTCTTTACAATCCATGGTTACTAACCTTATATGTCAAAAAAGCGCTGTTGAAGGATAGACAATGCACGCGGCAATGCAAAACAGGATCACACAAATCCCCAGCACTATTACAATCGGAATCTTGCAGCGGAGCAAAAGAACATTTATTCCAACTCCCATCAAAACCAAAGCAGCCAGGCCCATGGAACTGCTGAGATCAAGATTTAACTCTTTACCAAGACCGCGCCAAGCCAACGCAGCTATCACCCCTAAAAGAACAACATTTATCTGCTTGATCCTCACGGCCAGATTAGCCAGATGAAGTTGTTGAATCAACGCTACCACCTGCGCACCGCGCACATATCCGAGGAGGCTTCCCGCAATGCGAACTACAGTACATGGTAGAGTAAACAACAGCACAACCGCAAGCGGTGCCCACACAAACCCATGAAGAGCAAGGATAATTGCTGACAAAGCCGCTAAAGGGCGCAAACCGCCCCAGAACAGGGCATCTCCTACAGCAGCAACTGGTGCCATAACTGCAGCAGCAAATTCATCTGGTCCAATAACAACATACTCACCACGTGCCTGTTTTTCATGCAATGCCAACTGGGCTGCAAGAACTGTAGGGGCGCAAAAGGTATTGGTGTTGAAGTAGTTTATCTGTACTGCAGACTGTGAAGATCCATCTGAACTATTATCTGCATTTCGGGTTGAAATATTCTGACGGAATGCCTGAATAATCCATGCACTCCCCACACCCTGAAATACACGAAAATTCCAGCACACCTGTAATAACAGACAACGAAGATTCAGTTTCAGGAGGTTTTTTACCACTGCATGCATAGGTTCAGACCAGGGTAACAAGAAGTGTTATGCCAAAACCGGCGCCAAATAGTACTACACCGTAGCGAACTGTAATGCAGGCATATACCGCCCCTACTCCGGCAAGCAGCGCCGCATATACGGGCATAGCCGAAAACTGCCAGGAAAATCTTTCCAGCAGTGGAACTACAAGAGCGATACTTGCCAGGGTAGCACACAAAATAATCACCTGACTGAAGAACGCTGCAATGGCAAAATTCATCAATCCGGCAAGGTTGGCCCAGCGCAAAACATTTGGAGCATATAGGCTTGAATTCCGCTCAAGGGTGGCTTGTGCCCGGTATTGAATCCGTCCATTCATATGGCGTGCGCCTATGTCAACCAGACGTCCGAGGTAGGCAAACAGTGTGGCAAAAAACAGCACCACTACCATTAGCAGATGCTCTGGAAGCAGAGTGTGCAACCCGGTATTGAAACCGCAAAACAAAAACACTGCTGTAATAGTGGCCTGTGTATCATCCGGAGCTACTGTCGCCCCCACAGGCAAACGCATGAGCCAGAAGAGCTCCATCACTGCTCCAATCAGCAGTCCGGCAGCGTAGTTTCCCATGATCAAACCACACAGACCGCCGCACAGGATGGGGCGACACAGTGATGTCTGAGCCAGAGCGGTTCTATCCAGTCCACTTATAATGGCAAGAACCACGATGAATACCCACTGTATTGCACTCAGATCAGCTGCCCAATTCATGACATGTACAATCCCAGCACTGGGCTCTGTCACTCGGAACACACTGGGCCGTTACCTTTACTCCCATTGCTGCAAATCGATCCAGAATCTGTGTATCTTTATCGTCTACAGCCAGTGTGCGTGATATACAACGTTTTCCCTGTTCCAGATGCATGTTCCCAAGGTTAAGACGTGAGAACTCGAGACCGTTTTCGTAAGCACTCAATGCATCCTGTGGAGTTGCAAATAACAGCAGTAAATTATGGCGTCGCTCAAGATGGCACTGGCTCAACGCGGGCAATTCATCCAGAGAACATATCTTCACCTGCAGGTGATCAGGTACACATCCGAGCATGAGCTGTTTGCGAAACGGATCACCAGCGATAGCATCATTGACCACAATTATGTAATCTGCATGCACATACGGAATCCAGGCCTCGAGCACCTGTCCATGGATCAAGCGATTGTCAACACGCGCCAGAACTACCGACATCACCCCTCCATTCCGCCCAGTATGTCTCGGGTATTGATGATACTTTTTTGTCCGTAACGTTGCAGAAAGTCAGCGAGGGTATCTACTGCCATGGAATCTCTACTACCACAGAATTTAAGCACCATAGGCAGGTTCACTCCGTTCAGAACTTCAATTCCCGGAGTATTAAGAAATCTGTTAGAAATATTGGCCGGGGTTCCACCAAACATATCAGTCATAATCAGAACCCCATCGCCATCGGAGTTTACATCTGCTATAGCGTGGCTAAGTCTGGTGTAAATAGCTTCTACATCTGTACCGCGCTCTATCGATAACGCCTGTGCCTGCGGCAATGGCCCCATAATGGATGTTGCGGAACGCAGTATTTCAGTTGCAATGCCACCATGCGCTGTAATAATCAGTCCGACCATTATTTCTCCCTGACTAAATCCCGATGCGAAACCCTCACATTATAGGCATCAGCCAACAATTCTGCATGCAATTTTTCAGCGATAGCAACACTGCGATGCTGACCACCGGTACACCCGATGGCGATGGTCAGGTAGTGTTTCCCCTCATCCTGGTACAGGGGAAGAATAAACTTCAACCACTTCAGAGTTTGCTCCAGGAACTCGGCGCACACGGGCTGGCTCAAAACATACTTGGAGACCTCTCTATCCAGACCGCATTGAGGGCGCAAAGCTTCGATGTAGTGGGGATTAGGCAAGAAACGTACATCAATAACCAGATCAGCGTCAACAGGCAAACCGTAGCGGAATCCAAAGGACTGCAGGCGCATCATCATGGTGGAGCCGGCATCTGTGTCATTGTACAGATGGCGCAGAACACTGGCTTTGAGTTCGTGAACCGAAAGGGAGCTGGTATCGATGATAGCGGTAGCTCTATTGCGCAGTGCGGCAAGCATTCTACGCTCTGCGGCAATGGAGCTGCTCAGCCCTTCAGTATCGAAAAGTGGATGGCGGCGCCTGGTTTCTGAAAAACGCCGAATCAGGATATCGTCAGAAGATTCAAGAAACAGGATATCTAGCTCATATCCGGCTGCAGAAACGGCCTGAATACTGGACTCACACTCCACTGAAAAGTGGGGATTACGCACATCCATCACCAAAGCAATTCCAGCCGACTGCGCGAGAGGTTTATCCTGATTCAGTTTAAGAAATTCCGGCACCAGCGCCAGAGGAAAATTGTCAACGACATAGAACCCCTCATCTTCAAGCACCCGTGCGGCTGTAGTACGTCCTGAGCCAGACAACCCCGTAATAATGATAAAACGCACTGATATCACTCCAGGTTATCGCCTATAATGTGATGAGAGTGTTGCTGTGCAACCTCAGCCATACGCTTTTCCAGACGATCCTGGAACTCGCGTGCACTATTGTATCCCATCTCTTTGAGCAATTGGTTCCGCGCTGCAACCTCTATTATTGAGGAGATATTACGCCCCGGACACACAGGAACCTTCAAAAGCGGAATTTTAATATCGAGCAGTTCAAAAAACTGGTCGTCGATTCCAAGGCGGTCATACAATTCGCCATCCTGCCATTCGGTCAATTCAATCGCCACATTAATTTTTTTGCGTTCACGAATCGCCGAGATGCCGAACAGATGCTTGATATTGATAATGCCAAGCCCGCGGATCTCCATGTGGTAATGGAGCAAATCACTGCCTTCGCCAAAGAGTACTTTGGGAAGCTTGGTGCGCACCTTTACTACGTCATCTGCAACCAAACGGTGTCCGCGCAGCACTAGATCCAAAGCACACTCGCTTTTGCCGATACCGCTCTTGCCCATCAGGAGCACACCGACCCCGAACACATCTACCAGAACCCCATGCACTGAGGTTTCAGGCAGAAGGCGTTCTTCGAGAAATCTGCTTATAAGGGAAATAAATGTGGAACTCTGCAACTGGGTGCGCAGCAATGGAATGGAGTATTTCTGGGTTTTATCCAGCAGCACCTGCGGGATTTCCTGTCCTTTGGTCACAATCATACAGGAAAAGCCCAGCGCACAGAACTCCTCTACATTGCGTTTTGCGACATCTTCAGACAGATTTTCAAGGTAACTAAGCTCGGTTGAGCCAAGGATCTGCAGGCGTGAAGGGTGGAGGAAACTCAGGTGCCCTGCCAGGGCCAGCCCGGGCTTTTGAATTCTGTGTGATTCAATCGTTTTCTCCAGCCCCTCGATGCCGGACATAACTTCCAGATCAAGCCCGGTTTCTTTTTCAGCCAAGAGACATTTGACACTGAGTTTATCCATTTGATCCCCGTGGGTCAGGCACTATCTTCGGTACAAATAATTTTGTAGATCACCTCGGCGTTCTCGGCTTCAAGCAATTGCGCACGCACCTGCTCTTTTTTTAACAATTTTGAAATACGGGCGAGGGTTTTCAGGTGTGCGCTTATGGATTCTTCAGGGGCAATAAGCAGAAAAAACAGGTGGGCTGCTTTGCCATCCATTGAATCAAAATCAACCCCTTTTACGCTACGTCCAAAGGCCAGATACATCTGCTGGATATCCGCAATCTTGCCATGAGGAATCGCGACCCCATCGCCGATACCAGTGCTTCCCAGGCGCTCACGATCCTGTAATACACCCAAGACCTGGTCGCGATCGAGATTCGGCGCCGAACGCAACATAACGTCGGTCATCTCTTCCAGAAGCCCTTCCTTGCTTTCGGCGTTTATATTTGCCTCAACTGCGGAATAATCGAGTAAATCTACTATATTCATATCACTTCTTCAATAAGATGCCGGACGATTCCAGCGGGCACTCTCGTCCGGCATCTATTCAGGTTAACGTTCGGGTACAATCAGTCCGTAGTTGCCATCTTTGCGCCGGTAAATGACATTCACCTCTTCGGAGCTATCATCGGTAAACACCAGAAAATCTTTATACATCAGATCCATCTGCATTACCGCTTCGTCAAGAGACATGGGTTTTACTGGGAAGCTGTGGGTTTTGACAATCTTGGGCTCATCTCCTCCTTCATCGATACTCGCCGCTTCGATGATAGACTTGGTGACATTTCTCCCCTTGCCTTTACGTGGAGAGTGCTCCTTGAGTTTGTCTTTGTAGCGCTTGAGCTGGCGTTCAAGTTTATCCACCACGGCGTCAATAGCCGCATACATATCATCATTAACTTCAGCTGATGCCTTGATGGTAATTCCTTTGGCCGTAAGAACAACTTCAGCAATATTGCGAATCTTTTTTTCCACCATCAGCACGGCCTGCGCTTCAATGGGCTCTTCAATATATTTCTTTACCCGTGCGAGCTTTTCTTCAACATACTCGCGTACAGGATCACTGCTGTCCATGTGACGAAAGGTTACAGCTATCTGCATAGATTAATCCTCCATATTGCTAAAATAAACGCTTGCGCGCGGTTGATGATCGGATCCCCAGCATCTCCCGATATTTAGTGACGGTGCGCCGAGCTATATTGATCCCCTCTTCTGCCAACATTTTGACAATCTTCTGATCTGAATACGGCTTTTGTGAATTTTCTGCCGCGACTATATCCCGTATCCGGCTTTTTACTGATTCAGCGGCAACATCGTTACCTGTAGATGTACCGATACCACTGTTAAAAAAATACTTCAACTCAAACAGGCCCTGCGGCGCCTGCAGATACTTATTGGTTGTTACGCGACTGATAGTGGACTCGTGCATTCCAATATCTTCCGCCACATCACGCAACACCAGCGGCTTTAAAAAGTTGATCCCTTTGTCAAAAAAATCGCGCTGAAATTTTACAATGCTCTCTGTGACACGATAGATAGTTTTCTGACGCTGGTAGATACTTTTCAAAAGCCATTGTGCTCCGCGCAACTTTTCCTGCAAATATTCATTGGTTTTATCATCTACCCCCTGCTTGGACATATTGGCATAGTAGGAACTGATGCCAAGATTTGCCAGGCCATCATCATTGAGACTTACCACGTATCCATCCGCAGTTTTGTGCACGAATACGTCAGGCGTAATATACTGCACATCTGAGCTACCAAACATACTGCCTGGATACGGATCAAGCTCACTCAATACGTGCGCCGCAGCGTATATTTCCTCTTCCGTGACCCGGCATTGGCGTGCAATTACGTTATAGCGCCGCGCTTCGAGTTCTTCACTGTAGCGGGTGACGATAATATCCGCCAACGACCCTTCAAGATTAAGAGCTTTTAACTGCAAGTGGAGACACTCGCTCAAGTTTCTCGCTCCTACACCGGCAGGATCCAGTTGTTGCACAACTTCCAGACCGCGCAGGAGCAACTCTTCAGACACATTAAACTGATGCTGCAATTCCTCCACAGGAAAACTGAGATATCCGGATTCATCAAGATTGCCCAGAACGACTGCAGCTGCGTCTACCACTTCATTGGGATAACGCCCAAGTTGCAACTGCCACATCAAGTGGTCATGCAGGGTCTGAGTGCCACTCAGAGTATTATCATATGCGGGCTGATCATCATCAGAACCTTCGGCTATACTTGCTCCCTGGCTGTAACCCTGCAAGTAGCTCTGCCAATCCTCAATACTTGCCAACCCTTCCGGTTCGCCTACCTCCGTTGTGGTTTCAGCGTCCGTTGAAGCTTCTGAGGAATCTTCTTTTCTCTGATCCTGAGATTCCGCTTCAATCTCTGCAGTATCCCCTTTTTCCAGGAGTGGGTTCTCTTCGAGCTCCTGTTCGACGACCTCTTCCAGCTCGACACGGGAAAGTTGCAGCAGTTTTATCGCCTGCTGCAACTGCGGTGTCATAACCAGCTGTTGGCTGAGCTTAAGTTGTTGTCGAAGTTCCAGTGCCATGAAGCATTCCGATCATCTAGTCCAATTTAACGTAAACCCGGTTAAGTCCGGCGATCAAAGCCATTCTAACAGCAACTGCATCCCTATACCTACATAAACCCGCGTGCACCTGCGCTAAAGCTGAAAATCCTCCCCGAGATATATCTGACGGGCTTTGGAGCTGGACGCTATCTGCTCTGGGTTTCCCTCCTCTAGAAGTTGGCCATCATTAAGAATATATGCCCGATCACACACACCCAGAGTCTCACGCACATTGTGGTCCGAGATCAATACCCCGATCCCGCGGCGTCTTAAACTGGTGATTATTTTCTGAATATCAATCACCGCAAGAGGATCAATCCCAGCAAAAGGTTCATCCAGAAGAATAAAACGTGGATCAATCACCAGTGCTCTGGCTATCTCGGTGCGGCGACGTTCCCCGCCTGACAGAGCATATCCGGGTGAACCAGCCACGTGAGTGAGGCGAAATTCCTCCAGTAGCTCATGTAGTCGCTCTTCACGCTGTAGTTTGTCCGCAACATGGTATTCGAGAACTGCAAGAAGATTTTCCTTCACACTGAGTTTCCGAAACACCGATGATTCCTGGGGTAAATATGCAAGACCTGCTGCAGCACGCTTGTACATAGGCCATTGGGAGACTTCTGTCTCATCCAGCATTACTTGCCCACTGTCAGGACGAACCAGGCCGACAATCATATAAAACGAGGTGGTTTTACCTGCACCATTGGGCCCGAGCAATCCGACAACTTCGCCTGAATCAAGACTGAGGCTTACACCCTTGACCACCTGTCTGCCACCGTACGACTTAAATAACCCCTCAGCCTGAAGTCTGTGTTTATTTATCGCCATCATCCTCCGGTACAAAGATTGCTTGTACCCTCTCACGTGCCCCACCTTCAACAATGCTGCGCGCATCATCAAGGTAAACAGTTATTTTTTCACCTGCGATGGTGTTGTCGCCCTGTACCACCGTGGGAGAGCCAGTCAAAACGACAGAACCCTCCGCATACATATATTCTGCGCGTTCTCCGGTGGCTATGCGCTCTTCCTGAACAATTCTTACAGAGCCACGCGCGACGATTTTTTCAATACTGCGGCTCTGTGTATCGTCCGGACCACCATCATCCATAGTATCTTTTTTCTGGGTATAATAGACATCTAACTGCTCAGAATATATGGTGGCACTATCCTGTTTCGCCACCACATCACCACGAAAGACAAATACCCCTCTCTTATCATCTACCTCAAGGGAGTCGGAGGTAATATCCACCGGACGCGATGAATCGTGGTTTATCTTCTCCTTTTGCCCGTTCTCTTCGGGTTTTATTTCATCCTGCCTGCTGGTGCTATCTCCATTACGGACGTTCTCCTGCGCCCACACAGGGGACATCCACAGCAAAATGGCACAACTCAAACTTACACCTAGAACCTTTATCTTTCTTTGCATGCTGTTACCTATGCACCTTTGCATTATTTATCTCCTGCCTCCAGCGCACATAGCCACTACTGCTTATCCTGAGCTGCAACAGTGGAGTCGGCATGGCTTGTACTCGGGAAAATACGTGCTCTTACATCGTTGTGAATCTGCAGAAAACGGGGGCCGATCTGATATGTCATACCCAAACCTTGAATACGCATTTTATCCGTTTCGAAGTCAACCTTTTCGTTGGTATGGATCACTCCATCAAAACTACTGCTATCTTGGTGGTTGGTGTCTTCTTTGATGCGCTGGGAGTATTCAAGCACTGAAGTTCGTAGTTGATACCCGCTCGCAGTGGTCACAATTACATTCCCACGTGCCTCTATGGTTTCGTTATCCAGACTGGCTTGCGCCGAATCCGCAGTCATGGTGAGACTCTCATTCGGGGTATCACCAAAGAACTCAGCTCTGATATCCACCAGATTAGTAATGTTGCGCTTCGCATCGTGGGTACCACGTTCCGCCTCAAGATCCCATTTCGGCTGCCCCTCTTCAATCTGGGTATAGGTAAAATGGTGCAGAGCAGCATCTGCTTCTACTGCAACATCCTCAATAATCTCTTCCTTCTCCTCCAGGCGCTGATGGGTAAAAATAACCACCCCCACCCCAAGACTAAAAGCCAGAATGAGTCCTAAAAGGACGATGCGGATTTTCTGGCGCGTAAGCATTATCGTACCCATTCCATGTAATGATTAAGAGGATAGACCTTGAACATAGTCCTATGAAAAGTCCTGTTCGTCAAAGTAGCGCGCCGTGACCTGCGTCCACTTTCCACTCTGCTTCAAAATCAGATCACACACCTCGCGTACTGCACCACTTCCCCCCGGGGTGCTGGTTATATAGTCAACCCAGGGGCGCAGTTCAGCCACAGCATCTGCCACTGCTATCGCAAAACCAACCCGGCGCAGTATCGGTAGATCCACAAGGTCATCTCCTACGTAGGCTACCTGATGATCAGCATAGCCGCTCTGCTCCAGAATCTGCTCATAAGGTTCAAGTTTGTTCTTCGCGCCCTGAAATACGCGCGTGATTCCCAATTCTGCCGCGCGTTTTTCAACTATGGCGGACTCCCGTCCGGTTATAATCCCCACTTCAATTCCGGCACGCTGAAGCAGCTTTAATCCATGTCCGTCCCTAACATGAAAACGTTTGGTTTCAACGCCATTGTTATCGTATATAATCCCACCATCGGTCATCACTCCATCGACATCCAGGAGCAGGAGGCGAATATTTACCATTCGTTGCTTGTTCATACCACTCCAGCTTTCAGCAGATCGTGCAGATGGACAATACCGACAGGGGTTGTGGAGTCATCCGTTTCAAATACAAACAGTGAAGTTATCTGATGTTCTTCCATACGCTGGAGCACACGTGCGGCAAGATGGTGGCGCAATACTCGCTTGGGATTAGTCGTCATCACATCTGCAATGCTCTGCTCCAGACATGTAGCGTTTTCCTCTAGGCAGCGGCGCAGATCGCCATCAGTAAATACCCCGGCAAGACTACCGTCTGCATTGGCAATGCCGGTGATCCCGAGCTTTTTATTCGTAATCTCGAACAGAGCCTCTTTAACACTGGTTCCCATCGCAACCATGGGGATATCATTGCCGCTATGCATGAGATCTTCCACTTTGAGAAGCAAACGCTTTCCCAGAGCCCCACCGGGGTGAAACAGGGCAAAATCCTCTGCCTGAAAATCGTGCAGTTTCAGTAGAGCCACTGCCAAGGCATCACCCATGGCCAGGGTTGCGGTGGTACTTGCGGTAGGAGCAAGCCCTAAAGGGCATGCCTCCTGCTCTACGGAAATATCCAGAGATACATCCCCGGAGCGCGCCAGTGTGCTTGAAGAATTGCCGCTCATGGTGATAAGTTTCAGCCCCAGACGACGTATAACGGGGAGGATCTTAACAATCTCCTCGGTTTCGCCGGAATTGGAAACCGCAAGCACCACATCCCCCTTCATGAGCATGCCCAGATCCCCATGAATACCCTCTGCCGGGTGAAGGAAAAATGCCGGAGTTCCGGTGGAGGCCATAGTAGCAGCGATCTTCTGACAGATAAGACCGGACTTCCCCATTCCGGTTATCACCACTCGCCCCTCACATGCAGCCATTATCTTGACCGCCTCACAAAACACCCTGTCAATCCTTTTCTGAAGCGCAGTTACCGCTTTAGCCTCAATCTCCAAGGTCTTCTGCGCATTTGCGATTAGTTCTTTATCTTCAAGCATTATTTTTCACCACTTTGTCAATTTCAAGTAACGGCCGCAACATCGTTTTCAGATCATGCAGACGCAAGGAGTTAGGACCATCACAACGAGCGTTATCCGGATCATCGTACACTTCCCAGAACAGACCATCAATCCCTACCGCCACAGCGGCACGTGAGAGTGACGCAACATATTCCCGCTGACCACCGGAACACCCGCCACTACCACCTGGGAGTTGGACCGCGTGAGTAGCGTCAAAAACAACTGGACACCCGAGACCTTGCATAATAGGCAGCGAACGCATATCCACGACCAGGTTGTTGTACCCGAAACTGGCACCACGCTCAGTGAGAATTATATTATTGTTCCCAGTCGACTTAACTTTCCCAGCCACATGCTGCATATCCCAGGGCGCCTGAAACTGGCCCTTTTTTACATTTACCACTCTGCCACTGTTTCCTGCAGCAACCAGCAGATCTGTCTGACGACACAAAAATGCCGGGATTTGAATGACATCCAGCACTTGTGCCGCAGCGGAAACTTCATGCGATCCATGTACATCGGAAACAACCGGGACACTGAACTCTTCTTTGATCCGCGCCAGAATCTCCAGACCCTTCTCTATTCCCGGGCCACGAAATGACTCAACCGAGGTACGGTTGGCTTTATCGTATGAACCCTTAAATATCAGGTTGATCCCCAAGGATGCACAGGTATTCACCAGGGATTCTGCGATGGAGCGGGCCTTATCCAGATCTTCCAAGACACAGGGGCCGGCAATCAGCACAAATGGTTGCCCTCCCCCCATAGTAATATCACCAATCTGCAAGCTATCAGCACTCATCGCTCTCTCCTGCATGTTGGCGCTCTTTCGTTACCTTCATACACGCGCCCACAAAGGACTCAAACAGTGGATGAGGTTCCATCGGACGCGAACGGAATTCGGGATGGAACTGACATGCTAAAAACCAGCGAAGCTGGGGTAATTCCACAATTTCTACGAGATTTTTTTTCGGATTAACCCCGGACACCACCAGACCATCCTGCTCCAGTTTGTCGCGATAGTTGTTATTGAACTCGTACCGATGTCGATGGCGCTCAGAGATGTTTTTCTGCCCGTAGATGCGCTGTGCCATACTCCCGTCGCGCATCTCACACTGGTAAGCCCCCAGACGCATAGTGCCGCCAAAGTTATCCAGGTTCTTCTGCTCTTCCATTATGTCAATAACAGGATTCTGTGCTTCTGACCTGAATTCGGCGGAATACGCATCCTCTAGTTTACTCACATTCCGCGCATACTCCACTACAGCCATCTGAAGTCCGAGACAGATACCGAAGAAGGGGATATCATTTTCACGCGCATAGCGTACGGCGGCAATTTTACCTTCACTTCCACGTTCTCCAAACCCCCCGGGGACCAGAATGCCATCTACATCGGTAAAAGCATCTCCAATACCGTGGCGCTCGAGCGCTTCAGAATCTACATATTTGAGATTGACGCGACAGTCGTTGCCTATCCCCCCATGGATCAGAGCCTCGGATAGTGACTTGTAACTTTCGGTCAACTCTACGTACTTACCTACAATCGCAATAGTTGTCTGGGTCGCAGGTTCCTTAACCCGGCGGATAATATTTTTCCACGTACTCAGATCCGGTGCTTTAGTCCAGATCCCCAGACCATCCACAATACGCTCATCCAGCCCCTGCTCATGGTATACCACCGGAACTTCATATATGGATTCTACGTCACGCGCGGTTATAACAGCCTCATCTCTGACATTGCAGAACAAAGCGATCTTGCTCTTCATATCCCGCGGAATTTCGCGGTCACAGCGGCACAGAAGAATATCCGGTTGGATCCCGATCTCGCGCAGCTCTTTGACACTGTGTTGTGTCGGTTTGGTTTTGAGTTCACCCGCAGAAACCAGATATGGCACCAGAGTCAGATGGATATACAGCACATTTTCATGTCCCAGATCGGTGCGAAACTGACGGATAGCCTCCAGAAATGGGAGAGATTCAATATCCCCTACCGTGCCCCCAACCTCTACAATGGCGAGATCCGCGTCGCGTGCGTTTTCAATGATTTTATGCTTAATCTCATTGGTGATATGGGGGATAACCTGAACCGTACCCCCCAGATAATCTCCGCGCCGCTCTTTGCGGATAACGCTATCGTACACCTGTCCGGTAGTAAAATTGGACTTTCGTGATAAACGCGCTGATGTATAGCGCTCGTAATGACCCAGGTCCAGGTCGGTTTCCGCCCCGTCATCGGTTACAAAAACCTCCCCATGCTGAAACGGACTCATGGTTCCCGGATCCACATTGATATACGGGTCAAGCTTCTGCATGGACACACGCAAGCCACGCGCCTCCATCAACGCCCCAATTGAAGCGGCAGCTAAACCCTTGCCCAGGGACGAGACCACACCACCGGTTACAAACAGAAACTTGGTTTTCATCGAGTGAACTCCTGCATTTTTAAACGTCTTTCTTTAAAGACAAAGGTTATTTTCGTACCACCAGCAAAAAGGGGGAACTCTACACCTAAAAGGGTAAAAAGTAAAAAGCAAAAACCGGTGCATCTGCGTGTGGCACCGGCTCTTGCCCGGGGGAATCAGTACAACAATGTGAGGCCTTCACCTCAGGCTTTGAATGCAAGCGCAGCTTTGACCTTCTCAAGATCTTCAGGGGTATCCACACCCAGACTCTGATGTGCGGTCAAAGCCACATGAATGCGATAACCGTGCTCCAGTGCTCGCAATTGTTCGAGTTTTTCAGCCTGCTCAAGCGGAGTGGGCTCCAACTGCGGATAGCGCATCAGGAAATCGCGCCTGTACACATACAGCCCGACATGTCTGTATCCGAGCGTTTGCATTGTACCGTGGCCAGCATCCCGCGTATGGGGAATAGATGAACGGGAAAAATACAGCGCCATGCCTCGTTGATCCGTAACTACCTTCACCACATTCGGGTTTAAGAAGTCATCCTGCGTATCGATACGTGCCATCAAGGTTCCCATACTGATATGGGTATTTTTAAGCAGCGGGGCGATAGCGGTATCAATCATATCTGCTTCAATCATGGGTTCGTCACCCTGTACATTAACAATCAGCCCTGTATTCGGAAGTTCAGCTGCCACTTCTGCAAGGCGGTCGGTGCCTGTTTCATGTCGCGGAGATGTGAGCATTGCCCGGGCCCCAAAACTATGGGCTGCAATCAGAATACGCTCATCATCCGTGGCGATAATGACTTCATCAACCAGACCAGCCATCTGGGTGCGTTCATACACGTGCTGTATCATGGGTTTGCCATGGATATCTGCCAGAGGTTTAGCCGGAAAACGTGTAGAGGCGTAGCGAGCCGGAATTATTGCAACAACGCGCATGGAATCTCCAAGAAATCAAATGCTATTCAAGCATTGTAAAACTATGCGGAATTTACAGCAGAAACCTATTTATTCTGACACTTAGGGCACAAACCGTAAATCTCCAGACGCCGGTGTGACAAGGTGTAATCATGAGCAGAAGCAGCCTTCTGCAACAACCAGTCTATCTGCAGATCTTCAAACTCGACAATATTACCACACTGCTCACAGATCAGGTGATAGTGGTGATCTTCCCCGGTATTGGCTTCATAGCGAGTCTGCCGATCACCAAAGTGGCGCTCGGCTGCTATACCACTTTCCGACAGAAGTTTCATGGTACGATATACAGTCGCATATCCGATATTCGGGTGTTTCTTTCGCAGGCGAATATACAACTCTTCGGCCGAAAGATGTGAAGGAGAGGAAAGAAAGGCATCCAGAATAATCTGACGCTGGCGCGTAACCTTCAGATTGTGTTTAGCCAGATATGCGCGAAACTGTTCTTGTACTGAAGACATCCATTCACCTACACTTAAAGGAAATCCGGGTCTGGACAGTCTGCTCCGAGGAGCCACCAACCTGGAATGAAGTTTGCGGGACTCTAGGAACCTGTAGGACTTTGCCTACGATCCGTAAAATCAGACATGCTCCTAGAGATTTTCCAGATACTCCACAACATTAGGTTGCATCCAGTCAATCGCACCCATCACATGTTCAACCACAATGCCGTTCCTGTCTACAACAAAGGTCTCTGGATACTTGGATACATTGTAAAGGCGTTGTGCTTTTGCCTGGGTGTCGAACAGTATTGGGAAACTGTGTGACTGGTCTTTAAGAAAGCTCGCAACCGCCTCAGGACCGTTTTCCTCCACATTAATCGCGAGCATTTCAAATTCCTGATCCTGAAGATGCTGATACAACTTCTCCATGGAGGGCATCTCCTGACGGCATGGGGGACACCAGGTAGCCCAGAAGTTAACCAGCACCACCTGCCCGCGTAGATCTGAGAGGGTCACGTCCTCACCCTGGATATTCTTAAGGGTAAAATCTGGGGCAGCTTCCCCTATGCTCACCTTGGCGCGTGCCGAAGCATCAGGCGACTCTCCTTTATCACAAGCAAGCATCATTAAGCAAAGGATGCACACCAGTACAACGCACCCAAACTTATGTATAAACGGTCGGTACATTCTTTAAATTCTCCTGAAATCGTTAAAAAACCTAATACATGACTTAACTCAATTCCGCAGATAATAACCCGCATATCTCTACACATAAAGGGGAAATTTCCCCAGCTGAAAAAACCCACTCCTTTATGGTTGTTCTGCATTCCACCATCTACAAAATAACGGCACATTCTCATAACCACCATATAATCCGTTGACCGCTAATTATACGGTGTGGAATACTCCTCTGCATCATCCTTAATTTTTAACTCTGCTCATACATTTTGCAGGAGTGTATATGTCAGAAACAGCGACAGGCCGCCAGTTCAGGCCTTTCTCCGTGGGAGAACGTTTCAATATAGTGCCGGAAAACGTACAAACTCCAGCAAGTGAGCGCATAAACCTCATCATGACTGCAGGGGCATTTGGCTCCGGTGAGCACGAAACCAGTGCCAGTTGTCTTGAGGAGTTAGAGCAGCTTTCATCCATGCACGAGAAGCGGGTACTCGATCTGGGCAGTGGCACCGGCATTCTAGCAATTGCGGCGCTAAAACTGGGGGCAAAGTCGGCTGTGTGTGTGGATATTGAGATCAAAGCGGTAGAGACCTGTACCTATAATTGCGAGCTCAACCTGGTTCAGGACAGGGTTCGTCACTGCTGTGGTACAACCGCGGATATCGGAGCAGAGACTTTTGAGCTGGTTCTCGCCAACATCTATGGTGATATCCTCCTCGACATCGCTGATGATCTGCTGGAACACGCGAGTCCCGGGGCCAACCTGCTCCTCTCAGGGATACTATACGAATACAATTTCGATGTGCGCCAACGCTATGAACGCCTGGGGTGCAAAGTGATAAAGAACCGCATGCTCGACGAATTCAGCACCATATTGTTGCAATGCCCATAATGCGGTGACTTAATCCCCCTCCAGCAGTTACTTTTCCGCCGCCCGCGCACATTCGATACACAGCAGCGTAGACGGATCTACCCTCAGACGTCCTTCGGTAATATCCTCCTCACATCTGCTGCATATTCCGTACTCGCCGCTCTTCATACGCTGTAGCGCTGTACGAATGCGCTGTAACTCTACCTGGGTTCGCCGCGACGATGCCTGCGCCATAGCCTGTTGCTGCATAGCATCCATGCGCGACAAGCGCCCAATCCGACTTTGGTCGAGCTCTGTCGCCTTCCCCTGTTCATTCCTGGCATCTGTTCCATCCACAATCCGCGCAAGGCGTTTTTCGAGTCTTTGCTTAAATTCATTTATATTCAGATCATCACGTATCTGCACTGGATCTCTCCACTAGACTATCAATTTTAACGATACAGCACCTCAACCGAACATTTACACATCATCTACACAAACACCACCAGAGCTGGTAACACTAGGAAAAGAAAACACACAAGTGCCCAGCGCAACATCTGGCGCGTTCCAACCACGGCCACCATAGCAAGCTTAAACGCCATATTGGCTACAAATGCGATAAGAATACTGAAAGCGGCCTTTCCAGTCTCCAGAGTTCCCGTTTGAACCAGGTGTGTGTTGGAAAGGGTTATCGCATCTACATCGGTAAGACCAGAAATAAACGAAACCGCGTATACTCCGCTGTCACCCCAGATATCTTTAGCCGCTGAAACCGCCAGCAGTACCAGGGCATATAAAAAACCGAACAACAGAGCCTGCCTTAACTCCGCCGGATTCTTGGTCTCCGGCAGTGGAGCCTGTTCATCTACACTTTTCTTCCATGCCACTGTGATGGGGATAAGCGCACACACAAACATGGCAGCAAAAGGCCACGCCAGATTATACAGGAGTGGATAATGAACCACTCCGACCAGAACCGCCATTCGCACCAGAACAATCGCCGAGGCAAGTGAAACCACGATGGCAGCCGTAAGGGAAAAACCCGGATGCTTGCGCGCATGACGACTGAATGACAGAGTAGTCGCGGTACTCGATACCAGCCCACCCAGTAGGCCAAGAACCGGACCACTCCAGCGCCTGCCGATAAACTTAACCGCAACGTACCCGGTCAGGTTCAGAGCGCTTATCATTACCACCATCAACCAGATATTGTATGGATTAAGTGCTTCATATGGGCCATAACCACGATCCGGCAAAATGGGTAGAATTACAAACGCAATCAGAACAAACTGCAGAATCGCATGGATATCCGGGGCAGAGAGTCTGCGACTGAATGCGTGCATCTGTGGTTTATAATACAGAATTGTAGTGGTGACGAAGCTCAATGCTACTGCAGCTCCAATCATCCCCTGTGCCAACAATACGCCAATCCCGTAGGCGATCCCCAATGCCACCGCCGTGGTCAGCCCCAATGCTTCATCCTCACGCACACGCTGCATCTGCATAATCACGGTCTGCAGTGTGACGGCTCCAATCCCCACAGGTATCATCCAGAAACTAGCGCTGATCTCGCTGATGTGAGCACACAAACAGCCAAACAACGTCACAAGCATAAAGGTGCGCAAGCCGGCAATTTTGGTAGACTTGCGTTCCCGCTCCAGCCCCATTAGAGCGCCAAGCAGTGCTGAGAGCAGATATATCTCTAGAACTTCAAATCCGTTAACTTCCATAAAGTTCAATCCCCGCGCTCAATGCAGGTGAGTTCAGGCATCATCTTCAGAATCATTCACGGGCATAGCCTCTGCACATGCGCCATCCGGTTTACTTGGCTTCCTTTCGGTAATAAATGATTCAAATGCTGCCCGATCAAGAGTTTCTTCCGCCACCAGCAACTCAGCCAATTCCTCAAGAATGGCACGGTTAGCCGCTATGATTTCAGCGGCACATTTTTCCGCCTGCGTAACCAGATTCCTGACCTCCTGATCAATCACCCACGCCGTTTTATCGCTGTAATTTTTCTCTGTTGCGAGTTTGCGCCCCAAGAACGGATGTTCCTCCCCACGCGGATAACTTAAGGCTCCAAGGACATTGCTCATCCCCCACTGGCACACCATTTTCTCAGCCAGATCCATGACCTGTTTCAGGTCATTCTGCGCTCCGGTGGAGAACTCACCAAAGATCTCCTTTTCCGCCATGCGCCCGCCGAGCATTACACACATTCTCCCCATTAGATAACTGCGCTGATAGTAATATACATCGTCATCTGGAAGCTGCTGGGTCAAACCCAGTGCCTGCCCGTGGGGAATAATGGTAATTTTATGCACCGGGTCGGATCCGGGGATCAAGCGCGCCACCAGTGCATGCCCCCCTTCGTGTACGGCTGTAAGATGACGCTCCAGATCTGAGAGGATAAGTTTACGCTCCATCCCCATGAGCTGGCGATCCTTGGCACGTTCAAAGTGTGCATTGCTTACGCGCTCGCAATCTTCCCGCCCAGCTATCAATGCCGCTTCGTTGCATAAACTCGCCAGATCAGCCCCGACCATCCCCGGAGTGCCTTTGGCAATGGCTTCAAAATTAATATCATCCTCGGTAGGGATATTGCGGGTATGTACACGGAGAATATCGGCACGATCGCGCCAGTCGGGCCGCCCGATCACCACCTGACGATCGAAGCGACCCGCACGCAAGAGAGCCGTATCGAGTACATCGGGGCGGTTGGTCGCTGCGAGGACTATCACCTCATCGTGTGGAGTAAAGCCATCCAACTCCGACAACAGCTGATTGAGGGTCTGCTCGCGCTCGTCATTTCCGCCCCCGAGTCCAGTTCCGCGCGCACGCCCAACGGCGTCCAACTCATCAACAAAGATGATACTTGGGGCGTTCTTTTTAGCATTCTTAAACAGATCGCGCACGCGGCTTGCGCCCACACCGACGAACATCTCGATAAACTGTGATGCCGAAATGCTGTAAAATGGGACATCCGCCTCACCGGCTACCGCACGCGCCAGGTAGGTTTTACCAGTACCGGGCGGACCTGCAAGCAGCACACCACGCGGTACACGTCCGCCTAGGCGGGTAAACCTCTGTGGATCGCGCAGATAGTTAATGATATCGGTCAACTCATTTTTTTCCTCTTTCAATCCCGCCACATCAGCAAAAGACACCCCGGTCTGTTCTTTTACGTAGCGCTCTGCACCGGACTGGCCCACTTTACCCATCATACTGCCGCCCATTCCGCCCTGGCGCCGCATCCGCGCAATAAAAAACCACCACACCCCGATAATCAGAACCCAGGGGAGGAGATTAATCAAAATTCTTGCCCACAGGGGGGATTCTTCTACTATGTTGGCCTCGATCTGCACTTCTTGTTCTTCGAGCAGTGGAAGCAAAGTGGGATCATCCACCGGAGGAAGGACGGTCCTGAAACGCATATAATCGCGTAATTCTCCCTCGCCTTCCCCTCCACTCAATAGAGATTTTGATGCAGAAGGCTGTTCCAGACTAATCCTTTCTTTAAAATGGCCACTTACCCGCTTATTTTCCAGGGTGACTTCAGCAATGTTACCGCTATTGAGGATCTGTTTGAAACGACTGTAGGAAATAAGAGCCTGCGGCTCCTGCGGCTTGGAGGGGAACAAATACGCAAACCCTGCGTTGAGGGCAATTATGGCGAGCATGAACAGTACAACCCTGTTCCAGTTTGATTTCATAAGATGAATCTCCCGTATATATGCGAATCTATGTCATATTCAAAATTTTAGCGATGGCCAATTGCGAACGTTTGTATATCATCGGAATATCTTTGGTACCTATTCAGTCGGGGCTTATGGCACCCATTTCAAGGGACACTTTACGCCGTCCATGGCGACAGACGCCTTTTCCATGGGTACCACAAGTCCACTACCGGTAGTGGTGGTCAATAGTTACTGTTTTTGATTCTAACAGAGCTTTGCTACAAGCCAAAGCGCATTGCACACATACCTCCTCCCCATACATTGCCTGCGCCTCTTGTGCAGCTTAGCTCCCCTGCGTTTGCACTTGCACCGCACCACATAATGGGTTTATTTTTATACCCATCCATGAAGCCTTTAATTTTCAAGCTCCCACATTGAGGATGCATGTCACAACTCACTATCCACAGCGCTGCTTCAATCCTGGCCCGCATAAATATAGAGATACTCAAAGCAGAGAATTCCCACTGCACTAGACGCACAGGAATGCTATCACAGGAACCTGTGCATTTTTGCTGGCAGCATTTGATACGCAACCTACTCTGCACTCTGGGGTTGATTGTGTTTCTCGCCTATCCGACCTATGCGCAGGAACTCTCCCTTAGCGCTGCACTTGAGCGCGCTTCAGCCCGGGCAACAGAACTCCAACGCCTGCAGAAGCAGGACCAGCTGGCACGCGCCACTCACACCCGTTCCGCGCAGGCGTTTCTACCCCGTATCAGCGCTGATTCTACATGGATACGTAGCGACGCGGATGCGCATGAGCATATTCCGAGCCTCAACCTGCGCGCTACCCCTCCAGGGATAACCACCCAAGATTACGGCCCCGTTGAAGGGGTTGTCAGTGGAGTAAATATTGTTCAGCCCCTTATTCATGTAGAGGGCTGGGCAGGTCGCGCCCAGGCAGGCACCGCCGCCCGAGCACGCAAGGCCGCAACCGAGTGGGGGGCTCAGATACTGAAGCTGAAAACCGCACAGACCTACTTTGGGGTGCATATCCAGGGGGCGGTTTTACATGCAGCACAGCAGGCATTGCACGCAGCACAGCAGGCACTTGAAGCTGCCACTGCCAACTTCTCAGAGGGGCTGGTAAGCAGACTGGATGTAACCAGAGCCAGCGCTGAAGCTCAAAGTGCACAGGCGCGGGTATTTGCTGCCGAAGCTGAGCTTAATAAAGCAAAAAATGATCTAGCAGCTCTGCTCGAGCTGAACCCTGCAAAACCGATCAGAGTCACAACTCCTTTACCGCAGCCCCTTCCTCCCATGGGATATCCCCTGCCACAACAGCAACGCGCTGACATTACCGCGACAGAACTGAAGCTGGAGTCGGCATCTGTCGGGGTTGACAAGGCGCAGGCACGCATACTCCCCAGAGTAAACCTCCTGGCGCGCCAGCAGTGGGTGGATGGAGATAAGGAGCTCGAAGACAATGGCGATGCGTGGCTCGTAGGGGTCAATCTTGAGTGGAATCTGTTCGAGGGGTTTGATCGCGTGGGTGAAATAGCTGAAGCCAAAGCACATGCAGACCTGGCCCGGGTTGAAATCACGGCGAAGAAACGCGCCGCAGAGTTACAACAGCACAACAGCTTTAACGACTGGGTTTCCTCATGGAAGGCATGGCAAGCATCACAAACTGCGGTGGATTCCGCTGTGACCGCAGCAGACCTGGCTGCGCGCCGTTACGCTGAAGGGTTGGGAAATCTTACCGAAGTACTTCTTACACGTGCAGAGTTGTTTCAACACCAGGTCAATACAAGCAGGTATCAGTATCAAACTCTTCTGGCGTGTATGAGCTATTACCTGCACCACGGTTACAGCCCTTTGCAGGGATTACCACCCCAGTTGAGGTGATTCTACATCCCCGGCAGAGAAAGCACGCTCTCACTACGACCGCAAACATCATATACACACAGGATGAACCTATATGCACTCTGCAAACCACAGATGCCACTCAAACACCATACATCTCTGCATAAATTCGGTTCGCAACATGGGTAGAAAGGTGTGCATGACCTTATACGGGTTTGCGCTCATCCTGTGTATTCCCGGCCTGTACGCATGCCAAAAGGGGGAAACTGCAGACACCACCCCTGCGACTGTCTCTACCTCTACTGAAAGCAGTATTCCTGAAATTGCAACTGCAGAGGTGAAGTTATGGCGCTCAGATATACAGCAGCGTTTCAGTGGAGTGCTACGCCCCAACAAGCGCGCCCTGCTGAGTACCCGCATGAGTGGGACACTGACCCATCTGCATATTGACGCGGGAGAAAAGGTCGAAGCTGGGAAATTGCTCGCACAGGTGGATGCACGCGATATTATTGCTGCCCTCGATGCAGCGCAGGCACAACTCCAGGCAACTCAAAGTGCCCATGCCAAAGCGCAACTTGACGTACAGCGTCTGGAGCGCCTCTATGCCGAAGACCTTATTGCGCGCAACCGCCTCGAACGTGCCACGGTAGAGCGCGACAGCCAAAAGGCGGCGCTGGAGCAGGCGCGTACCCAGGTGCGCCTGCAGCAGACTAACCTTGAATACGCGCGTATCAGTGCCCCATTCAACGGCGTTGTGAGTGAAGTCCCGATTGATGAAGGTTCGTTTGTCGGCCCCGGCACGACCCTTGTGATTCTCGAAGATCGCTCCTCTTTTCGCATCGATGTACCCATATCTGCACGTGCAGCCGACACCCTCAGAGCAAATAATCCCCGTTTTCTGGTTAAAACTTCATCCATGCCTCAGGCCCGCGTGGCCACATATCAGGATGTTATCCCTTCTATGGAAAAGGGCGGAGTCGGGCAGATGCTGCGCCTGCATCTCGAAGCTGCTGCTGATGATGTCCAACCCGGACAGATAGCAGAGGTTGTACTGGAAACGCCACCAGGGCTGGCACCAAAAGATGTCGCCCCAGGCACCCCAACCACAATGATTCCGCGTTCCGCATTGATACGCCAGGGTCAGCTCACCAGCGTGATGCTCGTAACAGCAGCGGCGGAAAAAGATTCTCAAGGAAAGCCCTCATACAGGGTGAAGAAGCGCTGGATTGTTACTGCTTCTGCTGACATCTCAACTCAATCTGGACCGACATCTGAACAGATGGTCAAGGTTCTTCAGGGGTTGAAACCCGGCGAACGGGTGGTTATCCATCCCACCCCTGCCCTAAGCAGCGGCCAGAAGGTCAACCTTGCACCGGAGAGCGACTGATGCAGCGTTTAGGCCTTGCGGGGCGCATCGCGCGCAGCAGCATCGATTCTCCCCTGGTACCACTGTTTGTAATAGCGTGCTTCATTTTCGGCATTTACAGCCTTCTGGTGATCCCGCGCGAGGATCGTCCCGCCATCGATCTGCCTACCGCAACGGTGATTATCCCGTGGCCCGGTGCCGGGGCTGAGCAGATCGACAATCAACTCGCGCGCCGCAGCGCAACCTGGGTGCGTCAGCTCGCGAGTGTCACCGAGGTGCGCAGCAACAGCACGGATGATGCAACCCTCCTGCAGATTGAGTTTACCCCTGGCACCGACAAAGCGGTAGCCTTCGCGCGTCTCGAAGAGTTATTTGCCACCCACGCCAGTATGCTCCCTCAGGGTGCCGGCCCCGCGCAGATTGAAACCTATGGCGATGACCACCTGGTGATGCTTTCTGCAAGCCTGAGCAGCA